>Ga0181555_1000020_pt1 | contig 164152 bp, 263 predicted proteins | sample 011ome_15_FD_145601 | JGI IMG/M metagenome (GOLD analysis project Ga0181555, IMG submission 145601) | Coastal salt marsh microbial communities from the Groves Creek Marsh, Skidaway Island, Georgia - 011504AT metaG (spades assembly) | ecosystem: Environmental > Aquatic > Marine > Intertidal...
TGTCACGAAGACGATGAAGGTGTGGAGCCTCTGCCAGCCGCACCCCTCTTTGATTACGGCGCGTGCCGCGATCGTATCCAAGGGTACGCGCCTCCCGCCCCTCGCTCCTACTCGCCATCCTATGACATGGAAGAAGCGCCAGACATTAGCGAAGATGAAGATGAGGAAACCTTGAACGCCCTGCTTACCGCCTTTTGTGTCAGCAAGCAGGGGCACGACTACAGCGGCGACATCTTGCCAAGTATGCGTTCGCGTGGCGCAATCTCCGCTGAATTGCGCTCTATGGGCTGTGAATGGTAAGGATTATCAACCTATGCTTACTTTCTTACTTCTCGGCTTAGTTATCGGTCTCTTTTGTTTAGACTAACTTTTTATTTTTTATCGCCATGACTTCTCAAGAACTCATTCAAAACAAGGCATCGCCAAAAACCGTAATGCGCCAAGCATCGAAAGAAAAGGAGCTTGGCGTCATCAGCAAGGAGGAATATCAGCTTATCAAGAAAGAGGTTTCTTCTCAGGATTATCAGAATTGGCTTGATGAGCGATTTGTTGAGTAAAGAAAGAAAACCCTTCACCCTAGCAGGTACCGCCCTCCTGCTAAGGTAGCAACTAAGATGGCGCTAGCGCTGGAAGTGAGCGCGTGTCTAGTATGACTCAACGAAGGTACGCACTATTTCAAGATTTAGGTCATCAGCACATGATCGTAGTGCATGGCCATGACATACAAACGGCCCCTAAATGGGGCGGGTTTATTAGGTGGATAGGAAAACAAAGGCTAGGCCATGGCTCAGAGTATCGCCTAGGTTAAACACCTACGCGCCTGCCCCTCCTCTTTAGGATAGACACCTAACAGGAGAGACTAGGGAAACTACTTACCAATTAGTGAATATTTAGGGATTTTGACTAGGGGAGTTTCGGGGGCGGGGTCGTCTCCAATTACTGCCATTATTTTCACCACTCAAAGGTTCCAACCTTTATCCTCTCTCTATCTTACTCCTCATAGTAACCACCTACCCTTTTGTGCAATATTTGGTTTCGCTTTCCCCAAAAAGGAAAAAGGGTTTTCAAAAAAAATGACGGGGCAATAAATTCCACAGATATTCTCAAAAATGAGAATCACAGCAGGACCACTTTACCCAAGTCTTCAAATGCTTCTTTAAATCCCTCTTTATCCAATCCCCAATAAACAACACAACAAGCCATTGGCGCTCCTTTTGGGTCTTCTTTCCCATTTATCCAAAACTTGAGCCGCGAATCTTTTAAGAAACAAATGGCCGTGCTAGTTTCCCATATCTTGTAAAAGTGCTTTGTGTTAGTAGCCACAGGAATCAGCAATAAAATTTGATTTTTGCGGCACGAAAAAGTTTCAATAGCCTTATTCACCCAATCTAGTAGAGAAGTCTTGTTGCTAGGATTTCTTCCATAGGGCGGGTTGCAAAATACATTCCCGAACCAATCATTTTTTAAGCCGTCATTTTGTGGCAAAACATATTTTGTCCCAGCATTGACAAGAGAAAATTCATTGGAACATGGGTCTAAATCAATGCGCCCGAATAATTTTTTTGCGGCGAAAATAATTTTTGGTGGAGTGTTCCAGTGCTTGGTTGTTGAATTGTTTTTTCGTCCTGCGCTCATATATTATACTATACTAAACTACAGGTTAAAGTCAAACACTTTTATGAGACAAAACTCCAATAAAATCTTCGCCCGCACATTTTCTAGAGCAAAACACTGAGCACATTCCTTGTGAATTAACTACCCCGATCCAAGCGTCCGAATCTGAGCTACCTGCAAATCCACAAGCGTCACATGATATAACAAACCCATTATCTACAAGATAATCTTGGTACAAACAATCCTTTTCGCACGCGCAAGCTTTATTTACGCATAAACATTCGCAGTTTGGGAATTCGGGCATGATTTATTTTGCGGCGATTAAATTTTCTACGAGCATATTATTTCCCAGTCTAAACGTTTCCACCTCACAATTCTCGCAATAAATCCACAATTCTATGCCGCCGTTTTGCTCTAAAATCTCGAAAGATGAGCATTCACAATCACAGTCTGGGCACGTAGTATTTAAATCCATAATCAACAAATTACTTGTCTTTTGCAAGCGACCAAAACACATCCCAAAAACCATAACACCCCAAATCCAAATCCTTCAATCCATACCGATGGGCCATCATGAATCTATGCTGGGCTTCATCTGTAGCAAGATAAAACCCATTGGAGGCGCAATCATTGCAAGCTTTAGCGATTTTTTCACTAGCTTCATAAAAAACTAAATTATTTGCGGCGCAAAATATTTTTAGCCGCGCCAATCTTTTTTCTTCGGCGGCAAGCCATTCGTTTAGGGATTTAAACATTGTCATATTTTTCTCGCCCAATTAGTTAAATCACTCAATCTCTCCGCCTGAGAATACACTTTCAATATTCCAAAAGAGAAACAATCTTCCGTAATTTCTTTCCCAAGATTACTGCGGCCAAATTCGTCTAAACTAGCAACTGGTCCATTATAAGGTCTTTCAATGATTGTTGAATGTTTTGGAGAGTGTCGGAAAACTTTTTCGGCGGCAAAATAAATATAATTTTCCCCGTCAACCTCGCATAGTTTGTTTGTGTCGCTACGCATAATAATACTCCTCCATCATTCTCAAGAGTAGTTTATTTGGCCGCGCATTTTCTTTGAAGTATGTTAGCCACTCGTAACCCATGTGTTTTTCCAAGAACGCGCAAACCGCGCCGCTTCTAGAAACTCCAGCGGCACAATTAACTAGAATGTTGCGGCCCTTATTTTTTACGAGAAAGTCAACTATTGTGGCAGCATCTTTTTCTGTTGGCGGATAGAGAATGGTTCCATATCCGTCTAATAATGGAACAGCCTCAGTCAAATCCCAAAACTGGATTTTCAAATTAGGCACTCCGTCTAGCCAGTTGTTAATGACAATCGAGCTTTTATCGTCTGGCTCTCCAATGGAAACCCAAGCAACGTCTTTCTTCTTCCAGTCTTCGCCGCCAATAAATTCTTGGGCAGCGGCTCTTAGTAGGTTGGCGGTTTTAGGCATAAGTTAACTTGCGAGTTTAATTTTAAAGTGGCACTTTAGTTTGTTGTTTCAAAAGATACTTATCGTTCGGCCAATACCAAGTGCAACCGTTTTTACTACAAAACCCACGATTTTGGTAGTGGTCTTTCATGAGTTCTCCGCAGTTGCATTTGATTCGGCGGTATTTTTTGTTGAATGCTTCGTCGGCGTCACTTGTTTTAGGCTTGTCAAATGGGTTAACCATAATTTGCTATTTGCTTAGCTTCTTGCTTTGATATATTTTTGAATTTCAATCCTTCGTTCTTCCTCTCCGCAATGTAGAAAGAGTGGTATCTGCCAAACTCTATTTGGGGTTTCCACGCTAATTTATCTCCGCTCATTTCGTAGTAGTGATTGCCTTTTTCATCTCTAAGCACTAAAGCCCTTTTTATCAAATGATTAAGCCTTTGAATTTTTATAGAAGGTGGCGCTTGCGCTGCAAATAGTCTTCTATACTCTTCGTCGCAAGTTTTTCGCTTATTCAACGGGTGATCGTCGCTCCATTCTCCAATATCTTTCTCCTCAATAGATTTAATTTGAGGCGAAATGCGGTCATTAGCGTATCTTGCTCTTTTAAATTCTTCGATGACAGAATCTCGACCTATTTCGTCAAGGTCAATTATTAGGATTTCTAGTCTGTAAGCTTTCATAGCTCAATTTCCTCTAATTTAGTTAAGAATGCGAATGGCTGTAGAATCGGCGCAGCATGTTCTTTCGTAGAATACTCTTCAAATGAACATAACGTTTCTACGCAGCGGTCCAATGTTTCTATTGAGTTGTCCTTAAAACTTTTCTCAACTTTGCACCGTAAAGATAATTTCGGATTCGCTGGATATGCCATCATCCATTGACATAAAACAAAACCATCTTGAGATACGTCACAGGACAGCATCGTAAATCCAAATGGCTTACACCATCTTTCATTCTTAGCTAAGTCGGGCTGGCGATAGCCCATCATTTTTAAAGCCTTGTTGATTAGGGTTTTTAGTTCTGCGTGTTTTTCGTTCATAGGTTTTCTAATTTTTCAATCAATTGCTCCCAATGTTGTTTGGGCATTTCTGGATCATTTTCTGGGTCGCTCATTGTTAGTTCTTCGCGGCAAATTTCAAGCATTTTTTGGCGCAAATCTTCACCGTCCCATTCTATTAAAGAAAAGAAAGAATCAAATGGCCCAAACTCTAGACCCGAATGGCAATACCCGTCGTGTTTTAGATGCCAATTAATTTCCTCAGTCAAAACATTAAGCTCGCCAAGGAATTGCCAATAGTGGTCGCAACTTTTATGATAGCTAGCGACAATTTGCGGCCAAAGGTCTAATAGGGTTTTGAGTTTAGGGTTCATTTTTTACAAACAATTCTCCGCGCAGCAGTTCGTCTGCTTTCCCAATATGGAATTTAGCGCTATATCCGTGCTTGTATCCATGATTATAAGAATTGGCTAACCTTTCTTCAACGCACTCAATAATAAACCTTGGGTCACAGGTTGGGCTGTTGATTTTTCCTCCTGTCACAGACGAGTAAACCTCTGGAATATTATCGAGCAAAAATTTGTATTCATAAAGCAACTGTTTAATTTCGTCGTCGCATTTTGGTAGAATTGACTCGATTCTTTCTTGGAATTGTTGGTTTTTGGTCATGTGTTATCGAATAAAATGTCCGTCGTAATTTTGTTGGGCGCTACTTTGTCCATCATCATATCCAGCACTGTATTCCGCCTCAACCAAGGCGTCAACTTCTTTTTGGTTATAAAGATTAGAGCCGTCTGTCCATTGTTTTTTCAGGCGCAAATTAAAAATCTCAACTTCTGTTTCGGCGTATTCCATGCGCGAGTAAAGTTCATCTATAAAGTCGCTAGTCTCTTGACTCCATTCGGGCAAAAGTTTGTTTCGCTTGGCGCAGAGTTCTAGTACGGAGGATTTTATTGGTTTAGTCATAAGTTTGTTTTGCTAGTTTAGCATATACTACGTCTTTGTCAAGGCGTTAATTCATTCGCCAGTTCCAATAAGATTCTTCCGTGGCAATCTTCTCTGGGAAAAGAACACCAGCATCCGACCGTCTTATTTTTTAGTTCATGAATATGGTCAAGAATCCACTGACGGCGCTCTTGTTTTGCGTTGCCATTCCCGAAATTATTTCCAGTTTTAAGCCATGATTCGTATTTTTCTATAACCTCTTTCCTGTTTCCGTCATATCCAATGGAGAAAGGATTTCCATATCCCCATGAATAACCAGTTTTTGGCCTTCCTATATATACGTCAAAAGGAGCTTTTTTGCAGTGAACGATATTTAATTGGTTCATATTGATATTTTCTGAATTAGAGGGAGAAATACAAAGTTTGTCTGTCACATGTTTCCATGAAATTCCGAGTCTGATATTAACAACGGATGTTCTGTTTATTCCGAACTTAGCCATCAAATCACAAGTTCGTTCGGTGGATTGAAAAATTTCTTTAACTTGGTCCTCGGTTAATTTTGATGATAAACATTTTTCGCCTCTGTTTCCAGTTCCGTGAACAAATTGATCTTGCTTGTTTTCTTTCTTGGTTCCCCATGCTAAATTATTAATATGGTTGTTATGAGGATTGCCATCTAAATGTCTGCATTCGTGCTGATTCGTAGGCGGAAATCCTACGTACGCAAACAGAACCAGCCTGTGTAAATTGATGTTTTTAACCTTTTGATCTTGGTAAACTTTAACTTCTACATAGGTTTTCTTATATGAAAGTTTTCTTTTTCTCCACTCTTTTCCATTGCTATGTCTTTTGGAAAAGAGTTGTCCATCTTCCGTTATGTGGTAGCCAGGAAAACCTGGAATATTATCAGTCATTAATTTGAATAGCTAGGGATTTATATATTCTGTCCGCATCTGCCGCGTAAAAACCGCTCGTTTCTAAAAAGTTAATTTCTACTAATCCATACGACCCGTCCGAGCGTTGCCCAATATCAATAGTGAGATTATCTTCGGGCGAAAAATAACTATTGGCGCGAATGGTTTTCGCGAAAGTTTTTAATTCCTCTGTTATATTTCTTTGGCCCGCCTCGTCAAGAATTTCTCCCTCGTACATGTAATCAGAGATTCCAACAAGCTCCTGCCCCACAAACAAACACCTCCACTCGCGGCCAATCCATTTTGGATCAGCAACAAAAGCCAAAATCTTTTCGCCGTTCTTTTGTTTTAGGTAATTAAATTCTTCGCGCCATTTTTCTTTAGAATAAACTTGGCCCGCAAAAAGTTTTTTACAAGAGTCGGGGCGAATAAAAAGCGGCCAATTGATTTGCCAATCCAAGATTCTTTCTGGAACGTCCCACCAAAAGTTTTTGCTAATCATGTGCTTATGTAAGTGAGGAACCCAATTCCTACAATCGAACCGCGATAAATTATGCCCGAGTCTAGTTGCTTTAGCCACAGCGCCGCGAAAAGCAAATGGAACAGTTGGAGTGCAAATGTCCCACGCATGATCGTATTCAGAAATTTTAAAATATTTACCAGCAATTTCCTTTTCCTCGTCAGGGAAAATATTTGGTTGCCAGATTAGGAGAGGTTTAGTCATATTAGTTTAATAAGCCGTGCTCTAATTCAATGATCATGTTTTCTATCTGCTCAAATTTGCCAGAATTCAACAAATCAATTGGCCGCGCATCAAAAACTTTGTTGTGCTTATTTAGCCAGTTTTGAGCGGCGGCTGGGTCAAACAATTCGTCGAGGCGTGAGATTAGCTCTTGTTTAGACATTAGTAAATTTCTACTTTTTTTTGCAGAACTCGATTATTTTGTCCCACGCTTGTTGACTTGAAACATTTGGGTTGATGTCTGACTCTAAATCTGGAACTGGCTCTGGTGGTTGAGAAGTTTCTTTTGGCGGCGAAAGTTTTTCTTCTGCTATTAAAGCGCTAAAACTCTCCACGCACGGAACGCATATGTGAATATGTTGCCCGCGATTCCTAAAAGAATAGAAGGTGATGATTTTTTCAGTATTGGGCGCGATTTCTTTGTCGCATCCACGGCAAAAGCAGGTTCTTTGGGCGGGGCGGAATTGTATGTCTCTCATGGGTTTTTGTCTGAATACATAAGGTTATCGCAAAAATATTCAACTTCAAGATTTAGATTTCCAATGCAAGAAGATGCGTTTTCGCTCATTAGCTTTGCGTTTTGACAGCAAACTCGTAACTGTTTGCCGCTTTTAGGGTCGGTAAAAACGATTTTAAAATACGAGAGGTCTTTGTCCAATTGATTTGATAGTGTTTTTAGTGTCATATTACTTTAGATTATCTCTTAGTCCTAACTTGTCAAGCACTTGTTTTTGTTCTCCGCGAGTTAATCCAAAAGATTTTAAGTATTTTCTTGCGGATTTCCAAGATTTAGGGATTTTGTCTTTGATTGAGGGGTGAGGGTTCATTCTACCAAAGGCTGTAGTCAACTGTCCTATCTTTAATGAATTCAAGTGTCTTGTTCTCTTTATCCTCTTTATCCTCTTCCCATTCTTCATAAAAGGCGGGATATGGTCCACAGGTTCCTATTTTCGACCTTTCTAGTTCGCACGTTCTAATTCTTTGTTCGCCGTCAACTGGGCTTTGAATTATCCATGGGTTATAGCAGTTGAATTTTACTGTTGATCCATAACTTCCGTAGGTGTTTGCGCGGGAGTGTTTGCAGTTGATGCAGAAAAGTTTCATCTTGTTTTTACGATTGTCTATACATTAACTTGCAGTTTTTGCGATGTTTTGTGTTGTTCTATGTTTATCTTGCCACTTATAATAATTCTCAAACAAAGTCATCATTATTTCAAAATCCTGAAGGACACAGATGTTCACTCCATTAGAACAATAATCCGTGAGTGACCTATGAGTATGAATCTCAAGAATATCTTTGCTGCATCTGCTTTGATCGTTGAAGCTCTTGAGAAGAGTGTCGAAATGCTCTTGCAGTTGCCAATCCAATCTGACCATTTTGCCGTTTGCACAAAGGTTAGCCTTGCTAGTTTGCTTGAGTAGCATAGCTAGATAATCCAACTGAACTTCTGGTCGGTATTTGTGTAGTTGCTTTTTGTCAAAATTTAGAATGCGACAATCGCCGCCTTTGCGATAGCGGATTTTAAATGGTTTTGATTTTTTGGTCATAAATTACTCTCCATAGTATTGCCATAGAACAGCGTTGCATTCGCAATGGACTGCTCCAATGGTTAGTCCAGTATCATGGTTGTGATGCAAGTGAACGGGCCACTTAAAGAAGTCTTTCGGGAAAAGGGTCTTGTTTATGCGCCTCCCTTTTGCGAAATCTCCAGCAGGACCAGAAAGCGGCGCTTTACATTCGGCGCATAGACCGTTTTGAATTTCAATGTATTTATTGCGAACGGCACGTCGTCCATTTGCGTCTAGGTGGTTGTAGTTAACTGGTAGGTCCATCGTTATCGAGAAAATTTACTAGCCAATTCAAGATACTTATTGAAACGAGACTCTTCAACAGCATCCTCGCGAATCTCCATTTGATACCTTAATTCTCTAGCTGCAACTGGGTGGCATATCATATGGTTTCCGTATAGCAAAAAATCTTTTCGCGGGCGGGTTTTAAAATTGTTTGGCCGTTTCTGCCATTTCTTTTTAATTCTCTTTTTCTTGCTTCTGGGAAAGCGGAATTGGTAGGTTTCGGTCATTGATTGAGATTCAATGATTTGGAAACCGCCGAAGCTGTTGTAGTCTGTCTCGCTCATTACATCCACTCCTCTGCAAAAGTAAATTTTGTGCCGTCATTAGATAAAACACAGTAATCTATCGACTCAAACTTACCATCGCAGTTTCTAAAGTAAACTGGAAGGTCTTTTTCTTCGCTCTCGATCATTCGGTCGATGTATTTTTTTAGCTCTGATAGTTTCATATTTAATTTTCTTTAATTTCGCGCTTGGAGTTTTGCCTCTCTTTCTTCCAGAATACTCTTTTCCATTCTCGAAGATGTTTCCACCATTGGGGTGGAGCGGTTAGTTTGCTTTTTGAGGCCATATTAGTCTAGATAGGAAAATTTACAATCGCCCGCTTGTTTGTTTAAAAGAATTGCGCCGCAAGCAAATCCTCCAGTATTCCATCCTTTTGGCGTATCGGTCAACAATACCTCTCGAATATAAAAGCCAGCTTCTCTAATTATCCTTAATCTTTTTCGGAGAGCAAGAATATGAGAGACGGTTCCATAAGTTACGATATTATCCGCAATCTGCATCGACTTTTCCAAGAACGGAACGTATTTACTGAACGGGAAATTTGTAATTAGCCAATCAAACTTTTGGCCGCAAAAATCTTTTTCTAAAAAGTCGCGCCCTTCTGATAGTTCGCACCAATCTACATTAGTATCCTCTCCAAAAACTTTCATTGCATTATAAAACGCGCCGTTTCCTCTGCATGGCTCAATGAACGCATCATCCGAATACATTGTGTAGTTTCTATAAAAATACTGAACAATTTTCTGCGCCAAATCTGGTGGCGTCATTACAACGTCCTTGTCTGGGGAATTTTTAGGCGGCGCTAGGCGTCTCTTTTTTTGTTGTTTTGTTTCGCTCATATTACTTATCTTTTCTTGGGCCGAAATGGGCGCTCGCATAATCGGCGCTATGAAGCAACCACGCTTCTAGCGTTTGTGGCTCTTTAATGCTCCCCCAATCTTTTCTTCCGTGATGCCCAATAATGCAGTGCTGCACTTTCTGAATCGTTTCGCGGCTAACTCCAGCAGAAATTGCCGCCGCTGTAAATTCGGCGGTTGATCCTGTTACGTGGTGAATTTTATTTTTGTATTCCAAGTCAGCAACATAGGCTTTTTTATAATATTCTTCGTCTTTAGACAACACATGGTATTTTGGCAAATCTTGACCATTAAAGTAGGTGATTAGTTTATAATCCCAGATTTTAGCGTAATCATGCCAGAGAGCAGACGCAATTAAAATATCCAAATCTGTTTGCGGGAAAGCTTTTGACAGAGCAACGGTGTAGTCTAAAACCTCTAATGTATGGACTAGTAAACCTCCAACATACCCATGATGAATGCCTGTTGAAGCTGGATGCGTGAAAAAGTCTGGGGTGTCAAGAATTTTTTGACAACTTTTCCTTAGATTTGGTTCTTCTATCAGGTTTATGTAGTGGTATATATTCATGGCGTGTAATCTATTGTGGACAAAGGAAACTACGATGGCAAACTTTATTTCTTTCACTCAAGCGCCTGTTTATTTAGGAACAGTTGAGACTCAAGTTCCTCAAACTGGAATCGCAGGCTTGAGTAATTTAATTGCGGCGAACTCTTGTGATTTGTCTTTCGATTCTTCATTGGATGCGTCAAAGTATCTTGGGAAACAGCCTGTGTCAAATGATTTTTTTGTTACGGGGCCGAAAACTTCTAAAGTGTCGATTTCCTACATTCCTCTTGTGGGCAGCAATTTGCTAGAAGGAATCCAAGAGGCGGCGCTTCTCCCTTTTTCTCTCACGGGGCAATTTCAATCTGGGCACTGTATTAGAGTGGGCGATTTCTTGTTCAAGCAATGTTACTTGGACTCTTTGGGCGTGCAAATTACGCCTAATTCTCCTGTTCGATTAAATGCTCAATTTACGTCTTATGATTCGTCACAAGTTGAAAATGATGTTTATTCTGGGTTCAGCGACTCTGCTGGTTTTGTGGTTTCTACGAATACTGGAGCAAGTTACAGCGCTGTTCATGCGTTAGCAATGAATGTGTCTGGGTCATCTTATTTGCCCGAAAGTAAAACTGACATCACGATAAACTATCAAATGTCACGCACGCCTGTTTACGAAATCGGCTCTTCGCGGCCAAAAACAGTTTTCTTAAACGCTGTCTCGCGCCAAACAAGCATTTCCGCTGAAAACATTGGCGAGGTCATCACTTTTTCAGGGAAAAGCGCCGTTTTAAATTTAAAGTTTGCGGAGTTTGGCCGATTGATGGAAGAAAGCTTTGATCCCGCCACGGACTACCGTTTTAGAATAGACGTAACGGGCAAAATTAATTCCCAAAACTTGTCAATGTCCCCAGGAAGAGTCTTAGAAGGAAAGTTGAGCATCGTAGAGAATATTTTTTGATTGACACCTTGTTATTCCATGCTAGATTAGAAGTCTATGATACAAAAATTAATTCTTGGAGATTGTTTAGAGAAAATGAAGGAGATTCCAGATAAAAGCGTTAGCATGGTGTTATGCGATCTTCCTTATGGAACAACCAAATGTTCGTGGGATGTTATTTTGCCATTTGAAATTCTCTGGAAGGAGTATAGAAGGGTTATAAAGCCAAATTCTGCCATAGTTCTCCATGGCTCCCAGCCGTTTACGTCTCTCTTGGTAGCTTCTAACATTAAAGAGTTTAAACATGAGTGGATATGGAAAAAAAGCAGAAGCGGTTCTGCGTTAACCGCCAAATATGCTCCAGTAAAAAGGCATGAGAACATACTAGTCTTTTGTAAAGGAAGAGTTAATTACTATCCTCAAATGCAAAGCGGGGAACCTTATTCAAGGAAAGGTTATTCTTTGAAAACAAATAATCACAGACTTGGTTTAAAGGAAATTAATGTAACAAACACTGGAACAAGATTTCCTATCAGCGTGCAAGATTTTAAACAAAACTGGAGTAAGCAGCAGCAAATTCATCCCACTCAAAAACCTACCGAATTGTCTGAATGGTTAATCAGAAGTTATTCAAAAGAGGGAGACTTAATTCTCGACAACTGCATGGGCAGCGGAACAACCTGTCTTGCGGCTAAAAGGTTAAATCGTCAATTCATTGGTATTGAAAAGGACGAAATTTATTTTAAAATAGCAGAGAAAAGAATACATGAAGCCAAAATTTAAACAAGGAGAAATAATTAATGACTTAGAAATACTTTCTTATGCAAAAAGCAGAACGTCTCCATCTGGAGCTATTAAAAAATATTACAATGTAAAATGCAAAAAATGCGGAAACGAAAAGGAGATGAATACGCAGACTATTCAAAACGCAAAATCCTGTGGTTGCGTTGGTAATAAGGGTAAGCCGAAACCGCTGAACTCAGGGAAGAAATCTCCGATTGGGACAATCGTTCAAATCAATACGTTAATATCTATTTACAATTCCAATGCTAAGAAAAGAGGAATAGATTTTAATCTAAGTTATACTGATTTTGCAAGCTTGATTAAGTCTGACTGTTTCTTTTGTAATGAAAAGCCATCAAATCTACTAAAAAAGAAGGGTTATGAGGATTTCTCCTATAATGGAATTGATAGAATTGATAATAATATTGGTTATGTTTTAGACAACTGTGTTAGTTGTTGCAGTTGGTGTAATCAAGCCAAAAACGATAAAGAATTCTATTTTTTTATTAAAAAATGTATGAGCATTTCTAAAAATTTTGAAAAAGAAGAAAAGTACTATAATATCGCCCACAAAAGAATTTTCGGAATAGATTCTCCTGAAACTGTTTAATATAATACAACATGGCTAAATCCCCTCCGTCCAAAAAGAAGGCTGCTGACAAATCTCCAAAAGTTTTTCAGCGGGAAAAAATCTCCTACGACTTGCATATCAGAGAAAGGGATGATTTAACGGAAAAGCAAATTGAAATTTTAAAAGCGGCGCTTGATAAGGATACTCGCGCCATTGCCGTAGATGGTTTATTCGGAAGCGGAAAGACGTACATCGCAGTTCTAGCTGCGCTAAAGCTTTTACAACAAAAGAAGGTTGATCAGATCATTTATGTGCGCAACCCTATTGAAAGCACAAAGAGTGGTAAGGTCGGGTTTCTTAAAGGCGAACTCTCTGAGAAGCTAGCTCCATATACCTGTATTGTTTATGATAAACTAGAAGAGCTTTTGCCTCCTTCTGAAATTGAATTACTGAAAGAAGAAAATAGAGTTGATTCAACAAGTGTTGGATTTGTTCAGGGGAAAAATTGGGCGTGCAAAGCTGTTATCGTTGACGAAGCATCTTGTATGGACTTTGCCTCAATTCTTCTTTTGCTTACGCGATGTGGGGAATTTACTCGTATTTTCTTTATTGGCGATGAAAAAAATCAGGCGGATATTAGGAATCCTGGGCTTGCCAATATGATGGAAAAATTCAACGACGAAATCTCCAGAGAGAATGGTATTCATTGTTTTGAACTTTTTGATAAGGCTGATGTCGTCAGAAGTGCATTTGTGAGATTTGTCCTAGAACATCTTGATGTTATTAAATAATCCTTATCTTAGTTAAGATAAGTTCGTAGGTATTTAGGTTTGGTGTTATTATAAGTATGACCCCATACTTAATGAAAATTACGGAAATCGCCGAACCTAATAAATATACCAAATGGTATTGTTCTATTATTCTTAAAGCGCTCGAAAGACCGCAGGATAGAAAGATTTTAAAGGCAACTATCGGATACGTTGAATCTCATCATATTCTGCCTAAATCCTTTCAGTTAGGAGGGGAAAAGGATAAGAATAACTTGGTATTTTTAACCGCCAAGGAACATTTTATCGTTCATCTTTGCGCAACGAAAATGTTTAAATCTATTTTTAAAAATAAAATGGTATTCGCCTTTCAGCAGTTGAGGAGTTCTAATCCATATCAAAAAAATAGATATATAAGTTCTAGATTTTACGAGAAGCTCAAGCCGAATTTCAAATCTTTTGTTCGCCTTTACAAAGGTCTCGAAATAAAATATCTTTATGAGACCCAAATAAGTGAAATATCACATCTTGAGGAATCTGGTTGGTCAAGAAAAATGACTGATGAGCGCAGACAATTGACTTCTGAAAGAGCACCAAGAGGAATAATCCGCTCGGAAGAAACAAGAGCCAAACAAAGTCTAGCTCTCAAGGGTAAACCAAGACCAGCAACTAGAGGGCGAAAACTTTCTGAAGCGGCCAAAACCAAGGCGGCTGAGACAAGAAAAAAATGGATCGAAGAGAATCCAGAATTGTATCAAGAGTATTTAAATCAAATTTCCAAGAGGTCAAGAGAAATGCACGCACAGGGGATAATTAATCTTTCTGGAGAGAACAACGGAATGTTTGGGAAAAATCACTCTACAGAATCAAAAGAGAGAATGAGCGAAACTAGAAAACAAAATTGGGAAATTTTTAAGGCCGATGATGAGAAATTTGCCCTCTATCTTGAAGAAAGGAAAAGAATAAATCGAAAAACGTGGGAGAGTCAGGAGCTTCGAGATAAATGCAAGATTATTAGATCAAAGGCTTATCTTCAATATGGAATTCACCCTCAAGAATTTTATGAGCAAAAATTAAGACCGCTTTTGCAATTGGGCTTTTTACCGACCGCTATTGTGAAATATCAATTATTAGATATGCACGCTGGTAGTATTAAATTATGGATTACGAGATACGGAACAGGGGATGACATGAATCTCTTTATTAGAAATAAGAAAAATGGCGCTGGAGCAAACAAAGCCTATATTAAATTCCAAGAAGACCAATATAAAAAACACTTCTTTTGCGGCCCTCCTCATCCAAATGACTTATAATTTCCATAATTATCTAAGAAATTTCCCTAAACTCGTCTTTTTGTACCTACTCTGCATGTAAGTACTAGATATGGACGAACAGTTTATCGTAAAGCACCTTGGGGAATTAATTGCGGGCGGCGGCTCTTTGTTCATGCTGTTGTTCAAGTATCGAGAGTTAATAACTTTCGCGGCAACAAGTGGTAAGTATTTATGGAAGCCATTTAAGTATCTTTATGAGTTGGGCAAAATGCCGTTCCACTTGAATGAGCAAGCTAAAAAATCCCAAGAGCGCATTGACAAAATCGAATCAACCCTTGAAGAGCTAAACAAGTTTGTAAAAAAAGAACTAACATACAACGGCGGATCAAGTACGAGAGACGCGCTGCGACGAATAGAGTGTTTGATGATTGAGCAGGAGTATGCGCAGAATGCTTTAATGCAAGACTCAAAACACGGCGCATTTCGCTGCGATACTCACGGGAAAAACACTTGGGTCAACAGAACATACGCTCGATATTTAGGTTGCGGCGTTCAAGAATTACTTGGGTTAGGTTGGAAGCGTTTTGTCAAAACAGAAGAGTTGAAAAGATACAATGAAGTGTGGCAAGCAGCCTTCAAAGATGGTTGCGAGTATGAGGATATTGTAGAGTTCGTTAATACAAATGGACATGCTGTAAGGTTCAAGCTGTTAGTTTCTCCTATTGTAGATAAGCGCGGCGAAACTCTCTCTTACGTTGGGACAGTAATCCCGCTCTAAGAAAATCTTTCAAAAAAGTGTAACTAATTTTTAGGCAATTCGATTTATTGCCTATTATTTAGTATGACGGCAAAATATTGTTTTAATTGCGGCACAAAAGCTCCTTCTTTGGCGGCGAAATTCTGTTCATCTTGTGGGACATCTCTAAGTCCAACTGAATTTTTAAAGCCCGCCCAAACTCAGGCAAAGGCTTCTGAGAAAATTGACCCGAGAGACTTTGATGAAAATGGAACTGACGTTTTTGAGGTTCCTGAGATTAGCGAATTAAAAGGTAGCGTGGAATTTGAGGGTTTTGGTTGGAACGGCTCCTCTGTTGGTGGCTCCTCTTTCACATTTACTGAGCGCGGCGCAATTCCATCTAAATTCAAGGCTCTCTCCAAGTAATGCCTTATACTTTTGAGGAAAAATACAATGAAGTGCTAGACGTTGTGCGAAAGTATAACTCTAGGTGGCATTTAGACGCTCTTAGGTGGTTGGACTACGAAGACGTTTCCTCAGAAATTGTAACGCACGTTTGGAAAAAATGGCACCAATGGAACCAAGAACGCCCGCTAGCTCCTTGGGTTTCAACTATTTGCAAAAACCAGATTTTCAATAAGCTCCGTAATAATTTTACAAACTATGCGCGGCCATGTATTAAGTGCCCCAATAATTTAGAAGGCACTCATTGCTCAGCAACTTCTAACCACGAACAATGTTCCGAGTGTCCGATTTACGCTCATTGGATGACGAGCAAAAAGTCTGCGTATGATATTAAGTTGCCGCTTGAACTAGAAAACCACAAGGTTGAGATCAACAACATACCATTTGATGAAGTGGATTATGATTTGGTCATGGTTCGTTTAATCAATGAGTTGACTGGTAAGTTGGACGAAAAATCTTTCGCCGTTTTTAAAATGGCCAACTTAGACAAAAAGACAGACAAGGAGATCGTCTCTTTTTTGAAGTTGAAGCCAAAACCTGGGTTGGGCGTTATGAAACAACTTACGGATATTAAAGCTAATATCTTGGCTAGCGTTAAAATTATTATCAAAGAATCAGACATACAGGAGATGTTACAATGACACCAAAAGTCTCATCGCAACACGAACTAACGCCCGAACAAAAAAAGGAAGTTTTGAGATTATTCAAGACTGACCCAAACATCGAAACGATTACTCAAAAAGTTTTCGATAATAAAAAACTTGATGGCCGCTGCTGGCAAGGAAAACTTGTTAGCAAATTCTTGGTTGAAGAAAATCTTGAGTACAAGACAACCAAGCCAGATAAAAAAGACACCACAAGAGAACTCACTCCCGAAGATAAAGAGTACATTATTTCGGCGATTAAAAACGGCGATACAATTATTGATGTTACGCGAGTAATTTTTCGCAACGACTCTTTGCAAAGGCAGTCTTACGAGTGGAGAAAAGTTCAGACTTTTGTTTCAGCCAATAACTTAACTCCTACTAATGAGCAAGATGACGTTGCTATTGGCGAATATCAAGCGCCAAAAGAAATCAAGAGACTAGTTGACCTCGTTAACAACGCTCTAGGTTATGAATTTAGCGCCGAGAAAATTGTTTCGGGCAAGTATAAAACTTGGTTTGACAGATTGAGAATTAACCTAGACAATTCTCGCGTTCGCCGCATTATTAATGCTTACGAATCAAGAAGAGATAGGACGCTTTTTATTGATGAGTTTATTCGCTTAACTTTCGAGAAGCCTGATTTGACTCCTGATGAGTTGAACCTTTATATTCAAATCGTTCGCGACAACGTTAGCTTGGAAGTTCTTGAAGCTAAAATCAACAAGCTCAACGGAATGTTTCTTGACATTGAAGAAGCTCACGAATTAAAGCAGAATTTCTCTGAAAATTTAAAAGCGTGCGTTGATGAGAAGAACCAAATCACCAAGCGCATTGCTGACACAACTAAAAAGCTCCAAGGCGATAGGTCCGAGCGTTTAAAGAATAACAGCCGCGAAGATTTAAGTATCCTGACTATTGTTAATTTGATTCAAGACCAAGAAGAGCGCGAAAAAGCCTTGCAACTTGCCGAAATGCAACGCGCCGCTATTTCTGAAGAGGCTAATAGATTTGAGAACCTTGATTCGTGGATTTGCCGAGTAATGGGAGTCTCCAAAGAGGAGGTGATTTAATGTTCCTTTGTAAAGAATGCGGCGAAAGTTTTTCTTCTGAGAGGTCGCTTCATGCTCACTTGAAAATCCACAAGTTGAATGTGGCGAGTTACTACTGCAAACATTTTCCTAGGAAAGATTTGCTCACGGGCGCTCAATTACCCTTTAAACAAAAGGACGAATACTTCTCTAGTTATTTTTCTTGCCGCGAAAATCTTTTAACTTGGCTAAAAAAGACGCCTAAGGATAAGAAGTCGCTGATAATTTTGGACATGCTCGAAAAAAGAGTTCGCACAAAAGAACCACTCTTTTTGCCAAATGAAGTAGAATTGTATTTTGCGGGCCTTCCTCCTATTAAGGAATACAAAGAATGTTTTGGCTCTTATTCTGCTGTTGCGGAAAAAATTGGGGCGGCGCTTTTATTTTCTGACAAACTTCCGAGTGAATGGAACAATGATTTTTCGCGCAAAAAGATTTATGTGGATTCTCGCGAGCAAAAACCTTTGCAATTCGCGAATAGCGAACGCTTGAAAATTGACACGGGCGATTATTCTGTTCTTGGCGATGATTTCTGCAATACTTTTGTTGATAGAAAGTCTTTTGACGACTGGGCATCAACTCTTGTGGGTGATAACTATGCCCGATTCGAGAGAGAGATAATTAGATGCGCCGCTCAGGATTGTTTCTTATGGGTTGTTGTTGAGGCTAATTTGGAAGAATCTTTTAGCGCGGGCAAAAAGTCTTATCATAAACACAACTTGTCTTTTGTCTCTCATAACATGAGGATTTTGCAGCATAAACACAGGAACCTGCAATTTGTTTTCTCTGGCGGGCGCGAACAGAGTCAAAAAATCATTCCTAAGCTATTATGCTTGGGCAAAAAACTTTGGAACGTTGATTTGCAATACTTTTTAAACGAAAAAACTTTATGAGTTGGGAACCTGGATTAAAAGCTGAATACGGACTAAAGGATGTTAACAAGGAACTATCCGAAGTCAAGGGATACTTAACAGAGAAAGAGGCGCAAATTTGGCTAGCCAAGTTTTTCCGCGAAAACATGTCTATTTTCTCGAAGTACCTCACAGGAGTTGAGCTTCTGAACTTCCAGAGTTTAATGATTAAGACAATGTTTAAGATTGATTACTTCTTGGCTATATGCAGTCGTGGAAGTGGTAAGTGTGAGAAGTGGGATAACTTGATTTGGACGGATAAAGGGTTAAAGAGGATGATTGATGTTGAGGTTGGTGATTATGTCCAGAGTATCAAAGATAGGAACCTTGTTTTAGCTAAGACGGTCAACCCTTCTCAAACAACTTACAAACTCACAACGTCTCACGGTTTCACTTCTGAGGGATTGGATTATCATAGAGTCTTGAAATTAAACTTGGATACTTTAAAAAGAGAGTGGACGTTCTCAAAAGATGTAAAAGTTGGCGATTATTTAGTTTGTCGTAAGGGTGATAATTTTTGGATTTCAGAAGAGGCTAGAGAAGAGTCTATTCTTTTCCTAAAAAACATTCCGCGCAAAAATTTTTCTTTGGATGACGTTAAAGAGATTAGGAATATTCTATTAAACCTGAATATTGTCACTTGTTCTGTTTGTGACGGCGGCAACTACAGTTTAGCCGTTTCTCCTGCAAGTCAAAAGGAGTTCTATAAAATATTTGGACCAAAAACTCCTTCTTGGGTCGCACAAAAAAGTTTTTCAGGAGAGTCTTTTTTGGAAACGACTCGCGATCCAGTTTTCATTAGTAAAGTCATTGAAACTTCGACTTCGGAAAACGTCACTGTTGATTTACAAGTTGAGAATGAAAAATGTTACGTCTCTGACGGCATTGTTAGCCACAATACTTTCCTCTCAGCGGTGTTTCTAATCTTGTATGCGACTCTTAACCAAGGAGTTAAGATTGGCGTTATCGCGAACTCCTTTAGGCAATCACGCCTTTTGATGCAGAAAATACTTGACATTAGATTGGGTAAGAACGCTGGAATGCTTCGCCAGATTATCAAGGAAAAAGACATTTCTCAACGTAACGACGAACTGATTATTAAAATCGGCGCGAGTCAAATTATTGCCCTGCCACTAGGAGATGGTAGTCGTCTTCGTGGTTATCGTTTTAAAGTAATGGTAATTGACGAACTTTTGCTGCTGCCGTCAAAAATCATCAACGAGGTTATCAAGCCGTTCTTGTCAACAAACACTGATGTTATTGAGCGCAAAAAAGTAACAGAAGCAGAAGACGCTCTCATCGCCCAAGGAAAATTAAAGCCAGAAGACAGAATTAAATGGGGGCACAATAAATTTATCGGCCTTTCTTCTGCGTCTTTTACTTTTGAGTATCTTTATGAGATTTACAAGAGATACGAGGAGATTATTTTAGAGGGTAAAGGCAAGGAAGATGACGACTTATCTGCCCGTCATGGGATTTTTCATGTTTCTTATGATTGTTTGCCGCCAGAACTTTATGACCAAGGCGCGATTAATGACGCTAAGAAAACATTCAGCGAAGCTCAGTTTGCGCGAGAGTATCTTAGCCGATTCACTGACGATAGCTCTGGCTACTTCAAGATGAGCAAGATGGCCGCTTGCACCCACCAAGATGGTGAAGGTCAATGCGTTGAAGCTATCGGAGATAAAGACGGCATTTACATCCTAAGCGGAGACATTTCATGGTCCGAGAGTGAGTCGTCTGATGACTTTGTTCTTCATGTGTTGAAGTATGTTCCTGAAACTGGCGCTGCTACAGTTGTTCATTCTTACGCTCTCCCAGGGACAGCGATGAAGGAGCATATCAAGTATTTCCACTTTTTATATACTAATTTTCGCCCGCAATTAATTATTTTTGACTTCATGGGCGGCGTTCAGTTTTTATCCGCCGTTAATGAAAGTGAATTATTCAAGAAAGACAACATTGAAATCAAAACAATCGACGTTGACATTGAAGACCCAACAAAGTATAACGAAGACATTCGCGCCGTAAGAAATCTTCATAATGTTTCTGACCACAGGATTTGTATCCAAAGAAAACCTTCTGGAAATTATATTCGCCGCGCAAATGAACTTCTTCAGGCCGCTTTTGATCATAAAAAAATGTGGTTTGCTTCTCGGGCGATTGATGATGACTTTAATTATCAGATTAATTTGCCGATTCCAGTAGATGATTTGAAATTTTTGCGCGATAATTTAAATCTTGCGCCGTCAACTGTTGATTTTGTTGAAACTTTGAAAACAAATGTGGATATGATTAAAGTTCAGTGTTCACTCATTGAAGTAACATCAACTCCACAAGGAAACCAGACATTTGATTTGCCGCCGAATCTCAGAAAACAACGAGGCGCTTCAAAAGCCCGAAGGGATAGTTACACAGCTCTTGTTTTAGGTAATTGGGGCGTGTCTGTTTATCGAGACATGCTTTCCGCGCCAAAAGAAGAAGAATACGAAGGCTATATACCTTGCGTGATTTCTTAAAAGTCACAAATTCCGACTTTAAGTGTAACTTTTAGCATGGGAAGAAGCTATACAAAGCGCAATCAGGATTACTGGAACAAAGTGTCTCAACCAAGGACTGTGTTCGTTGAAACGTCTCAGGCGTCTTTTGATTTACCAGAGGCTTTTGAAATGTCCAAAGGTTCTTTTGATAGTCGAGAATTTCCAGAAACTTCTCGAACTTCTAGGCGCAATCGTTCCGCTGTTTCGGTTAAAGATGATCGGTTTAGCCAGATTCGTAAAATGGAACTGCCTTACAAATACAAAGGTAGTTGCGTTGATATTCGGGACATGGTTATTCTTTGCCAGAAAGCATATGCAAATGTGCCTATTTTCAGGAATGCTATCGACTTGATGAGCGAATTTGCCAATACAGATGTTTATTTAGAAGGCGGCACCAAAGGTTCTCGGGACTTTTTTACTCGCTGGTTTAAGAAAATTGGCATGGGTAACTTGAAAGATCAGGCTTTCAGAGAATACTACAGAAGTGCGAATGTGTTTTTGTATCGCATTGATGGAGAGTTTAGCTTGGAAGATTTCGCCAAACTTTCTACAATTTACGCTGCTGATGGAGAATTAAATGGCCGCAAAATCCCAATCAAGTATGTCCTTTTGAACCCTTATGATATGGTGGCCAATAACCCTATTTCATTTTACGATAGTGGGTATGATAAAATTCTTAGCGGATCAGAACTTTCGCGCTTAAAAAATCCTACGAGCCAAGAAGAGGTGGAGATTTTAAATGGATTGCCGCCCGACATTCAGAAACAAATTAAAAGCGGCGCATTCAATGAAGACGGCATTTCTATAAATTTAGAGCCGCAAAAACTTCATTACTTCGCTTATAAAAAACAAGCTTACGAACCTTTTGGTATTCCGTTCGGGTATCCAGTATTAGATGACATTAACGCCAAGATTGAAATGAAGCGTATGGACCAAGCTCTTATGCGAACAGTAGAGTCTGTTATCCTTCATATTAAGCACGGCGAGAAAAAAGATCAATATGGCGGCGGCATTAACCAGAAAGTTGGCGATGCTCTTAAAACAATTTTCGCAAACGGCTCAACAGGCCGAACGATTGTTACAGATTATACTGTTGAAGGCGACTTTTTGATTCCAGACTTAAAAAAAGTTCTTGGCCCCGAAAAATATCAAATTCTCAACCAAGACATTCGCGAAGGTTTGCAGAATGTTATTATTGGCGAAGAAAAATACGGCAACACTCAAACAAAGATTCAAGTTTTCCTTGATAAATTGAAAGAAGCGCGAAACGCTTTCTTAGATAACTTCTTGAATCCAGAAATCAAAAGAATCTCCAAAGAACTTGGCTTTAAAAGTTTCCCGATTGCTCGTTTGAGTGACACTGAAATCAAGAACAACGCTGAAATGATGCGCGTCGCAGTTCGTCTTGCGGAGCTTGGTATTCTTGATCCTAAGAGCCTTATCGACACTATCAACCACGGTGAGTTTCCGAACATCGAAGATGTGCAGCTTCAACAAGAGCAATTTGTTGCTGACAGAAAACAGGGTAAATGGATGCCACTTTCTCCTGTGCCAGTTGTTGCTTCTCCTGCTGATAAACTCCGCGCTCAACAGCAAAAAACGGGACCAGCCAAGCAAGCCGCGCCAGTGAAAAGTGCTGGCAGGCCACAAGGTTCTAAAGCGTCCATTGATTCGCTAAAAGAAATCGCTCGCGCCGCCTCTAATTTTCAGAGTAGCCTTGAAATTTCTTTGGCCAAAACTTATGGAGTTGACTCTTTGGATTCTAGCCAAAAGCAAATTGCCCAAGAGTTGGCCGAAAAAATTATTAGCGCCGTAAGCCCCGAAAATTGGCAATCCCTCGCCGAAGAGTGCTTGGCTAATGACAAGAAAATATTTTCACTTCAACCCACAGAGGAAATTTCCACGCTCTCTACTGAAACTGGCTTAGGAGATTTTGAATCGGCGCTTTATGTTTGGGCTTCTGAGAGTTAATTTCAGAAAATTCTCAGCATCCCAGAAAACAGAAAAACAAGAGTTGCGGCCATTTAATTTTATTCCGCGCCAAAAGAAGAATCGCCGCTTTTGAGGGTGGAATTTTCCTTGTTTTCTAAGGATTCGATATTGCATTTGTTTTTGCAGTCATTAACAACCCATTTGAGATATTCCGTAGTCATGGATGTGAGTCCACTTTGACGCAGTTTGTGAAGGCTGAGTTTTGAGCCATTTGTAAATTCTATGTAGGGTTTTTCTTTGGTCTCCGTCAAGAGCTTTAGGTCACTAAGGCTCATTTGGAAATTAATTTGGCCGCTCATAGTTTATTAACGGTGACGAAAAGAAAACCTCTTCCTTTAGGTAGAGGATGAATTTTCGCATAAAGTTTCTAAATTTTATTAAAGTTTGTAAGATTAAGTGTAATACTATTTGAGATGACGCATCGCGCCTACAAGTTTCGCATATACCCTACGCTTTGTCAAGAGGAAATCTTGCGCAAGACAATTGGATCGTGCAGATTTGTGTATAATTGGGCGCTCGCCCAAAAGCGTGAGGCTTGGGTAACGCAAAAGAAAAGTGTTTCGTATAACGCCACGTCAAAAGGCTTGACGGAGTTGAAGGATTCTCCAGAAAAGACGTGGCTTAACGAGGTGTCAAGCGTTTGCTTGCAGCAGAGTTTGCGTAATCTTGATTCTGCGTTTAACAACTTCTTCAAAAAGCGTGGCGGTTATCCATCGTTTAAGAGTCGCAAAAACGGTGGGTCTGCCCGATTTATGGATAACGCTTTTCGTGTTAGTGGCGACTCATTGTTTCTCGCAAAAATTAAAACGCCAATCAAAGTTGTTTGGTCGCGAACGCTTTCTGGCGAACCAACTTCTTGCACGGTTTCTCAAAATGCTTGTGGTCAATGGTTTGCAAGTTTCCTTTGCGAAGAGGAAATAGTCAAACTTCCGCCTTCCGACAAAAAGATTGGCATTGACGTTGGAATTGAGAGTTTTGCGACTCTCAGCGATGGCTGTTCGTTTTCACAGCCGAAAAAGATTCGTGGTTTGCGCAAAAAGTTGGCGCGTCTTCAGCGTTTACACGCACGCAAACAGAAGGGTTCTAAAAACCGTGAACGTGCTCGCAAAAAGGTTGCCCGCATTCATCAGCACATTGCAGATGTGCGCAGAGATTTTCTCCACAAACTAAGCACTAAACTCGTTCGCGAAAACCAAGCGATTGCAGTTGAAGACTTAGCTGTTCGCAACATGGTTAAGAACCGCAAACTTTCTCGCTGTATAAGCGAGCAGGGTTGGCGTGACTTCCGAGCTATGTTAGAGTACAAGTGCGAATGGAGTGGCCGCGAACTACTAATCGTAGATCGTTGGTTTCCAAGTAGCAAAACGTGCTCATGCTGTGGAGCAAAGGCTAGCTTTGGCTTAGAAACAAGGCAATGGACGTGTGATAGCTGCGGCGCTAATCACTTGAGAGACGTTAATGCCGCGAAAAACATTTTGGCCGCTGGACAAGCGGTGTCAGCGTGCGGAGTGGACGGAAGACCAACGAAGAACTACGTTCTTCGGGGCAGGACACAACGAAGCACGAAACCCAAGGCGCGAGCCGAGGAATCCTCGCCTCTTTAGGACGGGGAGGATGTCAATAATTTTGTAGGGCTGCTCGCATCCAGTTACGTTTGTCCTCTTTTAGCCTTTTATTCTCTTCCTCTAACTCTTGAATTCGAGCCCAAAATTCTAGTTCTGGTTCATTTGGCTCTCCAAGGGAGACTTCATATCCCTCGCTAAAAAGCATTAGGTTTCCTTGGTGGTTTTTTTCGATTGAGTATTTCATGGGATTTCTGGTTCTGGAATGTATTGCCAATATTCTTCTTCGATTTCTTCGCTATTATGAATGAGCGGCCTTACCTCAAAATTATATTCGCCGCCAGAAGCGTATAGCTTGTTCTTATATTCAGTGATTTTTAGAATTTCCTTAGTAGAAACGCTTCCGTCGTATTTTGAAACCCACCAGTAGTAGCCTTGTTTTGTTGGGAGTTCTGTTGTCATGTTTATTTCTATTCTTCGTTATTAAAGTATTTCGCGCTTAAATCTCTCAACTCTTGTAGGCGGAGGATAAAATCGTCTAGGTCGCAAATATGAATTTGATCGCAGTCTTCCTTTTCGCCGTTAAAATATTTGATTAGCTCAATGCATCCGTCCCACTTTACATAGGTTTCGTAAGTGTTTTCAACATCAAAGCTTTCCGCTTTAAAAGAGAATTTTTTGCTGTCGGGCCGAATTTTCCAGTATTTGTTCATGCATTAACTTTAGCCCAAGTTCTTTGAATTGTCAAGACTTCTTTTTCTTCGCAGGTTAAATAGTAGGCATTTTCAATGCTAGTATCGTACCAAGCGTAACTATCAAAATGTTTGCCTCCTCCATAGTACTTGGTGAACCCAATGAAATTTCCAGCATTATCTTTTACGGCGACGGATTTAGTTTCGCAATAACGCGAATAGTCTGCTTGAATATCTGTTTCCCAGTCTCCTTGCATAATTTCTTGTTCGGAGTCACAACCAATTTGATCATGCATGAGAACCATAGCTTCGTCAAGTTGATCTTCGGTTTCTAATGGGCCATTGTAATCCCAACCGTGTTCGTTGGCATATTCAATGATATATCTTTTAAGGGCAAGTGGGGCGGGTAGTTTAGTCATATGTTATTTTTGGGATTGAATTTCTAAGGTCGGCGAAAAGTTTGTCAACCTTATGATAGTCAACTTCGCGCATCATTAGAATTTCGTTTTGGGCTTTTGCCAGTTCATAGAGATAATCTCCGTAAAAATGGTTGTGGATACTTGCGGCGATTTGTTTTTTCATTTGCGGTTTCCACTTGAAATAATCATAGGTGTGACAAGTTCTGCATGAGGAAACAGAAATTTCTCCCGTCAACTCCGTAAGAATCTTTTTGGGGCGATGCGGGCTAGGAACTTCTTGGTCTTTGAATTTTACAATTAGGTCGGTCATACTGCCAAGAAAATTTGTTTCGCCGCCAAGAAGTTTTTTACATTTTCGATATATTCTGGCCAATTTTCGGGCCATCCGTCCAAGGGATTTCCATCTTGACTAAATAGGTAGAGTGATCCATCGCCGTCTAGGTAGGCAGATTTAATTAGGGATTCGGGGTATGTGGTCATATCTAAATTCTACCACTCTAAACTCACCCGTCAACCTTTTCTTTCAAAAAAGTGTAACCCATTGAATGGAAAAGCCTCTCATCTACAGGGCGATTTTCGGAAGTTCAGAGCTTTCAGTTTCTTCTTGGAAAGATTCAGAAATATCTGCCGCCTCTTTAGAAAATCTTCGCCCTCTCATTCCTCAAGACGTTGATTTAAAACGAAACGTGGATTTGATGAGCGTAGCTTTCAACGGCGCAACTCCTAATCTCGTCAACAAAAATGACGATGTTATAGACTCAGCAACGGCGGTCAAAATTTTAGACTTGGCAAAAAACAAGCCAATCAACATAGAACACCAGAGTAAGAAAATTGTTGGCCACATTTTAAATGTTGGGTTTTCAAAGTTTGGCAGTTCTGAAATGATGACTCGCGAAGAAGCCTTGGAAACAAAAGACGTTTTCAACATGAGTTTCGGCGGCGTGATTTATTCCAAGATTCATCCCGAACTCGCTAATCTCTTAGAGCAAAGTCAAGACGAGAAAAGCAAGCTCTATCACTCTGCAAGCACTTCATGGGAGATTATGTTTGACAAGTATGAACTTGTTGTGGGCAGCAAAAATTTAAAAGACGCCGAATTAATTTCCGACCCAAAGAAAATCTCCGAACTAAAGAAACACCTTAGAAAGTACGGCGGCAGCGGCTTTTTAGACGCAAAGAAGACTGTTCCTGTTTATCGAAAAGTTGTTGGCGACAATGTATTGCCTGTTGGTTGGGCAGTTGTTTTAAACCCAGCCGCGCAAGTAAAAGGAATGCTTGTTGAGTCTGGAAAAGAGAAGAAATCAACGGCCAAAATATTTCTGCCCGCAAAAAGTGTAATTACAAGTAATTCCAAAAAAATCATGGACCTAGAAACACTCCTCGAACAAATGAACGCTTCCATCCAGAAATTGGTGGAAGGAAAAGAAGCGGAAGAAGCGAAAGCCTCTCTTGCTAAAGACCTCGCACCAAAGCTCAAAGAATTGAGCGCCGAATGGTCTGCGAATCGCGACAAGGCTCTGAAAGACAAAGACGCTGCTGAAGCTAAAATGTCTGAACTGTATGCTCAAGTTGAGAAAATGGGCAAACAGCTTAACGAAGCTCAGACTAAGCTCTGGGAAATGGAAGAAAATTCCCGCGCCACAAAAACTCTTGTTCGTTACAGCGAGCGCATGGCCGCAATGGAAGACGAGTTTGAAATGGACGACGACGACAAGTGCGTGATCGCTTCTAAGCTCAAAACTCTCGAAGTGAAAGACGACGAAAGCGGCAACGACTCTGCCTTTGCTTCTTTCAAAGAAGAAATCAGCAAGCTCTGGAAGCACAAGAACAAAGACGCTATCGCTAAAGCCAAGCAAGAGTTTGATGCTAAGCTCAACACTGAACTTGAAAAGAAAATGGCCGAAATCTCCAAAGCCAGCGAAGTGAAAGCTGGTGACGAAGGCAAAACCGTTGAAGACGCTTTGGACAAAGCTAAAGCCAGCGAAGAAAAAAGTGTAAGCAATAATAACGAAACATCTAGCACTGCTGGAGAAAGCTTCCTTGATCGCTTCAAGAAAAGTTTCTCCAAAGACTCGATCAAAATCGAAATCAAGTAATCACCCTACATAAAACACTACAATGGCACAACGACTCCATCCATTCCGTAACGTTGATCCTCATGATGAAATCACTGATTTCAGCTTGGGCAACGCTTATGTCAACTCGAACATCACTGGCAGCGGCTTCGGCGATGCTGGCGTTTTCGTCACGGTCCTTTCGGGCGACCTCAACCTTGACCCTGTAACTTTCGTCTCGAATGGTTATCTTGGCAAGACTGATTTCCCGAACGTGGGCTACAACATGTATCCAGAAATTTCGCTCAAGGTTCGTCCTGCTGCTTCTGGTGACATTGCTCCTCTTGGTATTACTCTGAATCAGACTGCTGAGTATGATGAGAACGGCCAAAAGCTACTCTACTATCGCGAAAAGGCAGAAGCTATTCAGGCTGTGGTTCCTGGTGAAACTGTGAAAATCGCTACTCGCGGAACATTCACTCTTTTCCAGAGCGCAGTTGATGGCACTCTCACTCCTGGTGCTGGCTTTAAGCTCTCTGCTACAAGCGGCAAAATCACTGGTTGCGCAAACAGCGACTCTGCAAACCTTGGTATGGTGCTTGGCACTGGTACTCGCGGTGCAAACGGCGCTCCAATGGTTGACGTTTACTCTGGCGCATTCTACAAGATTAAGCTTGGCAAGTAATTTTCATTAACTAAAAACAACTAACAAAAGAAAAACAAAATGAAAGTAACTTTACAAGAAAACGCTGACAACTTTGAGATCGTGAAGGCTATGGCCTCCAAGGATCGCGAAACTGCTATCGCTGCTCAAGAAGCTCTTGCTGGCCTCGTTGGTCCTATGCTCAACGAAGTTATCAATCAGGCTCCTGTGCTTGCAAACTTCTATACTCGCCAGAGCTATGACATGGGTACTGTGCCTATGATCCCGATGGACACGTTCTACGACATTTCGGATTATAAGTATATGACCGTTTGGTCGCAGACTAGCCAAGGTGGTCTTGGAACTAATGAAGTGGTTCCTACCGTTGGTGAAATGACTGTGAAAACCTATAACCTGAACAGCGCTCATTCCTTCGACAAGAAGTATGCCGCTAATCCTCGTATGGGTCTTAACGTTGTGAGCAAAACAATGGCTAAACTGTTGCAGGAAATTCTCTATATTCAGGAGAACTACTCTATGGGGCCGATTGCTGCTGCTCTCGCTGGCGCAACCACTGGCGCTCGCAAGCATGTTCAGCGTGTGACAAGCGCTGGTCGCTTGATTCCTGCCGACTTCAACGAACTGCTTACTCTTGCAACTCGCATCAGCGTTTCTCAGTATGGTGGCACTCCTGTTGGCGGCGCTCGTAACATCACGGACCTCATTATGAGCCCTGAGATGATGGAACAGCTTCGTGCAATGAGCTACAACCCAATCAACACGGCTGAAGCTCCTTACACCTCTGCGGCGAAAGATTCTATCGCGGCTCCTGACTCAGTTCGTTCCGCAATGTTTGAAGGCGGCGACCTCGCATCCTTCTACGGTAAAACGCTTCATGTGTTCCATGAGTTCGGCAAAGGCAAGAAATTCAACAGTATCTTCGACCGCGCTGCTGGTTCTACGACCTTCGCTCGTCCAGATGGCTCTACTGGCTCTGCCACCTTTGACGGCGCAAATGAAGAAATCATCCTTGGCCTTGACCGTGGCCGCGAAGGCTTGCTTCGCCTCTCTGCTGTCGATGGCGACGGTTCTGAGTTCCGCGTTGAAAGCGACGATCAGTTCTACAGCAAACGCGCTTCTAAGATTGGTTTCTACGGCTCCCTTGAAGAAGGTCGCTTGATTCCAGACGCTCGCGTCCTGACTGGTCTTATCAGCTAACCAAACCCTAACAAAGAGCCCCGTGCCCGAAAAGGTGCGGGGTTTTTTTTGTTTCTATGCTACTATAATATATGCAAAACATGGAACTAGCAAACGGACGAATCGAAAACCTTGAAGAAACAGAGAGTATTGAAAAACTCTTTGGTATTGACAAAACAAATCCTTACGGCACAAACGATCCTAAGATTTTCTCACAAAGAGTCGCGGCCCTAACTCATTCTCAACTTCAAGAAATGGCCCAAAAACTTGGCCTTAATCCATATGTCGGGCGGCAAAAACTTATTGAGGGGCTCGAAAAATCTTTCGCCATGGAAAACCGTCATCGTTCTTACGGATACGAAGAAGCGCCGAAACTTCCTAACTTGACGCTTGACTCAAACAATCCAAAAGATCGGGAATTAATGATTCAGCTTGGCATGAGGTTTTAGTGTGTAATCTCTTGTATGCCCAATACATTTTCAGGTTTAGCAACAGAGATTTTTGAGACCGAATTTCTCTCTAACACAGGAATCGCTTCGTTTTCTCAAATTAGTGGGTGGTTGTCGGTTAATTTGGGCGGCCTAAATAATTTGCTAAACACAAGTTTCTCTGGCGCTGATCCAATTATTGATCAAGAAGCGGCGGCTATTTTTAAAAACCAATACATGGCCTCTTATTATGGGCGGCAAGCATCTAATGCGGCTGTTGGCGTTTTAACAAGTTCTGCGGGCGAAAATATTCTCTCTGTTTCAGACGGCGACAATAAAATCAGCTTTGTGAATAGAAATGAAGTGGCCAAAAATTTCCGCTCAATTAAGAAAGATATTGAGGAACAAATTGACAAAGCGGCGGCAAAATATTGTTTGTTTTTGAGTGGGCCGCAATCAGTTGATTCTTTTGATGGAGGAGAGTGTTTGCCAGTTAGCGAAGAAAGATATTGACAGATTTAGTATTTTTTGCGTATAGTATGTGCCATGACAAAAACTCCCATTAATGTACTATCACTCTTTGACGGAATCTCTTGCGGTCAACTTGCTCTTCAACGAGCAGGTATTCCAGTAAATCAATACTTTGCTAGCGAAATTGACAAACATGCTATCAAAGTCACCCAACACAACTTCCCCAATACTATTCAATTGGGCAGTGTGGTTGATGTAAAAGCGGAATATTTACCAAAGATTGACCTAATCTGTGCAGGTTCACCTTGTTTTGTGGCGGGGACGCCCGTTTTGACCAATAAGGGATACAAAAGCATTGAAGATGTTAAAGTTAGTGATGAGGTGCTATCTCACAAGGGAAATTGGAAAAACGTTCTAAAAATTGGCGGCAAATTAAATTGCCCCATCATCTCCTTGTGCGCCAAAGGTTCGCTTCCCATACAGACAACCAAGGAGCATCCGTTTTTTACCAGGGCGAAATCCGTGGTATGGGAAAATAATGTGCGGCGATACAAAATCTCTTTCGCCGCTCCAGAATGGACAGAAGCAGCGAATATAAAAAAGGGAGATTTGATCGGTTTCCCTCGAATGAAGGATTCGCACAACGAACTATACGAACTGTCCGATGACGAACTATTTGTACTGGGTAGATATATTGCTGACGGTCACACACGAAAGGATTATAGAGTTTCCGAAGGTCGCCCAAACGACAGAAATTGGCAGCTTATTCTTTCCATTGGGAAAGGCAAGGAATTTGCCACGTCTTGCAATCATTCCTTTTATCCTCATACCAAAAGTGTTAGTCGCATGGTTTTTTCTAGTAAAAAATTAGTTAAATTAGCCGAGAATTATTGTGGTCGCGGTGCTGAAAACAAACATATCGGGCCATCTTTTCTCGCTCTTCCCAAGGATAAATTGATAATTGTCTTAGATGGATTGATGAGCGGAGATGGTTCGGCACGGAAAAACGAATTTCGCTTAACAACAGTAAGTTACAAACTACTCCTTTCTATGCAGATGGCCGTTGTAAAATGTTATGGCACATCTGGATGTTTAATGAAAACGATCCGCCCTAAGACAACTATTATTGAAGGTAGAACTGTAAATCAAAAGGATACGTATTCTATTAGTTTTAGGAAGGCCGATTCCTTTGATTTGTGTGATGACAACTACGTTTGGTCGTATGTCAAGAGCGTGGCGGAAGATTTTTCCAAGCAGGACGTTTTTAATCTTGAAATTCAGGATGATAATTCATACACCGTTCAAAATATCTCTGTTCATAATTGTCAGGGATTTAGTCTGGCAGGGAAACAATTAAATTTTGAAGACCCGCGTTCAAAACTATTTTTTGAGTTTGTTCGCCTATTAAAAGAATGTGCGCCAAAATATTTTCTTCTTGAGAATGTCAAGATGAAGAAAGAGTATGAGAATGTGATTACCGAAACATTAGGAGTCGCGCCCATCAAAATTAATTCGGCCCTTGTGTCCGCCCAGAATAGAGAAAGGTTATATTGGACAAATATTCCAGATGTTAAACAACCAGAAGACAAAGGAATCTTGCTAAAAGACATTCTTGAATTTTCAGTTGGAGAAAATTCGGTTAAGAACTCTCCCGACCAGATTTCAACAGCTGGTAACAGAGGGAAAGGGAATAGGGTTTATGTTTATCCTCGCGGCACTAATGATGGAGGTCTGAAACATTACAATGGTAAATCTCCATGTATCACTACATCAAATTGGGAGCATAATATTTTCGCTGCCCAAAGAATTGAATCTAATCTTGAAAAACTTCTTGAAACTAGCAAATATAAAGACTCCTTCCAATGGAGATATGATAAGAAGGGGCGTGTTTTGGTTATGCGTCCAGATGGCTTGAAAATTCAAAGAATCGGAAGGGTCGCAAACGAAAATACAAAGACGGAAATCATCACCTGTCTAACTCAGCCCCACCTAGATAATGGGTTACTCATTCGCAAAATTACCCCTGTTGAGGCGGAGCGCCTTCAAACGGTTCCAGATAACTACACATCTTGTATCTCCGACAACAAACGCTATCATGCTTTGGGCAATGGTTGGACAGTTGATGTTATTGCTCATATTTTGAGTGGAATTCAGTAGTTCCCATGACAACAAGCGGCCCGCGTCAACTAAGACGCGGGCCTATTTATTTACTTTTTTGGCGCGACAATTCAAAGGAAAGCCATGCGCCCTGTTAAACTTATTTACACTTGGAAGTGGGGGAATTTAATTTGCGGCGAAAGATTTTATTTGACTTTAGAGTAGAGAATGTTAGAGTTATAGGTATATGGCAACAACAAAACCACCTCAAACGAAAGTCGGAAGAAAATTTGGAATCTTAACTCCTACCACTGGATTTCACGCAAAAAATAGTCGCGGCAAAAATAAATTGTATTATAAATGTGATTGCGAATGCGGAACTAAGGATCATGTAGTTTTATCCTCTAATTTAAGAAATGAAGGTGGTAGCAATTCCTGTGGATGCAATTGGCATACTGGAAACCGCGCAAAAGATATTACTGGAGAAAGATTTGGAAAATTAACTGCCATCAAACCAACTGAAAAACGTTGGAGAAAAAATATTATTTGGGTATTCTCCTGTGATTGCGGAAGGGAGGCGGAGCTTCCTTTGGGAGAAGTTGTCTCTTTGAAGCGCCAATCTTGTGGATGTAAAAAGAAATATACAGATAGAGAAGAAGCTGTATGGACTAAAACTAAAGCTAAAGCCCTTCGTCGTTCAAAAGAATATGGAGATGATAGCGACTTAGATTTAAAGTCATATATCGACATTACGACTCGGGACTGTTTTTATTGCGGAGCTAAACCAAGGATACCAGTTGTTGATAAGGCGTCAGACCTCAGATTGTTTAGAAACACTCTTGATCGAATTAATCCTCAATTTGGATACCTTAAAAGAAACGTTCTTCCATGCTGCTTAGCGTGCAATAGCGCAAAATCAGATAAAAGTTACGTGGAATGGGCTCACTTCCTCAAGAGTCGCTACGAACACTTTATCGCCACGGAAAAATACTTAAGTCTCATTTTTAACGAAAAGGCTATGAAATCGTCCGAAGCTTTATTTGTTTTTAAAGACTCTATTACTCTGAATAAGCAGTAGAAGGTTGACAATAAAAAAGGCGCTCTTTTGGAGCGCCTTTTTCTTTATTGGTTTAATTTATGAATCAAACGGATTAACCGTGTTTTGGCCGCTCATGAAAACTCCACGCGACTGATCAGCAACGCCGCCCACATCTGCCGAGAAAACTAAATCGCATGTTTGATTGTCTCCGATGGAGAGGGAGCTTGAACTCGAATCAAATTGAGCCCCTTTCAGTGTGTAAGAAATGTTAGGAGTCCCATTTGAGTTTCTAATCGTCAACGTAATGTCGTGAGTAGATTCATCATCAAGGGCAGCGCTAAGATTTCTAGAAACAACCTCATTAACAAGAGCGCTCACGGAAAGCGTTGCTGTAATTGGAAGAGTGGTTGGACGAGCATACGCAAAGCGAGAGCCAAGCTGGCGAATTGGATCGCGAGAAAGTGGCACGGAAAGCGTTGCGCTCTGAACTCTAATGCCGTTTGAACCAGCAGTGTCAAGATTGAACACTGGAGATGCAATACCAGAAGATGTACCAGTCAGCGAACCGAACGTTAGCGTCGCATCCGCAGGTCTTAAGGCCATAGGAATACCAATACCAGTATAAGATGTTGGAGACGGAAATTTAACGGCAAACGCTGTATTAATCATCTGACCATTAGAAGGGTCAACAGCGGGAGAAACACAACCAGTAGTCGCTCCACTAACGGTATATGTTGAAGTAATAGCATTGGCAGCTTCAAAACCAATGCTTACAGTAGGAATTTCTCCCACGCCAATAGAAAGTTCGTAAGAGGAAACGTAAACGTTGCCGAATGAGTAAACTGGAAGACCACTGTAAGCAGCAGACCCACCAGCCATAAAGTTGAGGTCCACGCCTTCTGGTGAAACAGAGACATGTAAACAGTTTCCAGATGTAGTTACGATCTGGCCCGAAACAAAGTTTGCTAAGCCTGTAAAACCAGAAGCATCTTGAACATAAAAACCCAAAGCTCTTTCTTGGTATCCATCAGTAAGATAATACGAGAAATTGCCGCCAACAGTTGGCTCTTCAGTGACGATTTTTTGAATCGCGGCCACTTGCCCCATCTGATTTAAGGGCGTACGCGTGATTTCTGTATTTGTGTCGAAGGATTGGAAACGCCCGAATTGAGCGTGCTGCCCTGAAGATAACCCAGTCAGATTTTTCGAGCAGAATAATCCGAAGGAGGGGTAATTAGTTCTATTTTTAGCCATAGTGTTTTAGAGAGGTGTATTACTCTTTACACTTTTTTAGACCCTAGGATACCTCTGCTGCGTCACCTTAAAGTCAATTAGGCCAATGAACATTTCATTTTGCACGCTTTTTCTTAATTGGTCGGTGATTTTTGACGTTTTTACTTCTTCAATTTGAAGCGGCAAATTAGTGGCAAAACTTTCTCTGGCCAAGGTTTCATAGTTGTAGTAGCCTGTTTTCAAGTCTCCAAACTCATTATACGGCGAAAACTGGAAAGGAATTTGCGCGAAAATTTCTTGTTTAGAGTCGGCGAATAAAGACATAACGCCGTCCAGTTGATAAGCATTTTCACAAAAAACTGTTGCGCCGAATCTAATTTCTGTTGTGTCCATGCCGCCAAAAGCGAATGGTTTGTTGTTCACGGTTTGTTGAGCTACAAAAATCGCAGGCACAACTGGCTGATAGGGCGGAATACCAGAAACAGAGATGGCGGTGCCAACTTTTGGTGCGGCCAAATATTTTTTCTCAACAATCAAGTCTTCTACCGAATCTTGCGTCATGTAAACGTTAAACTCTTTTTGGCAAAAAGTTCCTGTTGGTTGAACACCAGTGTTTAAGCCGCTGGCTAAGACTCGTCCATTATTATAATCAATGAAAAGATTATTTGAGCGGCCCGAAAAAGAGTTTCCCACCCAAACGCCAGAATTTATTGCGGCCCCACTAATTGAAGAGTCGGATACCCACTGCTTATAATTACTAGAAAAACCCTTATACGTTGGAATTTTAGAGTCGGGCAAATAGTAGAGTTTCCCTGTTTTGTTAGAGAAAGCGCGACCTTTACTTAGGAGATGATGATCCATCCATAAGAGAAAAGACGACTGAACTTCGTGAGAATACTGGGGAACCATAAGTGTATTTACACAGACCTAGCGATTTCAAACCCCATTTCGTTAAACTTCTGAAACCATTGATCTAAGAACGGGCGAATCCAATTCACAGGTCTAGATGCTGAATTTGAGCCCTGCTGCTTTTGAAGACCAAAGTGAGAGCGCGATTGGCCGACTCCCATTTCTCCAAACGGCGCATTAACATACCTACCCAACCCTGGAACGCCCCTTTCTAATCCAGTAACCCAACTATATCCATCGACCCACTCTAATTGGTCCGCCGTTGCTTCTTCAAAAGATTCCACAGAAGGAAAATCTACTACCTGCCATTTTAAAAACTTGCCGCCGAAAATGTTTAGGCTGCGGGTTATTTTCATTTTTTTGATTACAGCGTATAGGGCATTAGTTGGTTTAACTTTTCGCCTAAAACCTAAGAAGGAAAACAAATCACCCTTCCCGCCAAGAATATCTGCGAAATCATTACTTCCAAACCCTGGCCCATATTCAAGAGCTTCAATCACTGGCAAGTTTCTAAACTCTGCGAGCATTTCATTCTTTCTCATTTGGAAAACTTTTTGAGTGGGGCGCTCTAAAAATTCCCCGACTGTTTTTTTAACAAGCGGGAGGTCTATTTGGTTTTTTAGTTGGGAAATTAAATTCCCTATGCGCGATTTGCCCATGTTACTCGTCCGTTGGCGTTAAAAGATACTCGTAATATGGAGAATATTCGGGGCCAAACATTGCAATTTGCCGAGCATTTGAAACGATAGCGAATCTTTTGCCGTCTAGCTCTATTCTGCGGGCATCTTTTAAAAATTCATTGGCCGCACTATCTACTTTGATTTTTACTGAGCCTGCTGGTAGGGCAACTTTGTTTTGTCCGCCCGTAGAAGATGAGCCGTCACTAAAAGAGAATAGTTCTTCGTCTCCTTTTAGGTATCTGATGCGGGCCTTGAAAGTTAGCGATACTGGGGTGTATTCAAGATTTGTTTGGCCGTAAAAAGAATTGTAGCCCGAATCTGTAGAGATAGAAACCATTTCGCCGTCTTTATAAGCAACAACTTCGCGGGCGAATGTTTCGTGGATGTTATTAATCACGTCGCTGATGCTGGTTTTTTGGGCGCTACTTAAATAGGAAATGGCCATACTTTAATTTACACGCCTTGCTTTTCTGGCGGATAAATCTGCGGCTGAATTATTTTTTCGCGGCACCCATTTAAATACAACTTGGTTGTGATTATTTTTCGCGGCCAAAAGTTTTTCCCATAAGTCTTGGTTTTTTACGGGTTTATTATTGTAGTTTTTCCACCCGTTCTTTAACCATTTATGAATATACTTAGTGGCTCCACTTACTACATACTGGGAATCCGACAGGATAATTATCTCTTGAGGGTCTAAGAAGTGAGACAAGGCTTTAATCGCGGCAGTCAATTCCATTCTATTCGATGTTGTTTCCGAGAACTCCATTCCAGAGAAGCTTTTCCCATTTATTACATAAGACCATCCTCCTTGTCCAGAGGAAAGATCATAAGAACCATCTGTATTTATGTAAACCATCTAGTTATAATAGCATAACTCTATATTCTAAGTACTCTTTACTCTCTAAGTTTCTTACCCTTTAGGGCAGTCGGGCAGTTTTTTGTCTGCCTTTGTGAGGAGATACTATTTCAGCCATTGAAGGTTTAGAATGCTTTGTCGGTATAGTTCGGCTTGCGCCTATCTGTCTTCCTCGCCTTAATTCTATGCTAGGTTAAACTCATAGAACACTTGGGCACTGTTGAAACCGCTGGGTTAGCTGACGAATCGAACAGACGTTGTGCCTCAAGTTGGTTTCTCGCCCCTTCGGATTTCTCCTAATGCGATACGATGGAATCTTAACTGGGTTCTCCCCACGGCAAACACTTAACTCTGATTTTACCCATCATGTTAAATGTCGGCAACTGCTGAAAACTGCCCTAAAAACAGCGTTGCGGTTGCATTCATCCTTGTCAACTGGTCGTAAAAAAGCCTACGACTGGCCTTTGGTTATGTCTCTATATATTACACTTATTCGCGCTTTCGTGTAAAGAAAAACAAGGAACAGGAAAAATGACAGCAAAGGACCAACTTTTGGCGGCTCAACACGCCCAAATCAAAACTCTATACAAGAGCCTACTCAGAGAAATCGAAGACTTGAAAGAAGAGTTTGACGAGCGTTTTCGACTTTTTCAAGATCAACTGCCGCCAGAATATTTAAAAATGTTAATTGCGGCGAATCCTTTTACTGAGGACCGATTTTTTCGTTTGCGCAAAAGAATTTTAGATTCAGGCAACGATGTTGAACGTGCGCTGGTTGGCGAGTCTGAAAGGTATAGCGTTTCTTTTGTTTTTAAAAATTAGTTTTTCGTTAATATAAATTATGACCAACCCCGACAAAACTCTCTACTCCTTCTTCGTTAATCGCAAAGTGGAGAAGTCAAAGAAAGAAGTCTCAACAGACGAATCTGGCGCTGAAATTGTTAAAACAATCAAAGAAATTGTTGACGAACCTGTAAAAGTTGTCACTTATCGCCCAAATCGCCGCCAAGATGATTTGGCTGAAGAAGAATACGCTGTACAGTTTTCAAAGTTTCTAAAAAAAGGTTTGATGACCAAAGCTATGCTTTCCAACAAGTATAGCGACAACGGCGGATTAATGAGTGAAACAGATTCAAAAGAATACGCCCGACTTCTCAAAGAGCTTGAAGGCTTAAAAGATGAGCATGTTAAAAAGTCTGCTTTCGCTAAGGATGGAAAGAAAAAAAACAAAGAACTAGACGAACTCGGCGAAAAAATTATTGAATTGAGCCAAACTCTTCTCAGAATTGAGAATCGCTACCAAAATCTCTTTTCTCTCACTGCCGAAACAAAGGCTGAAACAAAGAGGCTCGAATGGTATTTGATGAACCTATCTTTCATGGAGGAAGACGGCAAACTAATTCCAGTTTTTAATGGGGCCGACATTGAAGAAAAGCGCGAAGACTATTACAAAAAAGAAGAGAGCGCCGACGAAGTTTACTCCCAAATCATTCGCAAACTCTGGTTTGTTTTTGCAATTTGGCAGAACAATCGCGCAATCTCCACTGAAGACCTCGAAAATTTCCTGAAAATGCTTGAGGAAAAAGATGGAGAACAGTGATTACATTGAGCTAGTCTCTGAAATTTTTCAAGGTTACACCGAGTTGATTGTAAAAGGTCGCTCGGTTTTCTTGCGTCATGTCTCGCTCCAAGATCAAGCGAAGCTCTCTGCCTTAATTGAAAAACTCACTGAAGAGAAAATCGCACTAGGAATGTCTTCCGAAAAGGACCGACTAGAGTTTCTAAAGAAAGAAAAACTTTGGGGCGAAAATGATGATTTGGAGATTGTTGAAAAGGAAAACTATGTTTCAAACCTGTCTCAGACAAAGAAAAAAGTCGCGCTTCCTTCTCAGCAAAAAGCTATTCAAAAGGAAATAGACGAAGAAACGGCCAAATTAAATCTTTTGCGGGCAAAAAAAAGAGAATTAATCGGCCCAATGACAGCAGAAGATTTTGCGGCCAAAGAGGCTAACGAGAAATTTATTCGCAGCGTTTTATATACTTCCCCATCTTTCAGTGAGTTAGCTTTTTCGCAAAATGATTTTGATGAGCTTAGCGATGAAGAACTTTTCGATGTTTATAATCAATATCAGCGAACAATGGAGCGTTTGAGTGACGAAAACATTCAAAAGGCCGTTCTTCAGGATTTCTTTAGTTCTTATATTGGTTTTTGCGATAAGTCAATGGATTTTTTTGGTAAGCCGATAATTAATTGTTCTTCGGCCCAAAGAAGTTTGTTGATTTGGGGTCGCTGTTTCTTGAATATTTTCCAGAATGTAGAAAAAATTCCTGACTCTATCCGAAAAGACCCTAAAGCCTTGCTTGATTTTGCCGACAATTCTCGAAACAGAGAAAAAGTTAAAAATAATTCCAAGGGCAAAGAAGGCTCAACATCATTTGTGATGGGAACAAAAGAAGACGCCGAAGCTCTTTCTGACGGCGCAACTATTGGTAATTTAGCCGACGAATTAAAAAGTTCGGGCGGATTCTTATCTCAGAATGATCTTCTAAAAAGAGCTGGCGTGCGCGTGTAATTCCTTAGAAGGAAAAGGAATGGCGAACATACCCACAGTAGAAATCGGTTTTACACCTAGCGAAAGAAGCGCTATTAACGCTCTTTCGAGAGTTCAGAGCATTGCGGACAAGCGTCCAATTAAAGTTGCCTTTTCTACTGACACGAAATCCCTTAAAGAGCTTGACTCTGGACTTGGAAAACTTTCGGGCCGCGCAGATGAATTTACAAAGAGCTTAGAAGCATCCAACGCTCGCGTGCTAGCTTTCGGCGCTTCTGTTTCTATTATTGCGGCGATTCAGAGAAGTTTCTCGAATTTAATTAAATCTACCATTGATGTAGAAGCGGCATTCAAGAAAATTTCTGTTGTCGGCGATCAATTTGCAAAAACTTCTGGCGATTTAGAGAGATTTGGCCGTGGTATTTTTGATATTGCCCGTCAAACAGGTCAGGCTTTTGATGTGACTTCTGAGGCTGCTCTTGAATTTGCTCGTCAAGGTTTGAGCGCTTCCGAAACTCTTACTAGAGTAAAAGATGCTCTTGTTTTGACTCGATTGTCTGGAATTGATGCTGCTAGTTCAGTTGAAGGTTTAACTGCTACTGTTAATGCTTTCAAAAAGGAAGGCGTCACAACAACAGACGTTCTCAATAAGCTGATTGCTGTTGATAATAAGTTTGCTGTTTCCAGCGCCGACTTGATCGAGTCTCTCAAAAGAAGCGCCTCTGTTGCTCAGTCTTCTAATGTTAGTCTTGACGAGCTTATTGCAACAACTACGGCGCTCCAAGAAGTCACGGCTCGCGGTGGTCCCGTTATCGGTAACGCCATCAAAAGTATTTTAGCCCGCTCTGGTAGAAGCGAAACAATTCAGGCGTTTAGAAATTTAAAGGTTGAGGTTCAAGATATTAATGGCAACTTGCGCCCATCTATTGAACTGCTTACAGACTTCTCTTCTAAGATAAAGAATCTTCCGCAGCTTCAAAAGAATCAGGCTATTAGCGATTTGGCTGGCGTTTACCAGTTGAATACTGGCACTGCTCTTATTGATATTCTTGCTGAACTTGAAACTGGCGCAAGTCGCTATAGAGATGCTTTATCGACAACAAAAGAAGCTACCAATGAAGCTGATGTAGCAAACAGAAAACTTAACGAATCCCTTGACTCTCAATTAAAAGCTCTTCTCGCTACTGGAACTGAGCTTGGGTCTTTAATTGGAAATATTTCCATTGCGCCGCTTCTTTCCGAAGGGTTATCTAAGGTTTCTGGCGTAGGAGATTTTTTAATCAAGGAACTCAGGGCTTCTGGTCCAAATTTAACAAAGGCCGCTTTTGAGGTTCTTCAGGACGCTTTTCTTGTTGCTGGAACTGCTGGTGCGGCGGCGATTGTTCTTTTTGTTAAAAAGTTTGCGATTTTTGCAAAGGATAGCATCTCTACAGTTTTGGGTTTAAATGCCGCCCAAAAAAACCAAGAGAACATTCAGCTAAGCATCTTAAATGTTCTTCGCTCTAGGCAAGATATTGCGCAGCAGATTTATAATCTTTCTGGCAATGAAGTTGCTCAGACTCAAGTGTTAGCGAATCTTTACAAGAGAATTGCTGATGAGAACGCTCGCAACTTGTCGATTTCCAATGCTGTTGCCAAAAACATGTCTGGCGCTTTTGTTGTTGGATCAAGCGGCGTTCCAGTCCAAAAGGGCAAGGCGAGAGGCGCTTCAAGGGGCTTTGTTCCTGACCTTGTTCAAGCTGAATTTAATGATGTAAAAAGAGGTGTTGGCGGCGCGAAAAGTAATTCGGGAATTATTGTCCTAGATGATTTTCCAATGGGCGGAGGCAAAAAAGGCCCAATGGTAATGAACTCCTCAGAGGCTATCATGCCAATGGGAAGCAAAGGCGCGGCTGTTCTTAATCAAGATATGCTTGATCGGATGGGCTATGGAAAAAGGGCGGCAAGGGGCGATGTTCCGTACTTATCAAAAGCGGAGAACTCTGTTCGAGCAGAGTTACAGAAAAAACGTCAAGACGAGCTAAAAAAACTTGAAAAAGAAGCTAGTGATGCCCTTAAAGCCAAACAGAAAGCCGAACTTGATGCCGCAAAAGCTGCCGAAAAGCAGGCTAAAGCCGCGCAGAGAGAGCAAGAAAAGCTCGCTAATCAAGAAATTGCTGAAGCTAAAAAGCGCCAAAAAGCTCTTGAAAAAGCAAATAAAGAAAGGGAGCGGGCTGATAAAATTGCTCAAGAGACTGCTCGTAAATCCGCTGAGGCAGAACTAAAAGCAGCAAAAGCCAAGGAGGAGGATTTCAAAAAGAAATTCCCAGTAACCGCCCAACTTCAGCGCGATCAACAACTTCGTGTGAGCGGAAAATTGTTGCCGCCAATTTCTGGCGGATTTGGAGCATTTGGAAGATCAACCCAAGAAGATGTTTCTAGATTAATTTCTAGCGCTCAGCTTGAGAAAGCTAGGAAATCTCTTGGGGGGCAGTTTATTGATTTATTTGGATCATCGCTTTATCCGCAGAACAAAACTCAGTTTTCAGGATTAGCTCAAGCTCCAACTGTTCTTAGTGGCGAATCTTTCAGAAAAAGACAAGAACTTGTAGCTGGAATAGAAGCGTCTCAAAATCCGCCTATCTCAGAAAGGTTAAGGCAACAGAGAGAAAGGATAGCCGCTGGTCCTCGCTTTTTAGCTGGCCCTGCTGAAGGAAAACTTTCTCTGACAGATAGACTTGGAGAAAAGAGTATCCAAAGCATAAACGATGTTTCTCGCGCTCTTTCTGATTTAGCTCCAGAATTTATTCGGGCAAAAAAAACATTCAGCGAAGCGAGTATCGAACTTGGCGCTCAAGTTTCTGGTGTATTTTTCGGCGCAAGCGTTGTTGAAAACGGCTTAAAAGGACTAGGCTACGAAGTTGGCAACATGGTTAATGTTGTTCGCGATGCGACTATTGCTTTCTTGGCGATTAAGAAACTTGGCGAATTAAAAAGCGGCGGCGGACTTGTTTCGTCTTCTTCTGGTTTTCTTGATAAAGTTTTAGGCGAAGATTTTAAAAGAGGCCGCAAACTTGGAAAAAGGTCTGGACCTCTTTCTGGCGTCGAAATGGATTTTCTCTCTCAAAGCAAAGGAGCTTCTCGCGGATTTAAAGTTCAAGGGGCGCTTCAAAGTGTTTCCGCTTTTGGATCAAAGGTTGTGGGACTTTTGCCTGTTGTAGGCCAATTCGCCGCTGGACTGGTTGCGACTGTTAGTATTCTTGATTCTTTTGGTATAGATGTTGTTGGTAATTTGAGAAAATCTTTTGGCGGCGTTTCTGAAGAAACTGAAAAATTACAAGAGAATTTTAAAGAACTATCTCAGAGCGCTTTTAAAGGTAGCGAGTTTATTGGTATTGGAGCGGCAGACTTTTCAAGAAGTTTGAAGAATCAACTTTCCGAGATTAAGGAGAGAATTGAGGCGGAAAGACTTGGAGTAGTCACCAAAGGAAAGACTCAGCCAGAAATCAGAAAAGAAGCCCTTTCAAAAGAGATTGAAAATGTTCTTAATCCGCTAAAAACTGGCAGAACATCTAAACAGAGAGAACTTCAAGGCGGATTTATTGGGAGATTTGCAGAAGTAACGAGAGAGGAGTCTTTCTCTAATCTTGACAATAACACTAAGCAAGCTATTCAAAAAACGCTTGGGCAAATCGCGTTGCAGCCATTTAAAGACCTTAGTAAGGTTGCTGAGTCTCAGTTGGGTCTAACTCCTCAAAAAATCAATGAGCTTGGTTTAACTGGGATTAGAAAGCTACTTTTAGAAAAAGCTGCGGCAGATGTTTTTGCCGCCATTAAAGACATTCCGATTGGAAGGGATATTCCAGTTGATTCGGAAAGCAGTCTTAATTTCTTAACTCAAACTGTCGCAAAATTTTCTCCAAGCGGGGTGAAAGCCGCATTACCCGAAGAAAAAAAAGGAAAGTTAAGACCAACCTCCGACCTTCAACAAGCTCAGGCACAAGTTAAAGCCGCTCTTGAATTAAGGAAGCTTCAGTTGGACTTCTCTTCGGAGGAAGAGAGAATTCTTCAAACTAGACTTCGTACGTCTGAAATTGATGATGTTTCCAAGGCTAATCTTCAGGCTCAACTTGATCTTCTTGCTAAACAGAGAGAGATTCGCTCATCTATTCTTTCCGAAGCCGAAAGCGGGTTAAATGAACTTCTTTCTCTTGACACAATCAAGGATTCTGACCTATTAACGACGGATATTCAGAAAATTTTAACTGAAATCAAAACTCTTGGCGGTTCTGCTGATGATGCAAAAGCTAAGATTCAGCAATTATTTTCAGCAGAAAGTTTTGTTAGCAGCACTGAAACTGACAATTTAAAGACTCGCATTTTTGAGAGACTAGACGGATTAAAACAAATTTCTGCCGAACAGCTTAGACAAGTTGATATTTCTGGAAAGCAAGCGGAGGCCGAAGCGAAAATTCTAACGCAGATTCGTGAGCGTCAGCAGTTAATGGATTTAACCTTCTCTTTAAGAAGAATTGGAATCGAAACACAAAAAACTAACCTTGAGGGCCAGATAGGATTAATTGGTGCTCAAAGTTCTAACCCAAATCTTACTACTCGTCAACAAGATTCTTCTAAAATCAAGGAGTCCGAATTAAGACTTTCCGTTCTTCAGCTTAGCTTGGAAGATGAGAGGCTTAAAAAGGAAGAGCAATTAATAAACCTTCAAGATCAATTCGCAAAAGGTCGGATAACAAGCATAGACGTTCTTGAAGAAGAAATTAAAAAAGTCAATGCTGAGTATAACAATACAACCAAGTCTCTTAACGATCAAATCGCCGCTCTTGAAATTCAGAAGGGGTTAATTGGTGCGATTGTTGGCGAATCAACTGCCTATGCAGACTCTATTGATCAAATCACTCGCGGGTTGGGCCAGCGTTCGGCAGACAATAGAGTTGGTCGCTTGCAGGCTAATGACTTGTCTTCATTAATGAACAACCTTTCTGAAAGGGCTGCTTTAGATGATTTATCTCAATCTGGATTGTCTGGCGAAGAGGCAATCGCTTTCTTGAGCGAAAGAATAGCTTTACGCGAAAAAGAGTCGGAAATTTCTTCGGCCCAAACAGAAGTCCAAAAAGTCCAACTTTCCCAAGAGATGGCCTTGTTGAAGGATATTTTCAGAATCAGAAAAGAAGGCGGCTCAACTGAAAAACAAATCTCCAAACTAATTGAAGCTCAAAACGCCCGACTAAAAGAGCAGCGCTCAATTAGCGGCGGAGTAGCGAATGCTCGGGCTCAAATGCAGGACGAAATGAATCAGTTTGGCTCTACTTTCGGAGAAACGGCCACAACAGGTTTTAGAGATGCTCTTTCTGATGCTATGAAAGCGGCGGCAGACAATACTGGAAATCTTCGCGATGCTCTTCTTGACGTAGCTTTAACTTTTGCCAATAAACTTCGCGATGCGGCTCTTGATAATCTTGCGAACATCTTGACAACTGGCACAACAGGAGAAGGTGGAGCTGTTTCTGGCGCTTTGAAATTCCTTAGTGGGTTATTCAGTGGCGGAGTTCAAGCTAAGGCTGCTGGCGGCAAAGTAACAGGCGGCACAGGAACAAAGGACGACGTTCCCACTCTTTTGATGGGCGGCGAATACATCATTAACAAAAAATCCGTCCAAAAATACGGCCCGCAATTCTTTGAAGCGTTGAATAATGGCTCTATTCGTGGAATGGCTACAGGTGGTCAATTCATTCCTGGGACTCGCGGCCAAGGAAAGATCAAGGGCAATAAAAATCTTCGTAATTTTGCTGGCCAAGCCTATACAAACGGAAACACAGATTTAATTGGAAACTTTGGAAGTGCCGCTGGCGCGTTTTTAGAACCCGAAAGCCTTCGTTTGTCAACGTTTGCTCGTCAAGCGGATAATCCAATGAATGCGGCGATTTCCGAAACAAAGGACCAAGCGCTCGCTCTTATTTTTGAAGATCAGAATCTAAGAAAACAATATAAAGAACAGCTCAAAGCTATAGCTGAAGCTGAGAAGGCGCAGGACGAAGCTCGTAAAGCTCAGTTGACTCAGTTGTTGATTTCGTCTGCGATTAGTGTTGCTGGCGCGGGGTTGAGTTATTACACAGGCGGTTCTGGAGCATCTACTTTAGGAAGTACGGATATGACTGGCGGAAATCCAGTTAGCCAATTACCTTCCGAATTGGCATATCTTCGTCAATCACCAACTGTTTATACAGGTTCTAGAAGCGTTATCAGGTCTTCATCGTCGGCGGCTAATGTTTCTCCGTGGAGAGCAAATACAATGCCTTTGCCTACTGTTGATAACGCTAAACCATTGTACAACACAATTTTTCCAACCGAACTTCTTCCATTAAACCCATATCACAACAAGATAGACCTTAATCAAGAATTTTATAGAAATGCTGGTGGAGTTGTCCCAGGAAATGGCTACAAAGACGAGACAAAAATCCTAGCCACTGGCGGAGAAGGTGTTGTTCAGCGTCGCGCTATGAAATATCTTGGCGCGGATAATTTAAATAAAATTAATTCGGGCGCAACCATCGGCGTTTCCGAAGAGAAGTCCGAGGAACTTAACGAAAGGCTTGTCGCGAAGCTTGATGAACTCTCTCAGAAAATGGGTTCTCAAAGCAGTGTCGTTGTTAATGTGTCTATGGATAAACAAGGCAATACCAAATCTTCAACTGAAGGCGACCAGTCTAATGACTCTAAGCGCTTAAACAGAATGATCGAAGAAGCTGTTGTTGGAATCTTGAAAAAGGAGCAAAGACTTGGGGGAGTTCTTAGAAAATGACCCAGTTACTAAACCAAGACAACATTTTTTACCTGAACGGCCAAAAACTTTCGGGCGTTTCTAATTTATCTCTTGGGTACACTAACCCACTTGAGAATTATTTAACTTTGGGCGCAAAGAATTTTGGTTATTTTTTGAATGGGCCTATCGAGTCATCCTTAGAGATTAGTCGTTCGTTGATTTATTCTGACCCGTTGTTAGCTTTTACGGGCGATTCTTTTTTCTCTGGGAACTTTTCTTATGGAGGCAAAAGCTATTCTTTTCAAAGCGGCTATTTGACCAATTATTCCGTGAGTTGTTCTGTAGGAGAAATTCCGCAAGTTTCTTCAAGAATTTCTATTTTAGGGGAATTTAAAAGCGGCGAAAACTTTTTGTCGGAACAAGTTAATGATGGTTTGTTTATCCCATCCCCAAGAACAATCTCTGTTTCTGGATTGGATTTCTCGTCAAACAGAGTTCGCTCGTTCAACTATTCTTTAGAAGTTCAGAAGCAGCCAATCTTCTCTTTAGAAGGTGGCAGAACGGCCCAATCAGTTAATTTTATTTCGCCCATTAATGTTTCTTTGTCCGTGGAAATTGAAATGGCCAATTCAGCTATCAGGGATTCTTTCTCTTACTGCGAAAAGAAGGCTGATGATTCTGTTATTATAACTATAAATGATCGAACGCTTAACAATTCTATATCTTCGTTTGAAGTTCCAAACTCTACTCTTCTTGGTGAAAGCGTCCAAGTTTCTAGCGATGGTCAACCTGTAAAATCCTTAACTTTTGGAGGATTTTTAGAGTGAGCGACTTATTTTACGATAGGGATAGAAACATTTCAGGCATCTCTGATTTAGAGACTATTGAATATCAGCCAATTTTTGGATCAAGCGTCACGTTTTCTACGAGAGCTAATTCTCTGACTTATCCAAACAGAGTCAACAGAAGAATGGGCCAATCCTTAAACTCTGTAATCGCAGAGTATGATTTATCTTTTCAGCTTAATGACGCTAACGCTCAAAAGTTAATCAACTACTTAGAATCTAGAAGCGGCGTTTTGCCCGTTTCTCTTTCTGACTCTTCTAGCATCTATAAGCCCATCACAGGTTTTGCTGATGAATTTTCTTGGGCCACAAAAGGAAATCTTGAAAACGACATATCCTTAAAAGCAGTTGTTGACAATCGTTCGCCGCAATTAAATTGGAGTGGATTAGCTTTTGTCGATAACACTTTTAAAATTTGGAAAACTGGGGAACTTGTTCAGCCTTATGAGATTAGATATTTTGACTATGACGGCCAAAATAAATTCAACAATTACTTTTATTGCACGGGCGAACATTTTTCAACTTACGAAAACGGCCCATTCTCCTCTGGAAGTTTGTGGACGCAAAATCTTTTCTTAAACGAGTCTCTTGATTATTCAATTTCATCAAAGCCTGATGTTTCAAAGATGGAGTTCAACAACTCTTTCTATTCTCGAATAAAGACAAAGAAAAACATTCACTCTATTGAAAACTTAACGCTGAAATTTGAAGGTCTTAGCGACGTTCAAACAAAAGCTATTCTTCATTTTGCGGAAAGTAAATTCGGCGAATTAAAATTTCAATATCAGATTCCAAAAATCTACAATCGCCCGAAAGTTTTTTATTGCCCAACGTGGAGGCATACATGGATTTTTCAAAACTCGAACACTGTTGAGTTGGATTTAGTGGAAGATTCGCTAGGCATTTTGCCCAAGAATAATTCTCCAAGCGTTTCTTTTTCTCAAAGAGATTCCACTGACCATTTAGAGTTCTCTCTCGAAAGCCAGAACGGCGCAACGGTTATCAAGTCAGGAGATATTCAAAATGTTTTCAGTGACGGGGAAATTAAAATTAATTGGCAAAACTCGCCCCAAACAGTTTCAATTTTCGGCGCTCCAGAGAAAATTGAGGCGCACAATCAGTTTTTGTGGTCGTTCAATGTTGCAGAATCTAGCTCGTTGAGAGAACTGGATTTAAGTTCTTGCAATCTTGAGACAATTAATTTCTCCAATAACAAGAAACTTTCTTACGTCGATTTATCAAATAACTCATTAAAGGAGCTTGACTTAGGCTTAATGAAATCTTTGAAGAGTTTGAACATTTCCAACAACAGAATCTCATCCTTGGATTTAACAAGGTGTTCTGGAATCACTGGGATTAAATGCGGCGGAAATAAGATTAGCGGCGCTTCTTTTTCTTCGGCCCTTGATGCTTTAGTGAACTACGAGAACTTTTCTGGGGAATTTTTAGCGGCAGATTCTAATTATGTGGATTTTGCCTCTAATTCTCCTCTGCCAGCCAGTTCATTAAATGATTTCGCCGTTCTTGGATGGAGAGGATGGAATCTTTCTTTCGATAACGCGAAAACGCCGCTAGATGTTTCTGGTTACGGTAAGCCAGTTTTGTATTTTAATCAAGACTCGCTAAAAGACAAGCAAAATGGAGAACATATATTCACTTGGGATGATTCTATTAGAAATTTTGATGCTTCTAGGATCGTTGTATCTGATAGCCTTAAGCCAGAAATTATAAAAGATGAATTTGCTGGCGGCAGAAGTGCTTTGAGATTTAATGGGGAATCTTGCTTGGCGCAGGTTAATTCTTTAAATTCGCCGATTCATTATTCTATTTTTGCCGTGGTAAAGCCAGCGAGTAGTGGAATGATGTGTGTGTTTTCAGATTACTGGAATCGTGGCATGTACGTTTCTGGCAACAAGCTCTTGTCAAAAACAAACATGGGAAGCACTCAGCTTGGGGAACTTTCTACTGGCTATAATGTTGTTGGTATTTATACGAGCGGCGTTGTTGTTTCTGGTTCAATTAACTCTCAAACACCAATTACTGGCGCTCCAAGACTTGGAACATCGAATATTGTTTTGCCAGGGTCGATTGGTCTTCCAAGATACGGCGCTAGCGGAATTTTAAGCGGGCAAAATGGTTTTGTTGGAGAGATTTCTGAGATTGCTTTGTTCACTGGCGACGTGAACTTTGGTAAAGTAATGAGAGACTTGGGCGCAAAACACGGATTGGAGATTTTATGAGCAGACATTACATTAAAAGCAACTCTATTCTTGTCGCTGTAGATTCTTACGATTCAGGCAACGGCGATCAAAGAGGCTTGTCGTTCTTGGGTCTTCAAGATTCTTTTGGCTTTAGCGTGGAGATTCCGAAAGTTTCAGCGGGTCAAGTTGGTTCACAAAAACTAGCTTACGAAGAACCTAGTTTTGCGCCAGAGATTTCTTTTGACTTGTCTTTCATTCCTACTCGGACTTTTGCTAATGAAAATGTTTTAGGGCTCAATTTTGGATACAATAATGAGTTTCTTAGTGTTTTAAATGGCCGCTCTGAGTCTAGCTTTAATGTTTATTTGTTTACCTCTGAAAAACAGTCGTATGACTTCATTAATCAAATTAGAAACGCCGAAAGTTTAAATGGCGTTGAGTGCTTGGCCTTGGGAAATTGTTTTATCACTCAGTATGGATTCTCTATGCGCGTGAGTGATTTGGCAAGAGCTACAGCATCTTTTGTTTCGTCAAACATTGAGGCAAGCATAGTTTCTGGCGACAGGGTAAAAATGCCCAACGTAGATTTAAACTCAGGAGATTCGCCGCTTCATTATTTATCTCTTGATTGGCCGCAAATTAGAGTAGCGCTTGACGAACTAACCAAAGAGGCTCAACCGATTTTGCCCACAACTGAGGTAAAATTCTATATGGGCGCGGAAAATTTAGAAACGCCGTCTGCAATTATTTCGCCGCTAAAAGATGCCAAGATTCAGTCATTAGACTTTGGACTTTCTATTCCTCGCGAAACGAGTTATCGTTTTGGCAGTAATTTTCCTTGCGGGCGCAAAATTAAATATCCTGTTCAAGGGCAACTCAATGTTTCGTCCATCGTTTCTCAGTATTCAACTGGAAGTTTTTCTGGAATCATGGGCGGAATGCAAAAACAAAATGTGGTTTTGAACTTTTTAGACCCCCAAGAAGTTTATTTATCGGGCAAAAGTTTTGCTGAATTATCTGGATTCTTGACTACTGGAACGCTCGGGCCAACTGGATTTTTCACGGAAAGCAGAAGTTTAAAATTAGAAGCGGCTAAATTAAATTCTTACTCCCAGAGTTTTCCGATTAATGAGTTGGTAACTTCTGAGTTTTCCTTTTCCTTCCAATGCAGCGAAAGCGGCGGACTGATGCAGAAATTTGGAGTCTTATCTGACGGCGCTCAACCTCCTCATTTATACTCATCTGATTCTAGAAAAATCTACGACCCAAGTGGAAATTTGCTGACTATTGACCCATTCTTGTATATTTACGACGAAAACTGTGAGAAAAATTACTTACTTGATGGCGAAAATAATTTAATTCTTGCTGATAACTGGACAGAAGAGGATATGAATGCTTGCTTATATGTTTCCCCTCCAAGTCCAGCGCCAGATATTTTGTCTGCTGCTTATCAAGGAGTGAACGAATCTGTTATTGTCGAGTGGCAACTTTCTGACGTTTTCGATTACCACGCACTAGAAAGATCAACTGACGGAACTAATTATCAAGAATTGCAGAGAATTTATACTTCAGATACCCAGTATTTCGATGAAAATCTTCCAGCTTTCGGAATTACTCTTTGGTATAGGGTGAAGGCTCATTATTTTGGCAACGTGACAATTGGAGCGCCGTTATCAGTATATATTCCCTAAGTGTAAATCTATCTAAGGAATATGGCTGGCGTTTTTTCACTTACAAACTCTTCTGCAAGACTTGATCAAGCGATCAATGCAGTTCACAGCGGACTTTTCCCCAACTCTTCTGGAGTTATTTACTCTACAGGAAATCAAACCGTCACTGGAAACAAGACTTTTGCTAGCCAATTAGTAGCAGATGGTCTTTTCAAGGCTTCTGGCAGCGTTTCTGGCGAGCTTTCGCCGCATTCTAATGGGTTGGTTCCTCTTGGCTCCCCAACGAAGCGTTTCGGCATGGCTTATGCGACGGGGTTTTCTGGTGACAACGCCCATTTCAATGGCAATGTTACGATTCTTGGTTCGCTAAACGCTAACATTAACATTGCCGCTACTGGTTTATCAGCCATAACTGTTACAGGAACAGGGTTCTTTGAAAACATTAGAGTAACTGGCGAAAGCTCTTTTGGCGGTACATCAACTTTTTCGGGCGCTAGCAATTTTTCTGGGAACAATAATTTTAGCGGCCAAAATGTTTTCGGGTCAACTGTTTCATTCAAATCTTCTGTATTTTTTGAAGCGGGCCAAAATGTTTCTGGCGCAGCTAATTTTAGAGGTGGCTTAATCGCTCATTCTGGAGTTACAGCTACAGGAGCTTTTTCTCACGAAGGTCGGGCAACTCTTACGGGTGATTTCTTTCACGACGGAACAATTCGTCAAACAGGAAATTCTTTTTTAATTGGGAATCTTAGTGTTGGTGGAAGCACTAATCTTACTGGCGATTTTACAGTAAATGGCGGCGCAGTTTTAGTTAAAGGTTCTACTTTTTTCACGACTGGTTCCAGCCCTGCTGACCGTCTCGGAATTAACCAGAACGTTGATCAAACTGGCGACTACAATTTAACAGGCTCTCTTAGAGTTTCCAGTCAAGCATATTTTACTGGCGGTGCGACTTTCAAAGGAACATCTTTCTTTGAAACCCAGAGAATTTCGGGCGATTTATTTCAAAGTGGTTCATCCACATTTACAGGAACTCAAACTGTCACTGGAAACTCTACTGTCGTTGGTAATGCTAATATTAGTGGCTCCACTAGAATCAGTGGCAACCTAACTGTTGTTGGCAATACTGGAAATTCTGTATCTTTTGAAACTTTTGTTAAGCCTTATGTTGTTGCTAGCGGTATTGGAACCTCTAGAATCGACACCTTGACAATGAGTAATTTTTGGAATGGCGGAATCGCTGTTGCTCCAGGAACAGGTATTTGGATCACGGCTTATTCTGGAAGAATAGGAGAGCAGGCTTTACTTTTGACTGGCTGTAGCACAAGCGCTGCTCATAACAATGACTTACCAACTGGCACGTACGGAAGAGTTATTACTCTTACCTGCGCTGGAATGAGAAACGGTTCTGGCGTTTGGCATCCACGTCTTTAAATGACACTGTGGCTGAATAGTTCACCAATCTTGTCTCTATGTCGCTCAAAAGGTGGAAATCCATAAAAATATCCAAACGAGCGGCTCATTTTTTCAGTAAGCTCTAGCAGTTTTCTCTGGCGCAATCCTTTATAAAGATAAACTTGTTTGATAAGCTCCTCGATTAACGCCAAAAACTTCATGGCGCGAACTATTTGAGAACATTTCTGAAATTCAGCGGGCGAAAAGTTGTTGGTTTTCTTGTATTCTTGAAGCAAGTGGTTTTCCATTTGCTCACTTAGAAAGAACTCGTATTTGAGAGAAAGAATGTCCAACAACCGATTGCCGCGAAAAGAATTTTCAAAATTAATCATGGAAAAACTTCCTTCGTGAAAAAGTAACCTTGAAGGAGAGATTTCGCCGTGACAAAAATTAGAGCCCTCCATTGAAGCGTCGTATAGGTTTTTGATGATGTTTTTGGTTTCCCCTGTTTCCTTGAAACATAAATCAATGATTTCCTGATCTTCGCCGAAATCTGCTTTGCGCAACTCTGAGTATAAAAAACTTTCGGCCCCAAAATAATTATCTGCTAGTTTTTCGCTGAACGAAGGAAGACTTTGACAATTTTCTTGCAGAGAGTTTAAGAACGACAAAAAACCCTGTTCGTTTTGAGATAGCGTTGATTTCCCAAAAGACGCGCAGTTGTCCTTGTTGATCCAAGTGGACAAAGAATAATTTGCGCCATAATCTTTAATTTCTCCAAGGCGAATTGGAATTGGAAATCCGCCGCCAAATTTTAATTCTTCCAGAGCCGCGAAATCTTTTTGCAAGGATTTATTTAAAGCGTCCAAAGATATTTTTGCCAAGAATTGGCCTTTATTTGAGACTATCCTGTAGGAATCGTAGTCATCGTTATTGTCAACAACAAAAGTTTGAGAAATTTCACCAAGATTATTTTTGGCCGCGATAGTTTTTAAGATGTTTTTTTCTGTGTCAGTTGTTTGAGGAGAACTGGCAAAAATGTAAACTTTATCTCGGAGAATGTTTTCGATTCGCATGTTTATATTAACGGAAAACCCCGAACCACCTTTCGATAGTTCAGGGTTTCAGAACATCTCGTTCTAAGGCATTTGATTAGTTGACACCAATTACGCTAGTCTTAGCTAGCTTGCGAAGGCGATTTTTGTTTCGATCAAAGACCGTGAGATAACAGCGTGTCATGCTGCGAGCTTGAGCGTTAAACCGCTCTCCTTGCTTAGTAGAAAGAGTGAAGAAGCGGCCTTTGGTTAGCTTTAGAGTATGTTCGATGTTTTCCATGTGTTTTAGGGGTGTGATATATTAACGGTTAAATTAGCGAGGTCTGTCGTTTATTTTATACTTTTTTAAGAGTCGCTCCTTTTGCGAATGAAAGGATAACGGCCTTGTTTTTGAGGGTAGTATAAGTTCCTCTAATAATAACTCCATCTTCAATTTCAAACCCTTCTGTTTTAATTGCGTGTCCATTTTCATCTGCACTTGTTTCAAGGATTAATTTGAAATTATTTTCATTTTGGCTCGCGACAATTTCTTGTTCTGGAGTTAGTTTTATAGATTTAACGGCTAGTGTGTGGCTCATGTTTTTACTTTGGTATGTGGTGAATTAACGTGTTAGGCGGAGAGTTTTATCTCTAAATCTGATTGTTTTCTGGATTTTCGTAGTCGATTGTTTCGTTGAATTTTTCCATTTCAGCATCACAATCGTTCTTGATTTTTTTAACAGCCAAAAAAGCGGCGCTACCAAAGTCTTCATTTGATCTAAGTGCTGCGTTAATTAGCGTCATATGTTCGCAGGCAATAGAAAAAAGATGAACCCTTTTTAAAAGGTATCCTAGTGGCAAAGGGTCTTTTAAGCCTCCTTCGCTTCCTCTTTGTAATGACTTTTGCAATAGTTGTCTAAATTTCTTTTCAGTAAATCGTGGTTTTTTCTTGGGCATATTATTTTGGGTTTTCAATTAATTTTGGGTCTTTTTTGCCAGCCTTCTTAAAAATTGTCTCTCTAAAATCATCACACATTTTCGATAACTCTTCTGCGTCAACTTCTGACAGTGGGAATCCGCTCTCAAACGAGATCCCTTGCTGTCTTGCAACAGGTGGAAGAATTGGTATTACGAAGTTAGGAGCCTGAAATGGTTTTAGTTGTAGGTTCATGTTGTTTAATAAGATAGTTCTTTTATGACTCGCCTGTACAGCTTAGCTTTTCCCTTGCAGTCATCTGAAATTGTAACGCAGTTTCCCCATGCGTCGTATTTTTCTGAAAACGAAACGGTATTGACTGTCAATCTAGCGTATTCCTCCAGTTTCTCAGCTTCTTCAGTCAAGAGTCGCGCCAAAAATTTTGGCTTTTCAATGATCGTTTTAATATGTTCTCTTGCGTTCTCTGGGATTTTCATTAATGGGCTATTTTTATTCACGACAGTTCGATTTTATTATTTTCAGCCTTTACATTAATGGTTTTTGGCCTCTTGTCAAGAATAAACTTTGCCAGCGGCACATCTAATTTTCGCCGCACTGTTGTTTGAATTTCTCGCGAGTGGGAGTTTTGGGCTTTAATTTCTTTTAGGAGCATCGGGGCCACACTAGAGTCAATAACCACTGACACGCCAGAGTCTCTTAGTTTTTCAACTGTTTGGTTAATGAACTTGTTTAGGATATTAGTCATCATTTCGTCACTCATATCCTTAAACACAACAATCTCATCTACTCGGGCTCGAAATTCGGGCGCGAAATCTTTTTGCGCCGCTTTTTCGTGATGATCTGTTGAAGGCTGAACGTTAAACCCAAGACTTTTTGGCGGCTCGCTTCCACTGTTTGTCGTGAGGATAACGATTGTGTTGGTGAAATCAACCCTGAACCCTTGACCATCAGTGAGATAACCGTCATCCATGATTTGGAGTAGGAGGTTGTGAATGCTTCTGTCTGCTTTTTCAATTTCATCGAATAGGACGACGCACGATGGATTATGCTTTACAAACTCAGTTAATCGCCCGCCATTTTCATATCCCACGTATCCAGCCGTTGTTCCAATGAGTGAAGAGCTAGAAAAACGCTCTGAGAACTCGCTCATGTCTAGTTTTAGGATAGCTTTTTCGTCTCCAAAATAATGAGCGGCCAAATCTTTTGAGAGTTGTGTTTTGCCGAGGCCAGTTCCTCCAACAAACATAAACTTTCCGAGTGGTTTGTTCTTATCTCTGAGTCCCACTTTTGAACATAGCAATACATCGCATACTTTGTCAATCGCGTGATCTTGACCAAAGATTGCGACCTTTAGTTTATCCGCCAACCCATCAATTCCAGACGTTTGCAGTTGTTTTAGTTGGTTTTCAGTGATTTTGTGTTTTTCGGCGAAAGTTGCTAAGGCTTTTTGAGGAGTAATCAGAGGAACGTTTTGTTCGATTTGTTCCATCCATTTGTTGAGTTTTTTGGCCCACTTTTCTAGCTTGCGATTAAATTTCTCAAACTCAGGAGAGTTTTCCTTCATGTTTGGGCTGACTTTATCTATAATGTTTTGCCACTCTTCGTGTAGTTTCGGCGGATGAGTAAAATGCTCATTTTTTGAACGCGCCCCAAGAAAATCTAGAGTGTCAAATGCCTTTTCTGGAAAACGGCGATATGGAACGAACTTTTCGCAAAGGTCTAAAACCATGTCGATTGTTTCGGGCGGGAACTCTGCAAAGTGACATTCTTCTAGTTCGTGAATGGAATTGATTAGAATTTGCCGCGTTTCTTCTTTTGTTGGCTCTTTGACTCTAATGATCTCAAAAAGGTTTGCCATTGACTGGTCTTTTTCAATGCTCTTTTTATAATCAGCCTGAGTAACCGTCGCAAGGCAAGAAACATTTGGGCGGGCCAAAATACTTTTCAAAAAGTTGGACACATCACTTGGACCTTCTTTAAATCCGCTACCAGACACTACTTGGAAATCTGGGATAACCAATACAGCATTACCATGGCTCGCTAATTCTTCTGACAAGTTTCGGAATCGACTTTCGATAGAGCCCATCATTGCTGTGCCAGCTACAACAGCCGTAACATCTAGTTCAAAAAATGTTTTGGCCCGCAATACTTCTGAGCTTTTGCCGCTGTTAATTTTTTCAATAACGCCGCGAATAATACTCTTACGGCCAACGCCCGCATCACCAATCAAAACAGCGTTGCCCTTTTTATGTCGGCAAAGAATATCTAGGATATTGGAAATTTCTTCGGCGCGGCCATAAATTTTCTGAGGCTCAGTTCCGTATTCAAATGATAAGTTTTTGCAGAATCTTTCGATTGTTGGAAAAGTTTCTTTGCCGCTTTCTTCGTCGTCACTTTCTGAGTTTCCTTTGAGGGTAAGCATGTCAGATGTTTTCTCTAAGATACTTTCGATAGGATAATCGTAAATCCCGAAATAACTCCTAATAGTTGGCGAAGAATTAAGAATTTCGTGAAAAACATGCTCTGTATCAAAGAACCCAAAACCAAGAGTTTCGGCGGAATCTTGGGCTTCTTTTAGGACTGAATTATATTCTTCTTCGCAATCTTCAAAAATCTTTGGAAACACTTCTGGCAACTTGTCGAGTAAACTGGCGCTAACAGCATCAGCGTCAATTCCAAATGTGGCCAATAAAAATTTAAACTTACTCTCCTTTAAGAGTTGCGCGAACAAATCGACAACATTGTTTGGGCGGCTATTCTTTTTTGCTGATTTTTCGGATTGTTCAAGATGGTAAAGAAGGCTGGGGGTTTTTTGCATATGAGAAGGTTAATCTGGGATAGTGATTTCGTCAATTACTTTATGGTAGATAGATTTAATAGACTTTTCGTGCCGAGACTTTTTTTCATGAGCCTCCTTGATGGTGCTAATGAGTTGTTCTTTTGAGTCAAAACGTTTCGGCGTACCGTTTATATCGTAAGGTTTTCTTAACTCTTCTAGTGATGGCGTAAGATAAATACATCCAAACCTTTGTTTTGCATAAAACCATTTGCCAGTGTCGTTGCCTGTTTCGTAGATTCTGTATGTTGTCATATTTTTAATTACTTCACTTGTGAAAGGCGGGTATAAATAGTTTCTTCGACAATTGAGAACTTGTCAATCATCAAAAGATCGCCAAACTTCTTCCCTACCACCGTTACCACAGAATCTTCTTCTGGCACTGGTAGTTTTTCTTCAAGGTGGCGGGACCATTTGTTGTCTTTGGCATTATCACCAAACATTCCAGATAGTTTGCCACTTTCATCAGAGATAGAAAGCATCATGTATTTATTGCCTTTTTTGGAGGTTGTCTTTTTTACTTCAGTCACTACTCCAACAATACGCACAGTTTCATTATCGTCAAGAGAATTAAACTCTAGAATGGGGGTAAAAGAGTGTTTTGACTCTTCAAACACTTCTCGTAAGGTATAACTGTATGAATACCCAAGCATTTCGCGCTCGAAATACCAGTTGCAGAATTTTTGGTGGCGAATGTTCTGGTCATAAATGGCTTTGTATTTACCATGCTCATCTCTCAACTTTTGAATACGCTTTTCAGTGAACGCGCTTTTGTTTTTTGCATTAATGATTTTTCCTTCCGCGCCATCTTTTAGAGCGGCGAAAACGTCGTAATTATGATGCTCACCAAGCTCAAGAACAGCGAATTTTTCGTTCTCTGTGAGCTTATTAAACATCTGAGCTTCTAAGACCGTTTTGCAGCGATTTTCCCCAAAGGAATCCAAACATCCAGCCTGAATAAGAGTACAGAGAACGCCAATATTAAGCCCGCAGTCTTTGGCGGTTTGAAATACTTCGTACTTGTTTTTAAATTCGTGGCCGCGAAATGTTAGGAGGTTTTGGATGCTCTTTTCTGAGATTCCTTTGATTGCATCCATGCCAAATCTTAAGTTGTTCCCCTCAATAGAGAAGCTTTCCTTTGATTTTGATAGGTCGGGCGGGAGAAGTTTAATATTAAACAGACCTAGCTCTTGGGTGATTTTAAACACTTCGGCGAGAGAATCTGGCTCATATTTAGACATTATGAGCAGTGATAGGAAAAACTCTTTAGGGTAATTGAATTTAAGATACGTGCAAATTTCGGCAGTTGAGGCATAGGCGACGGCATGAGAATTACTGACGCAAATATCATTGCAGAAGAAATTATGATCTGGGTCGTCAATTTCTAAATCAATGGTGTTTTTAATTCCGATAGGTGTGATTTTTTTTATTTTGAATGCCTTCATTTGATATTATACTGCGTGCAAATTACCTTATACGATTTTCTAAAGAATGAATCTAAATCCTTTTCTTCTTTTAAAGAAGCTGCCAAAGCTATTGGTTTCTCCCCATCAAGGATAAAAAATCTATTTGAACGTAAATTTAGTCATATTGATAGTCGATTTGTTATTGACGGTAGAGATGAAATCTTAACCGTATTAAAGGATTTGTCAACTGGAAAAATTTACAAAACACTTAATTCTAAAACATTGGGCATTTCTGCTGGGTTCAAGCCAACAAGAAAAGATATGCTTGCGTTTTGCACTTTAAAAAATAATCGTGCTTATATGGCGACAATAGGAGGAATAAAATTTAAAAATCTTAATACCAATCCAGTTAAAGTTCAATCTTATTTAGATAAATACAACACAGAGAGTCGAAGGGCAAATCAAAAGGAAAACCGCGCAAAAAATATTGAAAGAGATAAAAAGAAAATGCAGGAATGGAAAGATCGGAATCGCGCTCATATGAGGAAGTATAATAATACCTATACTCTTTCCCGACGAGAGAAAGATATTTCTTTCAGAGTGAGGATGAACCTTCGTGCTCGATTAAGGATGGCTTTGATTGGAGAAACGAAGAGCGGTTCCATACTTGATTTAATGGGATGTTCGATGGATTTTTTAAGAAATCATATCGAAAGTCAATTTATAGATGGTATGTCTTGGAATAACTACGCTAAAGTTTGGACCATTGATCATATTATCCCCTGTTCGTTTTTCGATTTGTCTATTGAAGACCATCAGAGAATGTGTTGTTATTATAAAAATTTGAGGCCGCTTTGTAAAATTGAAAATAGCAAAAAATTCAATCATTTACCAGACAACTACCGAAGCTTTATCTCGGATAACCTCATTGAAGCATCGCTTTATCCCGTCACTGCATACAAACTTATGCTCGCTGGACACGCGAATCTTTGATCCATTTTCCAGTTCGACCTCAAAGATTTCTACCTTATTTTGATAAGTGTTTTTTACGGTAGTTTTTTTGCGTCTTTGAGCTTCAATGTCCCATGAATATACGGAATCTCCAGAGAGTATGTCTTTAATCATTTTAGGGCCATCCTTCGTATTTACGATTTCGTCTTCAAAAATGCAGCGATTAAATGAATAATCGGCAGAAGCAATCATGGCGTCCCAGAAAAATTTTGCCACCTCCTCGGGAATACCTTTTGCTTTTGCATTGTCAAAAATGACGGGTTTCCAGACCTCCATTTCTTCTTTCTTTTTTTTGCCCGTTGCACGGCGCACGCTTTCTGCGTCCAGCAAAGACAGTCCGAATACTTCATGGCAGACCCTCATGATAGTTTCTTGGAAGAGAATTGTTCCTTTCGTCTCATCTAGGATTTTATCAAGTGATGGCCATCTTTTTTCTGAGTCCTTTAAGTGGTTTTTGACCTTAACGTACTCATCCACAAAACTTAAACTGCCAGGACGACTTAGTGACAGGACATCGCTAAGCTCGTCTAGGTTTTTCGGCTGAACTTTCTGACAAACTTTGAAGCCAACATCCGTCTCAATTTGAAAGATTCCTTGCGGAGCCAATAAATTTTGCAAGTGAATATATGTTTTCTCTTTTGGGATTTCAAAATCCTTAAAGTTAATTCCAACCATCTTAGCGGTTCTCTCAATTACCGATAATGTCCGAAGGCCAAGAATATCAAACTTTACCATTAATGAGCCAACATCACCCATTTCAAATCCAGAGATTATCTCTCCATCTTTTGTTGATTGGAGCGGCATCATATCATCAATTTTTTGAGCGCAAATCGCTAATCCCGAAGGATGAACTCCCGTATTCTTTACCAAGCCTTCAAGTTTGCACGCTACGCGATAGGATTTTGGGTATTGCTTTACATATTTTTCAAACGCAGGGCTTTCCTCTATAGCCTTTTCAAAATCAAGTACTTTGCCGAATTTTTTAGGAATTGTGGCGCTGACATGATTAGCTTCGTCTTCCGTAGTTCCATCAACAATTTTTAAACACTCGCGCATACACGCCTTGCCACTCAATGTATTTAGAGTCAGAATTTTACTGGTTTGACCAGCAAATTCATCATTGATAAACTTTATCACTTTTTCGCGACTTTGAAATTCAATGTCGTGGTCGCAATCTGGAAGAAGCGAGCCGTCTAAATAGGTTTTGCCGTCGCTGCCAGCGATTTTTTTTGCGCGGTTTTTGGATACAAACCTTTCAAAATAGAGTTTATTTGGAATTGGATCAACATGCGTAACCTTAAGCATGTACAGTACAGCGGAACCGACACAGCTTCCGCGCCCCTTGCCCGTCACAATCCCCTGCTCATCGCAGAAATTTAGAATTTTCCAATTTAAAAGAATGTATGGGCAAAAACCAAGTTCCTCAAATGTGGAAAGCTCATATTTGATGCGGTCATAATATTCTTGAGCATTGTCAAGTTTATCAATGCCCTTTTCCTTTACTCCTTCCCAGCATAGTTTCCGAAGGAAGTTAAAGTCGGAAATATTTGGCGAAACACCAAGTTTTTCGTAAAATCTTGGCTCAATTGATACGGAGGGCAGAATAACGCCCTCTGCCAATGGCTTGTTTAGTGGTTGGAAGTCTTCAAACATATTTGTTATCTTTTTCTGAAATCCAAACAGCAAGGCAGTAACGCTGCTTTTCGGATAAAAATTTGTGGGTTTGGTAGTGGTTTCTAATTGATTTTAATTTTTCGCTTCTAGCTCCAGATGAAGCGACGAAAAGTTTTTCATCACTCATGTCAAGGTAATCTTCTGGACGAGAGAAGTCATCATTAAAAAGACCACTCCAAAAATTAGGAATCCAATCTTCTGCTGCCATATAAATTATTCTTTAAAATTATTTTTGTTTGGCCGCTCTATTTCTTTGGTTCCATCTGGACTTCTGCTGAATAGCTTGTCTAGCTTTGGCCCCATTCTACTTGACCAGCGTATTTTGCCATAACCAATGTCATCTTTCAAGCTGATTTTTGCTGTCTTGTAGTCGAATACTAGAGAATACCACATGAGTCTTTCTGTAACATATTCAAGAAATGAAGTCTTTTCTCCATGAGTGATGATTACATTTTTCTTGTAAATTTCGGCGAATTGTTCAAATGTATCTTCGCCCTCAATTAAAAGATGATGGTTTCGCCACTTTTTATAAGTTGACGGTTTAGAACTTAAGATTTCTTCAATTTGCGGCCTAAAATATTCTGAGATTTCGTGATACTTTTCAGAGTACTCTGGCGGGGCTGGGTAGAGGCATTTAGGATGCATTTTTAAATATTTTCTCCGTCGTCGTATCGACTTGGGTTAGTTTTGGGGTACGATTTTACTACAGGGTAGGATAGTTTGTCAAGCATTATTTTCTTGCTTCTTTTGTCGCCGCAGAGAAAAAAGTATCGGTGTTTAGGCTCAGGTTTCAGGGTTTGGATTTTGTTTTGTTTTGCCCACTGTTTTAAATTTGTAACGCCGAATCTGTCTCTCACCGTCATGGGATGAAGTCGCTCGCCATTTACCAAGTAAGAGTGGTCGTGAGATTTTGTAGCGCCTGTGTAGAGCCAATTTGTAGCTTGATACACGAACCCGCAGTGATTCCATTCGCTATCAGCGTAAGATACAACGGCGCACGGTTTTTCGAGCATTTTAAGAGAGTTGCCGATTAAAAAGCTTGCGGCGTTCTTTTCTTTTGTTTGAATGACTAAGCGGCTCAACTCAAATAGGCGAAAATCTCTATCTTTGAATGCGTGTTTTTGAATTGGTGGCGAAGGTTGCCCATAAACAACGACACCTTCGAGTTTGCTGTTAATCTCTAAACCAAAACCCGCCCAAAAAATGGACGGGCGGCGCGAATAATGTTTTTTAGAAACCCAAAGGTCGGCGGTTTGTTTGGTGACTGGTACTACCTTCATATTTTTACTCTAGGCCATCCACAACCCATCGTCAACAGTTAAAACTAAATTCAAACCTAGAAACTCCTTCCGCCGATACGAATCTCCGCCCAAATACAAGGCAGTAGTTTCAGTTGTTAAGCGGCTGTCTAAAGATATAATATCTTGAATCTTTTTACTAGCTCTTGGGCCAGCAAATAGAGTTGTTGGTTGATAAAAGTTTTTAAGGAGAGAGCTTTTTGCGTTAATGGTTAAGTCGATGATTGATTTGTCTTCGTATCCTTCTTCCCAATATCCAAATGGAAAAGACAAGTATTTATAGCGGCGAAAATAAATTTGCGGCCAAGGTTGGTTAGGTTCTAGGATAGTCATGTCAAATCTCAATCTCGTAAATCATTTTTTGAAACACATCTCTTGTGTACCGACAGTCATTTAACGAATCATGATGGAGGTTTCTATCATATGGAAAGCCGTAATGCTTAACCATGGATTCCAGCGTAGCTTTTAAACCCCTCTCCCTATGATGCATAAACCTCATTTGCCAACAAAGCAGGTCATTATGGTCAACGGTTTTATTTCCCTTTTGAATAGCAACAGACAATGCTCTAGTGTCGATCACTCGATTAATGAATGACCAGTCTGTAGGCAATCCTATATTGCGTCGCCAGTTGTTGAGGATGTAGTTGTCGAAGTTTAAAATATTTTGCCCAACAATCAATACTGACGGATCATAAAAATACTGCGCGAATTCATCCCAAACTTCTTTAGGGTCGCGGGCATTTTGTTCATAGTTATAACGGTCAAAGCGGGTTATTTTGGCCGCTTCTTCGGAGATATTTAAGTCAGGCCACCAGATCTCGCGCTGTTTTTCTAGCAGAGTGTTCTTGCCTTGACAAAGGATAAATCCGCTTTGCCATGGTCTATTTTTGTGGATAGAAGAATCGCCTAATGAGAGATTTTCGGTCTCGCAGTCCCAGAAGAGAATCTTCTGATCAAGTTTGAATCTCAGTAAATTATTGTTCATAGATAGAAGCTATTTTTTCAAACTTTCTGCTCAAAAAGTGTGTTGATTTAAACCCTCCAAGATAGAAAAAGTTTATAAAATCTTGATTATTTGTTGGCGAAAGCCACATGGAGATATAATAAGTCTGTTTTGTCCTTTTGTCAAGACGTGGATTTGAAACTTTCAATCCCGCTTCGACCAAAATTTCCCTGTACTTGTTTAGAAAACTGAGATTCCCAAGCAGAGTGAAATGTCCACCTTTCCCTCTTTTACTAAAACCTCCATCTCCATCAAAATACCCATGCATAAATGCGCTCAAAAAGTTAGTGGGAACTTTATCAAAAATAGACGCATTTAAATTTAAAGATTTATTAGGAAGAATCCCAAGGGAGTTCAAATCATTAAAAATTTCTTTTCTCGCTATAATTAGCTTTGGCCCAGTTTTATCCTCATGTATTTTTCCGCTATAGCATACAGCCTTTGCAAATAAAATAAGATGACACCTATCTTTTTCAGCCAATCCTATTTGAAGTCTATTTCTGTAAACATTTCCGTCTGCCGCGATAAAGCCCAGCCAATATGCTTTTTCTGGCGTATTTATTTCCTTGAAATAGGTTGCATCTAAATCAAGTTTGTCGATTTTCATTTCGGTATTTGACCTTCCGCCTCCGTGTTTTGCAAGAATTTTACCTATTGAAGATCGCCCAATAGATATTTCTTTACGAATCTGTTTAATGGTCTTTTTTTCTTCAAAGTATAGCTTTACCACTGTAGATTCTTGTTGCTCTGTAATTTTTTGGTTCCTAGAGAAACCGTTAGCGCTTGCCGCCTGATAAATTTGATTTTTGGTTTTCTGGTATTTTTCACAGAAATATTCTATTGGAACGGAACCGTAATTATTTTTTAGATCTTCTAAGAGGACGCTTTGCATAGTAATTATACTATGCAGATGGAGACGAATAATCTATACCTTTATAAGGAATTTTTGGTAGTTTTTAAAGCGTAGTAGTTGGTCGGTCATTGTTTTCTAAGAAGGTCTTCTAGTTTATCCCATTCTTTGCATAGGGAAATTCTTTCTTTTTCAATTTGCTTTAATCTTCTGTCGATTACGTCTATTTTTAAAGGGGCCGCAAAAAGTTTTGCCGCTTTCTTTGTTGGAAAAATATGCGCGGTTGGAAATTGAATTGCCCCATCGTAAGAACATGTTAAAAGACAGTGTTTTCCATTCGGACCATTAAAGTCAAACCAGCCGTCGAATGTTTCCTGCCACGTTAGTTCATGAGCGTTGGAATAAAACTTAACTGGCACGATCCAAATTTTATCGCCCCTTTTAAGTTTTTCTAGGAAGCGTTGTCGGGGTGTTTTTGATTTTTGCATAGAGTTGCCAGTTTTCTTCGTCTTCGTTGTAGAAATCGCAGTGAATTTTTGCTCGCCAGTAGTCGGAAAACTCGTATTCCTTACCAGTGGTTTCTTTGCGGGCGATGAAGTATTCGATTTCATAGGGGAGATTAAGGAGTTCGTCTGTTGTCATAAAATTTTTCCGTTAGGACATAAGATACGCACATTGTTTCCATCGTCAAGGAAAGAACATAAACTTTTTGCTAAATTTATCGCATCTTCCAAGTTATCTGCTACGTCGGTGCATGGAAACCACATCCCATATTCAAAAATTTGAATTTTCCATAAGGCTCTCCCAACTGAATTCATCGCTCGACATATCCTCCAATTCAGGTTTGTCCAATGTTTGGTTTTTTCCGCCGATTCGACCAGTTACTATGCGATACGTTACATACGAGTCGTAATCACCCTTATTTCGATAATAAATTGTCTTGGCCTCTTGAGTCGGCCAATTATTTTGCGCGGCCAATTTTAATGTTTTGGCGCGGAGATTTTCGTCAAAAGGTAAGCTGTTGCTCTCCAAGAAAAGAGTCGGCGTTGCAAAACTTAAATCAGGAACACAAGTTTGAAAATAAAAAGAATTTCGATGCGTGAAAGAATCATAAAATGGCACGGCTAAAGATAAATCCGCCGACCATTTTTCTTTTAAAGTGTCGCAATCCAAGAAACCTTCCGACTCTGTAAAAGCCAGCGAATAGAGCTTCATTAAAAGTTTCGCGCCGTTGTCGTTTTTAGCGAATACGATTAATTTATGGGCCGAAGTTTTTTTGTCTTCCGCCATTCTATCGTTACAAACGTTGAACCGAATGCCAAAAATTAGTTGAATGCCAAGCTCTTTTGAACGGTCAAGTGCCGTTTTAAAACCTGTGAACTCGTCTTCTACTAGGACGATTTGTTTTAGGTTGTGGTCCTTGGCGATAGAGAAAATTGAATCGGGGCCACTGTTTGGTGGCGCTGGTTTCTCAAGAGTAAGAATACTTTTGCGGGAATAGGTGGATTTGAAGAGTGGAATCATGTTAATTTCGTCTTTGGAAGGCAGGACAACCCCCATAAAATTTTTCTGTCCATGAAAATAGCTCAATTGGATACTTTGTCAAGAATTTTTCTCGTTCATCAATAAAGCAAGACGCGACCCAGTTGTTGTCTTTTTCAATGTAGTAGTAGGGGAAGGCGAACTTCGCTTCGCAGGCAAACATCAACGATCCATCTTTTTTAAGTTGCCCTGGATATGTTGCTCTTCCACAGAGCAAGGCGCACGAAAAAGAATCATCTGTAGGCATTCCTTGATCAGCGGCGAAGTTTTCTTTAGCCGCTTTTTCATCAAACGACTCCAAGTATTGCTGGTAGTCTTCTAGCTCGTAATCAAAGCCTTTAACGTCCTCTTCTGTGAATACAACAGTGATTCGTCCGCCGCCATTGTGGACTTGTTTTTTGGTAGCCTTACCACGGTATTCTCCAGCTAGCCATTCCGACTCTAAAGAGCAGTCAAATTTCAAGAAAAGAAACTCACAAGAGATAGTCTTAACGGGTGGAATAATCCCAGCATCAGACATTTTTCTCACGGCCTTAGCATAGAAATTGGCCTGCAATGGATCGGAAACATCTTCGCCACGATAGCATTCTTTTGAAGTTTTGTAGTCGCGAATTAAAGCGTGGCCATCCTTATAAAGAAACAGTCGGTCAATAAAACCTTTGATCCTGTATCTATCTAGCTCCTCAAATAAAAATTCTTTCTCAGTAAAAACATGAGTAGGATCACCACGAAGCGTTCCATAAAAGTCATAAGACAACCCATTAAGAGTAAAGTCCTTAATCTTTTGAACGTTCTCTGGCGTGTCAATTTCCAGTTTGAGCAGCCACTTATAAGTTAAGTGTTTGATTCCTTGGCAAGCAAAAATATCGCGGCGCTTCAGTATTTTTTTTACAACGCTCTTTCGTCTGTCTATTGCAAGACATTCAAGAATAATGTGGACAATCCCACCGACTTTTGAGCCACTATTTCCTCTACTTGGAATATGAAGTAAGTACGAAGACCAATACTTCCAACTACAACCTATTGCGGTTTTATCTTTGCTTGCTGATTGAGTGACAGTTAATGGCATTACAGTTTCTTTAAAAATTTCTCAAGTCCATCTTTTGAGAAGTGGGGTTTGTTCTTTTGGGTGTATTCATAAATTTCTTTGGGCGGCAAAAATTCTCCGCTGCGATTCCACTTTAAAACGTCAATGCCACTTTCGTGCATCTCGGAAACGTCATTAAGAATGGGCAACCTAATTGCTAACCTGTCAAGAGAAAAAACACTAGAAAGTTTCGCCATTGTTTTAATGGCGGCGATTTTTCCTCTGTTTCCATCTTTTGTGTCTTCCTTGGTTGAGTCGTTGTTGGTGGAGATTATGATTTTCTTTGGATTTTTCTCAAGAAGAAAGGCAAGCATTTCAGCGGAACAGCCTAGTCCAAAGTTTACCAAGTGATTTTCGCATCCATGTTCCGTTAAAGCTAAAGAGTCTCCAATGCTCTCAACTACCGTGATTTCTCCCAGTAGGTCGATTTTTTCTCGACATTCTGGCAAATTTGGAAGGTAAAATGGATAAATCCAGCCCTGCTTTTTGCCAATGTGTTTCCACTTAGCAAAAGTGGATTCTTCTGTCCAATTTGTTGCGCGGCCCGAAAAACCAATTAAATCTTCGCTCTCATCAAAGATTGGAAACACTGTTCGGTTATACATCTGGCCCGACATAGCGAAGCCAGCCTGATATTTCTTCATTGTAGCGGGCGAAATATTCTTGCGCGTATAGAAAAAATAGTTCGGCGCTAATCGGGTTAAACAGTCTTTTTCGTAAATTCGTGGCATTTCAAGTTGTTTTTTAATTTTAACGGGCGCTTGTATGTTTTTGCCGTTTAGTATTTCTTTGATCTTTTTTGAGTCGGAAATGTGGTGCTTGAGTAGTTGGCCGAATGAGAATTTTTCGTTGGCCGCATAGTCAATGCAATATCCATTGTTCTTATAAACTTGAAGGCTAGTAGGGTTATCGCCGCCCCTATAAACTGCCTTTGTTCTAAAAAATTGGCCGCAATCTTGAAGCGGCCCATATCCTAAATCTAGTAAAATCTCCCGAACTCTACCAGCTTCAAACTCAAAATTGTTTGAGGTCGTAGTATTTTTGGAGAAACTTTTCATTCTTTGCTGCGATTTGAAGGACACATTCTGGGCATAAATCATGGGTAAAAGCTTGAAGACGAGTTTCCTTGTGCTCTGTTAGTTTTGCGCTGCCCCAATAAAGGGGGAATTTACTTGAGCCGTCCGTTTGGTGCTCTGCTTCGTACCCGCAATTATCGCAGATGCATTTGTAGGTTTTGATTTGTCTAAGCATATGGTCGAAGCAGGTTAGGGGTTTCGCAAATGTTTCCAATTACCTCTAAACTGTTTTTGCGCAACGAATATTTCATATCAAAAAAATCTGTTGAAACGCCGCTATATAAATCTTCTTGAGAACTGCCCGATAGAAGAATCCACCCACCTTTACAGAACAAAACCTCTAGTGGCTGTTTGTTGTTTCTGCTTAGAACAATGTCTCCCTCGTAAACTTCAGTATCTTTTTTATCTAGAAGTCCAGTGAACTGTTGCACCACATAGTCGCTTGGTTTATCTGGATGAATGAGCCGAATAAATTTTTCAATTGTTAGGTTTTCATACCGTTTTTCTTCATCTGGAGCGAAAAAAGATTCGCAGTAAGAAAAAGAAAGGCCGTTGCGGGTTTCAAGGTATTTATCTTCTTTCTTGGAGAAGACGCGGAATTTGATTGTTCTGTTCATGTTTTTGTGTTTTTTTAGCTTAAAAGTTCTGGGTTTTCAAAAACATTTCCGATTACAACATAACCGTCAACCATGTTTGGATTTGTCAATGTAGTATATTCAAATAGCGTACCCACTCCATCAATAACGAAGGCTCCAGACTCGAAACTTATTGAGTTTCCAGTTTTAGTCAATGCTCTTTTATCCCATTTTATAATGTCACCCTCATAGATTTCGCGACCAGTTTTGTCGGTTAAACCCGTGAATTGTTGAATGATTAAATCGCCGCTTATAATTTTCGCTTGAGCCTCCGAGCATAAAAAATGCCGAATCCCAAATGGGTCTCCATAAGTTCTAAATGAAACAACTTGATAAGTACCAATCAAATCTGGCAGTTCTCTCCATTGAGAATATTCTTTGTCGTAAAAACGAAATTTAAAAGGGCGGTGGTTCGTCATGGTCTGATGTTTGAAGTTTTGGGTTTGTTGATTTGGCTTTTACAATATCGCGTAAGTCGCCCCGCTCTTCAACTGAAAAATTAGAAAAATCGAGGTTAATAAAGTTTTGAACTAACTCATCTCCGAATTTCACGTATTCCAAGTCTCCAGCTACATCTTCTCCAAGGTGGCGGGCTTTAATTCTAATTAATTTATGAGTGCCGAATTGCGGGCCTTCGTTCATAATTTCTTCCATAACCTTCTTGCGAAGAATGAATGCGTGAGAACTATAATGAATAATTCTATCGGCCCCAGAGATGATGCTTTCGTCGTCAACAATTTGATTAGCCTTCTTATTGGTTGTTACGCCAGAGCGATTTGCCTGCGCCGAAGTAAAAATACTAATCATGGGTTTGCCGTCAAAAACAATCTCTTTCTGGATAAATCTTTTGAGCCTATTCACCAAGTCTCCAAGAACTTGCCACTCAGGGGAATTTGATCCCGCCGAATCTGGTGGTTTGATATAGTCAAAAGAGATGATCATCTTATTGCCTCTACCAACTTCATTGTAGTAATACCTACGTGCAATATCAATAATATCATCAACACCCATTCCAGCAACGCTGTAGTAGATGAACTTGCTGTAGTTCTCTTTGATTTTTTGGATAGCGTCTCTTACTTTTTTGCATGTTTCTGGGTTGTTTCTCCATTTGCCTTTTTTAATTAAGTAATGGGAGACTCCAGAGAGCGCCGAAATGCGCCGAAGTTGAAGCTCTTCTTTTGACATTTCTCCATTATCAAGATGTAGAACTGGAATCTTATATTTGTCGCCAACAAAGCAGCATTCGTCTAAGGCTAAGGTTGTTTTGCCAGCAGCGGACCTTGCAACAATAGTTGTTACGTTCCCTGGTTCATGGAGACTTCCGTAAATGCGATTTAAAATTTCAAACCGCCCAAAGATTTCTTCTTTTTGTTCCTTCCCCATGTTCTCGATAACTTCTTCAATGTCATCGTAGATATTTACTGGAAGGTCGCTATCAAGTTCAAAATGGTTGATCTTTTTATTATAAATACCATCAGCAGTTTGAATAATATCAATGAACGACGAAGAAGGGTCGATCTTCTCCATAGCCTTGCTTAACTCTTGCCCCGTCTTGGCCAACTCTCTTCTGACGCTGAGCTTTTTCAGCTCTCGGGCAATTTTAAACGCGGCCCCATCTTCTGATCCTCTTTTGGACAGACCCAAGACGTATCTTGAAATTGGAAGATCGCCTTTATGATTTAAGTTTAGTTGCTCAATTCTTTGAGCAACTATGTTTCCATTAATTTCTTCGCCACTTTCGACACTTCTTCTAATTATCGAAATGATTGTAGAATCTGGCATATCATCATCATAAATATCACTCTCACAGAAGAACGAATTGATCGAAAGCCACTCAGACGGTTTTTTTAAAAGCGCCGTGATTAAATTTTGTTGTAGTGTTGTATCGTAAAGCATTTTTATTCCTCGTTCATTTCTTCCATATTTCCCATTATGTCTCGCTCGTTCATTTTTTCGCACCAAGTTTCGACAGTTTTTCTCAAGCCCATCATTGTTGCAGAATCAATTTCTCGCGGCACTAATGAACGCGCATTTCCTTCACTGTCAAAGTAAAAAAGAACAAAACCTTTGTATGAGTCCTTTTTACCTGTGAGTTCGTAGATTTTCTGTAGGAAAGTTTCGGGGATTTGGAATGGCATAGCTAAGATATTACGCCCAAATGTCCAAAACATTACCTACAATTCAACACCTTGGGAAAGAAAAAGTTGTTCTATTTCGGCGCGAGTCTTTTTATAAAACTCTTTCTCGGTAAATTCAACAAGCACTATTCCATTTCTTTCGCAGAATTCAATCTTTTCTAGGTCGCGTTTAACTTGACTAAGAAAATTCATTTTACTGCCGCGATGAAAAAAATCATTGTATTTTGCATGTTGGCCCCCCATCGCCTCAATTACAACTCTCTTAGTTGCGTTATAAATATCGAATCGACTTCTTGTTCCCACTACAGGAAACTCCTCGAACACAAAATCGGCTTTCCAGTAATCAAAAAGAAAATCCTTCACGGCCTTTTGAAATTTAGATAAACTTTTGCCCTCCCAGTCGATTAGATACTTGGAGGTTTTTTTAACTGTTTTTTTGCGGCCTTTTGCGTCAAGGAAAGTCATTTAGGAAATAATCTCTACAATCTCGTTCGTAAAAAAATCAAGCACGCTTTCATTTTCTGGCTGCTGAAGATATTCAAGAAGGTTATCGTAACCTTGAATCTTCTCTTGTAGTGTTAGTCCAGCCGATTGAGCCTTTTCTCTAATGTCGTCTGGAAACTTAAACCATGAGCCTGATTTTTCAACCATTTCGTAAGCGATCATCATATCGCAAACCTCAAGGGACTTCCAGATACAATTGCCAGTTTTGCCTTTTTGAATTGGGTATTTTACTGTAATTCCAGAGACATCGTTTGCTGATTTTTTAATCGCAAGCTTCACCCATAAGCCTTTGATTTTGTTTTTAAATTGATCTGGCTGTTCCTTTGGCTTTTCAAGGATATAATCTCCATTATACCTAGGTTGAAACTCAAAAACATAATCCGACTGGTGTCCAATAGATGATCCACCACTGCTACTAGCTTGGCGAGGAACATTTGGCGCATATGGATCAATCTTGATTTCAGCGGCGTATTGCCCCGTGACAATAAGAAGAGCGTCATAATGAGCAATTGGAAGTGCTAAATGGCGGAACAATTCTTTTGTAAGCTTTGGAACGCCAGCTACCTTTACTTCTCCATCCATATGTTTTTCTAAATCTTTCTTGAGAATAAGTCCATCCAAAGAATCAATAATAATGCAAATATTTTCGCCGCACTCATATCCTGATTTTAGTGTATCTACAATAATTTTTGCTACTGTTTCAAATACATTACAAGAAAGAACGAACACGGTTCCTTCAGTCCATTCATCAGGAGAATCTACAAAATTAAGCCCAACTCTATGCTTCATTTCTTTAGAGAGCCGCCCCTCTGCTTTGACAAAAATCGTCTTGGATTTTGGCATCGCTTTCATGTAGTTTTCTGCCAAAACAAAGGATAAACTGGTCTTACCCTGCTCCGCCCCTTTTCCTACAAGGCGAATAACTTGACCAGAACGGATTTTGACAACCGAATCAAGAATAATTGACCCACTAGAAATTGGCGTTCCTAATGGAATAATTGAGTTATAAATGTCGCCCGAGTAATTTTTATCTTGCATTAAAGACTTGAGAATGTCGGAAGATGTTTGTTTTTTATCTTCTTTCGGTGGAAGGGTGCGTTTGATTGTGGCCATGTGTTTTAGTGTTATTCTGCTTTGAAGTAAGGATTATCCCATGAGCCGCTTTTACCAAGGGTATTAAGAAGCTCTTGTTCAGAAATCATATTTGCGGCGCAAAGTTTTTCTGTAATTAATTTTAAAAGATCAAGATAATTACCGCTATCTAAGTTTGCGCGACTTGAATCATAGTCAGATACATCGGTTACGCCATTAAGAGCATAATCAAGATAGCATCTAATTGATACAGGAGATTCAACTGAATTGTTTTTGTTATAGGCTACTTGGATCATATTACCTTTGTTCTATTTCGCTCCACGCGCAAAAGGTTTCCATCCAATATTCTGGGTATTGTTGTTTTTCTATCCTCTGTATTTTATTTATATTCTTGGCAAAATCTTCGCCGCCATTAAGAATCCTTGATACAAATTCTTCAACCGTTATTTTATGAGGGTAAAAAAGTTCAGTTGTGTCTTGTCTGATGGGTTTGTCGAAAAATGTTCTCATATTAGTTCCCTCAGCGACAATTTCCTCTCCACTTTAACATCTTCGCCGAATTTTTCTGGCGATAGTTCAATGGTTTCTGGAATTTTTGGTTGGTAATTAAAGGCATAAAACTTGCGGGCCAATTCTGTTTCGCCCCACTCACTAGACAGTACGGCCAAACTAGGCAACTTCTTTCCAAAATCAACGGTATTCAAGAACTCTAGCGAGAACTTTTCTTCAAGTCTCTTTAGCATAGTGAACTCGCGCATACTCCATTCTCGGATGTTTTGAGATGGTTTCTCAACAAGTCGTTCGAGCAACTTTGTTTTGTTGATCGGCGGCGGTTTTGGGGTTTTGATTTTTTTAGGGCGGGCCATATTATGTTCAGGCAAAAACTGGCCTATCGAAAAAATGATACATCCCAATATTAATCCAGTTTCGCACTTCAGCCATATTTAGAAATAATTCTTCATTGGTTTCATGTTTACGATTTTCACAGTCAAAAGCCATTGGTTTAAGCCCTCCATTGGTAGAGCGAAACAAAAACAAGTAACTTCTTTGGCCGACTTTCATTTGTCCTAAAGTTTTTGACGACATTTCAAAACTAACTTCTTCTCCTTCTGGTAAGTATTCTGGGAACCTATGAACATTAAAAATTGTCAACCATTCTCCATCTACAAACTCTGAACTAATAATTTCTTGAATGGATTCCGATTCGATATTCTTATAATCTCCAAGAATTTGGAAACGATTTTCTAGTTCTTCTATCTCCTCTTGAGCTAAATCAAAGGTAATGTAATGCTTGTTTTCAAGGGTGTAATCTGTTGCCATGATGGCAAACTTTGCTCCATGAGGCTGCAAAATAGAACATGTCACGAAATACTCTTTATCGGGGATTTCGTAGTGGCCTGTTGGTTTTACGGTTTTTAGATACCATTTTTCTTCAAATTGTTGTCGGGTCATAAGTTGTGTTATAAGTTGTGTTATATTAGGGCGCGTCGTAAAACGGAATAATTTTGAGCCACATTAAAATTGGCATGATAAAAAGCACACAGCCGATTCCTCCTAGATAAAGGACTGCAAGCACCCAAATATAATCTCTGCTCTTGATTGAGAATTTGGTAATCGCAATCACATAATACAATGGAATAAAGGATAATAAAAATGATAAAACGGCCATATTAGTCTTCCCAAAGTTTAAATGTTTTTAGAATAGCCTCTTTACGGACGCTTATTTTCGCCGCAGCAGCTTTAATAAAATCATTACAAGTCCAATCAGATTCCGTGTCTGAAAAATCTAAAATTTGCCTTAGAAAAAACCAGTAGAATGAGCTTTCGCCGCTTTCAATAATTTGTTTTTCTATGACATTAAGCATGTCAATGTCTATGTGAGGGCAGCAGCTCCAGTCTTCATATTCTTCTGGTTCTGAAAATTCATAATCCTGTGGATACTCAGTATATGGCCAATTAATTTTGTCGATAGCGATTCTTTGCATCGCTTCATCTTTTGATCTTAAAGATAAGTAGCCGTTTTGTCTTTCTTTGTCGGTGTAAAAACGCCATGCTTTTACGGGTTTGTAGCCAAGTAGTTTGTAAATGGCGATGTTTTGTTTTTCTATAGTCATGCCTTACTTTGACATAACAAAAGAACAAGTCAAGAATTATTTACGTCCCAATCGACCATTTCGGCCAATAAATCTTCAAAGGTCTTTTTCGGAGTCCATCCGAGTTCGCGGCGAATTTTATTTGACGAGCCGAATAAGAAGTCCACGTCATGGAGCCTGAAGAACTCTGGATTTACAGACACTAAAATCTGAGATTTGATTCCGCCGATTTCATTGGTATAATTGTCAACAATGTATTTTTCCTCTAAGCCTTCTCCAACCCAAGAGCCAGAAACTCCAACAGCGGCGAAAGCTTTTTCTACAAACTCTCGAATTGTATGCGTGGCATTCTCAGATAACACATAAGGCTTCCAATCCTTGGGTTCTCCCTTTTGATTCGCAATAAGCCAAAGACCTTCTGCTACGTCTTTTGCATGTTGCCATGATCTTGATGAGTTTAAATTCCCAAGTTCAATCGGGGAGAACGGCTCTTTATTTTGAATGGCGCGAACAATTCTTCCTACTCCTTTTGTAATTTTGCGTGTAACGTATTTTTCGCCGCGAAGTTTTGATTCAAAGTTAAATGTCCATGGTTGGACGACATAGAGATTATAACTATTACGGTAAATGTCCACCATGTAACGAGCATAGCTTTTTGCGGCGGCGTAGGGTGATTTTGGAGAGATTTTTGTATCCTCGTCTTGAGAGCCATTAGGAGAATCCTCAAAAGTGCATCCTAACTCTTCACTTGTTCCAAGATTAACGAATCGGGCATTCGGGACATATTTCCTTACAGCCTCAAGAAAATGCACGACGGCTACTCCGTCATAAAGTGCATAGGCTAGGGGGCTTTTCCAACTTTCAGCGACATACGCTAACGCAGCAGTGTTAAAAATATAATCTGGTAAATATTTCGCTATAACCGTTTCGATTGATGCACTATCAGCAAGATCAAGAATTTCAACTTCAACCTTAGATTCGTCATAGATTTTAGGTTGCTTGTCGTAACTTTTTTGCCTGACCGTTCCAATGATTTTAAAATCAGGATAGTTTTCCTGAAAGAACTGAGCAAGATGTTGACCTAGTTGACCATTAATTCCAGAAATTAGAACGCTTTTAGACATATCAGATATTAACATCTTTGTCCAAAACCCATCCGTAAAAATTCTCCTTATGTTGTTTTCTTATCCAATGATAGAATCTCCCTAAAACAAATTTATTTTGCCTGCAAAACTGAGAAATATTTTTAATTTTAATTCTTTCCCCGTCTGGAGAGATTAGATTAATGCGTTTGCCGAGTCTTTCTAAATGAGATTTCCTTAAAAGGTCTTTATTTGGGCTTAGGGACCATCCATTAAATACTAAAGCTTTACCACTTATAAGGGAATAAAGACTACTTCTATAAAATCCATTTTCTTGACAGAATTTATATACATTATCCACAAATATTACTCTTCCGTCTTCATGGTAAAGAGTGGCTTTATGTTTCGGCCCATTATAATCCTCAATGGAAAGTGCTGAACCAAATCTTTTCCAACCTGTTTTTGAGATCACATCCTTTCTCATTATGGTATTTACCACCTGTCTGCTTATACCCTCTTTTTCAAGAAAGAGATTAAATTCATCTGAATTCCTATCGAGAATTACAGATTCATTTGTGAAGATATTGTCTAATTTTACATACTTTTCAACAAAACTGATTTTTGATACATCAGTTCCTTTTAGAGCAAACCCCTGAGATGATTGATTTATTCCAGAAACCATGTTTAACATTGCTCCATAATTTAATCCTCTATCTCTACAAAATTGACTCAAGTTCTTAACTTTAATTTCGTTGCCGCTTTTATCTATTAAATCATATGTTTTTACGTGCGTCGGAAGTTTGGTGCTTTTACCACCAAAGATCAGATTATACCCATTTGGCATCATGCTATTATGCTCAAGTATGAATAATTTTTCTTTTTCAATTAACTCTTTCTTTGAAACCTCTCCTTCCCAAAGAATGGTTTTTTCAAAATTTTCAAGGCCATATTTTTTAACAGCGGATTTCAAATGAAGGCCATGTGTCCATTTCCACCACTTTCCATGTCTATACCTCTCCTCAAAAGAGGCTTCGGTGCTTCCTATATAAGATTTATTATTAACTTTGTTTAAGATTCTGTAAATTTGCATAGAGCGTATTGTATCTCTATGATTATTACACTAAATCTTTAAGAGTGTTAGGTTTTAATACCCAATCTTTTGCTCTTTTAATTCGCCGTTGAAGAATTTTTCTTGGATTTTTTTCTTAGCCAAGTAGCGTTTGTAGTTCAAATAATCAACTGCCGAGGCTGGAATTTCGTCAGTTTTGGCCATGTCCACTGCTTCAAATATTTTCTCGTTTGTTTCCACCAGCTCGTCAAACTCATTTGAGTCGATAACGTCTGAAAACTTTTCGAGTGTTATTTGATCTTTGATTTCGTTAGCAAGGTCGAAGTAGTTTTGGTAGCTTTGTTCGCTAGGTTTTTTGCGGCTCTTTACTAGGGAAATAGCTAACATGTCTAAGGCGTAACCCTCATCAACGGAGATTTTAATCATACTTTTTGTGCCAAAATGTTGTATTCGCCGCTTCTAGACAAAGAATATCCGAGCGAGTAGAGTTTTTCTGTTAGTCTCTTGTGTTTTTCGCCAACAGAGAAAGTATCGTCTGAATGAGTGTACTCGTATTCATTGACATACTCCCCGCCGTAAACGACGGGGATTCTCTCATCGCTGAGAGGATTTCCTGCTTCGTTGCGGACTGCCCCGAAGAACGTAGTTCTTCGCTGGTCTTTCGTCTGCTCCACAGGCAAATGGCACCGCTTGTCCAGCGGCGAGGATATTCTTGGCGGCGTTGATGTCTCGGTCATGTGTAGCCCCACATTCGCATGTCCACTTCCGCATGTCAAGCGAAAGATTCTTTTTTCTTCCACAACATGAGCACGTTTTGCTCGTTGGCCAGAATCGGTCAACGATTAGCAGTTCGCGCCCACTCCACTTAGCCTTGTATTCGAGCATAGTTCGGAAGTCACGCCAACCCTGCTCGCTGATACAGCGAGAAAGTTTGCGGTTCTTAACCATGTTTTTAACGGCCAAGTCCTCTAGCGCAATCGTTTGGTTTTCACGAATGAGCTTAGTGGATAGCTTGTGGAGAAAATCTTTTCGCGTGTCAGCAATGTGTTGGTGAAGGCGTGCCGCTTTAACGCGAGCCTTTTCACGGTTCTTGGAACCTTTTTGCTTGCGAGAATGCAGCTTTTGCAAGCGTGCTAGCTTTTTGCGCAACTTACGAATGCGCTTGGGCTGTCCAAACTTTTGACCATCGCTGGTTGACGCAAAAGTTTCAATTCCTAAGTCAACGCCAATCTTTTTGTTGGAATAAGGAAGTTTCGCGATTTCTTCGTCGCAAAGAAAACTCGCAAACCATTGACCCGCAGCGTTTTGCGAAACAACGCATTGACTAGGCTCACCAGAAAGCTTGCGCGACCAAACAACTTTGAGGGGCGTTTTGATTTTCGCAAGAAAAAGATTGTCGCCCTCAATTCGGAAGGCGTTGTCTAAAAATCGGGCCGACCCACCGTTTTTGCGACTCTTAAACGATGGATAACCGCCACGTTTCTTGAAAAAGTTGACGAACGCAACGTCTAAATTTCTTAACGATTGTTGTAGGCAAACACTAGACACTTCATTGAGCCACTCACGTTCGGGCGTTTCTTTTAGTTCCGTCAAACCTTTTGACGTGGCGTTATACGAAACACTTTTCTTTTGCGTTACCCAAGCCTCACGCTTTTGGGCGAGCGCCCAATTATACACAAATCTGCACGATCCAATTGTCTTACGCAGAACAGTTTCCTGTTCGGGCGACGGATAGATTCGGAATTTGTATGCGCGATGCGTCATCAAAGAGTATTACACTTAATTTAGAAAAAACTATCGTTATTCTTTAAATAATGCGAAAATTCATCCTCTACCTAAAGGAAGAGGTTTTCTTTTCGTCACCTCAATAAAAGGGATTTCGCGCCCATTAAAATCCAGTGCTAGCAACACATCCACATCCCAACCCTCCATGTCAATATAAAGGCGGTCAATTTTTTGAAGGCCCAAAGAGTTAAATAGACTATTAATATCTACCAACGGCGAATAAAAAGCCTTCACCTTTTGATGACGATGCTGGAAAACATGCTCTAAACTTGCCGAGGCATGAACCGAACCGCTTTCATCTTCTGGAAAGTAAAAAGGAACGACGCCCGAACAAATTCCAACCGCCGAAACAACTGGAATTAATTTTGGCCCTAAAGAAGAGTAAACTGTTTTGGCCGCTTCAATGGCTTTTGGTAGAGCGTCAATTACAATAAATTTGTTGATGTTTTCTGCGTTTTTAAGAACGTAGTCTTTTACTTGATCTTGGCAGTCGTTGCAGCCGATTTGAAGGATTATTTGGTCCATGTGTAGTGTTTAATTGTTGCGTGGTCATAAGTCCATTCAGAGCTATCGAATAGCGGCCCATCTTCAGGTTGGTAGCATTCCACCAAACATCCAAGGGCAACAGCCAAATGATATAACCCTGTGTTCGCTGTGGATACCCTTCCTGCTTGCCGCATAAGACAAATGAGCTTTGGTAGCTCTAAATCATTTAAAGTCGCGCAATCCCATTTTTGCTCGTTGTTCTGGATAATAATAGGCGTTTGATTTTTTAATTTCGCGCCAGAAAGAATTTCTTGAACAATGTCAAAAGGTAAGTCTCGGACTTCGCTCCATTTCTTTGAGACAAAAGGGCACACTAAAACAGGATTAGGTTTATCCCGAAGGTAATTTGCAGCCCAAATTTCTGAGCTTTCGTCAGAGTATAAACATAATGGCCTAATGTCTGCAAACTCTGCGCTGTAACCAATAATTCCTCGCAGCTTGCGTCTTGCGTAGTGCCCGCTACCATAATCATTCAGTGGTTGCAAATCTTTTCGCTCGCAGATTTCTACATCCGCTAATCCTTCAAACAAAACGGAGAATCTTTCTTGCTCCTTGAGAAGCTGAACAGTGAATTTTTTGGGCGCGAATTTTGCCACTGATGACAGGAGGAGCACATCCCCGAGGCCCATTGAGTCTGGCGAAGAGGAGATTTTCATGCCAGCAAATCTATCGCCGCATCAGCAGCATCCAACCAGCCTTTTACTTGTTTTTCTTTGGTTGGGTCGTCGTGGAAATCTTTCCAAATGGGGAGAGGGTCGCCATTATAAGCTCTGCCTCCTACCGATTGGCAATAGGCGGTATAAAGGCGCTCTGCTACTGTGTAGGTATCAATCATGATAATCTTAGGTTATGGGGTTTGTATTCGTAGTGGTCAAAGGAGTCGAGAGAATCATGCAGGACATGGGCGGGTTTTCGACCTCCTCCTGTAGTGAGCCAGTGTTCATTCCAAAAAGCGGCCCCCCTATTTAAACGAGAGTCAAGATGAAGGTAGCCTTCGTGGATCAAATACGGTACGTTGCCCGCTTCCAAATCTTGCATATTATTTGGCATTCCAATGGAAAAAACCATATCTCCATTTTCATCAATTACTTCAGTGCCATCAGAAATTTGAGTATTGGCTGTTCCGTCAGGATTTCGTGCCTGATTAGAGATTCCGCGATAAACGCCTTTTTTTGTAATATTACCTTTCAAATTGCAGGCTTTATAGTGACCTTCGTCTCTAAAAAGATCAACAGATGGAATCGCTAGACATCTAGCAGGCGAAAATTTAAACTGAAACAAGTAATTGTCTAAGATTGGCCTCATCCATTTTTGAATGTATTCATCACCATCTACAAGCATTTGAAATTCATGAGAGCACGCCTGTTGGGCTGCGTTTTTAATTTGTCCATCCATTGGAGCCGCTTTAGGAAAACTTGTGTGAATTATTTTGCAATTTTTATATGGGGCTAAAACTTTTTCAACCTCTTCAATCGTATTATCAGTAGATGTATTAATCGCCACTACAAGCTCATCACCAAAAATAGCGGAATTTGTTAATGACTTTTGCCATCCGCGAATATCGTGAGAAATAACATTAAATAAGGGAGTAAAGATACTTAGCATAATTTTAAATATTAATGTCTCGAAGTTTAAAAATAGTTTCAAACTTTTCCTTTTCTTTTTCTTCTCAATGGTTCCATATCTCCTATATTAACGGAGATATGGAAAAAAATCTGTTAAATTTGAATCGCCGCCTTGATTGATTCGATTATTTTGAATAAGTGGTTGTATTCTGGGTTTGGTTTTTGCGGTAACTGGTAGTACCATTCGTCTCCAAAGATTTTGTACAACTCATCTGCATTCACATCTACTCCACGATCATCAATGTTACTCACGTCCATCCATTTAAAAAGAGCTTCTTTTTTGGAGATTTCGCCATTTTTTCTTGCGGCCAAAATAAATTGTTTTGCCGCCTGCTGGAGACTTTCTTGAGAATCGTCAGTAATTGTGCTTCTAATTCCCCTGTGGAACTTCCCAACTAGATAATCTGTTCCAGCTTCAAGAAAGAACTCTTTGATAGAGCTTCGTGCTATTGCGCTCCAAAAATATGACCAAGCATCGCCGTCACATTCGATGGTCACTTTCCCCTGATTTTTGCCGAAATCCTCAAAGAAGGCGCTTATAGAGTAGATATTTTGGGCGGCATTTGTTATTTGGATTTTTTCGACGAGAGATTTGGTGATAGTCATGTTACTACACTAGCATAAGACTTTATCTTGTCAACAAAAATCCCCTCCTAGAACGTTTGCAACCGTTAACCTAAGAGGGGATTCGCCGTTTCAGGGGTTTTGTTTATTTGTTCCTGTCTTGGACTTGTTTTAAAAATCCCGAAGAATTGCGCGTTAAAAAGAGGCGCTCCGAGAAAAGTTGTTGTTAGAGAGTGAACCCGCTAAATTCACCTTCCTTAATTTCAGTATTTCGCGCCCCAATTTTATAAGAAATAATTTCAGACTCTTGCGGGGCAACTTGTCTTTTAGAGCTATCCATGAAACCGTCCAACCATCCAGCAATAGGACTTGTCTTTTGATCAAAGATTTTTTTGTATCCTAAAGATTGAAGGCGGTTATTAGCGAGCCACTCAACATGTCCCGCTCCAACTTCAGCGTTCAAACCAAGAAGAGAACCTTTAGAGAAGAGATATTTAAGCCATTTCTTCTCATTTTCTACTGCAAGTCCGTAAGTGTCGTAGATTCTTTGCTCATTATCCTTCAGAACTCCTTGGAAACCTTCTTCGGAATTTTCTTTCCAATTTTTAAAGATATTTTGAGTAATCGACACATGAAGATTTTCATCACGCTGGATTAGAGAAATAATATCAGCATTACCTTTCATCTTCCCTTTATGTCCAAAGAAAAGAGAACAAGCGAAAGAAATGTAGAACGCCAAACCTTCTGTAATTTGCGTGGACAAAACGGCGTCAAAGATTTTTTGCTTAATATCTTCTGGCTCGCCAAGAATAGCGTCATAGCTTTTTTTAATTTCTTTTGCCCGCGAAACAATTTCTTCATCTTCAAGAATTGAATCGAAAAACTTTCCTGGGTCTTTTGTGATGTTCTGAAGAATCCATGTATAAGAGTAGCTATGAACATTTTCAAAGCGAGCCCATGTTCCCATGCAAATTTCAAGTTCTGGATTTGTCACATATTTACCAACCTGATGAATTGAACGAGACAGCATACTATCCGTCATAGTTTGCCAGCGAAGGTTGCTATTAAAAATGAACTTCTCAGTATCAGTCAAATTTTCATAATCAGAGCGATCTTTCGCTAAGGAAATTTCTTCGGGCATCCAATGAAACTCTTCCTGCTTTCTCCAAAGCTCAAAGAACTTGGGATACTTGATCTTATCATACCTCTGAAGGGCCAACCCTTCTCCAAGAAACATGAGGTTATTTGAGCCGTGAACGTTTTCGGTATTTAGTACTGTTTTCATAAAATTACAGAGAGCAGGCCCCACTTGAGCATGATTCCTCTTGATTCGCTGCGCTTTGTTTGTCGCCATCGTTTGTATTCAGGTAGTAACCAGTTCTCCACCCCATTTTATAAGCATAAAGAAACTCTCGAATCACTTTGGAGTCAGGCAAAGCTCCACCTTCATAATGAGCATAATTGTAGTAGCGATTTGCGGAGATAGACATATCAACCCATTTTTGAAGCGCCGCAACAATGTTAATCATACCAATATTATCCTTCATGTCAAAGGCTAATGTGTATTTATTTTTCCACTGATGAATGTTTGGAACAATTACTGGCAACTGTCGAGACTTGGACTCTTTATAAGTAACAAGAGAGCGAACAGGTTCAATTCCATTTGTAGAACTTTGAATCACTGAGCTACTTTCACACGGCATTAATGCGGACACGGTTGAATTTCTCAATCCAAATTCCTTGATTTCGGCGCGAAGAGATTCCCAATCCATGGATGGCTTTCTTGTTACAACAGAATCAACATCTTTTTTGTAAGTGTCGATTGGAAGAATTCCAAGAGAGTATTTGGTTCTATCAAATTTTTCACACGGGCCTTTTTCTTTGGCCAGTTGGCAAGAAGCCTTTAATAAAAAGTATTGAATCTTCTCCATCAATTCATCGGCCACATTCGGCGCTTCTGGGTCTTCATACTTTACCCCATTTTTAGCTAGATACGCTGCAAAGTTAGTGATACCAACAGCAAGAGAGCGGCGCTTTTTGGCGAAATTTTCTGCTGCTGGCGCAAAATAATCCTGATAATCAATTAGCTCGTCCAACATGCGAACTGTAATGTCACAAATATCTTCCATTTCTGCGTCAGAGTTAATTTCCAACACATTAATTGCAGACAGAACACAGATTCCAATTTCTCCATCTGGATCGTTAATGTTTTTTAATGGTTTAACTGGTTGACACACTTCCAGGCAGAGGTTGTTCATACGAACAGTGTCTAGCCAAGCTCCTCGCTCATTGGTATGATCAATATTAGCAAAGTAAATTCTGCCAGTCTCAACGCTTTCTTTTGTGAAAAGGCTCATTAATTGAGCCGCTGGAATTACTTTCTTTCTTTTGAGTTTGGTTGATTTTTCATACTTTTCATACAAAGAGTCAAACTCTGGTGTTCCGAATTTTTCATACAAATCTCCAACTTCATGTGGGGAAAAAAGAGTAATATTTCCGCCGCTCAAAAATCTTTCATAGAAAACTTTAGAGAATTGAATCACATAATCCAACTTGCGAACTCGGTTATCGTCAGTTCCAGCATTATTCTTTAGCTGAAGAATATCTTCGATTTCGTAATGCCAAAACGGAAAATTAACTGTTGCGCCACCACCACGAATACCGTTTTGATGACAGGACTTTACAGTTGACTCAAATACCTTTAGAAAAGGAATAACACCAGTATGAATAACATCACCCTTACGAATTTCAGAGCCAATCGCTCGCATTTCTCCAGCATTTAATCCGATTCCAAAGCGTTGAGAAGTGGCGAAACCAACTGCCGTGTTGGCCGCAAAAATAGATTCAATGCTATCCCCAATATCAATTAAGCAACAAGACGAGTACTGGCGGAGCTTTGTTCTTACTCCAGCCATTAGAGGAGTGGGCAAATTACTCTTGTGTTTTGAGTAGGCGTCATAAGCCTTTTTTACGCGAGCAATCCTTGTTTTAGAATCATAAGCGCTAAAAAGAGTCATCGCAACAAGCATATAAGCAAATTGCGGCGTTTCAAAAATTTCACCCGTTTTTCTGTTTTGAACCAAGTATTTATCGCAAAGCTGTTGAATACCAGCATAAGTAAAAATATCGTCGCGTGAATGCTTGATATAGTCATCGAGTTTATTAATTTCACTCTCGGTATAAAGCTCTAGAACAGCATTCTCATAAACGCCAGCAGCAACGTTTTTCTTAATAAAATCAATTAATTTAGGTGGGTTTTTGCCGCCCCAAACCTCTTTTCTAAGTTGATAATTAACCAAGCGGCCAGCTACATATTGGTAATTTGGAGTCTTCTCGGAAATCATTCCAACAGCAGAGTCGATAACTGATTGATGAATCTCTTTTGTAGAAATTCCGTCAAATAGTTGAAGTTTTGCATTAGCGCAAACTGTATTTGCAGAAACGCTTGATACTCCCTCAGTAGCCCATTTTACTACTTGTTCAACCTTCTCCGCGCTAAAAATTTCTGTTTCGCCATTCCGTTTTTTTACTGTAAAGTTTCCGTGTTCCATAGGTGCTATATACTTACATGCAAACCACCCCAAGTCTAGCAGTTTTTTGGGTTTTTCTTTCGGATTTCTTTGTTGAGAAAACGTCTCAGCAAAATCTTTCAAAATGGGCGAAAAAAGTTGAGATTTTTTAGCGTTGAAAATCAACAATTTATGCGGGCGATAAAAATTTTGTTGAAAGGTTTTGGGGAGAAAAAACGTTAGATAAATGCTGTCTTTGAAATAGTACAGTGGTTCGCTTCGCTCACTAATTAACGAACTCGCCGCTCCGCTCTGAGTTCTAAACTAAAGCGCAAGCGCAAAGGCTAACTGAGGAACGAAGTTTGCCTTCACTGGGGTCTGGGGTGTGAAACCCCCAGAATCGTAAGATTCCTGCGAAACGAAGAGTAGCAGTGAATCAATGTGAGCGAAGCGAACGAAGATTGTACGCACACGCGAGAAAAAGAAGACGCCCAAACATTTCGCCTACGGCGATTAGCCTAGCGGCTAAGTAATCAATAAATTATTTTGGCCGCGAAAAAAGTTTGTACATTCTCGATAGATTATGTACATCTATACGTACTGTACGAGAACATGACAAAAACAATGAACCTGCCTGTTGATTACTCTACTTTTGTTTCGCGCCTCTTAAAAGATGGCAAGGATATTCTTGAATCTTTGACGCCTGAAAAATGCAACCAGTGGCATTTGGCTGTTGGCATCGCAGGAGAAGCTGGTGAACTCGCGGACGCTTTCAAGAAATATGTTGTTTATAACAAGCCTCTTGATCGAAAGAATGTGATTGAAGAGTTGGGCGACCTTGAATTTTTTATCGAAGCAACTCGTCAGTCTATTGGAGTTTCAAGAGAAGATGTTCTTTTGGCTAACGAAGAAAAGTTGATGACGCGATATAAAGATGGATATTCTGATTTCGCCGCTCAAAACCGCGCAGACAAACAGTAACTATGGACTTCTCAACCATCCTGAATAAATCAAAAAACTACGCATTTGCTTTTCTAAACGAGCAAAATGTAGAATGGCGCGTCTCAGAAATTGATGGCCGCAAACAAGTTGTCACTAGAGACTATAACCCTGAACGGCTGAATCTTGTAGTGAGAAATGATAGAGTAGTAGATTTCACTCTTGGTTGATATGGAGACGAACGAACAACACAACCAATCAGAGCTAGATTATTTATTGGGCCGCGCAAATTTTTGTTTGAGCAGCCTTGAAACAATTTTGCATACTCTCAATAAGAATTTCCCAGTTGATGGATGTAAGTGGGCCGTCTGGGAGAATCAGGTTGATTGTGTTCGTTTTGAAGATTTGGAGTGGGACGAATTTGAGGAGCCTAATGAGCCAAAATGTTCCAAGGGACCATTCTTTGATGAACAGGATCAGGAGTTTTATTTGCGCCAATAAACCTATGAACAAAACAACAATCAACGACGCCATAAAAATCCTCCAAGATTTAAAAGAAGAGGTTGGCGGAAATGCTGTTTTTATTGTATTTGGCATACATGGAGACAGAGAATATCCCAAAGGATGGAATTCTCTCATCAGAATTAAGGACAATGAAGAATTTGAGGAGTTTTATTTAACATGATTAAAAACATTTTACTCGATATGGACTCCGTGATAGCGGATTTCCTTCCGTCAGCACTTCGCGTATTAAATAGAAAGTATCGCAAAGACAATCCTGCGACAATAAAAGAATATCAGGAATACGGTCAGTTTAGTATAGCTGATTTTTATGGCATTTCCAAAGAGCAATTCTGGGCGGCGATTGATTCAGATCAGTATTTTTGGATTAATATACAACCATTTCCTTGGGCCGCTCAGTTAGTTGGGTTTTTAAATGAATTTGCCCCTGTTACTATTGCCAGTTCTCCGCATACTTCAAGAATTTGTATTGCTGATAAAGTTGAATGGCTTCAAAAGCATTTAAACATTAAGAGCGAAGGGTGTATGTTTGGCGCAAGAAAGTATTTAATGGCCAATCCAGAGACTTTATTGATTGACGACCTTCAAAGTAATGTGGATGATTTTATAACTTACGGAGGAAAAGCCATTTGCGTTCCATCGAACTGGAATACTGAAAACCTTTCATTTGAAATGATCGTAGCAAAAATTGTAAAAGGAGGACTTGTTTAATGACTATCTACGCAGTGGCAGGAAAGAAGAGAGTGGGCAAATCAACGCTGACACAAGGCTTCATCAACCATTTTGAAAAACTTGGATTGCGGGCAAAAAATTATGCTTTTGCAGATGAGCTGAAGAAGGAACTTGATCCTCTTTTCTTGTTGAATGCGGGAGTATCAGCGTTCACAGAAGACCCAGTGGAGAAAGAGTTGTGCAGGGGTGTAATGATTGCATACGGCACAGGTTATTGGAGACAAAAAGACCCCGACCATTGGATAAAAAAACTTGCGGCCCAATTAAAAAAGGACGAAGGAGAAGTTGATGTTGCAATAATTTCTGACGCCCGTTTTGCCCAAAATGAAATTCCATGGGTTAAAAGTCTTGGCGGCAAAATCATTTATTTGATTCGCACTGACGACGAAGGTAAAGAATTTCCGCCCGCTGGAATTGATGAAGAAATCAATGATCCAGAATTAAGAAAGGCCGCTGATTTTATTTTTTCTTGGGGAAATTACGAGAATAATCTAGAAAAATGCTATTATACTGCAAGCAACTGGCTTAGCGAAATTTTAGCACATGGATGATTATTCTTTAGTAATGAAAGTAAAAGAAACTGGCGATAGTTCAGCCATGGCTCAAATAATTGCTCAGCATTCTGGTGTATTTACAACCGTGCTCGAAAAGTCTTTGCCAGCAGACACTTTCTCAACTCAGAGACAAGACTTTTTGGCCGAAAAGTCGTTTCATTTGTATGACGCTGTAATGAAATATCGCCCTGATAGTAAAATGAAGCTTTCAACCTTTATTGGCCAAACTATCAAGTGGAAATGCTTATCCTTAAAAGATCGCGGCCAAGATAAAGACACCGTTTTTCTTGAATCTTTAGATAATCCGCCGCCTGAAAAAGAAGAAGAATGCAGCGACAAAAAGTTCAAAATCGAACAAATCTTTCAATTCGCTGAAAATTATCCAAACGAAACCGCAAGAAAAATCGTAACACTGCGTTATGATAGCAAGAACCACCTTCCATGGAAGGAAGTCTCAAAAAAATTAGGAATTTCAGTTGCACAAGCTACTCGTTTGAACTATGAGTTCTTAAATGCTGCGAAAGCTCACTTCTCAAACGCCGAAGGGCTTCAGGGTTAATTTTATAAGATATGAAAATCATCAGCCACCAATGTTTAATCGTTTTACAAAACGATGACGACTTTAAACTTTCCACCGAAAACTTTAAGCCAGCCAAAATTAACTTTTCCGCCACAAAAGAGTATGTTGTAGATAACCACAAGGTGGACTCTATACCCTTGCATTATTACGAAATTGAAGAATCGCCCGTTGAATTTTTAAATAAGCAACTTATCTATTTTGCTGGTCCGCTTTTTCGCTCTATAAAAAGAGAGGATTTACTCCCAGCTTTCCTTGAAGAAAGAAATAACTTCTTGTCTAAAGCGAAAAACCTGCTAGAATAAAATTTATGAGAAACATTGATGATGAAATAAAAATGTGGGAAGAAATTTTCCGCAAAGAAAAAGAAATTTACGACAGACTCTCTCCGTCATTAAAAACCAACGTCGAGTTGGAAACTTGGCACGAAGCTATAAGTCATCTTCACACTGCTCAATCAAATATTGATAAATTGCACAAACAGAAGAGGTCTGACTATCTTGACGCTCTTAATGACATTTTTAAGAAAAATATGGCAGAATCAAACCAACCAACAAATCACCCCTAAAAACACATGCTAACCATCCAATCCGTAGGTAATCTCGTTAACGATCCAAAACTCGTTACTCTCAAAGACGATTTCAAAATTGTCGAATCTCGAATCGCCGTCACAAAGTCCAAAGATCGCTCTGCCTTTATTGACGTAAAGTTTAAGAATAATAAAGCGGGCGAAATCTTTCTTCAATACGCAAAACAAGGCTCTGGAGTCTCCGTGTGGGGAGAGCTTGACGAAGAAACTTGGGGAGAGGGAGAAAACAAGCGTAGTAAATGGGTAATCGTTGCTGATGGTTTCCGATTTACAGGAGGTCAGAAGTCAGATGACAAACCTGCGGCCAAAACCCAAGTGCCAAAGAAATCTGTTCAAGACAGTACCGAGGACATTCCTTTTTAATGAAAAATCTAATTGCGGGATAGAGAAATTGGTTATCTCATCAGTCTCATAAGCTGAAGTTTTCCGTTCAAGTCGGAATCCCGCAACCACTTCACAATCAACCAACTAAAAACACATGCCCGAAGAAAAACTAACAAAGAAAGAAAAGTCAGTTGAAGCAGCCTTTGCTGAAATTCAGCCAGCTTCAACCAAGACCGTTCCAGCGGTAATCGAAGAAACAATCCTTGAACCAAGGACAATCGAAATCGCCCCCGATTCTCCATGGAAGAAGATTCACTCAGATAGCGCCATTACAACTTTCACTATGGAAGTAAAAGGAGCAGGAACAATCTTGCGAACACAAACATATGGCTCGGAATCAATGGTATTCCTACCTAACGTTTTGGCGTCGCAGCTTCCTAAGTAAAAGATTAGGCATTGCGCCGAGGTTGGTTTGCCTTGGTTAATTCATCGGCCTGTGGGTAAGCGCATAAAACCCCACACTTCTGATTTTCCTATTAAGGAAGTTGGCTTAGAAGCAGCCATCTTTTAAAGAGTAATGATCTAAACTGGTCGGAGTGTTCCTGTTACCTAGTACAACATAGAATAACGGCAAATAGCTCTTCTGTTTCTCATGTACGAGTTCAGGTTTTGGCGTAACAGCACACTTTTTGGGATCATTTTTTAAAAAAAATAGGCGGCGCTTGATTATGGCACCTTGAATGAGGTTCTTTAAAATAACAGCGAGTTAACCCGCCAACCACTTTCTACCATGCAGTATATTCTCGAAACTCCAATCAACAGCCTCTCCTTGGGGCAAATTGGCTTCAACCTCCTCAAAGCTTCTTTTGAAGCGGGCCATGATGTTGCCTTATTCCCTATTTCAGGAGACAGCAACAAACCTCTAGAGGCTGACTTTTCTGCTTATGAAGTAGAAGAAAGTTTCGGGAATTACATTCGAGAAGCAGTCTCAAAAAGATACTCGTTCTTGGAAAAAGACGCTCCCGCAATTAGAAACTGGCACTTGAACGGCAGCGATTTGTTGAGAACAAACAACCAAGTGTTGTTAACTTTCCATGAGACGAATTATGCTACACCAGTAGAAGTCTCTATCGCTAACCTCCAAAAGAAAACTCTTTTTTGCGGCAATTTTTCCGAGAAAGTTTTTAAAAATTTTGGGGCCGAAAATGTTGGGTCGTTCAATGTAGGATTTGATTCTTCGTTTAAGCATGAAGGAAAAACAATTCGCGCCTCTGATGTTTCTTTTTTACTTGGCGGCAAATTTGAATCGCGCAAGTTCACCAAGAGACTTTTAAATCTTTGGGCAAAAAAATTTGGCAACAATAAGAAATATTCTTTGAATTGCCTGATCTTTAATCCATTTTTCTCTCCTGATGATAATTCTAAGCTCATCAATGATGCTCTAGAGGGAAAGAGATATTGGAACATTAATTTTTTGCCGCGTTTAAGAACAAATAAAGAAGTTGCGGCGCTTTTGGCTGCTTGTGATGTTGATTTGAGCGCGTTTGGCGGAGAGAGTTGGGGTATGGACGCATTTAACATGACATGCCTAGGTAAATGGGCCGTTTCTAACGTTTCTTGGGGCCAAGCAGCATGGGCAGATGAAGCTAATTCAGTAACAGTGTCCACTGATAAACTGCGGCCCGCTCCAGATGGGGCGTTTTTCCATCCAAACGGAGATTTTAATCAAGGTTATTTCCCAGAACTTTCGGATGAACAAATCATTGACGCTCTTGAGAGAGTTGAAGCTAAGGCTGGAACTGTTAATGAGAATGGGTTGCAATTAGCAGAACGGATGACTTATTCAAAAACGTTGGAGCAAATTTTGTCTAATTTCTAAAAGACATGTTAAACTGGCAAAAAGATTACGACGATTCGTGGAATACTTCTTGGCGGGCCGAAAGCAAGCGGCTCGCCTTTTGGCGTTTAAGTCAAAAACTAGAGAGCGACCAAATCTGGTGGTATGAATCTCACGACCCCGAATTAGCCGATGATTGTCCATGTGAATGGGACAACCTCGCTGACGCAAAAGAATACATCCAAGAACAAGAAGACTCCCTCTAATGGCATTATACGATTTTGAACATATCCGAACTGGCGAGATACAAACCGTCTTTTTCCGCATGAATGACGAGAAAATTTATTGCGGCCCAAATAATGATCAAAAAGGAGAATGGCGCAGAATTTTCACTGTTCCAAATGCTGCTATTGATTGTAAAATTGATCCATATTCTAAAACCGAGTTTGTTGAGAAGACGCGCAATAAAAAAGGCAGCGTTGGAGACTTGATGGATGAAAGTGCCCGACTCTCAAAAATCCGCGCCGAAAAAAATGGCCAAGACCCTATTAAAGAAGGCTTCCTAAAGAAGTATAAAAAGGACACTGGTAAAGACTACAAATCCTTGGATAAGAATAAAACCATTGAAGGTAAGGGTTTCAAGGTTGATTTTGGGGCAAGTTAAGCTCTTTCTCCCAAGCAGATAGTTCAATTTTGCCGCAGTAATCCGAGAAGTGATTTCTCACGGGATCAGCGTCTAATCCTAGTTCGTGAAATCCAATCAGGTAATTCTGATATTTGTTCTTGACCGACATTGGATATGGAATTTTATCTGGCCGCGAAAAACGATGATTCCATCTAAGAAAAGGGGCGCATAAAACTTTTTTGCCCGCTTGTCTATATTTTTCTGCAATGTAGAACTCTTCGCAGCCAAAACCCTTGAATTTTTTAGAAAACCCTATCCAAGAATTCTTGCGGCAAGAAAATAATCCGAGTCCCTGCATGGGAATCTCAAAAGGTTCAGCGGCGGAATCTTTTCCCCTATCATCGCAATCCCATTTTCCAAACATTTGAGTTCCCCATTCTGGTTTAAAATGAGTGGCGATATTCTTTAAATCGTCATATAAAAGCGGCCCTTGGATTAGGTTCCCGCTGTCCTCTCCACGGTCATAAAAGGAAATGAGTTTTTTTAAAGCGCCGCTTTCAATTAAGACGTGGCAATCCATGCACAAAACCGCTTCCGCATTAGACTCTGAGAAAACTTTTTCGCGGGAAGATGTTCCAGTCACTTCCTCATAAGGAACATACTTAATTGGCTCTTTTATCCACTTACAAAATTCTTTTACAGCTTTTCCGTGCTCTGATCTTGGGTTATTATCAATAATGACAAACTCAACGTCACTCAACACCTCACTGTGGAACATTCGTATCGCTTGAATGGAGAAATACACACCATGGAAGTCATCAAACGTGCTCATTCCAATGGTTAGTTTCTTAGGTGTAGAAATTTTAGCAATCACAATTATACTAACCAATTTAATTGGCCGCTTTTAGATAATTTGTCGATTATCTTTTTTTCTTCTTCTGGTTGATGTAGGGAACCTCTTATAGCGTTGTCTCCAAAATGATGACGCTCTCTATTCTCCCACCAATCAAATCCAGTGATAAAAACTGATTCGCGGCTCTTTAAATAATACCAAATGGCTAAAAGACCCGTAGAAAAACCATAATACTTTGTGCCGCCGAACTGTTGAAGCTCAAAAATCCATTGTTCTTGGCTTTTGAATATTTTTTTGGCCGAAATTATTGGAGAAAAACGCTGCCACAATTTATCTTTTTGCGGTGAAAATTGCCATGAATGAAGGCAAACCTCTGTATAATCCTTCGATAACAAAGGATGATGGGGCTGAACAAAAGAAACCGTGTTCCACCAATGAGTAGTTTTTTCGCCTGTAAAAGGTTCAAAACCCTTAATCTTGTAGTCGTTAAACCTAACAATAGATTTAAACGAGTCTATCTTAGTTCCCAGTTTTTTGTCCAGAATAGAAGGGCCATTTCCAACGATGATCACCCTTATATTAAACTATCTATCCTTTTCAACTAGATTAAGGAGCCTCAATATCCCAGAACCTCCAACCACCGCTAGAAGGAGCATATGCTACAAGCGACCCATTGATCACAACATTATCGGAGTCGCCTGTTCCAGGGTTTGGGGTCCAATTTGTTCCATTGAAAATATAATTTGACCCTTCAAAATCTACTAATGCGTTGGCTGGCGTCGGAGAAGAAGAGTAAAATAGTGTTCCCAATGTCCATTCTCCTTCTGGAGAAGTCAAGTTGGCGTTATTTGACTGAGGAATTTCAATGTAAGGAACAGACTCACTGGGGTTTGAGTAATCAGAATAATTCCCAACCAAAGAAGATTTGACCCAATAAACGTAATTAATTCCAGGCTGAACGTCGTAATCCACATAAGAAGTTTCAGTTAACTCATTTACTATGTTAACTTCTTCCGAGTGAGAGTCTGTGGTGCTGCGATAAATTGAAAAACTATCGTCAGAAGCGCCGCTCCAAGTTAAAAGAACTTCAAGATGCCCCGCTGTTGATTGTAAATTAGTTGGCGTTGTTGGAGTCATTGTTGATGGAGAATTAATTTTATATTTTTGATGTGGTATTCTGAGTCTTAATCCTATGATCATTTTATTAAATTTGTTTAACAGCCTGACAAATACCAGAAGAAAGTCTAAAAGATGTGACGTTTCCTAAAAAACTACTTGGCGCAGCAAAATTAATTCCAACAATAGAAGAAAGATTAGTGACGCCAGAACCAGAAACAGCGGCCAAAGAAAATCCGCTTGCGCCCAAAGTATTCAATGCGCCGAAATTGCCATTATACCAACCCGTTCCTGTCGCAATTACGCTTCCCCATGTTGCTAGAGATGTACCAAGTAGGGAATAAGTCGAAGAGTCCATATCTTTCTTTTACACCTTTCAATGGGGAAAATAAAAGAAAAAGAGAAAAAAGAATGACCCGAAAAGTTTTCATGTTAAATAGTAACGATTTTTAGAGATTTGAGTAATATAAGGGAAGCAATTAGCCTTATTTACACAGTGAACTATCCCATCTACAAAGGAAATAAAAAAAATACTGGAAACTGCGCAAGTTTTCAACTTTCAAACGATAAAAAGTCCTTTTGGATTAAAGCTGTAAACCAGTTTTCGTGGGACGAAAGCAAGCCAGGACAAAATAAAGCTTCTTTCAAGGAAAATGCTCGGAATCCAGATAAGTCTATTTCGGTCAAGGTTAATCCTACGGAGCTTGGAGGAATTATTTTTGCATTGGATAATTGGGAGCCATGGGAAACAGTTCATAAATACGAAAAGAATGGTCAAAATTTCACTACAAGCATTAAAATCGGAGTTTGGAATCGCCCTGACAATCCAAAAGGTAACGCAATGTCTTTGTCCATCACACAAGGAGAGAAGAAATTTGGAGTAGCCCTTGAAAAAGGAGAATTGAAAGTTGTTAAAATTATGATGGAGTCGGCAGTTGTAGAAATGCTTAAATCTGGATGGGTTGAAGAGGAATAATGGCCGTGGAAGACAAATTAAGGTCTATAACTTTTGGTATAGCTAATGCCTATAAACATCGTGGTGGGATTTACCAGTTAAAAAGCAAGCATAATGGTAAATTTTATATTGGCTCTGCCGCGTCTTTCTATAATAGGCTACACACGCACTCTCATCACTTGAGGGAGGAAACCCATTTTAACGATCATTTAATTGCCCATAAAAATAAATATGGAATTGAAGATTTAGTTATGGAGGTTCTTGAATTTGTGGATAACACGAATGAAAATTTGATTCGCCGCGAACAATGGTGGTTAGATAATACTGATTGTTTAAATAGAGAGGTTGGCTTTAATAAATGTCCCACGGCACAGTCTCAGTTGAATCGCGAGATGCCAGACACACATCGTCAAAAAGTAGGCAATCGGTCAATTGGCAATAAATATTGCGTGGGAAGAAAAGCGTCCGAGGAGACGAAATTAAAAATTAGTAAAATTCAGGGATTGCCTATTGCTAGGTATAATTGGGATGGAACTCTTATGAGCGTTTATGAAACACCAATGCTTCTTAGAAAAGCTGGACATTGTGCGGAGAGTGTCCGAAAAGCTTGTAAGGGTATCGCAAATTACAAAAAATCTCTCTGGAGAGTTATTTTGCCAGATCAAGAAATTCGAGATTTAACGCCCGAAGAGATTAATAACCCAATTTTTAAAGTAAAAAAGAAAAGAATTAATCATTTAGTAGGGGGTCAATTAATAGGTTTATATTCGACAGTGAAAGAGGCCGCTAAATCCACAGGAATTCCTCATCATAAAATCAGAACCTTATGCAACGGAGAAAGAAAATCATTTAATGAAGTTGATTTTAAATACGAATTTTTTTATGAGTAAAAAAACAATTTTAATTCATAGTAATTTTAGCAAGCTGTTTACAGGATTTGGCCGTACATCGCGGACCATTCTTCGCTATTTGTATAAAACTGGTAAATACAATCTTGTGGAGGCGGCAAATGGGTTAAGTTTTGATTCTCCAGAATGCCAAAAACAGCCGTGGCCATGCCATGGAACCGCTCCAACGCAGGAGCAGCAATCTCAAATTAACAGTGACCCCAATCAGCGCGATCATTGGAATAGGGCGGCTGGATATGGATATTTTGGTATTGATAAAATCGTAGAGCAATACAAGCCAAATGCGGTTCTATGTATGGAGGATTATTGGGCATTCTTTGGGTTTGAAAAGAAGCCTTGGTTTAAAAAAACTAACCCTATACTTTGGACCACGGCAGATTCAACACCACTTCAAAGTGAGTTTGTTGATATGGCGACTCATTATGATAATATTTATTGCTGGGCATCATTTGCAGAAAAAGAGTTTAAGAAAAAAGGTTATGATCATGTAAAGACTCTTCACGGGTGTATTGACCCTACTCCCTTTTATCCCTTGGCGGAAGATGAGAAAAACGATCTTCGCTCTAAATTTGGAATATCCAAGAATACTTTAATATTTGGATCATCAAACCGAAATCAACTAAGAAAAGGATTTCCGCTGCTTTTAGACGCTCTTGTGGATTTCAAAAGGCAAAATCCAGATATTGATGCAAAGGTATTTTTTCACACATCTTTCCAAGAAGGCTTCAATCTTCAATTTTTAGCCGCCGCAAAAGGAGTTAACCCACAAGACCTTTTATGCACATATTACTGCCCTAGTTGTCGAGAATATGAGGTTCGTCCATTTTCAGGGCACGATCAAAAATGTCGGTATTGTGGATATGAAAAGGCTAATACGCCGTCTATTATTTCTGCTCCAGATGATCGTCAGTTAAATGAAATTTTAAATCTTTTTGATATTGGCGTTCATCCAGCAAATAGCGGCGGTATGGAATATTTTTGCCTTGAAGCTAAGTTGGCTGGGGTTCCAGTTTGCACTACTAACTATTCTTATGGAGAGGATGTTGTTGGAGAGGGAACAGGGGGTTTAGCCCTTGAATGGGAACCCTATACGGAAATCGGGTCAAATTTTACGAAGGCCGCTGTAAAGGTTTCATCCATCGTAGAACAACTTAATTATTTATGTAATCTTGGGAAAAATGGTCGCAGTGAAATTGGAAAAGTTGGTCGGAAGTTTGTCCTAGATAATTATTCTATTGACATTATCGGCAAGAAGTGGGAAGAGGTTTTAGACAATCTCCCAGAAAAAGACTGGGACGCGCCAGAAAATCAGGTAAAACCACAAAACCCCCTCTACCAGCCCCTCCCCAATCTTTCCCCGCAAGATTTCGTCTTGGATTTGTTCAAAAACATGCTCCACGAAAAAGTGGATAAAAACAACAGCCAAGTTAAACACTGGACCGAGCATTTGACGCGATCTAGTGACTACCAAGGAGTGTACAACCACTTTGTTAATGTGGCTCGTCAGTTTAACGCTCAATTAAACCACAAGTCTATTGACTTTGGAGAGTTGCTTGACTCAACAGATGAGAAAAGACTGCTAGTTTGTATGCCAGAAAGTGCGGGTGACGTGTTAATGGTATCATCGCTCATTCCCCGAGTCGCAAAACTCTATCCAGAACACAGGATTTATTTCGCCACAAAACCTCAATTCAGAGAGCTGGTTGAGCACTTACCAGAGATTCATAGAGTCTTAGATTATCATCCAATCATGGAAGACATTTTCGTGCTAACAGGAAGAGGCGGTCACAAGGGTTATTTTGACTATGCCTTCTTGTGCCAAGGACAAACTCAACGATTTATGAATTACCAGCAAGCCAGCAATGAGCTACGGAGGGAATGGATGTGATAAACAAAGATTGGGCGAATTTTGTTGCAAAAAGACTTCTTAATGAATATAAAGGGCTAACCAAAAAAGGCAGCGTTCCATTAAATTTTATTTCGCCCATAGAGTTTTCACTTGTTACGCGCCCATTTTACGAAGGACGCATTGATAAAAAACAGTGGATTCAGGTTATTAATGAAGCAGTGCAAACTTACAAAAACCGATAATGTCTCTTCTTACTACTTACTCTTCATACTTAGGAGTCCTGCCTCTCGACCCGCCGAACATCAATGTTCAGGTTTTTCCTGTTCCATTCGATAAATACATCACGTTTCACGCGGGCGACGGTAAAATCCAAGCTAAACACTACGACTTTTGGCAAGAAGCAATCGGCCTGATGAAAGCGGCGCTTCATCATTTTGGAATCAAGATTATTCAAATCGGCGGCCCAGAAGATTCACCGATTTCAACTTGCGACGCTCATTATTTAACCCTATCAAGGGCTCAGAGCGCGTATATCCAAAAAGGAGCAATGCTTCATATTGGCATTGACAGTGCCCCAATTCATATTGCCTCTGCTTTTAGCAAGAAGATTGTGGCGGTGTATTCACATATCTATAAAGAACAATCGCCATGTAACTGGAGTAAACCTGAAGACGTTATCTATTTAGAGCCTGATAGAGGAGAAAATCATCCGCCCTTCTCAGCGGTTGAAGAACCCAAAATGGTAAACTCTATCAAACCAGAACAAATTTGCCGCGCCGTTTTTAAATTATTAAATTTGCCCGCCGAAATTAATTTTGAGACTAAATTTGTTGGGCCGCTCTATAATTTGTCTTGTGTGGAAATTATTCCTGACTTTTATGGGGAAAGCGCCGAATTAAAAAATGTTTCGCCGCATTTAAGAATGGACTTAAACTTTGACGAGCAATGCGTTCACGCATGGGCTCAAAATCAAACGATAAAAATCGTTTCAGACAAACCCGTATCCTTGGAACTTTTAAGAGCGGACAAAAAGAACATCCAACAACTAACCTTGTTGATTGATGACATTGATTCCTTCTCCTTGGAATACGTTAAAAAAGCCAAGGGTCTAATTCCCAATTTGATGCTAGTAGGAACAAACGGCGAAACAATTTCTAATGTGCGCGAAAAGTTTTTTGACTATATTGTTGAAAGAATGCCGCCACCAAGCCGTTCTAAATACGAATCCTACATTGGAAGTAAATTTTGGACGAAAAAATTAGTCTTTTCTAAAGCGCAGCAATTTGCATCAATTGCACACTGGGAAAAACAAATTCCGTTTGACAAAGAAAACATTGTGGTAGATAGTGACGAAACCTCAAGAGAGGTTGATCACTTTTTTATCTTTAACTAATATGACCAATTAACTTCTCATCGCGTGGGCTATCAAAGTCTCTATACGCAGATAGCATCTTGCCCTACATTAGTCGCCTGACGATCATCTGAAATGGTGTGAAACCCGAAAGGGTAGCGCGGAGTATCCCAAGTAGGGGAATAACTGGATACCAGTAGAGACACCCACGGCCCACGCGACGAGAAGTTTGCTTTAAAAACACACAACATGACTACAATCACCCGAAACTCCCAAGGTCTTCTTGAAAATCTTGAATACAAGACAGATAAGCTAGGCTATATTATTTGGCGAGACATGATTCCAAGCGAATACCTTTACCCAAACAAAGAATATTTCGCCCGAAATAACTTGTCTGCCCCAGAAAGCGCCGAAGGTCTTCCTGACAATCAGTGTCTTGTTAAAATCGGCGGACTCATTGAACTAATGAAGATTCGCGGGTACACAAGTCTCGACCAGCAAGTTTTGAACGTTGACAATGGTTATGTTACAGCCAAATGCACAATCACTTGGCTTCCAAATTCAGAAACGGACAATAAGCCTGTAACTTTTTCTTGGGTGGCTAATAGCAACATTGGAAATTGCGGCGATTTTATGGCCAACTTCCAAGAAACTCAAGCTCAGAATCGTGCCTTGAGTCTTTGTGTTCGTAAGTTCTTAAATGTTAACATCGTTTCTGACGAAGAAATGAGCAAGGGGCAAACAAACTTGATCCCAGAAAAAGAAAAGCCCGCCGCGACTCTTCCTAATTTAAACAACAAACTGCGCAAGAAACTCCTAGAGGCAAACTACAAAAGCCCAGAAGCTCTCTTGGCCTTGATTGAAGAAATGAAAGCGGCGGACAAAATTCAAATTTCGCCCGAAGATTTGATGGATGAAAACGGCAAAGTTAGCGTTGATCCACTTGGGGCAAAAGAGTGTCGCATTATCATGGGCTATTTAGATGAGAAAAAGAAAGGTGAAAAGTGAACTTTACAATTTCTCTCCCATCTTTTCGTCATTCAAGACTACTAGCAACCAGACTTGAAGAACTACTCTTAAAGAGCGGCGAATTAAAATCCTCCACTAAACACGCCGACCAGTGGATTTTAAAGGATGGAGAGAACGAATACAGCTTTATACCTAAAAATAGCATAAATTATGGCTCGCGAAATTAAATTCCGTGTTTTTGATTCCTTTGAAAATAAATTTGTTGATTTCGGAGTCGGAGGGTTACGCTCTGATTATACTCTAAACGATATTTTTGAGGACAACTTTAATGATGGCCTTAGATATGTCATCCAGCAATTTACGGGTCTAAAGGATAAAAACGGCAAAGAGATTTATGAGGGCGATCTTATTAAAGTTCCAACAAAAAGTAAATATTACAAAGTCGAATATTACAGCTACATAGCATCTTTTCAATTTCTTCCAGTTGATTATGATATTGATGCCATGACATTTAGGATGTGTACGAATTATGAGAGTTTTATAGTTAACATGAGAATGGTAAAAGATTACGAAGTAGTCGGACACATCTTTGAAGATAATGAATCACAAACTAACCCTCTGGCCTAGCATTGCCGCCGTCATTATGTGGCTAACCCCACTTCGATGCCAAGAAAAAGTTTCGCCGCCGAAACCAATTCTTGAGTTTAAACTAATTGAGCCAGGAATCCCTAGTTTTCCAAACATTCCGCCAGTTTTGCCGCCGCCGAAACTAAACAACCAAAACTTGTCTCTTGATCAAAAAAATAACAGACCCGAAAGAGTTTGAAATTTTATGCCGCCAAATCGCGGCCAAATTCTCTAGCGAGAATGAAAAATACGGCCACTGGGAATCGAAAATCAACCCCGAATCTTTAATAAAGGCTTGGGGCGATTCTCGGTTGCTGAATTTTCACTTACACGTTTGGGCTAATAAAGAGGAGGAGTATGATTCTGTTATCATGTTCCAAGGAGTGGACAACCACGTAACTGGCGAAAAACAGTGGCAAGAATATTTTTGGATTAGCAGCAACCCGAAAGTCTCGTTTCAACTTTTAAATCGGGCGAAAAAGTTTGGAAAGTCTCTCGGCTACAAGAAGATCATAATGTTCCGCGTAATTAATTACCCGACTTCAGATAAACTTTGCAAAGTTTACGAAAAAATGGGCTTCAAAAAGGACTCCGAGATGTTTGTCTCAAATCTTTAAAAGAAACTCGCGGCGAAAAATTCCGAAGAATCGCCAGAAGAAACCGCATCGCTATAGCCAACGCCATCAACGACAAGACCCATCCATGCAGCGCCAGAACCAGTTATGGTCCATGATCCTGTTCCAGTTGGCTCTCTAGACGAGCAAAGTTTAAAGTTTGGGTGAATCAAGCCACTTCCCAAATTATCGTCAAAAGCGTTTGCGTGATATAAAATTAGATTTGACGCTGAATATGGGCGCATTGTTAAGTAGTAATTCACGCCACTTTGCAATTCAACGCTTTGGCTAAACTCTAGGTAATGAATACCAGCACCAGCAGTTGGCGGCATATTTGTCCTGATTAGGCCAGAGGCAAGAACAGAAGACCCATTTGAGTCATAAATCAAAGCTGAACCACTAGCATCAGCATCCAACCAAGCCCAACACCCTTTAGCTCTTAGCGGACATTCTAACTGAAACTGATTACCAATATTATTAGGGGCCGAACCACTGTTAAAAGTTGAAGAGTTTAATTCTGAAATGGGGATACAGCCAAACGGCGAAATATAAGCTCCATCTGAATACTGCAAAGAAAATATCGGAGCGCCTTGAAGTGCCGCTGTAGGAGTTAAATTATTAACTAAAATATACGGCCCAAATAAATTTGAATCAGCAAACGAAGCAATTTGCAAACTTGTTGGAGTTCCAGAACTTACGTCTAATCTTGCCGCCAACCAGTCTCCTTTATTAACATTGGTGACGCCAGATAGCGTTGTTGGAAAAGACTTATTATCATCAGTGCTGGCGACAACAACAGAAGCGTTACTTGAAGCGGATGCAAGTCTTCCAGTTGGAATACCAGAATCAAGGCTAGGAAGCTCCAATCTCACGTCCAAAGTACAGCCAGCACTAACACCAGCCGTTCGGAAAAACAGCCCGCTAATATCGCCGCTTTTTGGAGCTTGAAAAACAATGGAATATTCCCCAGTCGCCCCATTCACCCCAATATTTGAGATGAAACTAGGAACCGTATCAGCCTCAAGCGGTGGCTCTGGATAAAATCGCGGCGCAATGTCTTTGTATGTCATGATTTTACGATCATTAGGTTAATATTAGCGAACTGAACCCCACTAACAGAATTAATTTTGCACCCAAGGTAAGAATCTCTGCTTAACCCGCTTGTCCAACCAACCACATCTCCAGAATTTTTAATTTGCGCCGAAAGATTTGGATTATTCGCGCTAACAATGTTTGTTAAAGCTGGAAAGCTTGAGTAATCTCCATAAACAATATCAAGATTAATTGATCCAGTGTTGGACGAAACAACTTCCCAACCAGTTATGGTACAGTCAAAAGGAATTTTTGAATAACCTTTTACTCCAGTGGTTAAACTAGCGCCGCCTATAAATAGGTTGATTGTTCCCGTTTTGAGAGTGTTTAGCTGAGTCTGTAAATTTTCAGATGTAGTATTTACATAAGAAGCTGTCGCAAAAACTCCAGTATCATTTGGCCTCACAACGTCGCCCGTGACAAAATTTCCAGTATCACTAGGGCGAACCACGCTTCCTGTGGCGAAAACTCCTGTGTCGGAAGGTCTTACGACGTTTCCAGTTACGAATCCGCCAGTTTCAGATGGGCGCACCACATCACCAACAACAAAAGAACCTGTTTCTGACGGCCTAACTACAGAGCCAGTAACATAATTACCAGTCTGAGAGTTTAGAAGATTGAATTGGCCGCTAAAATATCCACTAATACCAGAAACATAAGAAATCGAAGCATAAGACGAAAGATCAACACCAGTTAAATACCGTCCATCAAAATTAACGAGGATTGTTCCGTTGTCGCCGCTTCTGTTTAAAGTTAAAACGCCGTTGCCAGTATTGAATTGGCCCGAATAAACAAACCAATTTTCGCCCGAAACACTTTCTCCTGTTCCTTGTAAATCTGTGAAAGTGGTGGTTACAGTTGAGCCGTCTCTCTTGTAAAGAGACAATGTTTTAGAAGACGAACCAGAAACATTTGCGCCCGTTACATCAGTCAATAAAGGAGTCCACTGACCACTGTGACAAACATAAAGATTTTGGCCGCTTCCTGTTTGATAAAACGTGATTCCATCAAAAGGGCTAATCTGCGGAACTGAGTAACCAGTAAAAATACCACTCCTTTGACCGCTAGAACCAAACGGCGGAATACCTTCTGTGAAAGTTTTGGCCTCTTGAGGATAGTCTAGAACGCCTGTTAGTTGTCCCGTCCAAAATAGTCCCGTCGAAAAATCATCATATGGAAGAACCTTGTAGTATAAAATTTCTCCTTTGGGCTGCTCCTCTTTATCTATTTGTAAAGAATAAGAAATATCTGAATCAAAAATAGGAACACTTTTCAGTAAGTTTCCGCTATTAGGAGAGAAAGAAGAATTTGCGCCTGTGAAAACATCAAATTGCCTGACCAAAAACTTCGTCCCATTATCTGGAACACTTAAAAATAAACTAACAGCGCCCGTTTGACCCTCTGAATATCCAGAAACTTGCGCCGCATTAATTTGCGCGGGCAAATGATAAATTGTGAAATTGCTAAAATTAATTTCTGCGTTTTCTTGAAGCCTAAAATTTAATTGATAATAACGATGAGCTTCGCCAGCAAAAGCCTCCTTGTTTTGCTCGTAAGTGAAAACATAGTTCGTAGAAGAAATACCGCTTCTAAAATTAGAGCCGCTAGGAGCAACGCTTCCTCCCGTGTGATAAACATCAAATCCAATGGAAACGTCAACAAAACTATTCGCCAAATCAAAATCATTAGAAATAGCGTTCCCAAACCGATCCTCGAATTGAAAATCGAACGGCACATCTTTTTTCAGCGCTACAGAATAGCCAATGCCCGTTCCATTTGATCCGTCAGAAGGAACAAAAGAAGAAGGAAAACCAATATCAGGAGGACTCTCGAAAACAAATGGCGCGGGAGTAGTTGTTGGCGCTGGTGTTGTCGGGGGTGGCGTGGTTGGCGTGGGAGTAGTTGTGGGAGGAGGCGTCGTTGGCGGCGGGGTAGTCGGCGGCAACGTCGTCGTGGGCGGCAGTGTAGTAGTCGGAGGTGGAGTTGTGGTCGGCGGAGGCGTCGTCGTAGGGGGTGGCGTTGTCGGCGGAGGAGTCGTTGGTGGTGGGGTTGTGGGTGGCTCTGTCGTGGGAGGCGGAGTCGTTGGCGGAAGTGTAGTAGTTGGAGGAGGCGTTGTCGTAGGTGGCAACGTCGTCGTAGGTGGTAAAGTGGTGGTAGGAGGAAGAGTAGTTGTCACTGCTTAATTTTTATTCCCGCGAAAATGCTGTTGTTTCTGATTGGTGCTGAGTAAGATAACACTACAATACCTGAAGAATTGGTTGGCCCAATAGGATTAGGAATAGATTCCTCATTTCGTGCCGAAACTTTAAAAACAAATCGGCCCGCTTGAGTTTGATCCGTGAAAACTGCATGGTTTCCAGTTGTTCTTCCTGTAATCGAATTGAACTTTGGCGTGATTAATTCGTAATCATAGCTCGTGGCATTAGAAGCTGCTTGCCAACTTCCAGAAATGTCTATAGAGTCCGCTTGTTGGTCGTAGTTTCCAGTAGTTACAGAATTTATAACAGGGTATCCAAGCTGATACAAGAAGCTCTGCCGAATAGTTTCGGAACCCTGAGTAGGAGAAGTGACGTTAGGATAATTATTATAAAAATCAACTAAACTTTGGCCGCTTTCAATTTGTCCGAACTTGCCAGTGTCAAATTTAATCGCCGCCACTTCATATTCTACAGAAGAAGATTCTTTAACTGTAGTGAGTTTGTAAATTTCCTGTTGAAGGCCGCTTAGAGTAACCGAGTAAATGCCGCCAATTTTAGCTTTGTCTAGCAAAGCAATGTTTTCGCCCGTCGCATTTAAATATAATTTTGATCCAAAAGAAAGATTTTCGTGCCCAGTAATTGAAAACGTCGCGATTTGCGGAACGTCATTCGCATACAAGTAGTTCATACTGAGTTTAGAAGGACTAACGGCGCGATTGTAGTAATCCGCGTAAGTATTTTGCCCAGTAGGAATAAACAAAGAAACTTCGTTGAAAAATTTGGCCGAATCAAACGAATCATCGACTCTCAAAATTCTATTGGAATAATCAATATCCAAAACACGGCCAATGTTTTTTTGCAACGATTTAAGATCATCCTCGACACTAATCAAATCTCCTGGCTTGCAAGATAAAATTTCGGGGCCGCAAACAAATGATACCGCCTGATTCTCATTAACTGTAGAGTAAATTACGTGTTTACCAATGCGGTTAGCGTGAGCACGCGAGGTTATTCCATAAGTATCAATTTCAGTTCTTAAAACGCCGCGCTTCTTAATGTCTTCCGAGTCTTCAATGTATTCAACCTTTGCTTTAAAAGAGTCGTCACGGTCAAAGTAGTTGACTTCCAATGTGTTATACTGCTCGTCTCTACGAGAGTTTGTGTAATTGAAAATTCCCTCACGAACATTTTGGTTATTGAAAAACGCTTTAGGAAGTTTTACTCGGTCATCAGTAAAGTCAATATAAGAATTTGAGTAAAAAACATTACCACGGAATGCCGCCGAAATATTTTGAATCGCGTCAAAAACATTCACATTGTCGCCAATGATAATATTGCAAGAATATCTTGGTTCTAATCCACCAGTTGCACTAGGAACACCAGTAAAAACGCCATCATCATTTACAGCATCACAAAAGCGACCGATTTTATAAAGCTCCCAAACGTTCACATCGCTCGCTTCAATGAAATTGCCAAGCCCGTATCTCTTGTTGGTCAAAAGATCAAAAACAATCCACACAGGGTTATCGCTCCACGCTTCTTTAAATGTTCCGTCCCATTCTCCATTGTAGATAATTTTATCAGATTCAGGCGCGGCAATAAATTCTGAGGTCGTTTTGTATAGCCTTTTATCTGTTCCATTTGTGCGAAGAGGATAGTAGTTGCTAGGAACAAGAATCCTTTTTAAGCGAGCGTCGTAAGAACGAGGAGGCAGGCTCGAAAGTGTTCTTGAGTCTAATTTGACGCCAACAATAGCCGAGTTAGGATAGGAAAATTTAGCATTGATAATCTCAGTAACTTTTTCAAGAGAAATTTCGCGCCGAATCAAAGAAGAATACGTCTCTGGTGTTAGTCGTGTGACTCGAATATAACGAAACGATCCATCAGTTGACTGAGGAATAGCTAAAGCAGACGCCACATTATCTGGCCCCTGAATAAACCGAGAGTAAGACGCCAAACTATTAGCATTTTCAGTGCGCCCAATATCAATTAAAACGGGCGATTCTGTTAACCCAGTAATCTGAAAATCAAGGATTTCTGTGGGGTCTCGCTCTACGCCATTTAAATCTTGAAGACCCATTTCGATGCGAAACTTAACAAGCGTTGGGATTCTTGTTCCAGCGTCAATGTTTTCGCCGATACCTTTAATGTCTTTTGTTTTTTCAACAGTGTCACTTAAAACGCGCACGCCCATTGTTACGTAAACAGATGAAACGTTAGGGTTTTTAATTACATGAGTAACAGCATTAGGTTCTTCGTCAAATTGAGAATATGATCCAGCACTCCAATTTGAATAGCTTTTTCCGCCGCGAGTGTCGTTTGAACCTTCAAAATCACCAACGGCAATAAGAGATGCTGCGATTTGTTTTTTAAAGCTATCTATCTTATAAGTTACATCCGTAATCTTTTCGTCCGATACGTTTTCTTCAAATGGATTGCTCTGTCGATCAAATGCCATTTGGATTTCAGACTTGTACTCATACTTCTTTAATGAACGAGTGAATACATCTCCAGTTTTTGTAAAAATAAACTTGTAAAAAGTGTCAGGCTTAGTTGTTAGGAATTCGTTTTCGGATAATTTGATTGCGCCGTCTTTTCTTTTTTTTGGCCATAAAACCTCTACTTGAAAGTTGCCGTTGTCGTTCAAATAGACCTGTTTAAGCTTTCTTAGGCCCCTGTTTCTATAATTTCGCGCCGCCTTATAGAACTTTCCATTTTTCAAGAGAAATTCTTGCAAATTCCATTCTTCAGCTAGAAAATTTCTATCTTCTTCTGAAATGTAAGCTCCTTCTTGGAAAGATGTGTATTCAAATGGAGATGGAAAAATGTCAATGACGCCATTTTTAGGTATTTTTGGCGCAAAATTTTTAATTCTAGGAGTTTGACCCTGAGTAGAGAAAGGGCCAAGCAACTTGATCCCGTAGTTTTTGTCAAGGTAAGTTTTATCAAAAAACCCGAGAGATGACTGAAGTTCTTCGCCGTTTTTTATTTCAGCGAGAATATTATAGTAATTATACTTTTCCGAAGAAAAGTCAATCATGTAAAAATTCTTAACATTAGAAGAAATGGCCTCGACTGTTTCATGGGTTGGATAACCATTCTCCTGAACGCCAAAGATATAAATGCTGCCGCAAATTTTAACGTCGCTTGTAGAAGCTCCAAGACTTAAATACGACATGTCTAGCCACCTAAGAGGTCTTAAAACTCGACGCTTACCAATTTCAGAAATTTCTAGCTTCTCAAAAACATAACTTGAAATATCAGAATCTAAGTAAGCTGAGCAAAATTTATTAACGCCGAATTCCCCAGCATCCTGAACTGGTCTGGATGATTGAGAGTAGAAATCGCCAAGGTTAATCTTGATGCAAAAAAACGGATAATCCGTTGACGATGGAAAATCTTTCAGTAAGCTTGTCTCTATTGACGAAAAAGTAGAGTAACCATCAAACCTTAAAAGTTTTTGGCGCGAAATTGATTTACAAGTACTGTCTTGTTTCTTATCAACGGATACTCTTTTTAGGTCGTTAATCCCGCGAAGTATGCATTTAGCAATATTTGTTTTGCCGCTAACTATTTCTGCTGAAATATTCCCAGAATCTACAAAGTGAAATTTATAAGGGTCGCTTACATTTCTATCGCTTTGGTAAGAGCCGTCTTGAAGACTTAACGAAGACAAGCTTTTGTCAATTGTTTCGCCGCTTTCATTTTTCCAAACGTTCGAGATAGCGGCAGCTAAATTTTCCAAAGAAACGCTTGCTTTTTCAATACTCTCATCAAAAGGATTGATTGTCTTTTTAACGGGAACGTCATCAATATAAATGCTTTCAAAGATTCTGTACCCATCAACAATTTCGCCGTTTTGATTGACTAATCCTTCAATTGGACCTTCTCCAAGCATGTCAATACTCTCACTATAGGAATACGACGACAAGGAACGCAGTTTCCCGAGCTTTGGGGGCAAAAGGGTGGCTGGAGGCGGAGGATCAGGACGGTCTTGTTTTTTGCCGCCGCCAGCGCCATGAATTAAGGAGAAGTTTCTGGTTAAAAAGTGTTTCAATTGTTTGTTTGAATTTCGTCTTGGTTGTCAACGTAAGCCATGTATGAACCGCCTTTTTTTGTGGCTGTTTGGGTAAATTCGTTAAAGATTGGCAGACCGTTCTTCTCGTCAAATTTGGCAGGGAAACTTTTAATGGTTGATTGAATCACGGCAGAACCGATTCTTAGTCTGCCATATCCAAGAGGCACGGGGTTCCCTTGTTCAGCAACATTTTCGCCATTTGAGAAAAGAAAGGATTTATTTAGGGCATTTGCTCTGGCAGAAGCAGAGCCAGCGTCTTTGGCTGTTTGACCAGAATCCTTCATTAGCAAATTTGAAATACCATAAGAAAGAGCTGCCGATCCCACGGTTATCAGAATAGTTGACAATAAAGCGTAACTTGTCCCAAGGGTTCCAGCATAAAGACCCCCTACTGTGGCTACAACACCAATAACAGCCGCCACTCCAGCGCTACCAATGATAGAAGGAACAACATGAACCTCCTTGATATTCTTGATAGACAATGGAGAATGCTCTAACTTTCCATCAACAACTAAAGAATAGTGAGCGCCTTTTTTGCTTAATTCAATGATCCTATTGCAGAATCCAGTTTTGTTTGCATCAATAGCTTTTAACGCATCGCTGGCACGGGAAAGCGAAAATTTAAACTTTCGCCCAAATTCCTTTCCTAAAAGTCCGTGAACATAAACAGTTGTCATAGCGCATCCTTTAACCTGCTTAGATTTACACTGTCTAGTTCATTAGACTCTGGAACATACAGTGCAAATTTTCCTTCTGGCACGGAATAAACAACGAACGGCAAACAACAGTTCTCAGAAGTCGCCTCGTCAAAAGCTGAAAACTGCGAATCCCCATAAATATGGGAATGAAGAACGGCCAAAAATAAATAATTACTTTTAAATTCTAAAAACTCAAGAGGATCAACGGCGAAATAATTTTGAGGGTCGGGCGAGCGGTTTTTAATTAATTTTAATTCGGCGCTTTCTTCTTTCAAGCCCAAGAATGCAATAATTTCCTTATTATTGTCGGAAATCGCGCTAGTTTTAAAAAGCTCTAAACAGTCTTTTATAGTCATTGCGAGCCTTTCGAGTAACGATCAACTGCTGGATAGCCGCCAAAAGACATACTTCTATCTTCTTCTGGGATACCAAAACACAATGGGTTAGCGATTGTTGATCCGTCAATGTATGAAATTCCTGTTTGAAGAAATCTTTTATCGCAAGCAAAAACCTTTTTTGAGCATCCTTCTTTTTCCCAAGTAGTTGGACTTTGCGTAGGAGAGTTTGTCTCGTTGGAAACATGATCAACTGTTGAAACGTAGTAAGTTTTATAAGGGTCTTTGCCCAAAGGAACAAAGCAGTGGTCGCCGCTAGAATAGTTATGGCCGTATTTCCATTCTTTTTCAGCGTCTTGAAAATTAAATTTACCTGTAGGAGCAACTGAAAACGGCGTTCCATCTTCTTTTTCAACAAGCGGCCCCCAATAATTGCATCCGCATCCGCGATACTGAAAAGAGCAATAATTACTAGAGATTTTCCTCCCAGGAATTGTGTAGTCGCTCAAATCGTAGGGAACCGTGCATTCAAATTCTACCATGTCTCGGTTTTCGCCGAGTTTTTGAGACAAAACGAACGTATCAACAATCTCTTGAGTTGGGTCAGGAGTTCCAAAAGGATTTTCGCCGCCATCAAAATTTCGATCATCCAAGAATCTCATTTGAGTGCGAATGCGAGCAATTTTCGCATCTTTCAAGTCGTTCTTTTTGCGGAGAATCTGGGAGATTAGCAGGTTTTCATTGCTGATGCGGAGTTTTGGCCGTTGGATTCTTCCTAGCGAACCATATTCAAGATTCTCGATTTCAATAGGAAGAGCGTTATATTGAACGCCTTGCCAGTAAATAGTGTTGCCATACCCATTTGTGGACGAGCACATAGGGTAAAAGCTACTTGGCTCATTTACGGGATCGTAGTAAAGGCGAAAAAACTCCACCTGCTGACTTCCAGGGTCGTTAATGGAAAGTAGTCCTGCAATAAATTTTTCGGAAAGAGCCATGAAGTTTTTTAGTAATGTATATTAGCAACCAGTGACTAATTTACACACCCTAGACCCAGAATTACTCCTAATCAGCGGCAAAGAGCTAAAACAAGCTCGCCAGCAGGTCTTCCCTTTCTTCTTGGAGTTTTGCCTACAAAGAAATCCGCTTCCATGGTTCACTGGGGGTTTAGCAGAGAGACAAGATCAAATCAAGAAATACTTCCTAGACACTTTCACCGAGGAAAAAGATTTAATTCTTCGCGCCGAAGGAAATTCTTTAACGGGATTAGCGCTTTTCGACCCTCAAAATTGGAGCTTAGAAGGAGAAGTGGCCAATTCTACCATTGAATTAGTCATCGCAGCAAGTTTGCAAAAAAATCCATGGCGAGACAAAAAAGATTTTAAAATTTTAATCGCGGCCTATAAAAATTACAAAGGCCGAGACATTGTGGGCATGAACATCAATAGAGAATGGAAGAGGGCGAAATTCAAGAATTATTGCCTTAAACTAGGATTTCAGGAAAACCAAGGATTATTTATTATATGAGTAAAAACTTTACAAACGCTACTAAATTCGGGCCTCAAAATACCGAAACAGATATTTGGCTTACTCCTCAGTGGATAATTGACAAGATTGGCCCTTTTGATTTAGATCCATGCGGTCATTTACCAAATGGTCGGCCCATTGTAAAAACAGCAGAAAATTACTTCACAGAACTGGAAAACGGATTAATTCAGCCGTGGTTTGGAAATGTTTTTGTTAATTTTCCATATTCAGACTCATTTAATTGGCTGGAAAAGTGTAAAAACGAGTTTTTATCTGGCAATGCAGAATCCATAACAGTCTTATGCTTTGCCAGAACGGAAACAAAGGCTTGGCAAGAAAACGTGAATCAAGCGACAGGAATTAATTTAATAAAGAGGCGCATTAAATTTCTCTCGAAAGACGGAATTGAGAAAAGCAATGGGAATGCCCCGAGTTGTTTAATCGCGTTTGGAGAACAAGCGTTCAATAAAATTAAAAACGTGGATGGAATCTTTGTAAGAATTGAAAAATAATGGAGCATCAAAAATACCAACACAGCAAAGACAAAACGGGCGAATGTGCAAATTCAGGGTTCTCATGCGAGGAACAGTTCAAAAAACTTGCAGAGTCCAAAGGATACGAGGTTTTAGTAGCAGGAAGAAATCTTCAGTTCTGCCATGTTGATTTTATCCTCAAAAAAGATGATAAGCAATGGAATTTTGAGTGTAAGAGCCGAAAAAAGATTCGCCGTGCTGATTCTGAACCTAATGATGATTATTGTTGGATCGAATTCAAGAGAACGGATGGTCGCGATGGATGGATTTTTGGCGATGCTGATTTTGTTGTTTTGGAGCAAAAGGACGAATTTCTCATTGTTGAGAGAAAAGCGCTGCTAAAATTAGCTGAAAAGTTGGTGAACCGAGAAAAAGTTGTTGACCGTGCTGAAAAAGCGTTTAACGTGTCATATCGCCGATTTGGGAGAAAGGACGAAATTGCCTGTATTCTCATGGCAGAAGTGCGAAAATTAAAAATATCAATATGGCCCAAACAAAACAACTAAAAACCTACCGATTCTACTTCTCCCAAGTTAATCAAGAAGTTGTAGAACAAAAAGGCTATTCTATAGACGCCTGCTTTCGTAAGGCGGTCAAAGAATGGAAGCAGGGAAATTCCAATCCAAGGCTTTTAAGTGCGGAATCCTTAGAGTCGAAAACATGGAAGGAAGTCAGCCATGATTGAACCACAACTAATCTGGAACATCTTTTCGTGGCTCAACTTTTTTGATGGAAAGGTTCGGCACAATGCGGTTTACAGCAAAGAGGGGGAGCATTGGATTCTATTTGAAACCGAACGGTCGTCATTTTCCTGTAATTTATCGTCAAACAAAGATTTATTGGCCGCAAATTGCGTTCTTACTTGGTGGGCAAACATGGGAATTGACCATAACGAAAACCAAAACGGCGAAAACATTTTTGAATTTGACTTGACAAAGAAGGTTAACAGAGATAAATTTGTTGCATGATTAAATTACTCAAAAAACTCCTACAGCTAGCGCCAAAAGAAAATTTAGATGCGCCGCCAAAAATGAGGGTTCGGCCATTCACAAAAACCTCCGACCCATATTATCTTCCAGAGTATTTCTACAAAGGGAAGTGGGTTCCATTCACCAACAACTGGATGCACTTTGACAACTTGCGACTCTGGGAAAATAGGAGAAAAAACATCTTCGCCGATTTTGAAGAGGCCGTAAGTTTTTGCAAACAATGGAAAACCTTGCGAGAAATTTTAGAAAACCGCGCCGCCTTAGACAAAGAATTTGAAGAATCTAAACAAAACTTCCTAAAAATAATTAACAACAAGCAAAAAACATGGGAGAGTAACTAATGAGCACAAAGAAAGCAATAAAAACGGCCAAACTTCTCTGCAAACAAGACGCCGAAAAACATTTAGCCACTTTAAATGGAGAATGGGAGGCTGAATTTCAAGATTTCATCTTTAGCGACACTTTTATTTGGACAATTTTGTCAAAATGCCAGAGAGTCACCGTTAAAAAGTGGTCTGAGAGTTGTTTTTGCTCAAAAATGGGAAGATTCTACTCAACGGGGAAAACCGTCAAATCCTCAATTAAAAACCTACAAAAAATCATCAAAGAAGAACTAACCAGAATCCGCGCAGAATTTGTTGAGCCGTTTCCTAGATTTTAACATGAACCTATCCCAATTCGCCATCGGAAAAGTCTGCCTTGACGAAGAAGAAATTGAAATCTTAGAAACAACATGATTCCATACGACCCCAATGACTGGCCAAAAGCTGGCGACAAAGTAAAATTTTTAAGCGCCGAAGGTAGGTTTTTTCCGAACTTCACGAACATTATTGATTTTGCCAAAAAGAATCTAACCTGTGGCCGCGAATATACTGTTAAAAAATGCGAGGTGTATAGTTCATGGTGCGGAATCTGGCTTGAAGAGGTTGAGTTTGATCACCCTTTTCATTTAACAATGTTCGAGTGGATAGCTAATCAGAAATAACATGACAACAGAATTCGCCGCCGACAAATTAACCGTCTCTACAACCAAATCAACCATCGGTTTAACTCGCTGTGAGAAAGATTATATGATTTCGTTTTTCCCCGTTTCTTTCAGAGGGCATAGGTTGATTGACGAGTCTGGTATTAACGTTGTTTACGATTTGTTTTTGACAAACGAGCAAGTAGAGGCTATTGTTGATGAGTATAACAAGAAAAACGGCATTTTCTCAGAATAAACCATGTCAACTACTAAACAGCACTCCTTCGCAGGTCAAACCTTGAATCCTGACGTGTACTTATTCTTTTGTGACAAGAATAATCCTAAAAATTGGGGCGAAGACTCTCACCTTAAGAATGGCAATTATTTTTGTAACTGTATTAAATGCGGTGAAAATTTCATTGGCTACAAGAGAAGAGTTTATTGCAAAATTTGCCATTACGAAAAACCATGATCAAAATCAAAACAATCATCCACTACGGCGGCGTTTGCCCCTTTCAGCTTGACGCATTAACAAATGATGATAGGATGATCTATGGTCGATACAGGCACGGCTGGATAGAAGTGAGAATTGGCGCAAAAGATGACGCATCAGAAGACGCGGCTGTTAGCGGCGAATCTATTTTCAGAGAAAAAATCGGAGAAAATTTTGACGGATACATCGACATTGAACAATTCAAACTTGAGACTGAAGATTTGATTGATTGGAGCGAAGCTTTTGATCAACACGCTCTCGAAAGAGAGGCTTTGCTAAATAAACTGAGGAGTAAATAGACCATGCTTAACCCCCTCAACCAACTCATAGGCAAGAAACTACACTACACGTTGGTTTATTATAGAAATCCAAAATCGGCGAGTTCGAGCATTTTCTCCGCTCTCGGCCCAAGAAATTTATTTTGGCGCGAAAAAAAGTTTTTAGATTCGGCCCTTTCTAAGGACAAGAAATACGGTGGAGTATTTGATCCATCTCACGTTCTTCCATCAGAAGCTCGAAAATTGTTTGGCCGTGGGTTGGATAATTTCTTTTCTTTTACTTGCGTGAGAAATCCTTTCTGCAAGCAAGTCTCACAATGGAGTTTTTCGCGGGCAAAAAATTGGGGCCGCTTGTATGGATTGCCTGATGATGGAAGTTTTAGCGAATGGTGCGAAGCTCTTTGGAAAAAACGGAAAGACCAAACATTTTGGCCCGTTATACCTCAAACAAAATTCTCTCACGAATTTCCACTAAACTGCATTCTCAAATTTGAGACACTAAATAAAGATTGGTCTTCTATGTTAAAAGACAATCAAATCAGTGGACTACCAGAACATCTCCCGCACGAAAATAAGTCAAAACACCAGCCTTGGCAGGAAATAATCACAGAAAAAGACGCCGACATTATTCGCGAAATTTTCGCTTGTGATTTCTCGGCTCTTGAGTATAGTTTAAAAATATGACACTAACCTACAACAAAGACGGCAAACTAGAGTTTGAATTGCACGACCTTCTTCCTGCTGTAAAGGCAGAAGACAAGGTTAAACTAATCGAAGACTTGTCTTGCGACGAAGCGATTATCCAGCACGTAGTTGATCAAATTTTACACGGCTGGACAGAAAACTCTTATAGTGGGTCAACTGAGTGCGGTGCATCTGCAAATCCTCATTGCGCTCTAGACAAAGCGAGACGAGAAATCTCTAAACGCTCTAGCGAAATCGCCAAAGAGACAATCGAAAAACTAGAAAAAGCCCTGAAAGAGAAAACAGACGAATTGCGAAACCTGCGCGAAGAAAAGTTTTACGGCAACTACAGAATGTAACAACATGATAACCCCACAAACCATCCAACGAGCCAAACAAAAGGCCGAAAAAATCAAAGAAGACCAAAGCGATGCGCCGATTATTAATGTCGTACTATCTTTGGAACAAATCGAAGAAAAAGAACGCGCCGTTCTGGAAGAAATTGAGCGGCGCAAGCAAATTCAAGAGGTTGAAGTTGCTAAAGTAATCGAGGTAAAAGATAAACTTGTTGACGAGGAAGGATTTTTAGCCGCCAAACAATTAGTTGATGAAAAAGCCCCTTTTTTAAAGCTGAATGGAGCTTTTGGTAAGATTTCGTCTGGAATCTGGAAGGATCTGTCTGGTGTTCCAAGAAAAATTGTTGAGATGTGGTTGAAACTAGAGCCGTACGAGAAACTTGTTTCTATCGTTTGGTTAATTACTTTTCCTTTCTGCTTTTATTATGCGGTATTTGTTTTAAATCTTTGGGGTGGAAATTCGGCAATTCGGAAAACAGTGCTTTTCGTATATTTAATTATAAATAGTTTTGTTTTTTCTTATACGTTTACCTTCTTTTTAAAGCTTCTCTTTGATAGATACGTTGATAAAAAATAACATGACCACAACAATCCACTTCATCGCCACAAACCCTGCTACACAGCGTTTCCACGACCTCAAAACCGAGGCATTCATTGGTTCTCACACAGAAGATACGCTACTAATTACTTTTGGCGGCGAAAACTTTTTCTTCCAGCCAAAGAAAATAGAAGTCTATGAGAAAATCCGCCTATCAGGGTTCTTTTCATCGAAAGATTGCTTGGGAAATGTCGTAATTGAATTATGCTAAAACTTGTTTTTTGCCTCGAAAATTTTATTTGGGCGTGTTTGCTTTTTGCCGCAACGCTTGTAGTCACTGATTGTGTTAAAACAACCGCCAAATATACAAAAGAATTTTGCGGCCAAAAAATCACCTTGACAGAGCGAATGTCTTGGCTAGATTACTCCTTGAAGAGAACAGAGAAAGGCTTCATAAGTTATGAGTAAAAGAATCTCCCTAAAAAACAACCAATACAACCTACCAGTGGGCCGAACAGGAACAATTTTGCGCGAAATCAAAACTCGCATGTTCGACGATGAAAAGAGCTACTTGGTAAAACTAGACGGCGCGAGTTATAATTTGCACTTTTTCGGCGGGGAGTTGTATTTTCCTGAGTTAAACACCTACAATCAATAAACAATGAGCTACAATAATGTTGGAAAAGTCTGGACGCCCGATTCTTTCGGGGAATATCTAAAAACATTAAAGCGCCCTGATTGGGTTAAGCGAGTATGTTTACATCATTGTTCAGCGCCAAGTCTTGAACAAAGACCTCAAGGATTTAAAGCACAACATCTTGAAAACCTAAAATCCTTTTACCAAGGAATGGGATGGACCAAGGGGCCGCATTTTTTCACTGACGAAGATCAAATTTGGGGGATGACGCCGCCAACAATTCGCGGTATTCATTCTGTAGGTTGGAACTCTTCGGCCATTGGAATTGAGGCTCTAGGAGATTACGACAAAGAAGACCCAAAAACAGGCCGAGGACTAGAAGTATGGAAGACAACAGCCAAAACAACTGCCGAACTCTTAAAATGGCTATCTTTGCCAGCAAATAAGGACACCGTGACCCTACACAGGCTCGATAAAGTTACGAGCAAGTCATGCCCAGGAAACAAGGTTTCTCACGATTGGGTTGTTGATATGGTCAATAACGAACTCCAAAATAAAAACCCCGTCTTAAAAGTGCCCAACCAATTAAAGGTCTTTGTTCCCGTTGCCTCGACTCTTAAATCTCGCGGTTTTACCGACCAACAAATCAAAAAATCTTTGCGCCGCGAAGGAAAAAATTTCTTTTGGCTTGACGACTACCTAGAGTTCGCTTATTATGACTCCAAGATGGAAGCCACAATGGCCCCACTTTCAGAATTAGAAAATATCAAACCATGAATACAATAATAGAATCCGAACCTCCAGCAGAACCCTTCGACCCTCAAGATGGAGAGCTTTTCAAAAATGAACTTGGGATTTACATCCTTGGGGAGTTTGATAATAAATTTTTTCTTGTAAATTTAGAAAGCGGCTCAACCTATAACGGCTTCAAAAAGACCAAAGAGGAATTATTTGCAAACACTTTTGGCGAATTTAAAAAGATCAAGCATCCAATCACTTTAACGCCTCATAAATAAACACATGACAACAAAAAACACAATCCTAGTTAGCGCCGCAACTTGTTTGGCGGTTAATTTTTCCCTCTGGCTGTTAGGGTGGATGGTTTTGCCGATTGTTTGGGCCGCTTCTGGAATCATTATCTTAAAAGTTGGAGATTTTCTCGCTTCAGAGGGGGCGGAGCCATGGATGAATTATGTGGCGGCTATTTTAGGTCCAATTATGATGATTGGTTTTATTTGGGCGTGCATTGGTGGATATTTCGATTTTGGCAAAGTTTCGACCTTAAATTGGTTCAAAAATAAGCTCCCATCAATCCGTAACCCTTTCATTTGGCCAAATGACTAAATTCCACGTTTACCTTGAAACTATTTGGACGGCCACATACGATGGGTCAATTCCAAACGCTGAAAATCTTGCAAAACAAGCGGCAGATTTAATTGGCGGGTCTGTAGTAAAAGAAACAGACGGGCAAAAGTTTTTGCTTGACATTGACGAGATTCCACTGTAGTATAAAACATGAACATTTTCCAATTCATGGCCGAAAGCCCGTTGTTGACCTTTTTTCTCTTTTGGATGACAACCAATATGTCATTTAAGGCGTGGAATCGTTTAATGAGAGTAATTAATATCCGAAAACATGGCTGGCCACCTCCCCACTGCGACGCAGATGGAGATTTTAAACCAGAACAAGAAAAAGACGACGAAAATTAATCCAACCCCTAAAACAATATGAAATCCCTCCTCAACAACTGGTCCTACCAAGAAACCCGCCTCGCAAACGCCCGCAAACAAATGTGTGATCGCGGCGCAACAAGTGATGCCGCAATCGCCGAAACGCTCATTGACCAAAAGAAAAACAACCGCCGATACGATGGTATTATGAGTAAAGGTCAATATCGAAGGACTGTTAGTTCCTTTGTGTGAACAATTTTCGCCGTGCCTCCGCTGGCCGATCTGGAAGGATGCCCTGACCCGTTCGTTCGGGGAAAAGAGTGGCCGATAGATACAGAAAGTCTAAAGTAGCGTAACATCCACTCCTTGCGGAGAACTTTAGAGCGGCGAATTAAATTTCGAGATTGCGAGTCAATCCCCGATTCAATGAAGCGATTCTCGACTTCGATAGGGGCAAAATAGACCGCCAAATTTTTAACGAGCACATGGTAGATAAAGGCGGAATGGTATGTCGGGCTAGAAATAGCCTCTACAAGTGAAGGTTCAACCCCTTCTGTGCTCGCCAACAATTTGAGAACGTAGTTCAATGGTAGAACATAGAAATCCGAGACGCCGAAAGGTGGAGTAGGTATGCAAATGCTAGATGGGAGTTCGATTCTCCCCGTATCTCAACAACCACCAATTCGCCGACAATATGAGTACATGGACACACATCGAAGGAGAACACACCTCCAAAAAAGCCTCAATCCGCAAAATCATCGAATTCGTTCTCGACGGAGAAGATGTAGTTGCCGAATACGACCATAACGAATTCTGGGTTCGTTTTGAGCATGGCGGGGAAAAAACCGCTAACAGCATTAGCGAATCATTGATTACTTTAAGAGTTGCGACAAAAACGCGCGTTTAAATTTAACGGCAACAATTGAATATTCAGTTTGACAGTTGGCAGGCTATCCACTATATTCACACATGACTAAATACAAAGCAATCATCCTACCCGAAAAAGTTTTTATCGCAGACTCCCTTAATAAGGATTGGTGCGCAGTAGCCCTAGATAAAGATTTTCTTTTTGACGGAAGAAATGCACTACCAACTTTAAAGAAGGGCTGGTACGAATTGCCAAATCTTCCAAAGAAAGTGGAGAAATTAATTGCGCCGCCCAAAATTATTTCTTTTTATAAGCTCAAAGAAGGATTCGTTGCAACAGAAAAACTTCCAGAACGCCTTCCAGAATACTTCTTCAATTGGGACGGCGATGAAGAAGAATACAACAATGCCGAAATCAAAGGCTTATATGATCCAGTTTACGAACAAAAGGAGCCATACTTTGAAAACGTAGAATTTGAGATTGAAACAATTGCTCACAAAGGCTCAAGCTGGAAATTCCTCGCGGCCCCAAAAAATGTTCAACATCTCTTAGTTGACGAAATCATTAAGTTGCCAGAACTTTTGCAAGATGAGCATTGCTTCTTATCTTCGGAAGAAAGTTATTGCCGCATCAGAGACTTTGTAAAGTTAAATATTAATCCACGGGTTGCTTATGTGAGTTCTGATTATAATTTTCATTTTGTAGTTTCTAAAAAGATCCCTCTACACGAAAAAGAAAAATATCGAAAGTGCTTAAACATTTTCGCTAAGCGGCCAAAGTATGTCGATGACTACCGAGTTAACCGCAGCATTGAAGTTTATAACTTAACTCCAAACGAAAAAAACAACCGAGAATACCAAAACTCTCAGTTAGCTCCAAAATTTGAAGGCGCGAACTACGAAGACTTGGAGAACAATATCAATAACTACTTGGCAGAACTTATTGAAAAAATCAACGAACCAGTGCAAGATTGTCCGCATTGCAAAGGTAGAGGAGTTGTCGCACCATGAACCTAATCCAAAAACTCGAATCCGATATTTCCCAAGCTGCTGAATACGGCGGAATTCCTAATTACTACTCTCGGTCAGAATTGAGAAAATTTCTTGCGGTCATGAAAGCTGGACAATTAGCCGCAAATGCCCTCAAGGAAGCGGCGGATGAATTAATTTCTATCGGCCCAGGTCCAAAAGACGACTACTACCTCGACACCCTTAGTAACTGGAACGACTCAATTAAATTATGAAATACCCAACTGGAAAACAATGCAGAAAAACTGATTGCATTCGCTACGATAGTTATGTTAAATGGGATTGCGGCGATTCAAATTTAAGCGTATGCATAAAGTGCAAATGGGCATTGCCGTCTCAATTCCAACGTAAGAAACTATAACTCATGTACCTAGACCTACACAATATCCCAGAAAACACTGACTGGCAATCCCTATACTGGAAATTAGTGGACGAACATCATGCGGCGCTTCTAGAAATTGTAGATTTGAAAGCGGCTATCAATAAATCTAATCCCGCAACCAACCCAAAGACTGAATGCTGCGTAGAATGGATGGACCTTTAATTTTGCTGCTTGGAAAAAGGTCATGCAGGCTATCACAAAACACTTTCGGGGCAACTATTTGGATAATTATGATCCTCCTAACAACCATCAACTTACTCCTACAACTCGCTGTTCAATTTTTGCGCCTCAAAATCAAAACGTCAACCTATGACATTTTGGAAAAATTTGACGAGCGCCTTGACAAATTGGACCAACAGCGCGAAAAACTCCGCAAATCAACCAACACAGCCGACCAACAACGCGCCGATAAAATCATGGACGAAATCTTGGAAGAACAGAAGAAAAAGAAATTGTTCCTAGAAGATCAAAAAGTAATTGACGGGTCGAAAGAAAGCTGATATAGTAAAACCATGAAAGTTCAAGCAAAAGCCCGCGTTCAAGCGACAATCGAAGTAGAAGCATCTGCATGGGGCGGCGATTGTTCAATCAGTCAACTCTATAAACAAGCAGGAGAAAGCGCCATCAACCAAATCAAACATGCTTGCCAGTTATCCAAGCAAAAATTCACAATAGTTGGCGAACCTAAAGTAATCGGAATCATCACAGAACAACATTAAAAACATGGGACTTTACACACAATTCAAATTCCTAGACCAAAAAGACCCAGAATATCTCACGGCCAAAAACGGTTCTCCAGAAGAGATGGAGGAGTGGGAGGATGAATATGGGCCGCTTGATTTGCGACCAGGAAAACCAGTTGACGGCGAAGAATCCTGTATTGAAGAAACCGAAGAAGAATACGGCGGCTGGCTAATTGACTTGTCAAAGATTCCGAAGAAAGCAACACACCTACTCGTTTACCGATCCTAATGCTCATGAGCAAATACGTCCTACTAACAACCCTCCTGCTAACCAGTTGCCAGTCAAAAGTTGATCAAAGAATTTATCAACCAGCGCTTTTGTTGCTTCCCCCCGCTAACCGAGGTCCAGACCACGGAAGGCGTATATACAAGTTCTGATTCTATTGAAAGGTGGTATCCCGCCAAGAAGGTAGAAGACTTAGAAGCTAAACTGTCAAATTTTTAAAAACCATGAATCAACAAAAACAAGACAAACTCATTGAAGTTTTATTAGATGGCCTAACTTTTGATGGAGCACATCATAAACAATATTATCTTGGCGCGGCCCTAAAAATTATCTTGGGCGAATCAGAATACGCCGCATTATATGATCAATTTGCATGGAAAGAAGGGGTTCCAGCTTAACAATATGCAACTAACCGACCTCCCCCAAATCTTGGACGAAATGGTGTCCAAACAAAAAGAAAAACGCGCCAAAACTTTTGTTGCCCGCTATAAAGATAAGAATCTAATTATGCGAAGCGGCAAATCATCGTGGAAAGCAGTGAATCATGCGAAGGCCGCCGTAAGAAATCATTTTTCAAGCGAAGAGCGTAGTTTTGTTTATAGTGGCCGCGATTATGAAAATTACAATGACCGCCGAAAACAATTTGGCGAAGAACTCTTTAAACTAATTGACATTGTAGAATTAACAGACTAACATGCAAACAATTACAACAACAGACAGAACCATCACTTTCGACGATTCGCCAGAAGCAAAGGATAGGGTTTTTGACTTAATGCTTGACTTTTTTAAGCAAGTTGATATGTTTAGCGGCGAATGTTTGGGGCAAAGCGATGAAACTTACATTGAGGCTCCAAACATTTTGTCAGAAGTGGCAGAAGATGGGTTTAAATTTAAGGTAGAATACAGCGATGATTTATCCGACCAAACAGACTACAAAAACTCACTAAAGAACGACTGTTAAATGAGCACTCTAGACACATCTTACCAACAAATCCTACGCGACATTCATCAATATGGCGAATGGGAAAACAATAGAACAGGAATCCGCGCCAAAATAATTCCATCCGCAATGATTACTCATGATATGAGTAGTGGATTTCCACTACTTACGATCAAGAGAACGCCATTTAAAACAATGGCCGTTGAACTTGAGGGTTTCATCAAAGGAATCACCTCTAAGAAATGGTTTCAAGAACGTGGATGTAAAATTTGGAACGAGTGGTGCAATCCTCAAAAAGTTCCTTATGGCAATGATAAATTGAGCAAAGCAAGAATGCTGTTAGAAGATGATCTTGGATTAATTTACGGTAGCCAGTGGAGAGATTTTTGTTTCCCCGACAAAGATGGCATTTATACTGACTCGCATGGTAATTCTCCTAATGGAGTTGATCAGTTGCAAATCATTGTTAATACGCTCAAAGAGAATCCACAGGATCGGCGAATGATTTGTTCCGCATGGAACCCTTTAGCCTTGGACCAAATGGCTCTTCCTCCTTGCCATGCTCTCTGGCAGGTTTCAGTGATCAATAACAAACTAAATCTCTGCTGGTTTCAGCGTAGCGTTGATACCCCCCTTGGGCTTGGAATAAATATTGCATCTTATGGTCTTTTGCTTCACCTTTTGGCGCGGATTTATGGATTTAGAGAGGGCGTTCTTACTGGTTTCTTATCAAATGTTCATTTTTACGAAAATCAAATGGACGGCGTTGATGAAATTTTAGAGAGACATTCTACTTACAGCTTACCACAAGTTGAGACAGAAAAGCTTGATTCGATTTTTAATTGGTCGCATTATCAAACAAAGTTGATTAATTACAATAGCCTTGATAAAATCAGTATGCCAGTTGCCGTTTAATATGACCTTTGAACAACTTTTCGCCCCATCCATCCCAAAAATGAGAAGTGTCGCTCTCTCTTTGGGTCTTTCAAAAGAAGACTCAGAAGACTTGACTCAAGACGCTGCGATTCATTTCTGGAAAAAATTAGCGGCCAAAAAAATTGATTCGGCCCAAAATGTTGAAGCTTATTTTTGTCAATTTGTTCGCTGGCGGGCAAAAGATTTTCTCAGGAGCAAAAAGGTTTTTCAACCAGTAAGCTTAACAGACGACCTTTCTCAATTTATCCCCGCGCCCGAGAAAGAAGACGATTCGGTCATTTTAAATGAAATCATTTCTTGCGCCCAAAATAATTTAAGAAAAAGAGAAAAAATTTACTTCGACAGATTCATGGCGGGCAAAAAAGTTTCTGAAATCGGGGCGGAATTAAATCTTGACAACCAAGGGGTTTATCTGCTAAAATGTAGGATATTCAAGAAACTGAAAAGTAAGCTGATTAAATAAATATGCAAAATCACAATAAATTTGAAAAAACTTTTTGGATTGTTTTTTTAATCTCATGCGTTCTTGCATTTGCGGCTGCATTATTTATTAATAATGGATTTGCTGAAATAGGTGTCATCTTTCTAATCACAGCTTTATCGTTGTCTGTTATTGCAACAAAAAATTTTCCTGATTGTGGTTAAAATAACCTTGATAAGCGACCAAAATAATCCAAATATTAAAAACACATGAACGAAACACTAAAACCATACATTGAAAAACTACTTTCTTCGGGCGCAAAAACCGTTGAAGAGGCCGCAAAATTCATTGAAACTCAAACACCAGAACTAGCGAGCGAAATTGTTCGTTGGGGCGCTATTTCAGAAAGCGCCGCGCCACTATCTTTTATACTTCTTATGTTTATTTGCATTACCTTTCACTTTATTCTTTTAAAGGCAAAATGGTACATCAAAGGAACACTTGATGAAAGAAATGGCGATCCTCCAGTTTGGCCATTTAATTTGGTGGTATTTATTTTCTTCTTTGTCTGCTTCGCTGTTCAAATAATTGATGTTTTATATCCACTCATTGCTCCACGCCTCTATATCCTCGAAAAAATCTCTTCTCTAGTCAAGTGACCGACATCTCTAAAAAATTCGCCCTAGTTTGCTCGCAAGAACACCTAAACACCCTAGTCACAGACTATATTATTTACGGCGTTGATAAAAACAACCTTGACAAAGGAGTTCTTGAAGTTTACAATGTAAGCTCAAACGAAGTGCTGAAAAAGCTAACCGAGATGCTGGCAATAAGCGTAGAAAAGAAAATTGAAAATGACCGCCGAACAAATTCTTAAATCTCATGGGTTTTCTAGTGGCAAATTAATATCCCTAAGCAAAAGCAGTTACCGCCACCTATACCCAAATAATACTGTCGTTTTCAACGCAACAATTTTGCTTAAATCGGGCGAAAAAGTTTCAATGTGCGACATAGATTTAACCCGCAGCGATGAAAAATTAATTTGCGCCGCGAAAGAAATTGGCGAATTCATCGTTCTAAGAGAAAGTGACTCTTGGAGCGTTGAAAAAGAAAATTACGAACAACTAAAACAAAAAGCAGTAAAAATTTATGGTTAATCCTTTTAAACGCACCTACCAAATTATTGAATATAAAAACCTAGACGGGAAAGTAAGATACACTGTAATTTACGCAAGCCTTTTAGAAAGGTTGTTTTCTTTTATTGGTTTTAATATATTCGTTGAAGCAAGTGGAGATTTGTATTGGAAGCAGTGGGCCTCTTCATTTCTTACCATAGAATTCGCCCAAAAAGCTGTTGAAAACCATAAAAATAAAGTAGAACAGGACAAAAGACAAGAATACAAAAAATCAGCAATTCACTATGTCGAATAACACAGGAGCAGGCAAAGGTCCAAATTTAAGAAAGGGTGCGAATCTAAATGCCTATTGGCAAAACTACGACAATATTTTTCGCCGCCCAAAAGTTGTCAAAGACGGATGCGGCAACGAATGGCAGTCTTGTAAAAGACAAGACTGTGGATTGCATGTAGTCCGCCCAGGAAAAGTTCAATGTTGGTGCGACGAAGAAGGAGGGCCGCTTGAGTAATTTTGAAAACCGTTTAGCCTCAGACGAGGCTATGAATTTGATCTCAGATTTTGTTGACTTACTTGAAAAGTATGAGGATGTCTTGCTAGAAATCTCAAAAAGCAACCTCCCGAAAAAACTAAAAGATCGCGCCGCCGAAGCTCTTTCCTATGGAAATGAACTAATTGACGGGCCGCCAGACAACCTTGAAGATTGATAAATTAGTATGGAAAAACTGCCAAAAAATATCAGCGAAGCGATTCGATTCTCGGGTGGGCTGTCAAAAATCGTTAGAGACATGAGAGATATGCTTGACGCAACAAGTCAAGAAATATCCAGAGCTGCCGATTTAATTTCTTTCTACGAAAAAGAGCTAACTGAAATAGCCAACGCCAAAGGTTTTGACAATATTGGTAATTGGGCCAAAAATAAAGCAAAAGCGGCAATCAAGAAAGGTAAAACATTATGACCAAATGCTACTCTCAAAACGAAGAAGACTTTCATTCTAACATGGAAACAGCCCTACAATTAGCTGTTGAAGATTTTTTAGGATGCAGTCCAGATTTTGAGGGAGAAACTGAAATTGAATTATTTGAGGGCGAAAAAGACTACAAAAGCATCTCAGCATTCCTACCCAAAATCAGCGAATACATCGAAGACAGGGCCTATGGAGAAAGTGATGATTATGCCAAGCATTGGTGCAAAAGAATAGAGAAAAATTCCGCCGAAATACAAAAAACCTTGAGCGCTGCATTAGAAAATTGGGCCAACCTTACCAACAATCAGCCAAACTTTTATAGCGTGAAAAACGTTCAACCAATCTCTGTGAAAATTAATGTTGACAAAGAGGGCAATTGGGAGGAAGTTAAAGCATGAAAAAAATCCGCCGCCCAAAATGGTGCACAGGTTTGCAGTCAATCCTAGATGCCTCAGACAAACAAATGCGGGAATATAGGGATTGGATTAACAGCCTACCAGAACCCGACCCGAAGTTTGAAAATAATCGCTACTCTTTTTGGAGCCGCTATAATAAAAGGCGTTATTTTATCTTAGAAAACAACGAATGGTTTTTTGACGGTGAAAAGTTGAATGACTATATCCGCGTGGGATACAAGGATAGTCCAAGCAACCCAACCTTTATTGACCCCGATGGTGGACCTTTTTTAGAAATCGGCTCAAAGTTCAAAAAACATGTATCCGTCTTGCCAGAACACAATCTTCAAATCACTGGCTTTAAGAACGAGAATGGCCGCTGGAAACTACTGACAACAGGAGCAAAGGAGGTAAAATGTTAGACCAAGACGACTATCCCACAGAAGAATTCCTCAAAAGCATTGAAGAATTTGACGATTACAAAAACCTTGAAACTCTTTTTGCTGAAATTAAAAAGGCGTGGGCGTATGCTGGTTATTTTAGCGACCCATTGGATGAGCCGCCAGATGAAGTTAAGCCGCTGCTTTTCGGAGAGCGCCATTGCAAGTGGTTGAGATTAGCAACTGGAGGGTGGTCAGGCAACGAATCAATTATTGCGGCCTTGGAAAAGAATCCTATCGTTCAAGCTTTTTGTTGGTATATGTCAGCAAGAGGAGGTCTTCATATTTATCAACTTCCGCTATGGAAATAATTGCTCTCGAACAACTAATCATTTTGGCACAAAACGACCTCGATAAATTCAAGGCTCGCAAAAGCGGCTATCCTAAAAACGACTCCCATATAGAATCGGCCAAAAATGTCATAAACGGGGCGAAAAAACTGCTAGAAGAGCTAAAAGCTGCTTAGCCACAAACTTTTCATTGCCGCGCTCTAAAATAAAAACATGCGGCGCTTCATTTTCTGATACCTCTTCAAACAAGGAGTCTGAGTCTTTGTATTTGCCCGATCCAAGATGCGAACAATAAACAACCACATCGGGCGCAAATATTTTTCTCAACTCTTTTGTGGGGCAAATAAAATCACAAACCACAACTCGCGACCCACATTTTTTGGCCAAAAGTTTCATAGTTTCTGCTTGACGCTTTCTCCCATTCATGGTAAAGTCATTATTGCTAGTCAATTCCCTCATAAAATCACCATTAAAATGAGTAAAATCAAAGAAACCTCGCAAATAATTGGCAAAAAAAGTTTTTCCGCTTGACGAGAGCCCGCAAATTAGAATCTTAATCATAACAATAATAACAACAATATGAAAATTACCTTCCTCCGCCACGGACACTCTAACAACTCTTCATCTAGCCATTCTCTTATTTTCACAAGGCAAGAACTGCCAAACTCCGACGAGAGTTCTGAATTTGGCTGGCAATCTTTCACCTGCTCAAGCAAACAAGACAAGTTGAACTATTTATTGACTTGTCTGCACGAAAAGTTTTCGAGCCAATTAAATTTTCCGTATCTTTACGAGATTGATGACTATAAGAATGACAAGTGGCACTCTTACGTGGAATCTTCCAGGAAAACTTTAAATAATTTAGAAAGCTCAATGTTTAAGACTTGGGTGAAAATCTACCTTGGATTCGAGGATTTTAATGTGAGCGGTTATGTTGACCACCAATCAAGGATTAGCTTCCCATGTGATCGAGGCGGCAAAAAAATTCATTATGAATTTGCCAAAGACTTTATTAATGAGTTCGTTTGGTCTGGAAACTGGTATGTTTTCGGCGGCAATGACAATGAGGATCGTAGCGACCCCCCAACCAATGACGAAAAGGGTGATTTTGAAGATTTCCGTGCCGTCTGGAGGTTCCTAACCGATACTGGAGATATTATGTGTGTCAAAGACCAGTTGACAAACGAGTATGTCTTGAGTAATGTAGATGGACAAAACTATAACGGCTCAATCACCAAAATCAAATTCTAATGCACCTACCACAAAACTTCGCGGCCAAATCTGGGTTTCCATACCTTGTTGATGTTAAAATTTCAGAGTTCTGCCCATATAACTGCAATTTTTGCTATCAGTCTTCAACGAAGGAGGGAAAACACGCCGAACAATATTTCTTATCTTCAACTTTGCCAGAGGTTTTGATGAATGCTGGTGTTCTTGAGGTTAATTTTGGTGGCGGCGAACCAACTCTTTACAAAGGGGAGGGCTATGGAACACTAGAATATGTCCTTCGCGCCTTTAAAAGCAAAAGGTTTAAGGTTGGAATTACTACAAAAAACTACAACTGGCACAAAGACAAGAATTTTGCAGCACAAATTAAATTAGTTGATTCGGTGGCTATTTCAGTCAACTCTCTAGATGAATTAAAGGCTGCGGAAAAACTTGAAAAAGCTATTAACGCAGATGGTCGAGCGCCTGTTTATTATCAGTGCGTTTTTGAGTTGGTGTCTTATGAGCAATTTAAGGAATTTATTGTTGCCGTAGCCGAAAGACACAATCGAAACATTACACTTCTTGGATACAAAGACTTTGGTTTCGGGAAAAACGGTCAAAAGTACAATTATCCTAATGAGTGGATCGGTTTCATTAAAGAAATACATGATAAAACCCGATTGAACATTGGAATCGACTCCGTAATGGTAAAAAATTGGCGCGAAAAATTAATTAATTTCGGCATCAAAGATTATTACCTTGTCGGGACAGAGGGGAAATCGACTTGTTATGTTGATGCGGTAAAACAGAAAATGTATTCCAGCAGTTTCTCAGACGAAGAAGGTTTGCCAATGCCAAGCAGTATTTACGATAAAAAGGTTGACTTTTTGAAAAACTTTGCGACATTTTAACATGATCAACCCATCCCTACTCCTTAACCCCGCTCTAGAAGAAATTAAAGCGGCCCAAATAGAATTAAAAACTGCCCACCAATATTTGACCGCCGCAATTGAAGAATTTGAAACAATTAAAGTTCAAGACTGGGAGCTGTCTGATGAGAATTCTTAGTAAATATTTTTGGCGCGATTTTTATAGAGATATTAGGGATTTCTTTTGGCCGCGAAACAAATGGCTGACAGATCGCATCCCCAATAGTTGGCGCGACAAAGACTGGCTAATTGAGGAAACTTTAAGTGCCGCGATTATTCATTTTGTTGATGAAGAAAAAGGCTTTGAAGAAACTGTCTGGGACGATACGCCAGAAAAATTAGACACTTACCATAAGCTCAATAGCGCTTACCACTGGTTCAAGTGGCAGCGAAAATCCTTAGAAGAAAAAGAAGGTAGGGATTTTGAGGCTTCTTTGCTGGAGAAACATTCATCTTTTCAAGAATTTAGAGCTGATTTGTATTACGATTTCGCCGCTAAAAAAGAAATTCTTGACAACCTTCACTTGAAGAATATAATCAAATACCGCAAACACTTATGGACATAATCGAAAAAACCAAACAAATCATCGCCAAACACAAAGTTGTAGCCAATTCGCTACCCTTTAACCCATTCAAACTTCGGCGCGAATCAAAAAGCGGCGGGCTTGGCTGGGAGGGAGATGGAATCGTTGGTTTTTGCGACACCCCACAATTCAAGGATTCATATTTAAAAGCCACAAACCTCCAAAACAAATACCAAAACAGGGTTCCCGAAAATTGGTATGGTTTTGAAATTGATTGTTGGCCCGTTAATTGGATTGATGCCTTGGAAGAATTTTTGACTGAATTAGAAAAAGATTCGCCCGACTTTGAAATTTACCAACTTAAACTCAAATGGGGAAGTTTTCGCGGCTATATGGGGAATCTTTCGGAAGAGGCGGGAAAATCAGTTGACCTTCTTAAAGAAGCTATGCAAGACAAAAACCTGATTTACTAATATGCCATACGACCCTGAAACATTTCAAAATCTTTATCCGTTTCCTGATAGGTCAAAAATTAGGGAACGAGTAGATAACCAAATTACAAACGGCGAATTAAAAATTCCGCAAAATAGAGTTCTAGACTCAAAACCTTGGGTCGCGGAGATGGTTAGCGAACGATACAAAGAAGAACATCGCTTGTGGCTTTATTCTGAATACGAGGCTCAACAAGCATGGGCAAAAACTCAAGAAGCTGAGTATGGTTTTAACAACCTACCTGAAAATTTAAAACAAAATATCCACAATTATGTCCGTGAGAATGGAGATGATCGCGGCGAAATGCTAAACCTTTATGATGGCGTGTCTAGGTTGGTAATTGAGGCGTACGAAACTGGAATCAGAGAACACTTACAGAGAAAATGACCTTTGACTTAACATCTTCCGAAGCTCTTCAGCTTATTCGCAATGACAGAAACGAAGAACATACTGAACAATTATTCATTGCGGCGCGGCCAAACGATTGCACTTTTAATGGCACAATTAAAAGTTTCGGCGGCAAAGAAATTGTTTTTGAGTGCAAGGGCGACATTTTAGGGCCAGCCTATATTCATGAAGTAATTAAAGTTGACGGCGGATACAAACTGGAATACTGGGGAGATTCATTTAAAAGAATTTTGCCCGACAATTCTTCCTACTCTCAAGAGCGATTAGGCATAGACGACTATACTGGAAGATGCGAACAAGCTTTGCACAATCTTTGGATAGAAGAAAACGCCGAAAACGAACCATGGAAAATGGACAAAACTGGCCTCCTTCAAAGCTTAATTAATAGCCGAAAAGAAATCACCGACAAGTTTCTGACTAACCGCGAGAGAAAATTGGTGGCCACTATTGTTCAGTGGTTTGGGACAAATTGCGGGCGAGCATTTTTAGAAACGGCAAATTATAACGCGGCGCAACTTGGAAAACAACATGATCAACTATCCCCATCACCCCGAAAAACTCCTAACCATTGAAGAAATCGCCGCCCAAATCAAAAGCGGAGAATATTCGGCGGAATTACTTTTGATGCATTTGTGTCATCTTTATAATGAGCTGGAAGCTGAAAAAGAAATTTAAGGAAAGAGGTTATTGACAAACGGGTTTTTGAGGTTAGGTTAAACCATGAACCTATCCCTCTGCTGCATCTCTCAAACACTCTCCGACAACGGCCATTCGTTCAAAACAATGACCTATACTCAGTTTTGCAAAAAGCCATTTGACGTGGCCATCGCAGAATTGAGCGAGCGTATTCTTCACAATTTCAAGAATACTTTGCGGACAATTCGGTTCTGCCAGCTTAACAATATCCAAGGATACAGATTGTCCAGTAGCCTTGCGCCAATCTTGACGCACAAAAACGTTAATTTACACATTCGCGACTTGCCAAATTTTGCGGCCATTAAAAATGTGTGCGAGCAAATTAAAGCGGCGCTTTTAGTTTCTCCTCTGCGTCTTTCAGCTCATCCTAGCGAGTACATCACTCTCTCTAGCGATAACCCAGAGTGTATTAAAAACAGCATACTCGACTTAGAACAGCACGCCGAGATTTTTGACTTGTTGGATTTGCCAAACGATTATCGCTCGCCCATGAACATTCATGTACGCCGTGACGATGATCCTGTAAAAGTTGCTACCCGAGTATGGGAAGTTTATGACGAGTTGCCAGACAATGTTCGTAATCGCCTTGTCCTAGAAAACAATGACAATGCTAATGGCGTCTGGAGCGTTAAAAACCTTGTAGAGTATTTTCGCGGGATTCCAATTACTTTTGATACACTTCATCATTCTTTGTTACCTGATGGGTTGATTGATCAAGAGGCATTTAACATAGCTTACGACACTTGGCCTGTTACTCCTATTTTTCATTATAGCGAGGGTGTAGATGGAACTCGCAAACACGCCGACATGCCAGTTTCGTTTCCAAAAGATTATGGGCGGGAAGTGTTTTGGGAAATCGAGTTAAAACAAAAGAATTTAGCAATAGATAAAATTAGAGAATTAGCCGCAAAATAAATTGACAAATTTGTAATTTCTATTATCATATACCATGGGTACTAAAGTGGATCGCCTTGATAAATTTGCTGAAGATTTAATTTTAAATAACAAGTCTTTGGAGCTTACGCAGTCCGAGAAAAAACGACTCTCAACTTTAAAGTTTAAGAAAGAAAAAGACTCATGGAACAAAGAAATCGAATACGACAGAATAATCAACTTTCATGAAACGCCGTTTGTAAAAGATTTTCTTGCGGCGCGAAAATTAAATTACAAAAATGTCAATGCATCCATCATTGTTTTCGGCACAGTTAATATGCATGTTGATGGGAGCCTTAAAGATGGAGCTAACTGGAGAACCTTGATTATTTTCCTTGATGGAGAGGGAGAATTGGCTTATATTGATGATAATGAAAAAATCCAGTATGAGCGCATGAAAAAATATTCGGCAGTTATAATTAATGACGCAAAACCTCACGCTTTTATCAACAAGAACAAAACGTTATGTCGAGCGATAATTGCCGAGATAGAAATCAGAGAACTAGCGGCCCAATAAATTATGTTTGATCAACTAGAATACCAGAGAAAAATCTCGTTTTTTCAGAAAATGGTGTCTTTAAATAGCGGAGACATGGGCAAAATAGCCTTTCTTTGGTTATCATGCTCAAGCCAAAGGCATATCAGAGAAAAACTTGAGAAAGCATTTAAAGACGATATTGAAGACTGCATCAACATATTCTCCAACAACGGCATTCAATATTGAAACCCGCATAGCTGGCGTTTGGGAAACCGTCGAAATTGCCCATTCTGAATTAGAAGCGGCGCAAATTGCCTCATTTTTAACATTGACAACTAGAGAAGAGTGGATTAGAATAGTTAATCCGAACAATAAAATTTTATGAACTTCACCGTTATTAATAACTGGCGCACCCAACCATATGTGCAAATGTCTGTTGAGTCAGACAATGCAAAGTTAGATTCTGGTCTCTTGGACGAAACAGAAGCAATTGAATTGGCTAGGCAATTAATCAATGCGGCCTATGACCTAATTTACAAACATGAAGACGAAATTGCCCAAAAGTTAGTTAACATTCTAAATGAAGACCTTTAAACTCAACGACAAAGTAATCGACACATGGTACCCTGAAGCTGGTACAGGAGTCATTACAAAAATACTAAAAACGCGCCTAAAAGTACATTTCAAGAGGGCCGAATTAAAAGGTGGCTGGAAATGCCCACTTTTTCGCGCCGCAAAAGAAAATGGAGAGTTGACTTATGACCGATCACACTATAAGTTTTTGAAACATGAACACTGAAACATACATAACCTACCTTGAGGATATTGTCTTATCCCTTTTTGCTGAAAAGAACAGGGAATTTACTCTAAAAATGAAAAGCAAGAACCCTAGTTTTGATGGGTTTTCTTTTTCGTCTATTAACGCAAAAGAGGAAATTAACCGCCAAAGAAACGCCCGACTTAAATCATGAAAATCACCAAAACAAATCTCCAAGAAAGCCTAGAAAAAATTAACGCCGCATCATTTTTCTTTAGTTTGGAAAAAGGAAAACGTTCATCAGAACGGCCAATTAAATTAAAAGTAATTAATTTAAACCCACGACTCGCTGAAACTCATTGGAGCCCATTAGGAGAAATGTGCGTTCCTTTTCAAGATATTCGGCGCAAATTAATCCCAGGTATTAGATTCTTTGAGTGTTTCGACTGTGGAATCTCTTATGAAGAAAAAACCCGTGATTGTTTTTCTCCCTCCGTTGAAAGCTGTCCAAATTGTTTCGCCGACAATGCCCCATTTAAAAATGAACAACACCCAGAATGGCCGCTTGACAAGTCAGGAAACTTAATCTAATATACAAAACTATGGGACTATCCAACAACGAACGATTTGAGAAAATCGCCTACTCCATTACCAACATCGTTTCTCAAACTAGAAACTTGAAAGACGATTACACTTATTCCAGACTTAAAAACCTTGTAGAAGAACTTTGGCCTGCGTTTTTAGGAAAAAGCTCAAATAGCCTGTTTTGGATTACTGGCGGGGGATTTGATGTTAGTCATTTTTCAGAAAATTCTCTGCTTTGTTTGGCTTTTAAAGAGAATCAACCTAGAGAAGATGAGGATTCTATCTATGGACAAGACGAGGATGGCGTTAAATACAATGACTCTATCGAATCGAGAAAAACCGTTGGCAAAATGCTAAAACTGGAAACCTTGATTAACGATCGAGAACTTGCCTCCGTAGTAGAAATCCACCAATGGGCCGAAAATCTTTCTTACGCCCTGTGCCGATATGACGACAGTTTTTCTAAAAATCTTTGGCCGCTAAATAAAATTGTCAGAAAAATTCAAGGAGAACTGTTTGATATTATTCGTGGCGATTCCAACTTTTACAGAGCGTGGCTGCTGACTAATATTGTGAAAAAGTGCGTAAATCTTTGGGATGATGACGTTGTATCAAAATGGATTCGCCATCAAAACGTCCAACATAATCTTCGTTTGATGAACTCTAGAGAGCACAAGTTGGAAGATTTGCAGGCCGTTTACTTTGATTTGCAGCCTCACTATGTAAGAGACGTTCCTATTGAAAAGCGCATGTTTATTCTCTTGGCTCTTTGTGGGAGAAGGTATCACTACGACCATGAGTTCAAGCAACTTAAAAAATGGGTCGAACAACACAATGAAAAATCTGACGAAAAAATCAACCTTGACAAACTCCAAGAAATCTTCTATTGGTGTCAGGAGCAAAAGAAAATTTACGACGAAGAAGAAAAATACGAAACCTATTGCGAACTAAGCGGCCAAAAAGTATGATCACAGAAACAGACAAACTAGAGTGCGAAATCATTTCTTGCATCGAAGAGACTTACGAGATGTATCCTCATCCTTCGATTAAAAAAGAAGATGTAATGAATTACCTCGAAAAATGCTTCGCCGCAAAAAGAATTATTGACGAGCAGAACAAATTAAAGCAAATTAACCCATGACCATTACATTTTCCGAACACCATATTCCTGTTATTTTGGCCGCTTTAAATAAACTGGAGAAACTTTATAACATTAAGTAATGACTGCTGAACAAATTACCATTTATGCCGCCTGCGATACAGACGATAGAGGATATGCGTTAAATCATTTAGCGTATTTTCCCATTCAAGCAGCGGCAAACGCTTATTTGTCAACCCAAAACCTTGGCGGATATTGTACAGTTCAAACTTTAAAGGCAATTCGATTGGCTGATGTAATGTATCTTTTTGAAAAAGAGGTGGCCGAAAAAGCTTTAAAAAACTCAATTCAATCTTACACTCCAGTTGAATGTTATAGAGATTATTCTTATAGTAGCCTAGATAATTCAGCTTACTATTTTGGAATAGAGAACTTAAAACTACTTCTTGACGATGGGAAAGATCATCATCTATCCAAAGTCCTTCTTTTGAAGGACTCAAAGAAAGTTTACCTTTTAAGAAAAAAAGAACCAATTGAACTAACTAAATTCTTAGAAAGTAGAGAAATGGCAACAGCCCACGCTTTAAGTAAACTAACAGAAGAAGAGAAAAAACTTCTCGGACTGGCATGAAAAAACTCTTCAACTCCCACCCTAAATACCTCTACGTTGGCCCAGATAAGGGCTTGAACGGATTGTTCTTTTCAGAACTCTCTAATCCTTACAAAGAGGGCGAAGAATGGAAATCTGGGGACGAAGAGCCTATGGTTTACATGATGACCAGAGAACGCCATGAACAAACTGACAGCCGCCAAAGTCTTTTGCCGAAAGTTGATTTTGGGGCACTTGTTGATCTTGACTATGCTGAAATCGAGGATATTGGTGTAGGTGGCTATATTTGGAGTGGCACAAAAGAACAGCGAGATAAACAATTTAAGAAACTTGGCGAATGACAAACCGCGAACAATCAAAACTCCAACTTGCTCTTGCAAAAGAACTTCCAGAATTAATCTGCCATGAGCAGGATCGTGATGAGCTTGGCTTGGTTGCATACGAGGGATTTTCGTGGAGAGATACTTACGAAGAGATAACTTCCCGAGAATGGAGTTGGATTGCTGACGAATGCTGGAGGAGATGGTTTAAATCCAATGGAGAAGATTATCGAAATTATTCTTTTTTCTCATCAGAAGCGGATTGGGAATTAGTTGCTTCCGCCTACTTTTTAGCGACAAATAAATCAATCTAAAACAACTTATGACCATCAACCACCAAACCCTAACTTTCGACGTGGAACACCAACCTAGAGAACCATCTTTAGGAATCCCACGAAGTTTTCACATCAAAAGAGTCTATTGGAAAGGCGTTGACATTACAGAATTTGTTGACGACTATTGTGCACCTCTTTATGAAAAATGGGAGGACGAATTAATTCCTTATTGATATGAGAAACTACGACAGAACAATTTTTATAAGCAAAACCTCTTGGCGCGGAAAAACTACCAGCCATCGAACTTCAACTAATGCGGTTACTCTGCCCGACTTGTTGGAAGCTTTCGAGAATCACTTAAAAGGCGCGGGTTTTATTTTTGATGGGCGGCTGGATTTTGTGGATGAATATGGCGATCCAGTGAAAAAAGAAGTTGACGGAAGCGAATTTAACGAGTATTTTGAAAAATGAATCCATCCAACCTAATCATCGAAGATTTTGATTTTCAACAGTATCCTGTCGTGCGCGTTTACCCATTAGGCGGCAAAACAGTAGTCCAAATTAGCGAACCAACCAGTGAAAAAAGCCGAAACCAACTACACGACGAGATTGAAGAGCTTGAAGAACAAAATTCTAGTTTAGAAGAGGAAATCAAAGACCTAGAGGGCGAAAACGAAGACCTTAAAAAAGACAAAGACAAGCTAGACGAACAACTCAACGAGTCTTTTGAGCTTTTGGAGGAAATTTTTGGATTTACGCCCGATTTTCATGAGACGATGCAGAAAAATCTTTGGGCGTTGAAAGATTTTATTAATAACAGGGCTCGTAGTAACGCCGAATTCGAGCGTTTAGAGGAAGAAATTGCTGGTTTGCAACTTGACAATCGCGCTCTTGCCTCTACAATAGACAAGCAAGACGAAACCATCTCAGACCTAACAGAACAACTCGCAAGATGGGAAACCGCTTATCCAAATGGCTAAAATGAGAAGCCTATATACCGTCATCAACCAACTCCTAGAAGTAATCCCCGCTTCCGAGGAATCTTTGAGACGGAAACTAATTTCGGCCCAAATTAAATTAAAATATGCCGCGCCCGAAACTTTTCATTATCACTGGTCAGTAGTAGCACGGATTTTAAAAGTGAATACACTTGACAGGTCAGATAGTTGGATTAAAGTAACACAATCAATTTTCAACAACCAACCATTACAAGAACAATGATGGAAAACATTCCAAATGCAATCGAAGCTCGCCGTTTAATTGAAAGAGGCGAATACGAAAAAGCTTCAAAACAAGCAGAACAAATTAGCTTGCTTATTCAAGAGGCTATTTCAGAAGGAAAATGTAGCATCAGTGGAGAGGGCTCCTTAGAAATGCCAGTAATAAAGAAACTTGAAGAAAAAGACTATAAATGCAAATCTGGCAGTCAGTACAACGAAAACTATTGGTCGATTTCTTGGTAACATGAAAATTCTACTCAGAAAAATAATTTGCCGCACTAATTATTGGGTTGGCAAGGTTTATTCTTTAGTTGGCCTTTGCCCAAAATGTTTTCGCGGGCTATCAGCTAATCGCCACCAACTATTTTGCATAAATCCTGACTGCAAATTCAGAACCAACAAGTTGTTTTAACCTTTATGAGAAAAAGAGAATTAGTTTTAATGGGTTTTTTGGGCGGATTTACTGCTGCGTCTGCTCTTTGGATACCCGTTTTTGTAGTTTCTAATCGAACCTCTGCCATAAAAGCTGGTGTCGCCGAATATACAGTTGACAAAACCACAGGAGAGGTTAAATTTCAGTACATTAAACCATGAACATCCGCCTTTTTTCTAAAAAGCACAACCTATACACCAACTCCCCACTTTGGCCGTCTAATCAGAGGTCATTTTCAGATTGGGCGCTTAGTCCAAGCGGAGAAGTTATTGAAATTGTTTCTTTTGACGACGAAAGATCAAGTTCTTACATAACCAAGCATGACCCTAGAACTTTCGACATTGAACCTTGGAGTGGCTACTTTGACTCAACGGGCAAGAAAATTTATCGCGGAGACATTATTGAATGCGAATCAATGTTTCATTTTATCTCTGAGGTAACTTGGAAAGAAGGAGCATTCTGGCTGAAAACTCTTGACGAACACGGTTTAGACCGACAGTTCAATGGTTATTTGTCAAATATTTGGACGGTCACGAAAAACATTCATGGAGTAGAGTATGCTGATTAACCTTCTTAAACTGCTAGCGTTAAAACTTTTATGCGGCGCATTAAAATTAATTTGCGGCCCAAAAAAGACCGCCTTCCAGAATAGCTTAAAGAGGAAAGGCGAAAGGCTTTGGACAAAGATTCTGGAGTTTTAATTTTGACAAACAAACAAAAACACATATAATACAACATGCAAAACACACTCTACCACTCAAGCACAAACACAACGGGGCGAGAAGAAAACTCCGCCGAAACGCCCGACACGCTAACTACGCAAGCGCCCAAGGACACCAACGCCCCGTTGTTGTCTGCTGCGCCTTGTTCTGCCGTCGATTGCTCTAAGACGTTGAAGGAGAGGCTTGAAAGCGCCGTAAAGAGAATCAGTCTTTTAAAAGAGATTTCAACCCTTGGAGACAAGATTCTCTCTCAGATGCGTAGTTCGTCAGTGACTCCAGATGAGATTGCATCTCTTGCAGACTCTCTAATGAAAGCTCCGAAGTAAATGAAGGTTCTTTAGCTCTGATTGTCTCGATGTTAACTAAAGCGTCGATTGCTTTAAACATTGTGATAGTCGTCTTAACGATTGTTGTTTTTTCTTGTGGTGTCATATCTAGTTAGAAAATCTTCGATTTTAATTTTTGGGCCGCGAATAAAAATTGGTTTGGGGCAGAACGGAAAGCTCACCCACTGAGCCTTAGCGAAGTTGGGTGAAGCTAATTGGCGGAGAGAAAGTGTAATGTACTGTACAACTTCCTAATACTATGAACGAACTCATTACATGGACAATCGCCCACAGTAGCGACATTTACGTTGCTATCACAAGCCTCGTTACCGCTGCTGCCGCAATAACGGCTCTCACGCCATCGCCTAAAGATGACGGCGCAATTAAGAAGGTCAGAGAAATTCTCGACAAGGTTGCCTTCAATTTTGGTTTTGCCAAAAACAAGTAACAATTAGCCAACCAATTCGCCCGCGCATCTTTTTTAGGTGCGCGGGTTTTTGTTTTACAGATACTTCTCAAAAGCCTCTCTTAACTTCTGCGGAATAACCTCATACTTTCGGCGCAACTTAGGCTCACATGCCGCCAAAATCTCAGGTTGGTAAAGAGGCTTCTTGAACCATTCGCCTGTTTCCGCTACCCAAAGGTATCCATAAAGATAAACGCTTGCCATTCTAGCATAACTTTCTGGCGAAACAATGTGAGAAAACTTTCGGCGGATTAATTTTAGGGCCATTTTTTCGCATTCTAGCTCAATTTTTATAGCAGCTTGAGTTAGTTCGTTGATTTTGTAGTGTTTGGCCCCTTCTAGCCAGTAGAAAAATTTAGAGTGGTTGGCTGAAATTGTCGGGTCGTTATAAATACTATGAGGGTTTTTGAACTGCAATGAGTGGCAATATTCGTGGCACAACAAAAAAACAAACCTCTGCAACCCTCCTCCTAAGCAGACAGCCAACTTCCTCTCAAAAGAGTCAAAATACCCTCCACATTTGCCACATCCTAATTTCACGCTAGAATGTTCAGACACAATGAATTGAATATTGCGGCGCTTTAAATCTTCTGACACCTCATCAACGAACGAGAGAACATCCTTGGGCATCTTTGAGAGGATTTTTTTGGCGCGGGTGGATGCTTTCATTACTGTACTTTACAGTTTTTTGGGCGAAACTCAACAAAAAATTTGACAGCGGCCAAAGTTATTTTATACTGGGGAATGATTGATTTGAGTAATCCAGCACATGTTTTCGTTCTACTTATAGTTTTTGCTCTTTGGGGAGCCGCGAATTATTTTGCAGCGCAAAATAAGTCAACAACTCCCATGACAATTACTTTTGTTTTTTGGATATTTTTAATTGCAGCTATTGCCTCCTCGTTCACTCACGCAATTTTCAATCAACTATGATTAACATAAACAACCCGTCACATTGTCTAATTATCATCCTAGCTTTCCTATTCTGGGGAATCTTATCCAGCAACGCAAACAAGAATGACTTATACTTCAGGACATGGCTGGCTGTTTGTTGGTTGGCGACTTTTGGTGGGTGTTGTTGTTTTTTGGAAATTATTCGTGGGGTTTTCCGTTAAACTTGCATGATTAAACTACTAAGAAACTGTGAAATTTACGTTGACAATGGTTCCTTATGCGGCGACGGTTGCTGCTGGAACGCATGGTGGGAAAGTGAAAAATTCTTTGCGGGCGAAGAAATTAATGACAATAATCCAAAATACAACATTTCTAGCTTGACAGAGGGAGAAGATTACGTTAAAATTGACCCATGAACTCAGACTACCCCCACACCCCAAAAGTAATCAAAGACGCACTATTTTCTTGTGTCATTCGCGACTTTAAAACAGACAACGATAAAAAGTTGAATGACTTTTTGTTTGACATTCTTAACGAATGCGAGAGAGTTTTCTCAGAAAGGAGCAAGCAATAATGATCGCTTGGAAAATCCTCAAGGGTGCGATTACCCTGTCTATCATTTGGGTAATTTGTTTGGCGGCAAGTCCAGTTTTTCTGGGAATTATTGCGGCGCGATATGTTCAAGATTTTCTTGCGGCAAAGAAAAAATTAGTTGACGAGCCGAAAAGTTTGAGTTATGTTCCTGCGTCAAGGGATAACGAAATTCACTCGTACAACTAAAATGGTCATTGCTCTACACGACACTGTAATTAATCTATCCAATATTTGCTCTATCGAGCCCCGCGCTCACAAGGATACTCCTTATGATAGATATGTTCAAATGTTTGACGTTAACGGCTCCTTCGGGCAAACCAGATACATTATTCACAGAGGAGACTTTTACAAAACCCCTGAAGAAGCTGTCCAAGCAGCCAAAAACGCCTTACACTTAGCTTGTTTTGAACAAAAAATTTAATATGAACCGCGCCATCTTAATTTTCCTCTTAATTGCAAGTATTTGCTTTTTTTTACTGCCATTTTTTATCTTTTAACGACCATGACAATCACTACAAAATTCCAACCCCGCCAAAAAGTCTGGACTATGATTGGTTCTGACTGCTTAGCTAAGCCAGTTGAAGTAGAAATCCTTAAAACAAAAATTATCATTAACCCAGATGATGATCGACCAATTATTCGATACTTTTTTCAAAAATCTACTGTTGACGAACCCATAGAAATGGGCGAATTTGCATTCTACGAAACCAAAGAACAACTAATCGCCGCCCTTTACAAATAATCCAATATGAAATCAGAAAAAACACTAGAACCCGCCGAACCAATCTTTTTTCCAATTTTGATGGAACATAAAAACAATGATTTCGTCGTTCTTTTTACATCAAGCAGGAAGGGAATCGTTATCGACTCTCAAATTTCATCTTACGAAATTGGCCATACAAGCAATTTCTGGCACGATGCTGGAAATACCCAACACTGGCACCCTTTTCAAGGAAAAATCACACTCTCTAATTAACACATTATGCACTACGACACACCACCCCAAGAAACCCTTGACCTAATTAACTTTATCAAGGACAAACATCACCCCGAACTCCGCGACAACAACGTAACAGTTGACGCAATCTTCGCCTACAATGACAAATCGGAGTACCCAGTAAAGCAAGGCGGTTATCCTGTTCTTGCTTTTACAAAAGTTACGCCGCTAAAAAACCGCGTAAAAGGTTTTGCCGACGTTGAAATCACCATTGATGGCTCTGCATGGGAAAGCCTTAACGACGCTCAAAAAGAGGCTCTAATTGACCGAGAACTGTATTCCCTTACCCTAATTTACGACAAAGAAGGGGCGCTTAAAACTGATGACGCGAATCGTCCAAAAATCAAGCTCAAAAAATACGACTACAGGCTGAGTTGGTTCAGGGAAATCGCCACTCGTCACAAAGAAAACTCTCCAGAAGTTTATCAGGCAAAAATTCTCTGGAACCAAGACGGCCCGACATTTTTTCCGAAAGTTTTTCAGGAATAGTATTTGACAAATCAACAACCTAACATTATAGTAACACATGGACAATTTTTCAGCATTTGCAATGGGAGCAGCTAATCGGGGAAAACCAATTAAAGTTTTCGACTGGATTAAGGCGGCAAAAATAATTAAAGAAAGCGGCCAAACAAAAGCTTCCGCTGGCCTTTCAGGCGATTGGGAATATACAGGAGGTGTTATCTTTGAAGATGGGAAGCCTAATTTTGACGAATACACCTATCTCGCATCAACATGGGCGACTCCAGAGCTGGAGATCGGAGATGATTTGATTGACTGTTGGATTTATCAGAAAGACTCTCCAGATTGGGATTCTGATACAAAATGGCCAAAAGAAGCCTTAGACATTTTAAAACAATAGTTTGACACAATCTAAAACCCTGATATATTAACAATATGAACAACAACCTAAAACGCGGCCCAAAAACCAAAACTCTAATTACAATCCCCCTATCGGAGCTTGTAAAGAACCTTCCCGTCAGCGGAAACGTCAAAGTTAGCCGAGTCTGGTATGATTCGGTCAAAGAAACTCTTGGATTTTCTAGTGAGACTAACGAGCTTCCTGAAAACCAGCAATTAGACCCAGAGCCCGAAAACAAAATCTTCGTAGAGTCTATCGACCTTGATAGTGAAGACTAATTCTCAAACAGGAAAACAAAAACACATGAACAAAAAAATCGACATCGAAACCCTAAAATCCATCGCGAAAAACTTTTCGACAAAGAAAGGCCGCAAACGTCTTTTCTCTGACGAACAACTTGACGCAGTGCGGAAACTTCGCTCTAGTGGATTGGGGCACCAAGCTATCTTTCAAGCACTAAAGAGTCAAGGACAGATGCCTTATGGTAGTTATGGAAGCTATTATCAAGCGTATAAAAACCGTTAATCTAAAAAACATGAAAGATTTAATCGCCGCCCTAAATATTTTCCTAAAATATGGAAACCCATACTCGCCAACTCGTTGCGAACATGACGAATTGTGGATTTGTGGATATGAAGATGCTGAAATCTCAGATGAAGACAAGGTTCAACTAGAAAAACTAGGCTTTCGTTACGATGGTAACGGATGGAAGTCATATCGCTACGGCAGCGCATAAACAAATTTCGGCTGAAAATTAAACGCCTGTTCTCCGCCGAATCGAACAAGCAAAGGTGTTTTTCCCGCCGCAAGATTAGGTTTCCCACCGAGTCTAGCTAATTTGATCCCAAGTTGGCGAATGTGGCGGGGTTTTTCGTTTGTAAATAGCTTGACAATGTTCACGGCTAATGGTATGTTCACGTACGCATGAACACTTTAAAATTTATTCGCAGCGCTCAAACAGAGCTTTTGGCCACGCCCGCAAAGCAATGGGCCGAAACTTTTGTTCGTTTGAGAATGAGATTTTGCCGAGAGCATTCTAATGGTTATATTTTTAGCACAAGATTTGGTGCATCGTTCTTTGATGAAGTTGCTGATTTACTTGTTAGCGGCAAAAATTTACAACCAGAAAAAGATCAAAAACTTGGAGAATATGATGAAAATTTCAATCGCTGGTTAAAAGTCGCTAGAACAATGAAATAACTTGACGGGCGAAAATAATTAGTTATAATAAATCCATGAACGAACCATTTAAAAATTTGACTGGGCAAGTTAGCCTAAAGAACAAATTGTCATTTCACCTAGAGTCATTCAAACAAGGTGCGCCGCTTCCTCACTTTTTGTTTACGGGGAGCAAAGGGGGAGGCAAGTCGCAGTTTGCCAAGCAGTTAGCAGTTGAGATTAAAAAAGTAAATTCATCATTTGAGGGACATTTAATTAACTGCGCTACGATCAAAAATGTCAATTCCTTTTATGAGCAAATTTACCAGCCAAAGATAGAAGGAAAACACTGTATCTGTCTTTTGGATGAGGCCCACAATTTACCCGATATTATTCAAAATCTTTTATTAACAACAATTGAGGTTGACGATAAGATTGAGCGTATCATTCCTACTGATAGTGGGGACATGAGAATTAATACTCTACAGCACATTTTTGTGTTTATGAGCAGCGAACCCGACCGTTTGTTTTCTCCGCTTCGCGACAGAATGGAAATCATGGCCCTAGCTGGCTACAAACCTGAAGACCTCGGTCAAATCCTAGTTAAAAGCTGCAAAGAAATCGCCTTCGATGAAGGAGCGGTAGGAGTTATTTGCGACTCTCTCAGGGGAAACCCTCGCGATGCTATCAAAACAGCAAACGGTATTAAAAAATACTGCCTAATCAGCAAATCCAATACTTTCACCTCTGACGACTGGCAAAAATATTGCCTGATGAACGACGTTAAGCCGTTCGGCCTAAATTCAGGGGAGATTCAAATTTTGCGCGTCTTAGCTCAAAACGGACATTGTTCATTAAATGATCTTCGCGGCGCAACAGGAATTTCAAGAACAGCCATCATGAACGACCTAGAGCCGTTCCTCTTGTACAAGCATTTTATCAAGATCGACGGGAAGCGAATAATTACAGAAAAAGGCAAAAAAGTTTGGGCCACCGTTGAAGCGTTTATAAATCAATCTCGAAACAACTTGACGGGCGAATTAATTTAAAATATATTACTGCATGAATAAAAAGTTTACAGTAGTTCAATGGTCAACTTCAACATCTTCTTATGGTGGTTATGGAGTTTGCAATAAATTCGTCTTTTCAACTTTAGTAAAAGCCAGAACATTCGTCTTAAAAGCGCCGCTACAGTCAAGTGGAGATTGGCCCCATCTATTCAAATACCAGATAGAAGATGAGTGCGGCAAAATATATGGAATCCTCTCTCCTAAAGAGGTCAAAACACTAAACCTCCTGAAAGAAAAATTAAAAAGAACAGGTGAAAAGATTTGACGCGCCGCCAAAAATAATTTAATCTACCTCCATGAAAACCTTCGACCAACCAATCAACGGAACTTACGGACTGTCAATCTCTGACGACGATGTTTGTTCAACTTGTCAGTTTTGTGTTTACAACTGCGGCGAATTAAGTTTTTGTAAAAAAGACTGGCCGTGCGAACCAGACGAAGACCTTCAAATCAGAAGTTGCCCAGAATATCGGGCAAATCAAAATGTTACTGAGAATGATTGACATGAACCTTCTGCTAGCAATCTACCATCTTGGGCTAAAAAACGGCTACCGTTACTGGAAAATCAGTCGTTACTACTCAAAACATCCTGATGAACTAGAAGAGTTTATCAAAACAATGTTCCACATGGCGATTCTTGAACCACATGAGCCTTGGTTAGATTTCGCTAAGCAATGTCAAAAGTCACTCGATAAATACAAGTTGACAAGTGGGAAATAGCTCGTAAGTTATCAAATGAACAACGAACACATTTTTTCTTATTACGACAACGGGGAAATAACGAAAGATGAGCAAGAGCGGCGAAACATTTTTCTTGAAAATCTCTTAATGATCGCTTTAATGATTAAGTACTTATGACAATCGAACAACTCGTCAAACTTGGTTTCTGGGAACAGTTTTACCAAAATAAGGCTGGCCAAAAATTTCCAGTCACAGAAGAAACAAAAGCCACATTCTTCTCAAACAAGGATACAAAAGACTGGAGCTTAGTTAGCAAAAAGGTGAAAAAATAATTTGCGCCGCAAATAATTATTGATACACTACCAACATGAGACAACAAGACATTGCCTACGAGTTAGCTAAGAAGGGCCACGAAGGACAGTTTAGGCGCGATGGGGTCACTCCGTATCTTAATCATGTTTTAGACGTGGCTAGAATCGCTCAAATGAGGGGCGGAAATGATGATGTAATCGCAGCGGCAACGGCCCACGACCTCCTTGAAGACTCAAGTTTTTCTAAGTTTGACCTCTTGAATGCTGGATTGTCTCAGGTTGTAGTTGATGCTGTGATTGATTTAACTCATCTTCACGAAGGAGAGTCTTACGAACAAGCAATTCTAAGAGCTAAGAACAACCCTATTGCCCGTCAAGTTAAGATTGCAGATAATCTCTCCAATCTATCTGACGCTCCTACTGACAAGCAGATTCTCAAGTACGCGAAGAGTTTACAGACATTAATGCAGGAATAAGTTGCGCCGCAAATAATTCTCTGATATATTGTTCCATGGACAAACGCATCATCACTCACAAATGGGGCAACAATCCCACCAACGACGAATACACAAACTCCAACGGTTTCATCATTTCGTCTGGAACTTACGATAGGTCAATCTCTTTCTTCAAAAAACTAGCAAGAGAAGCAAAAAAAGACTTTCCGTTTTTGAAGGATAGCGATATTGAGTGTTTTGTAATCACTCGGTCAACTTACAATAAAGGTTTCGGCGGCATTAAATTTTCTCTGCCAAGCAACACAAAAAAGGCTGGATACTACCAAGGATCAAAAATCGACTTCGACTGGAACTAATATGCTGACAAAAACAACCTACAAAGAACGCGCCGCTTTTCAATCTGCCGCAGATTATTTATTTGGCCGCGAAAAAGTTTTCACTATTGGCCGATCATGCGAGTGGCAAATTGAATTTTTCAATCGAGTTCTTAAACCAAAGAAAAAAAACCTACTGACAATCTTAGCTGATGCTGCTAGACTAGAGAACGAACGAGAAGTTCTTTCAATTCTCTATACACTGGAACCGTGCGAAGAGATTGTCGAAGAACCAATTGAAATAAAAAACCCCAAACAATATGCCGAATTCTTTGACATTTCAGAGGAAGAGGCGAAGGAAATTTACAAATGAGAATTTTAGAATATAAACCAAGAAGCGGCGGAATGTTCCATGATGTTGCTAAAGAAGCTATTGATTTTGCCCGAAACAATATTTGTCGCGACATGCAGCCAGTAGCGGCGTCATTTACGTTTAACGGCATAGAAATCTTGGCCCGCTCCGATTCTTCAGTTAGCAACATTTGTTTGATTTACGACTTGCAAAACGAAATCCGCCGATTAAAGTAACAACATGAAAGACTTCGACCTCCAAAAGTTTAAAGAAAACTGCCAAACTCTCTTAACTCGCGCCGAAAAAAGAATTGCCGATTTAAAGGAGGGAGTAGCTAAAAAATTGCAACCACAATTCTCCGACAAATTTAGCGTTGAGGAATTGGATGACACTGCCAATATAATTGGCACTGCAACTGGTTACGCCAAAATCATGAGAAAAATGTTGGAGGCTCACGAACAGGTTGACAGTTTAACCCTGGCTTTGTATCTCGGGCGTCATTTAGCGGGTAGTTCTCGCGATACATGGAGCGGACGAGGAAATGATTTGCGCCGCTCTGTGATTGACGGAGAAAAACAAGCTGCGAGGGATATTTTTGATTTGATTGAATACGAATCATGCCTTAGTTTGTAACATGGAAACACTAGAACAAATCATTAACACAATCCTGAGTGACTATGCCGTTGACGGCATTGTTAAAAACAAAGGAGAAGATTGGGCCGTAATCAATGACGACGAGTTGACTTTTAGAGTTAATTATTGCTTGACTACCCTCAAACACTGCATTAGCGTTGACAATAGAAAGTGCTTCAACAAAGACAGCCAATGCCCCGTCCATTTTACTCTTGACTTGTCGAATCGCAAAAAAGATCGTTTGCGCCAAGCTCTCAAGTTTTTGAGGACCAAAGAAGGAGAAAAAGCCAGCGCCACATTTAATTGGACGGGCTGGGATGAGTTTGGTGGCCATGTTAGGGATGAATTTTACAGAGATTAGTGACTATGAGCTACCCAAAATCCAAGAAAACAGCCAAACTTTACGCTGATTATTTATCGGACTTGCACAACAAAAAGTTCCTACCTATTGAGCGTAAAGATAAAATCAAAAACCCATTTACAATTAATTTCGCCGCCGCTGAAGAAGGGGAAGAATTGACGGATTTCATTACAAACGGGTGGGAAATCATAGAGTAAAATAACACATGACTCCAGAACAATTCCAAGCCTACTGTCTTGCGCAATCAAATTACTGGATTGCCTACGCAAATACACCAATGAACAAAAAGAGAAAAGTCTATCATCTAGGCTATCTATTGACAGAGGATGAACTCATTGAAGATGCTTTTAATACAGCCAAACAACACCTTGACAATTACTGGAAGTCATGTAATGGTATTGAGGTTTAAATCCATAGGATTTTAACAACTTCTGGAAACAAACAGCCACAGAACAAATGAAAAAGTTTGGGCCGCTTTAAATTATGAACATTCACCCAAATGAAGCAAAAAGCCACGAATATGGTTGGACAAGAGATGGTACAGAGGAATTTTGCTCAGAACCATCAACGAAAAGACTAGCTGAGTTATTAATCGCCGACATGAGGAAACAACATTCATTCAGCGAGTCAATTAGATTCTTTGTTAGAGAAACAAAAGAGTGGGCTGAATAAAAAAAAACAACTTGCGCCGCTCAATAAATTAATCTACCTTCCAACATGCAACTAATCATCCCCGTTCGCTTAGAGTTTAAATACAACCAGTACAAACACGCAGGTTGTATGCAAAATAAGTTTCGCAACAATGAAATCTCCTTAATTGGAAACATTCGTGCGGTAGTTTGCGACTCGTTTGGCGAGGGTATGCAAATGCTAAAAAGCGACATTACCAGCTGGATGGCACCATTGCTTGAGTGTGGAGTCACGATGAAAGACTTCTCCCTTGTTTATTCAAGCAACAACATTGAAAACGGGCGAGTTTGGGCGTCAACGTCAGTTGTTTCTTGGGAAAGTTTTGATTAACAATTTGACACGCCGCAATAAATAGTTTAAAATAACCTATGAACAAAAACATCCTTGATAGCCGCGACCTTATTGAGAGAGCCGAAGAACTTTTATATTACTTTGAAAACTGGAAAACAGATTTAACAGACGACGAAAAGGCCGATATGGTTGATAAATTTGGCTACGAATCATTCTCGAACTTTGAGCACGAAGAATTGCTTCAGTGGTGGCAAGATTCAACCTCAGAAGGGGAGGAACATCGGTCAATCGTTAGTCTTTCAGATGAATTTGGTTCTAGCCAGTGGGAAGACGGCATCACTTTCGTCAAAGACTATTATTTTGAGGATTACGCCCGAGAATTTGCCGAAGATATCGGCGCAATCAGCGGAGACGAACGCTGGCCTGCCACTTGCATCGACTGGGAAAAGGCGGCTAGCGAATTGAAGTATGACTACTCTAGTGTGGAATTTGACGGAGAAACATATTGGTATAGAGAATAGTTATGGAAAAACACTACGCACTCTATTGGCTCAATGGCGATAATTTTAAGTCTATAGTAATCGACACGACGGGAGTAAAAACCCAAGAACAAATTCTGCGCGAAATAAACAAATAATTTGACGGGCCGCAATAAATAATTTAAAATAACCACATGATTAACAAACCACTCAACCCAGACGCCTTTCGGGAATTTAAATTCCGCAAATGGATTCACTCAAGACTCGGAACCACTGGTATCTGGATGGACGATTACCAGAAAATGAATTGGCGTCAAAAACTCGCTTTTCACCTTTTTGGAAGCGTTGTAGAAAATTTTCGCCCGAAGTTTAAATTGTATCTTGATTTGGAGGAAGTAAAGGGTTAAATAATGCCTTATTAACATGCATTACCTATCCGCCACCATCCATCTCGGCCATGGATTACAGAAAACAATCACCGACTTAGTGGTTGACTGCCCCTCAAAACGAGCCGCCAAACAAAAATACTATCTTTTCTTGAAAAAAGAGTTGCCAGAGTGGCAAAAAGTTGGTAAGGTGTCAGTCTTATGAACACGCTGCAAATCTTCTACGACTCTGAGGCTGGGAACAGTGATAATGCAGAACTTCTGCGTTTCGGAGGCTGTGAACGGCTTAGAACAGGCTGGTACACCATAAGCTATCGTGGAGTCAACCTTGACAACTCAACAATTTGCGCCGCAAAAAGAAATAAAAAGGGTGAATTTGTTTTGCCTCCAAAATGATCTTGACCTTGTTTAGAAACCCGATACATTAATCACATGGAAATCTTCATCCTCGAATGGTTTGACTACAAACTTCACAGAAAAGACTTTATCCGAGCCTATTCTTCCCTTGAGCTTGCAATGGAAGTAACTCCGAAACCAAAGGACAAAGACGGCCAATTCACCATTATCAAAACAACTCTCAATACTGGTGGATACGAAACGCTCTTTGAAAGAGTTATTTATTCATGTGGCGAGGATTTGGGATGGAGCGCCGTTGGAAGTTTTGATCTTTAATTGGGTGCTAAAAATTTCTGGAATTAATTTGACAACCCTTTAAGCTCAGACTATACTACCAATATGAACGAAATCGAACCTCGCACAACCAAAAGCCTTCAATCTAAAACTTGGAGCGCCGCCCCTACTAAAGCAAAAAAGAACCACTGGAACTACCTCCCTGCAAAACTGCGTGGCCAACTTCCAGAAATTTCTTCAACCATTAAGCCAAAAACTTTTGGTAGCAAAATTTACAAACTTGGACCATACGAGGGGAGTCTTGAAGAACTGAAAGAATTTGCGGCCTTTAAAGGGTTGACAACCTTGACTAACGGCGCGATTCGTTATAAGGTGGCTTAACAATTTGACTGCTAACGGCGGAAATGGAGGCATCTAACAGCCTCACGAAACACTAGGGGAGATGGAGCGAAAGCTTAGAAGTTCATGATCCTAGAGAGTCGGAAAAGTTCTCGAAAAGAATACTCCCGTTAGCAGTCATTAACAAATTTGTTTAAGGTGATTCCTTAAACGAAAACGAGCGCGTGGCGGAATAGTAGACGCGGCGCATAGTAGGACGCCAAAACCGAAACGTGCTTGCATTGCACGTTCAAATCCTGCCGCGCTTTTAAATCTAAAAATTCAGAAGCCCTTTGGCTCTTGAGAATTAACAAATGGATTTCCTTTTCTTCTTTTTTGTTGTAGCAGTGGCAGGGTATTTTATTTTTCATTAATTGGTTGGTTGGCTAACTAAAACAAGCAAATTACAATATGAAGTTCAAAAACGCTCAATTTGTTGACACGATTAGTTATTGTTTGTCTTTTGAGATGAACAGAAGATTGTATGATAAATTTTGTGCTTATTCAAAAACTGGTGCGCGACGTTATATTCCAGAGTCTTGTTTAGAAGACTTTAACTCAGGTCATAAACTTCTCTTTGCTAAAGACGTGTCTGATGGGTTTGATGGAGACACAAATTTTCGTGTTGAGGTATCAATGGATGCCGACAAAGCGCGGCCCATAGAAGAAATTAAAAAGATTTTACTTGATCACTTGAATAGCTGGATTAAAGTAAACCTATGAATAAAACACTCTACCAAGTCAACTGGTCAACAGAAGAAATAGAAACCGCCGTTCTTCTTGACGAAAATAACTTGAATGAAGGAGCCTTAAGAGAAACATGGCTTTGTATAGATTCAAGTGGGCGAAAGTTTAGCTGCTCAAAAGGAAGCTGGCAATTTTCAGAGCTTGCAGCATGGCAAGAATATCAGGCAGAGCTAGAAGAAAATGAAAGAGCCGTATTTGAGGCGCTTCTTGACGCTCAGAATTGCTACGAAGAGGCAACAAACGCCCTACTCAGCGCCAAACAAAAGGTGCAAAATTTAAAAGACGCGCAAAATAAAAATTAATTTGACGCGCCGATTAATTTTGGTAAATTAAACCTATGAACAGTTTCCAAAAAACCATCTCACGGATATTAGTTTCCGCCGACTTAGATATTTCGAGCAGAGAAATATTAGAAATGAGCGATGAAAACTTTCGCGCACTCTTATTTGGTAATTTGCAAAGTCAATTTCCTGACTTGACGCCTGAAATCTACAGAGAGGTTCTGCAACACTACAAAGATAACCCCTCATCTTTAACGCTGAAAGATCATATTGGTTGGTATTTTGAATCTCGAAAAATTCTTGACGACAAAGAAGGTTTTAAAAAGCGAACTGAAAGAATCTGGGAATTTCAGCGTGGCAATGAAGAAATTTGTCTTTCGGTATTAAATCGGGAATTGTGGCCGCCTCATCGCTTCAAAAAGTTTCCAGTCGAGGAGAAATAAAAACAATTAATTGTTGCGCCGCGAATTAGTCTCTCTATATTAACACTATGAATGACGAGAAAAAAGGCGAACTCATTGCCTCAATTACAAACAGCATCCTTTCAACTCTCCAACGTCAAGACTTTGCAGATTGGTATGGTGATGGCGGACGTTTCGACGCATTTCTTCGCGGCGGGGAAGAAATGGAGAAAAGATTTGGTACTTCAAATTATCGAGTCGCAGAAGTGTTGATTATGCAAGATATTCAAAAGATGTTTAATTTGATTTGACGCCCCCCAATAATCTGATATACTAATCGCATGACTAAACCAAAACACCTCTCCGACGAATCCTGGGCAATAATTTCTCGCCCTGAGAATAAGTTTCAGCAATTTTTGTTTGGATTTGGGGAAACTGGCGAGACGGTAGAAAGTCGCGGCGCGGTTTTTAAATTTGTGGGAAATTTTGCCCGTAAGAAAGATGCTGACGCTTTGAAGTCGGAAACGCGGAAAGTTCACCCTTATCTTTACGGGAAGCTAAAAACAGGATGGGCAGTGATTGAAAAAATTTGACGCGCCGATAAATTTTATTATATTAAACGCATGAGTACAACAATCTACGCACGCAAAGAGCCCACTACAGACAGTATCCTTCTTAACCTTGCGCCAAAAGCTAAAAAATTTGACGTAATTCTTTACTCCGACAATCAGGGTAAATATAAAAAAGGAATCTATCGTTGGGATATGAGCAGCAAACCAACGCGGCGCAACAAATATGTCATGCACAACTGTTTCAGGTATAAACTTGAGTGGATTTAAGTTGACAGCGGCCAAAAATAGTTTAAATTAACACCATGAACAGACTCGCCTTCTTCTTCCCTGCTAAAATCGTCTTTGCTGAATCCGCCATTGAGCTAACGCCACACGAAGGAAAACACCCTGTTTACCTTGGTCCAATCGGGCGCAAGTATTATTTCAAAACAGACAAGGGTAAAGTCGTTTTCGAGCGTATTGAAGACGATAAACGCCAAGTATTCTTGAAGGTGAAAGATTGTTTTTGTCCTTGCAATGTTTCTTTTATTGATAATATCCCGTCTATGATTGAAACGATGGCCGACCGTATCGAGGCAAAGCTTCCAATCTGGGAAAAGGAGATTGAAAATCCCTTGGCCTACGAACAAAAGGCCGCTGAAACCCGCGCCAAAATTAATGCTGAACGCGAAGAGCAGGATAAAAGGATTGCGGCGCAAAAACTAGAGCGCGAACAAGCGGCGCAAAAAGATTACGAAGATTCTCTTGCGGTTTTTAAAGCTGGCATTCACATGATTGAATGGGGCCACTTCGAGCGAGCCTGTAAAGAAAACAATGTTAAGCTGCCAATCAAAACACTAGGCTTTGGCCGCGCAAACGTGGCTAAAATCGGCCAGACTGGCTACTCAGTGCATAGCAGTAGCCACAATTCACCCGTATTATGGGCAGCGATTCAAGAATTGTCGGAAAAATTACTTGTGGCGCAATAAATTATCACTATATTACTAACATGACTCTAACACCTGATCAATTCGAGAGCTTCCAAGATTTAGCTTGGAACATTAACGGCGAAGTTTATGAAAATTATAGTGGCCGTCGTATGTACGGCAAAACCTGCTTAGGTATCACAGTCGAAAATCTAAACAAAGCGTTATTTAGCCTTGGCAGATACACAGCAGAGCCGTTTGATGAAGATTTGGCAAGCGCCGTTGAAAGATTTGAAACTGACAACATGGACCGCAGTTACATTATTTATTTTCCAAAAATTCAGAAAGCAGTTGACGGCGAATAGTTTTTGTGCTAAAATAACCCATGATTCTAAAAACCATCCATTATCGCGATCATGTTATCGAGCTAACCCCTAACTGGTGGACTTGTTTCATGATCAACCATGGAACTCTAAAAAGCGATACTCTACAGGGTATCAAGTCTAAAATTAGAGAATTGAGCGAAAAATAGTTGCGCCGCGAAATAATTTGCTAATATTTAATCATGAAATACTCAACAATAAACAAATTCTCTTTCGAGAAAGACGAATTGAAAGAATTTTCACCTATATCCCTTCTTCTTGCAAGCGAGCTTATCAGGGAGAATGGCGAATTGCCAATTTTTGAAAAAGGTAAAATTTACAAAATAACAATCGAAGAGGCGCTAAGTAGCGATAGTGAAACTTAAAAACAAGGAAATTTTGAAATAAATAACTTGCGCCGCAAATAAATCTCTGTACAATTCTACCATGAAACTTAACCAATGCACCCTCGGTAAACTCGTCATCACAGAAGATAAGAAGGTTGGTCATATTGTCGGCCTTACTTATAATATTTCTCTTGACTTAACTGGTTATATGTCGGACCAAGAGAAGTTTGAAAGAACTATTCCCCTTGTGAGGTTCCCTGATGGAGAGCGCGGCATTCATTACTCGAATTTAAGTGAATTTAAATAATTTTGGCATTTAATCTTGACTGTCTCTAATAACCTGCTAATTTACCAATATGACTGACTACCAACAACAAGCTACCGACTTCCTCGCTAAACACAACATTGCCTTTTCCTTTAAACTGACAAACACCAAAACGCCAGACTGGGAAAATAATGGCCAACAGAGAAATCACTTTGTCGCTACCCTTAAGCAAGGCAAAAAGAGAATGTCGTTTGATTATTTTGATTCAATCAAGAATTTTGAAAGCGGCAAGACAGAAATCACCGCTTATGATGCCTTGACCATTTGTTCGTCCGAAATTAACTGCCCTGACTCGTTTGAAGATTTTTGTGGCGAATTTGGATACGATGAAGATTCGCGCAAGGCCGAAAAAACTTTTCGCGCCCTGAAAAAATCTTCAGATAAACTGAAAAAATTCTTTGACACTGAGGAAATCCGAGATGATCTTTCGGAAATTCAGTGAACAATTTGTCTGCCGTTCTTTGCTGGACGATAGCGTGCAAGACCTACAAAGTCCGTCGCACAATGCTAAAGCATAAGAAAGCAACAGCGCCCAACTAATCGGTAATAACTAGCGGGAACCCCGAATTCTTATGGCGGCAGACACTCCTTTTATCAAACGCCGAACGGCTCCTGAATAATATGAAAGACTCCCTAAGATTCGTTTACGAGAAAGTGGAAAACGGCTGGAAAAAAGTGTACGAAGCTCAGAGCTTCCAGAATGCTCTTTTCATGGCCAAACAAATGAAATTAATTGCGCCGAAGAAAGAATTTTGTGTGAATAGTTAGATTTTTTCTTGCGTTGGGCAAATAACGTGATACATTGATTTATAATTGTATGATGAACCGCAAAACTTGCAATCATTCCTAGAAACGTAAAAAAAATCAATTCTTCCGCAGTAATATGAAAAAATCCAAAGACGCACAAAGAATCATTGTCGCACTTTACTTGCGAAAAAGACGCAAGCGCGAACATCTGAGAATTATTCAGAGAGATGATTGCAGCTATCCAGATTACAAAAAATGGAAACAAAATCCTGAACTCTGGCAAAAAATTCTTAGTGACTGTAGAACTACATTGGCAGAACGTCATAATACACTTCAGGTCGCTAGAAGAGCCTTGTATAATATTTGGGGTTGACAGGTTTTAGAGAGGTGATCCAATAACGCTTGACGGCGCAAAGAAATCTCTCTAATACTTGGGGCGCTTTCAATTGCCAAGTATGAAGGGCGCGGACTAGATGGATACGAAGAGCTAGAAAAACAAATCTCCGACTTGCAAAAGAAATTGCAGAAATAATTTGCGCCGCATTAAATTTTAATCTATACTCTACTCATGAGCGCCGACAATGCAATTTACATTCGACCATTAAAAACTGGTGGCTATGCCGTCAAATGTATTTCTTCATTATATCCAGAATACGGAAATGACGAGGGTATTGATGAAGAGTTTAAAGATGCGCCAGTTTTCGCCACATTAGATGAAGCTTGGGAGTACGAAGAAAAGATTCAACAAAAATATGAAGATTCTGGACGTTATATTGAGTATGACTCAGAAGTTTTGACTCGAAAAGATGGATTTTAGTTGACACGGCCAATTTAATAGCCTAATATCTACCCATGAACAACGAATACACTCTTGAAGATTTCCGCAAGGTTGCCAAAGTCGGGCGAACAAAGAAAGCCAATGGTTTTCTCTCTGGTTCTAGACTAATCAGCGCCGTTGCTGTGCGTTGGAATAGCAAAGCAGGAAAGCGTGAACTGCATTACGATTTCAAAAAGGGCTGCGATTATGTCAAAGAATGCTTTGAAGAATTGCAAAAAAGGTGCATAATCCGCGATTGTTTGATGCCAGCGTAATTAATTAACGCCAAAAAACCAAAACACTTGACAATAATTAACTCTAATGTCATTCTATGAAATAAACCTTTCTAATTGCGATGGATGCAATGCGACAATTCACGTTTTTGAGAACGGCAAAATTGATCGTAGGGGAAATTCCTACAACAAAGTGAAGCGCCTAGCTAAATTTTGCAAAGAATCAGAATATGATGAGGAAATGCCAGAATGGGCGAAAACTGCAATGCGAAAACTGGAAAAGTGAAGAAAATACTTGCTAAGTATTGGATCAAATGATAGACTCCACGCATGAAAACATTCACAGTCCGCGATTTCTACCACTATTCGCAGCTTGACGGCGGAAAAACGTATTTTGATTTGCCAGTTGTTTTTGAGGGAGGATGGAATGCCGTTCACGATTTCTGTCAAAATAAAGGATATTCGTGGAAAAAAGATTCCTCAATTTTCGGCGGATATTATGTTGACAATGAGGGGAAATGCCTTATGATTGTGTAATGAAACTCCATACACTCAGACTAGGCGGTTGCGTTTCTAGGGCAGAAGCTCTTTACAAAATTAAAGCGTGGAAGAAAGCGGCCAAAAGCTTCACTATAATTTCCATAAGCCGTTATTGGTATGGTGTGCAAAATAAGCACTTGAACACTTTTCGTTTTGAGGTAGAGTACTACTCAAAGAAAAACGAAGGCCGCTATCAAATTCCACTTGACAAAGTTGGCGTTTTATGTGGAGCGAGTAGAAGAAAACACGGCGGAAACCTTGACAAGAGGGCAAAAATATGAAAGTCTTTCTTTTCCATTATAGTTACCATAAAGGCAAATGGTCAAGCCGTTCTAGCTGGCCCCCTAAGCGAATAATTGCAGAAGATTTACAAGCCGCAAAAGAAATTTTCGGCAAAAAACGCCGTGGCGCAGGATTTAGACTTGACAAAATTGAAGATGTGACAGGTAAACCGCACAAAATACCAGAAAAAACGGTTTTTTAGCTTGCGGGCAAAAGTTTAATGTGATATATTCAAGTCTTATGTTTGATCCTGCTTTAACTCACCATTACCTTGTTCAAGAGGCTCGCCGCTCTGGTTCTGTCTTAACTTTTGAAGAAAAGGTTAGTCATTTAGTGCGAAAGTATGGAGTTTTGCGCTCTCTTGCCGCTTTGGCAGTGAATTATGCAGAAAATCCTTGATTAATTCGCTAAACAATTGTAGAGTTTAATTATGAATCGCCGCCTTAAAACCGCCAAACAGAAACTCTTTAAAGCTATGACTCTGATTGAATCAGAGTCAACAAAAAGCTCTGGCGATAGAAAAAACGAGCTTTTCAATCAGGCGAGTGATATTCAGGAAATTATTTCGGCGATTGATAGAATTTTGATTTTGGACGAAAAATAACTTGCGCCGCCCATAATTCCAAACTATATTTAATCTATGAACGCCAAACTTCTCAAACAAATCTCCGACAACCTCACTCCCCTTGATACCTCAGACATGTATCGAACATTCTTGGAGGAATGCTATGGGGAAATTACACTCGGAAACTTAACATTTAGTGCCGCTCGCATCATTGAGGAACTTGATCCTACGGCTTTTAGATGCGGCGAGGCTGATTACATTGATTCCTTGTCTTTGGTTGAAATTCAGGGGGATTATTATGAGCAAGATGCCGTAGAGCAGGAAAGGGATGGGTTGATCGAGGAACTGGAAAGTGAGCTTTCAGACTTAGAAGAGGGGCTTCTCGAAAATGAGAAAGACATTAAAAACGAAGTAATTTCAGAAGAAGCTGGCATGAGTGAATCTGAAAGATTACAGGCAGAAATTGACGCTTTGACCGCCGAGATTGAAGAAATCAAAGAATATTGTTTTTAACTTGACGGTTTATCAAATCGGCGACATATTAAACCATGAGCGAGCCATACCGATTCAAACAGTTCAAGCAAAATGCCAGAACTAAAATAAAAAATCATTCTTGGATCAAAAAGAAAGGGCCGAACTCTTTTATTGAATTTGACAGGAAAACTTTCGAGGCCGCAATTGATTCTCTCAAAAATAAGGTTGATCTTTATGCTTCTGGATTGGATGAGATTGCGCCACATGAGACGCTTTTGATTCAAATTCTAGGTGAATATGGACTTTAACGCTTGACGTTTAGAAAAATCTAGCTTAAAATAAGTCATGGACGAAGAAAGAATCGCAAAAATCATAGAAGAAACCTTAATGAACGCTGGCTATGGGAAAAGGGCTGCTAAAATGGCCGCTAGTCCCATCGCTACAGAGGTTTTTTATGTGGCTTACGAGCTTGGGAAGTTAGAAATGAAAAATAAACTTGGATTTCTAGATGCAGTCAGCGAATTAAAATAATTACAAATAATTGTTGCGGCTTTTTGGTTATCTGTTATATTGATTGCATGAAAATTAAACCTGCTCACTTCGACAAGATCAAAGAAATGATTGAAGCACTGCTTTCCAAACACGGAAGGGATCAAATTATTCTCAAATATGAGACGGGCGATTTCCCTCGTTCCGAAAAAGTGAAAGACTTGCAAACAAGGTTTAACTTTGATCTTTATCATTTTTCAGGAGCACTAGGAGCCGTTGCTAGCGAGGTATATGAGTATGCCAATGATGAACATATAGCTACGGCCTTAAAGAGAATCTGCCCGAAAGTGGAGAGAAAATTTTAATTGCAGTGAGCCTAGAAACAAGGCGATAGTCGAAGAATTGGAAAAAATTTAAATTATTACTTGCGGACTGCTAATTTTGATATACATTTAAACATGAAAACAAAAGACCTCCTTTTTAATCTAGGTGATAAATTCACAGAAATGGCCGAAATGCTTGAACAAGCGGCTGAATATCTGGCAGACTCTCCTAACAAATGCGAGAGAGACCTATTTGAGAAAATTCACGCTTATCTTGAAAGTGAAAAATAATTTTCGCGCCGCAAAATTGTTCTTGACTTTTGGGTAAATTTCTTTAGATTAACTGCATGAAAAAACACCGCACACCCTCAAAAATTTACTCTTTAGCGCTTTTTCGTAAAATTCAAGGAAAAACTGTAAGAATTTGCTCTGTCGAGAGCTGGTATTTTTCGACTGTAAAAAGAGACGCTGAAAGAAAAGCTAGCCGCTTAAATAGAGATAATGGATACATCACTAAGGATCAGTTGTCTTGCGACATTGACAAATGGATTCAAGTCGAAACTCTTTAACCCGACAATTTTCTTTCGCCGCAAAATAAATTAGCGTTCTCCCCTAAGAAGACGCCGCTCATTAAAAGAGGAAAATTTTTAGGAGAGAGGTTCTTGAGAAAACTGGAATTCTAAGAAAAAAACCTAAACGAAAAACTGCAAATAACGTGCGCGAAAGGTTTTTAGGCGGTTTCTGTAAATAGCTGAGTTTCAGCACTTTAAAGCGCTTGCGTGCTTGCCTTTTAGCGCCTTTAAATAGTAGAAACATATAGAGTAATATAGAGAGAAGATAAGAAGAGAACTGGCAATTGACTAATGCTTGTGAAATACAAGTGATTTACTAGACTTCTCATCCTAAAATAGCCTAAGATCATTACCAAATGTAATGAACTCAAATAAACCGCTTGACTCTCTAATCTCCTGTGATATTGTGTCTTATGACGAAAATCGAAATCCTCATTTGTTCCCTTTTTGGCCTTGCGTTCGGCGCTCTATTGCTCGCTTGCTGTGCATAAAGCACTGACAATCAACAAACTAAAAAACCGCTTGACAAGCCTCTTACCCTAGACTAACTTACTCAATGATTAAAACACTCTCAGCCCTTCGTATGTCTTTTTGGGAAGCTCATCCGCAATTCGCTAGCGATTTCCGCACTAAAAAGCGCCAAAATGATTATAAATGTGACATCCGCCTCTCATGGATTGACTACGTAAATTCCCTATCTCAAGATGGGATTATCAGCGAAAAGCTTGCAAATAATGCTACGCTATAAGCACGGAAACTATCGCCCCCTTTTAATAGGGTTGGGCATTCTAGTCTTATTCCTTAGTTGCTTATCTGAGAAATTATTCTCAACGATCAATTCTTGCGCTCCAATAAAATCACTAAAGAAAACATCTAGCGCCGCCGTGTCTCTGCCAACATATAGGAAAAATTCTCTGCTGCCTATCAATTTAAATAAGGGGTGATTGGACGCCTTTCCCATAAGAAAAGTCTCTGCATCCTTAGCGTTCACCACAGAATCTTGACTACAGGAAATAATTAAATCACTAGGTTGAGCCAAGCCATAGCATGTAAAATGTCCTACATGTACAACCATTCTAGCTCTAACATCGTTAGAAATACCAAATTTTACTACGCCAGTTTTTAGGTTTAATATATAGTAAAAATGATTACCCTTTGTTTTTGGGAGAATCGTGGAGTATAAATTTTCTGCATTTACTGAGAAAAGCAACTCATGCTTGAACGGGATAAACTCTATCATCTTTTTTAAGCTTTTCAGCTAATCAGGATATTTTCGGCTCTAAGACTTTCTTTTAGTCTTTTTCCTTGAACTCACTTGAGGGTCGTAACCCGTGGAACTCGGAAATTTTCTTAGTCAGATTGTCAGTTTTTTGCTTAGGGATTATTGTGCGTATCTAAGCTGCACTCACATAAATAGTTACACTTTCTGCTTGCACAAATAAATAGAGAGAGTAAATTGATTGCATGAAATCAACAAGAAACCCCGCCGACTATATCAGTGAAAAAATTAACGACGATTTAACGCTGACTAATTGCGTTCGCTCTTATGTGGATAAAGTTACGGGCGAAACTAAGCCAAGCGGTGACTTTGGATGGTGGCTCTATGACGAGACTTTTGGTATGAATCTAGCTATGAAGGCTAAATCCAAAGAAGAAGCTTTGATCGAAGCGTTGCAGTATTATAACGAAAGATTCAAGCAAGAAAGAGATGCTTTGTTGTCACTACGGTACAAGGTTAATGGTTTTTTAAATCAATTCGCCAGTGACGACGACGAATAATTTAAAATAAAACTTGCGGCGCATAAATAATCTGGTATCTTTCCTCATGAAATACTCAATCAAAGTTTTGAAAAACAACAAATTTCAGGCGTATCTCATTATTGGGAATCGCTCTGAATGGTGCAAGCGCACAGCGAAAAAACACGTTGTTTCCGCTATGAGTAAAGAACATTTTCAGGGATGTGAATTTTGCCTCGAAGAAAATTAAAAACAAATATTTATTGCGCCGCTTCAAATAATGTGATAAACTGTCCTATGAACGAAACACTAAAAGAAAAAATGCTCGCCGCTTATCTTGATCGGGTAAATAATTTCATTACCCTAGAAAAGTTTGCAGAGCATTATGGAATTTCCGAAAGTTTGGCAAATGCGATGATTAACGAGATGGCGGAATATAACGAATTTCTTGCCAGCATCGAAAAGGCGAAAAAACTTCGCGCCGCAAAATAAATAACTTGACAACAAACAACCACTCGCCTACTGTATCACATGACAAAGAAACACTTCATTGCAGCCGCCAAAGCCATCTCAGCACTTGCTGACCAAGGGAAAATTTCAGAAGCAAATGCTGCCGCTAACGTCATCATTATCATGAATGATAATCCAGCATTCGACAAGGGAAAATTCCTTAAAGCCTGCAATATTTACTAAATAATTTCCCTACTCTGGCGTAATAGGTAGCCGCATCAGACTTAAAATCTGATACTAGAAATAGTGTGCCAGTTCGAGTCTGGCGAGTAGGACTTTCCCCTAATGTTCCTGTAACTCAATAGGATAGAGTATCGTTTTTCTAAAGCGAAAGTTCTAGGTTCGAGCCCTAGCAGGAATGCTCCTCTAAGAAAAATCCCTAGTCGAGGAAAAAAAGACAAATAATACTTGCGCCGCCCAAAATAACCTGCTACTTTAAACCATGAATAAATTTAAAAACGGCAACTTCATTGAATCGCTCGAATCTGGCACGGTTAAAGCTGGAATCTATGGGTACGTGATTGACACTTTCCGCGATGGAAATTTCTGGAAATATGAAATTTACTGGATAGGCGGAGGAAAAACAATCGCCCGAGAAAAAGATTTAAAGCTTGCCGAGTAATACATTTACCTATAGAAAAACGAGTCTCTTACCTAGGTGTCTTTTGCACTCTATACACTGAAAAGTTTTTAGCTCCTAGCCTCAAAAGGGTTAGGGGATTTTTTTACGCCGCAAATTTTTAAACTAGAGGTCCATGATAACTTTACAGAGAAAACTAATGGGCGCAACAAAAAAATAAAAATAATTTCGGCCGTAAATAATTCTTGATTCTTCAGTTCTCCCCTGTATTGTACAAATATGAGAAACCAAAAACTTTTCGCGCTTCAATTGCTGGACTTCCATGGTGGTCAATTTTCACCTTTGTACGCTGTGGGCTCCTGTATGCTTTCGGACTCCGAGAAAGGCATCAAATATCAGCCATCTAATCATCATGGCCATTCTTGCGATGAGGAATTTTGCGGCGCTGTAAAGAATGCAATTTTTGAATTGCGTGGACTCAGGAAAAATGCCAACTTCCCTGAATGCGTGAAAGCTAGCGATGAAAAGAGGGCCGAAAAGCTGGCGGCACGCTTGGAGAAGTTTCTGAAATAAGAAATAATTCTTGATTTAACTTTTTCACCTGCTATCTTTTCAGTCTTATGAGTCAAATATCCGCCCCTCAATGCATCGCCTTGTCAGTTAAATTTCTTGGCCCGTCTAATCATCGCGGCTCGCGAGTTAAAGCCAGTTGTAAACGGTTAAGCCTGAATAAAACCTTTTCTTACAAATATGAGGAAAATGGAGCCGTTGAACAAATAGAGGCGGCCCTCCTTAGAGCTGGAATCCCTTGTCAGAGCTTGCTTGATATGGGGGATCATTACATCCTGGTCATCGACTGGCAGTACCGCGAGGCATTGACCGCTTTTATGAAGTAGTGTTTTGGCTTAGGGAAAGCATTTTGCGGCTTCTCATTTTTGAGAGAAACTATTTTCAACTTTTTCACTCTCCTTCATTGACAGTACAGAAACCCTGCTTTATAGTAGGGGGCGCTAGCGGAAAGCAGCACAGGCACCCGCCTTTTGATCTTTGACAACTCCACAAGCAAGCACGCCCATCGCGTGCGTTGCATTCAGGCGACCACTTGCCACGTTGGCAATTAGCCGCTTGAAAAACAACGCATTATAAGATATTATGACTACCCTTGACCAATCCGACAAGCTCGCCCTTTCCGCCCTCTTTTGTCACGAAGACGATGAAGGTGTGGAGCCTCTGCCAGCCGCACCCCTCTTTGATTACGGCGCGTGCCGCGATCGTATCCAAGGGTACGCGCCTCCCGCCCCTCGCTCCTACTCGCCATCCTATGACGTGGAAGAAGCGCCAGACATTAGCGAAGATGAAGATGAGGAAACCTTGAACGCCCTGCTTACCGCCTTTTATGTCAGCAAGCAGGGGCACGACTACAGCGGCGACATCTTGCCAAGCATGCGTTCGCGTGGCGCAATCTCCGCTGAATTGCGCTCTATGGGCTGTGAATGGTAAGGATTATCAACCTATGCTTACTTTCTTACTTCTCGGCTT
>Ga0181555_1000022_pt1 | contig 155685 bp, 141 predicted proteins | sample 011ome_15_FD_145601 | JGI IMG/M metagenome (GOLD analysis project Ga0181555, IMG submission 145601) | Coastal salt marsh microbial communities from the Groves Creek Marsh, Skidaway Island, Georgia - 011504AT metaG (spades assembly) | ecosystem: Environmental > Aquatic > Marine > Intertidal...
ACCCGTCCGCGGAGCTGATGCAGCTGAGCGAGACCCAGACGCTCGGGGTTCTCGATTACCATCAGGCTCGAATTAGGCACATCGACACCCACTTCGATAACGGTTGTCGCAACGAGAAGATCGATTTCGGCCGCTTTGAAACGCGCCATGACCTCTGCCTTTTCACTCGGCTTCATGCGCCCGTGGACGAGGCCGACGCGCACCTGCGGCAACTGCTCTGCTAGCTGCTGCGCCGTTACTTCCGCCGCCTGACATTGCAACACCTCTGACTCGTCTATTAGCGTACAGACCCAATAGGCTTGGCTCTGGTTTTCGCACGCCGCTGCAATGCGTTCAATTACTTCGCCCCTGCGCTCGTTGGAAACGATAAGTGTGTTAACCGGCGTGCGCCCCGGCGGCAGCTCATCGATAATCGAATTGTCTAAGTCCGCGTAGGCGCTCATCGCAAGCGTGCGCGGAATCGGCGTAGCAGTCATGACCAGCTGATGCGGATTGATGCGCATCGACGCGGCTTTGTCCCGTAGAGCGAGCCGCTGTTGCACGCCGAAGCGATGTTGCTCGTCAATAATAATGAGCCCGAGCTTTGCATAATTTACCTCACCCTGAAACAGCGCATGAGTACCGACGAGAATCTGGCAGTCGCCCGACGCAACGCGCTCGAGCTGCTCGGCGCGTGGTTTACCTTTCTGTTTGCCGCTGTGCCAGCCAACCTCGATACTCAAGGGCTCGAACCATTGCCTGAAATTTACAGCATGCTGCTCGGCGAGAATTTCGGTCGGCGCCATCAGCGCCACTTGATAGCCAGCATCAATTGCGCGTAGCGCCGATAGCGCGGCGACTACCGTTTTTCCCGAGCCAACGTCGCCTTGCAGCAAGCGCAGCATCGGGGTCGGCCTAGAAAGGTCTTCACTGATCTCAGCAAATGCGCGGCGCTGACCGCCGGTTAATTCGAATGGCAGTGTAGAAAGAAAGCCGCGGATGAGTTGGTTTTCGCCGACAAACTGCGGCGCTGGCTGCGCGGAGACGTCCTCTCGCAGGCGACGTAGGCTAAGCCTATGAGTGAGCAGCTCTTCGAAGGCGAGACGATCTCGACCGGGATTTGGTGCCTCGCGATCCCAACCGCCAAAGGCATCAGCGGGTGGACGATGAATATGTTTTATCGCGTCGGTAAGGCTGGCGAGATTGAATTTAGCGACAATCTCACGGGGCAGGTAATCTTCGATCGCCTCATGTCCCACGACAAGGTCGACAGCCTGGCCGATTATACTTCGAAGCCTCGGCTGCATAAGCCCTTCGGTTGTGGGATAAATCGGTGTGAGTGTATCCGCCACTTTTTGATTTGCTTGTGAAAGAGGCTTGTATTCTGGATGGAAGAGTTCAAAACCCGCACGACCATGTTTTACCTCGCCATAAACCCGCAGCTGTGTGCCGACGGAAAGCGACTCTTTCTGTGCCGCGCTAAAGTGGAAAAAGCGCAGCGTTATGCTACCCGATGAATCCCTCAGACTGCAGCGCAGACTTCGGCGTTTTCCAAACTGCAGCTCGCAGCTCGTTACCTCGCCTTCGAACTGCATGTACTCACCAACTCTTGCGCGCGCGGTGAGCGTGATGCGGGTACGGTCTTCATAGCGAAGTGGGAGATGAAAGAGAAGGTCTTGTATCGAAGTTATACCAATGGCGGCGAGCTTTTTTTCCAGCGCAGGCCCCACACCTTTGAGTCGTGCAGGCGACATTGCATCGAGGCTCTTCACCATAGGTCGGGCTCGCTCGGGATCAGAGGCAGATTGCTATAAACAAAGCACCGCATCAATTTCGACGTTGACTCCCTTCGGCAGCGCCGAGACCTGAATCGTCGCGCGCGCAGGGTAAGGTTCGCTAAAATACTCCGCCATGATGGCATTCACTGCCGCGAAGTCGCCGAGATCGGTTAAATAAATAGTTAGCTTCGCAGCGTGTGCCAGCGAGCCGCCAGCTGCCGCGCAAACTGCGATCAGGTTTTTAAACACCTGATGCGTCTGCGCTTCGATGCCGCCGTCCACAACTTCCATCGTTTCCGGCACCAAGGGGATCTGACCTGAGAGGAAAACCATCTGACCCGATTTAATGGCCTGCGAATACGGGCCAATCGCAGCGGGTGCGGCGGCAGTTTGAATCGGTTCTAACGTCGACATAATCATTTCCTTGGTGATGTTTCTGAGTAAGCTAAAACGCGGAATAAGTTATTCGTTAGCGCCTAAGATGCTCTTGATAGTTTTACGAACCTTACGGCTCTTCACGCGCGTCACTTTGAGCACCGAGCGAATAAGTCGGACTTTCTTTAAGACGCGCGCAAGATGAATACGATTGCGCACATTTAAGCTTAGATTAACGATGCTGAAACGCGCGTCGCGTTCGACGGTCGAAATGCGTTCGATGTTTGCTTCGCAGCCAGTAATAGTGGTCGCAAGGGTCGCGATAATACCGCGTTGGTTTTCGAGCTCTACACGTAGATCAACAGAGAATTCACCCTTAACGTCAGGATCCCAGCGCACCGAGACACACTTCTCTGGATCGTCAATGATCTCAGCGATGTTGTTGCAGTCTTCGGTATGAATCACCATGCCGCGGCCCGTGCTGATATGCCCAACGATCGGGTCGCCAGGAATCGGATGACAGCATTTTGCATAGCTCATCACCATGCCTTCGGAGCCGCGAATGTCGATAGAGCCTTGGCGGTTAGACTCTTCCACAGCATCGACGGCACTGAGCTCTTCGTTGTTGCTTAAGCGTTGCGCGACCATAAACGACATGCGATTGCCCAGGCCAATTTCAGCGAGCAGTGCATCGAGTGACTCGAGCTGGGTTTGCTTAAGCACCGATTCGATGTTGGCAGGAGGTAAGTCGTCGATTGTTGTGCCAAAGCCTGCAAGTGCTTTGGTAAGCAGTCGTCTGCCGAGCGCGACAGATTCGGAGACTTTTTGATTTTTCAAATAGTGACGTATGTTGCTTCGCGCTTTTCCCGTAACTACAAAACTGAGCCATGCAGGATTAGGCTGCGTGCCGGGCGCGGTAATAATCTCAACTGTTTGACCGCTCTGAAGCGGCTCACTTAGCGGCGCGAGGCGACGACTTATGCGGCACGCGACGCAGGAGTTGCCGACGTCGGTGTGAATCGCATAGGCGAAATCGACGGCGGTTGAACCGGTTGGTAATTCGAATATAGTGCCCTTCGGCGTGAACACGTAGATCTCGTCAGGGAAGAGATCGATTTTCACGTTCTCGATAAATTCGAGCGAGTTGCCCGCGTGCTTTTGCAATTCGAGCAGGCCATTTACCCATTCGCGGGCGCGTCCGTGCGCGTTGCCGGGTAGGTCTTCGTTTGACTTATACAACCAGTGCGCGGCGATCCCGTTGTTTGCCATCGCCTCCATTTCTTCGGTGCGAATCTGAATTTCGATCGGTACACCGTGCATGCCAAAAAGTGTCGTATGAAGTGACTGATAGCCGTTCGCCTTGGGAATGGCGATGTAATCTTTAAAGCGTCCGGGAACAGGCTTGTACAAACTGTGAACGGCGCCGAGCACGCGGTAGCAGGTGTCCGCTTTGTCGACGACTATTCTAAACGCGTAAACATCCATGATGTCGGAAAACGACTTACGCTGGCTGCGCATTTTCTCGTAAATACTGTAGAGGTGTTTTTCGCGGCCGCTACAGCGGCCTACTAATCCCTCGCGCTCGAGACACGCCTCTATCGAGGTTTGAATTTTAGTGATGATCTCTTTGCGATTGCCTCGTATCGCCCTTACCGCTGCATCGATGCGATGAGCGCGCATCGGATAGAGCGCGTTAAAACCAAGCTCTTCGAATTCGACGCGCACATTATTCATGCCGAGGCGATTGGCGATTGGCGAATAGATGTCTAGTGTCTCGCGCGCGATACGTCGGCGCTTCTCCGGAGTGAGGACTTCGAGTGTGCGCATGTTATGGAGACGATCGGCGATCTTGACCAAGATGACTCGCAGGTCCTTAGCCATCGCCATGGCCATCTTTTGAAAATTCTCGGCCTGCGCTTCGGCGCGACTCGAAAAAGTCATTTTGTTGAGCTTGCTGACACCATCGACGAGCTCAGCAACACTGTTGCCAAACTGGGTCTTGATCGCTGTCTTGGTGATGCCGGTGTCTTCGATCACATCGTGGAGCATCGCGGCCATGAGGCTCTGCGGGTCCATGTGCATTTCACACAGAATGCCGGCGACGGCTAAGGGGTGAGTGACATAGGGCTCACCGCTGCGGCGAAACTGCCCCTCGTGCGCCTGTTCGGCGTAGTAATAAGCGCGGCGAATGCCGTTGATCTGATCGCGATTGAGGTATGAAGAGAGACCCGACACCAGTGCGTCGATAGACTCAACGGGCGGGGCGATGGCGGTGACGGGCACTTAACTCTCCCTCTCATCAACCCGCTGGCAAAAGAGCCGCGGGTGCGGCACTTGGAACTTCCTAGTCTTCTACTTCTTCTGCAGCGGCTTGATCTGCACCAACTTCTTCTGCGTCGTCTGCGAGAATGATGTCGGCTGCAGCGGCTTCAATAGCGGCTTCGGCTTCGGCAAGTGCGTTCACCTCGGCTTCCATATCGATCTCTTCGAGTTCGTGACGTGGCTTCGCCTTCAGGATATCGGCGTTAACATGCCCCTCGGCGATTTCGCGCAGCGCGATAACAGTTGGCTTGTCGTTGTCTGCGGCGACCATCGGGTCTTTGCCACCCGTCTGGATTTGACGCGCGCGCTTGCTCGACACCATGACGAGCTCGAAGCGATTCTCTACGTTGTCTAAGCAGTCTTCTACAGTAATGCGTGCCATTTCAGTACCTTATACCATTGTGGGGCGTGCCCCGAATTTAATCTAACGGGAGTCGCTGGGATTATTCACAGCGGGTCAGCGATTTTACGCAATGTTGCGCCAAATTGCAGTCTTTTCAGTCAAATCAGCGAGTTAAATTGCCGTAGCGAGGGATCTACTGACTAAACCTCGTCGATTATCAGCCGCTTACCCGCCGCTTACTCGCCGCTTAGTAGTGCGCTTAGTATTGCCTCGAGGCGCTGTGACTGTACTTCACAGCTGAGCCGCTGTGACAAAATAACCGTTCTAAGATCCGCGAGCGCAGTATCGAAATCGTCGTTTACAAGAATATAGTCCGCTTCCTTAACATGCGATATTTCGGCGACCGCCTGCCGCATTCGACGCGCAATCGTCTCGGCGTCATCCTGTCCACGTCCTGTAAGCCTCTGCGTGAGCGCGTCGAGCGAAGGTGGAAGAATGAATATTGAACATGCCGAGGGATGCTGATCGCGCACTTGCGCCGCGCCTTGCCAATCGATCTCGAGAATGACATCGATGCCCAGAGCCAGCTGCTCGTTGACCCATGTTTTCGATGTGCCATAAAAATTGCCATAGACCTCGGCGCTTTCGAAAAACTCTTCGGCCTGGCGCATCGCGCTGAAGGCTTCTTCATCGATGAAGTGATAGTTAACCCCGTCGACCTCACCGGCGCGCGGCGCACGCGTCGTATGCGATACCGACACACGGAGCGATTCGGTGCTATCGACAAGCGCCTTCACGAGACTGGTCTTACCGGCACCTGAAGGTGCAGTGACGATAAATAGGGTGGCTTTGGAGGCTTGATCCGACATGCATTGACTCTCTTTCGCGTGAAACTTCATTATCCGCTAGAACGGCTTTAGAGTGTAGAGTCAATCGGTTAGATTCAGAGCGGTTAGATTCAAAACGCATTGCTTCAAAGCAGCGAGACGACGACGCTATGACTTTTAGTCGCAACCTAACATCGCTAACGGAAATCTTATTCGGGCTATGGCTGAATTCGAATGCGTGAGGGGCGCGTAGTCACCCCTCACTTGCAGGTTCCTGTTTGAGCCGACTGTTTAGTTAGACTCAGTCTCTCGCTCAGCGCGTCTTGCGCCTGCCAAAATACCTGGCATCGCGTAATTACCCTCATGACACGCGTATTCATAGAGGCGGCCATCTGTCGCATGAAAGCTTAGCTCGGCGGTCCACGGCTGACTGTAAAGATTACTGTCGTCGACCGTAAATTGGTAGACGATTTCAGTGTCGCTGTAGCGCGTAAAGCGCTCGGTAATTTTGCCCGCCGCCGAAATAGGCACAGAGCTTTGTTGCATCTGCTGTGGATTGATATTCACTGTTTCCACTATCAATGTGTCGCCGTCATACCAGCCTACCGAGTCGCCAAACCATTGCTGAAGCACCGACGGACGGCGATTGGCCCGCGCCTCTTCTTCTGAATCAAACGTTGGAATTATGCGAGCGTCGTGCGCCATTTCCACCAAAACGGTCACATAGTCGTCGGTTTGAACGAACTGGTAGGTGCTGTTATACAGCGTGCCCATCATGCCCGGGCCTGCGGTATTGCCGAAGCCGATCAAACAGCGCTCCGCCAGTGGCAGCGCTTCGGGGCCAGAATTGTCGCCAATCCCGGTTAGGTAGCGGTAGCCGAAGCTCTTTCGATTCAGATCGACTAGCGGCTCTTCGAGTCGCGGGATCTGGCCATTGGGCGGATCTATTATGTAAGACGTGCGAAATTCACCCATCACATTGGCAAGCTGCGAACCCGGGTCAGTCCAAAACGAGTTATAGCCTCTTAGCCCAAAATCAATACTCCCTGCTGGTGGCGCGCCATTAGGGGACTCCGCCGGGGCGCTTTCGTCGAAATCACCCGGCGCGATGCCTGCGATTGGCGTACCGTCAGCGATCTGCTGCGCAAGATCGGCGTTCACGACAAGCGGCTCGACGCCCTCTGGTCGGGTGAGCCCGGTTAACGACATATTCGTGAACGTCCCGTTTAAATCAGGGCGCTGTGCGAGGGTTGCGCTTGTTGCGACAAGACTCAGTGCTGCGGCGACTAATGTGTGGGTGAGGCGGATTGTTATCGACATGATGGTCTCCTCGACTGTGTTTTAACGAAATACGGCACTATTTATATCAGAGAAAAGCTCTTTGGTCAGGTGCAGTCTGATCTGTTCTTTAGGTTCTGGCGTTAAAGAGTAGCTCCACATAAATTCTTTCATAAGGACATACAAGATGATTAACACACTACGCACGTTGTTCATCGCATTAAGCTTTACCGTATTCTCTACTGTTTCACTTGCCGACCATCACGGTGGCGGGCATGCAAAAGACATCGTCGATACAGCTGTCGAGGCCGGTTCATTCAGCACACTCGTCGCTGCTGTTCAGGCGGCAGGTTTGGTCGACACGTTAAAAGGCGAAGGCCCCTTTACCGTATTCGCACCAACTGACGAAGCGTTCGCTGCATTGCCAGCAGGCACGGTCGAGAATCTTCTCAAACCAGAGAATCTCTCAACGCTTGCGGGAATACTGACCTACCACGTGCTGCCAGGTAAGGTGATGTCAGCTGACATCGCTGGCAAGTCACTAGAAGCGGCTACGGTACAGGGCATGAATCTCGCTATCGACGCAACCGACGGCGTAACAGTCAACGGGGCAAATGTCGTGACAGCTGACATTGAAACGTCGAATGGCGTAATACACGTAATAGATACAGTACTGATTCCTTCAATGTAATCTTTGAGATTTTCAGTAGTTGAGAGAAAGCCGGCCATTGAGCCGGCTTTTTTTTGGAAGGCGGTGCATAGTGACTAAAAAACTGGCGGCCTGCAGGGCGGATAGAATAGAGTTGCCTTAAGATTACTTGCACCGAGATCGCTCTTTGCGCTGAATTTTTCGACAGAGGAAACCCATGACTGACGCAACTTACACCCCGCCCAAAGTATGGACATGGGACACCGAAAATGGCGGCCGTTTCAGTAAAATCAATCGGCCTATTGCTGGCGCTACGCATGAAAAGGATCTACCAGTGGGTGAACACCCGCTTCAGCTTTATTCATTAGGTACACCGAATGGCGTTAAGGTCACGATAATGCTTGAGGAGCTTCTCGCGCTCGGTAGAGATGCCGAGTACGATGCTTTCTTGATTAACATCACAGAGGGCGAACAGTTTAGCAGCGGCTTCGTAGCACTTAACCCAAACTCAAAAATACCTGCGCTACTCGATACAGAGACCGGTATTCGCGTTTTCGAGTCCGGCGCCATTCTGCTTTATTTAGCCGAGAAATTTGACGCCTTTATACCTAAAGACTTATCCGGCCGCACCGAATGTTATTCATGGCTGATGTGGCAAATGGGCAGTGCTCCCTATCTCGGAGGCGGCTTTGGTCACTTCTACGCCTATGCACCGGAGAAATTCGAATACCCAATCGATCGATTTAGTATGGAGGTTAAGCGCCAGCTCGACGTGCTCGATCGAACCTTAGCCAATAACACGTATTTGTGCGGCGACGACTATACAATTGCCGACATGGCAGTGTTCGCCTGGTACGGCGCGTTGGTTATTCACGATTTATACGCCGCCTCCGAATTTTTGTCAGTAGCGCGCTATAAAAACGTGGTCAGATGGGCGCAGCAGATTGACGCGCGACCTGCCGTTGAGCGCGGCAAACGCGTAAATAAAATCTGGGGGCCAGAAAGCGAACAGGTAGCGGAGCGCCATTCGGCAGCGGATTTGGACTAGAAGACGAGTCTAATGCGACGGGATAAAAGCGGTGACTTGTGGAAGAGTTTTTCATACCTGACGCTGCGTTTTAAACGCCCAGTAAAAACTTACTCGATATTCTGAATCTGCTCGCGCATCTGTTCAATCAGCACTTTAAGATCCACCGCGCTGCGCGTGGTCTCCACCACAATCGACTTCGACGACAGCGTGTTGGCTTCGCGATTAAGTTCCTGCATCAAAAAATCTAGGCGGCGACCCATCTGATCGTCGCTGCGCAAAACGCGCTCTACCTCGTTTACATGCGCGCCGAGTCGATCGAGTTCTTCGTCGATGTCGGCCTTCTGAGCGAGCAGCGCGATTTCTTGTTCGAGGCGTGCTGGATCAATCTCAATCTCGATTTCGGCTATTTTCGCAACGAGGTTCTGGCGCTGCTTCGCGAGAATATCGGGCATCATCAATCGAACATCGGCAACGATTGCGCGTATTGCATCGAGGCGCTGAAGAATAAACTCGCAAAGCTCGGCACCCTCGCGTTCGCGTGTGGCGATGAGGTCGCTTAGTGCCTCTGAGAAAAGTGCAAGCGCGTCTTGTTCGAGCGCCTTCTTATCGATCTCACTGGTGCCTATAACACCCGGCCAACGGAGAAGCTCGGCGGTCGAAAGCGGCGCGACGTCTGAGGCAAGCGAGCCGATTACGTCACCCGCTTCGAGCAGCTGTTTAACGAGCGTGGTATCAACGTGAATTTTACTGACCGACGCGCCATCGGCCGCCTCGGTTTGAAATCTAAGTTGACACTCTACCTTGCCGCGATTGAGCTGTTTACGCAGAGCGTCGCGCACCGTGTTCTCAAGCGCACGGAAACTTTCTGGCACGCGCACACTTGCCTCGAGATAGCGATGATTTACCGAGCGTATTTCCCACGCGAGCGAGCCGTAGTCCTTGTCGATTTGCTGACGAGTGAAAGCGGTCATGCTCTGGACCATGGTCAATCTCCGTGTGCGGTAAAACGATGAGCATAACCCAACTTGCGTGGGTTGTCCGTCATGTTGCTCTCGGCGAGTCTGTCTAAACGCGTCTCGACTCGCGTTAGCCGCGCTATTGGGCGATAATTCACCCTCACTGTACGGTGTCGCCGATGCCGTTCCCTCTGATCCACCGCAGTAAACGGATATTCTATGACAGACCTAGCCCGACCAAGCCAACGCCAAGCCGACCAATTACGCGAGGTAAAACTCACGCGCGACTACACCATGCATGCCGAAGGGTCGGTGCTTGTGGAATTCGGCAATACAAAGGTGCTGTGCACCGCAAGCGTCGAGCAGGGTGTGCCTCGTTTTTTAAAAGGCAGCGGCAAAGGTTGGGTAACAGCCGAATATGGCATGCTACCGCGCTCGACAGGCAGCCGCATGGACCGCGAGGCTGCTCGCGGTAAGCAAGGCGGGCGCACGCAAGAGATTCAACGCTTGATCGGTCGCGCATTGAGAGCCATCGTCGACATGAAGTTACTCGGCGAAAATACAATTAAAATCGACTGCGACGTCATTCAGGCGGATGGCGGCACGCGTACCGCATCTATAACTGGCGGTTGTGTGGCGTTAATCGACGCGGTGAACTTTTTGCTGCGCAACAAAAAAATTAAAGACGACCCCATTAAGCACAAAGTCGCTGCGGTATCGGTCGGCATCTATAAAGGTCACGGTGTGCTCGATCTCGACTATGCCGAGGACTCCACAGCCGAAACTGACATGAACATTGTGATGATCGAAAACGGCGGGTTTATCGAATTGCAGGGCACGGGCGAGGACGGCGACTTTACGCACGCGCAGTTGCTCGAGATGATCGGACTTGCTGAAAAAGGCATTCGCGAATTATTCGATTTGCAAACTGCGGCGCTGCGCGGCTAACGGCTACGACAAGAGACTAGTAATAGAGGCAAAAGATGAAAGACTTTCAAAGCCAATTTCTGCACTTTGTGATCGATCATGAGATTCTGCGTTTTGGCGAATTCACGTTAAAGTCTGGTCGTAAGAGCCCCTATTTTTTCAACGCTGGGCTATTTAACACTGGCGGCAAATTGGCTTTTCTTGCGCGCTGCTATGCCGATGCGATTCTCGACTCTGAGGTCGACTACGATGTGCTTTTTGGCCCCGCGTATAAAGGCATTCCTTTGGCGGCGACAACGGTCGTCGCACTCTCTTCGGAACATGGCGTCGATAAGCCCTATTGTTTTAACCGCAAAGAGGTCAAAGACCACGGTGAGGGCGGTAGTATTGTTGGCGCGCCATTGGCCGGTCGCGCTCTGGTGATCGACGACGTTATCACTGCGGGGACTGCTATACGCGAAGCGGCGCAGATAATTGCCGACAACGGCGCAACGATGGCCGGCATCGCTGTTGCAATGGACCGGCAAGAACGAGGCACCGGTGAGCTATCGGCGATACAAGAGGTCGAGCGCGATTACGGTGTGCCTGTGATCAGCATCATTCAGCTCGATCACATTATTGACTACCTCGAAGCGAGCAATAATGCCGAGCTGCAAAAGTTTTTACCGGCCGTTTCTCGGTACCGCGAAGAGTACGGCGTTAAGGCCTAATTGACTCTTACGTTACGCAGGTGCGTTGCTGCCAAAGCCGTCGTCTATGCCGAAGGGCATCATAAGATTTGCGCTTAAATACGGCCACTGAATCTCCCAATGCTCGAGAGGCGACTGGGTAAAACCGCTGCGCACAAACTGCGCCAGACGTCCCTCGACTGCGGCCAACAGCAGACTGGTGAGCGCGGCGGCTGAAATGCTCGGCTTCAAATTTTCCCGAATCTGCGCCTCGCGCAGTATCTGTTTTATTTGTGCTTCAAGACGCGCGTAGAACTGGCTAATTCGCTCTCGGAGGCGATCGTTCTCACCGTTTAATGCGTCGCCCGTGAGTAGCCGCGTCATACCAGGGTTACGATCGCAGAAGGTGAGAAGCAGCGAGAGAATATTGTAAATACGCGTCTCAGCTGTGCCTTCATCGGCGGCGAATCGGGCAATGCGCGCAAACAGCGTGTCTTCGATAAACTGAATAAGCCCCTCAAACATCCGTGCCTTACTCGGGAAATGGCGATACAGCGCGGCCTCCGAAACGCCTACTTCGCGAGCGAGTGCCGCGGTGGTGATACGCGCGCCGGGTTGTGTTTCGAGCATTTGCGCAAGCGACTGCAGAATGTGGTCTTTGCGTGAAATCTTAGTCGTGGTTTCCATGGCTTCGCATCTTCTCTCTTTCAGTAAAATTGTAAGGGCCGCGCCTGTTCAGCGCGGGGGCTGCAGGACTAGCCTAGGGATTCGCTAGTGATTAATGTGCCGACGCCTTCGTTGGTAAATATTTCGAGCAGAACCGCATGCTCTACTCGGCCATCGACAATAGTCGCGCTGCGCACGCCGCCTTTCACGGCATTAAGTGCACATTCAACTTTTGGCAGCATGCCACCGTGAATTGTTTTGTCGGCAATTAAACTGTCCACCTGCTGCGTACTTAGTCCGGTCAGCACATTACCCTCTTTGTCTTGCACGCCCGAAATATTCGTCAGTAGGATAAGTTTTTCGGCACCCAGCACGCGGGCGAGTTCACCGGCGACTGAGTCAGCGTTAATGTTGTAACTGGCGCCGTTTTCATCTGTACCGATCGGTGCGATAACAGGAATAAAATTACTGTTTTTCATTACCTCCATTATCTCGGTATTAATGCTGACAATCTCGCCAACCTGACCGATGTCGATGCCGCCGATCTCTGCCCCGCCGCCCTTGAGTTTCAGCTGACGCGCGCGGATTAGATTGCCGTCTTTGCCTGTAATGCCCACTGCTTTACCCTGATTTTTGTTAAGCAGTGAAACGATCTCTTTGTTGACTAAGCCGCCGAGCACCATCTCTACGACGTCCATGGTTTGTCTGTCGGTAACGCGCATGCCGTCGACAAAATTCGACTCGATGTTGAGCTTAGTTAATAACTCACCGATCTGCGGACCGCCGCCGTGCACAACAATAGGGTTGATTCCAACCAGCTTCATTAGCACGATGTCGCGGGCAAAGCTGTGTTTAAGGGCTTCGTCGACCATAGCGTTGCCGCCGTATTTAACAACGATTGTTCGGCCCGTGAACTTTTGAATATAGGGCAGCGCTTCGGTTAGTACCGTCGCAATATTTCTTGCGTTACTTAACGTCAGTGACATGATTCTCTCTTTGTTATTAGCCAAGCTGCGCGTCTGCGCGTTCTGTTTTATCGGGTGAGGCGTTCGGCAATCAGGTGCAGCATTTTACGCGCAACTAAGTGCTTATTGCCCGCGGCGAGTTCCGTGACCCCCGCAGCATCCACCGCCGTAATTGCGACGCTGTCGCTGTTAAAGGTATCGGTCGCCTGATTAGCGAACAGCAGGTCGAGTTTCTTCGCAGCGAGCTTGCCTTGGCCGTTAGCGACGACGTTCTCTGTTTCGGCGGCGAAGCCGACGACCAACGTTGGTCGCTGCGTAAGACTTGCGACCTCGGCGATGATGTCGGGGTTTTTAACAAGCGACAACGTTATCGCCTCGCCCGCTTTCTTGATCTTTTGCTCGGCTATCTGCGCAGGTCGGTAATCGGCGACAGCGGCAACGCCGATAAATACATCTGAGTTGCCAACAACCTCAAGCGTCGCTGCGAGCATGTCCTGTGCGCTAATGACGTCTACGCGCTTTACTCTTTCGGGTGTCGCGAGTGTCACCGGACCGCTAATGAGTGTGACGCGTGCACCCGCAGCTGCTGCCTCGGCGGCGAGCGCGTAGGCCATCTTTCCCGAACTGTGGTTGCTTATATAGCGCACCGGATCCAACGCTTCACGCGTCGGCCCGCCGGTTATCACGACGTGACGACCGGCTAGCGCGCCGGTGTCGAACAGCGCGGCACAGGCGGTGACAATCTCCTCAGGTTCGGACAAACGTCCGAGGCCGACATCGCCACAGGCCTGTTCTCCTGACCCAGGACCGATGAGTGTATAGCCTCGCGCCGCCAGCGCCGTGATATTCGCCTGAGTCTGCGCATCGCTCCACATGCCTTGATTCATCGCCGGCGCAATGGCGATAGCAGCGGGGGTCGCGAGCACTAGCGTGGTGAGTATGTCGTCGGCTTCGCCGTGGGCGATGCGCGCAATAGAGTTGGCCGTCGCGGGCGCAACGAGTACGAGGTCGGCCCAGCGGGCTAGCTCGATATGCCCCATCGCTGCCTCGGCTTCGGGGTCGAGAAGGTCGAGATGTACGCGGTTGCCTGACAGCGCTTGCAGCGTGAGGGGGGTGATGAATTCAGTGGCCGACTGGGTCATCACCACACGCACTTCCGCGCCCGCCTTAATAAACAGCCGTGTGAGCTCGGCGCATTTATAGGCCGCAATACCGCCGGTAATGCCCAAGAGTATGCGTTTGTTAGAAAGACTCAACATGATGATTCCAACGAGGCGACTGCGCCTTCTGGTCGATTGCGATCAAGTCCACCTGCGTGCGGCGAGCTGCAGCCAGCGAGGGGATTGATAAAAGTTTCCTAAGTATAGCAGGCGAATGCGTCGAAGAGAGTACTTACTAACAAACACGCAGTCGCCAAGCGAAAAAGGCAAAAAGTGGCCCGTCTGCGCTGCGTCATCTATCTTTATAGTTGACCCTAACCCGGCGCTAAATTATCGAATTCGCTGATCAGACCCAGCTAACGCCCAACTAACACCTAGCTAGCACCCCCTAATCCACCTCTAGTCCAAAGAGATGACATGGCTCTGTCTACCTGGCCTGAAAGCGAAAGACCCCGTGAGCGATTTATCGCCGAGGGCCCGCAAAACTTGTCCGATGCCGAACTCATCGCGCTGATCTTGCACACCGGTGTGCGCGGCCGTTCGACCGTTGATCTTGCACGGTCGCTGCTTGCCGAATACGGTGGACTCGCGAATTTGCTTGGCGCCGACAGCGAACGCCTGCTGCACTCGCCGGGTATTGGCGCCGCCAAGGCGGCTCGGCTCGGCATCATCCGTGAACTGTCCCACCGCCATCTCGCCGAGCGTCTCGCTGCGCGCGATGTGCTCGAAAATTCGACCGAAACCCGAAACTATTTTCGTGCCCGCTACCGCGACTGCCCGCGTGAAGTATTCAGCTGTTTGTTTCTCACTAATCAGCATCATATTGTCAAACTCGAGGATATGTTCACCGGTACGATAGATACCGCGGCGGTCTATCCCCGCGAGGTGGTCAAGCGAGCGCTCTATCACAATGCCGCGGCTGTGATACTCGCCCACAATCATCCCTCGGGTATCGCCGAGCCGAGTCGGTGCGATATCGACATCACCCTGCGGCTGAGAGACGCGCTTAGCACGGTCGATGTACGGGTGCTCGATCACTTAATTATCGGACACTCGCAGGTCGTGTCGCTGGCCGAGCGGGGGCTAATCTAATGCGCGGGCTCGCCTCTGAAAACGACGCTACTTCTGCGCGCGCGGCTGACAGGAAAAACTAGGTATAGTGGTCTGGTGAGACACGAGCACCTAGGCGGCTCGAAAGCGGCGAATAATTGACGCTTTAGTGCGTCAAAACCACGCTTTCGTTTGCTATCTAGCGGTGCTTTTGGTATAAAACGCAGCTCTTTTTTGCCGACATCCCTGTCGCGCTGACTCGGTCGGCACTTCGCGATGACCTTACGGCAGGAAACACAAGTTCATTACAATTCACTAAGACTACTGTGAGGCGCAGCCCAGCTGGGTTAGGGTTAAACAGGTTATACGAGGCAGCAACATGTCTAGGGTTTGCATGGTAACTGGCAAGAAGCCAATTACAGGGAACAACGTATCCCACGCTAACAACAGGACCAGACGTCGGTTCTCGCCCAATCTTCAATCTCACCGTTTTTGGGTTGAGTCTGAGAAGCGCTTCATCAAGCTGCGTATCTCAACGAAGGGAATGCGCATTATCGACAAGGTGGGTATCGATTCGGTACTGGCTGATATCCGCAAGAATGGCGCGAAGGTTTAAGCAACCTTCGAGCTAGCGCTTCAACTAGAGCTCGTCAGCGAGCTGATACGCAAGGCTAAAGCTATGAGAGACAAGATCCGTTTAGTGTCCAGCGCCAAGACTGGTCACTTTTACACGACAGATAAGAACAAGCGCACTATGCCCGATAAGATGGAAATCAAGAAATTCGATCCCGTCGTTCGCAAGCATGTGATCTACAAAGAAGCCAAGATCAAGTAAGCATGCCTTACTCGGCTTAGCCGGTGCGCCGTGACTAGAACGGTGTAGTGGCAAGCCCTTCTTTTAGACTCTTGAGTCTTAACCAGAGCTCTCCAGCTCTGAGCAGAGAACCAAGAACCGCGCGAAAATGCCGGCATTCGGTTACCCCAGCCAAACACTGAGGGTTAACGAAGGCCGGCTTTTTTGCGCCTGCGGTTTGGCCGTCGCCATTTCACGTAGCAAATGCAATTAACGTTTCGTCGCCACAATCACCACGCGCCGCGGCGCAGGATGGCCCTCTATGCTGCGGCTTTTGTCGTTAGGGTCCAGCGAATCTGCGAGCGACTCATAGGGCATCCATGACGTCGCGCGCTGCTCTTCTGTGGTGGTAACCGACTCATCAACCACACGCACTCCATCGAATCCCGCTTTGCTTATCCATGCCGTCAGCGTCGCAATCGTTGGCACAAACCAAATGCCGCGCATCCGCGCGTAACTGCCCGGTGGGATGAGGCTATAACCCTCGTCACCTTCCACAAATAGCGTCTCAAGCACCAGCTCGCCGCCGCTTCGCAGGCAGTCACGCAGCTGCACCAGATGGTCGATCGGTGAGCGTCGATGGTAGAGCACGCCCATCGAAAACACGGTATCGAAGGCGCCGCAGCGTTCGGGAAAATCATCGAGGGTGATCGGTAAAACGTCGACTGCGACCTCGGAAAGATACCGCTGCAGGAGTAAGAACTGCGCGACATAGGGTACATGCGGATCGATGCCCAGCACTTGCTTCGCCCCTGCGCCGGCCATGCGATACGCGTAATAGCCATTGCCGCTGCCAACATCCAGCACGCGCCGTCCGGTCAGTGGACTAATCGCATTCTCGAGCCGCGCCCACTTTAAATCACAGCGCCACTCGGTATCGATGCCAATGCCAAAAAGCGTAAAAGGCCCCTTGCGCCAGGGGATAAACGCCTCAAGCTGTGCCCTAAACTCGAGCGCCGGCAGCACGTCGTGCAGATCGGCTGCATCACCAATCACAAGCCGCGCCGAAGTTAATTCGACACTCGAAGCTCGTGCGGCGGGCAGGGCGTCGAGAGCGTTTGTCCAGCGGCTTAAATCGCCATGATTAAGCGCGCTCGGTGTTACGGAGGCCAGCGATTGGGCGAGCGCACTAAGCCACTTGGTGTCCGCGCGCGCGCTAAAGCGGTTGAGCTGCGCCGAATAAAAGCGCGCAAACACGTCTGGCTCGAGGGGAGAACTAGGGTGAGTCATTACAGACGCCTTACTTAAACGCCACCATCGACGCGAAATTAAAACATTGGAACCAACAGTCAACCGAATGGAAACCAGCGCCGTTCAGCCGCTCGCGATGAGCCGCAAGCGTCTCGGGGATCAGCACGTTCTCGAGCGCTGCGCGCTTTTGGCTAATTTCTAGCTTGCTGTAGCCTTGAGTCTCTTTAAAGCGATGATACAAGTCGATAAACAGCTCGTTGAGCGCGGGGTCGGGGAACTTTATTTTCTCGGAGATTACCAGCAGACCGCCTGGACGCATGCCGTCGTAGATCTTTTGCATCAATGCCTCCCGCGCCGCAGGATCAATAAACTGCAGAGTAAAGTTGAGAATAACCATCGAGGCATCTTCAATCTTGCTGTCGCGCAAATCTTCGTGTCGGCACTCGATAGGGTAAGGCTCATCGAGCGCGTCGAGTTTTGCAGAAAGTCGTGAGGTCATCGCCGCCGAATTGTCTATCGCGATAATGCGGTAGTCATTGTGAGGTAGCTGCTGCGCTACCGCAAAACTCGCGCCACCGAGACTCGCGCCCAGATCGTAAATGGTACTCCCCGTGCCGCAGTAGCGCTCTGCTAGCACGCCGATCATTGAAATGATGGTGCTGTAGCCCGGCACCGAGCGGTTAATCATGTCTTCGAAAACGCTCGCCACTTGGTCGTCGAAAGCGAACGCCGTGGGTAGGCGCTCCGTCGCAAACACACGGTCGGTTTGTGCGTTGCTGCTGTTTTTCTCGGTCATAATTTCCACCTAGTTTTGTCGCATTTCAAGCGCGGGCGAGAGCGATTATATTCGAGGCGCCCGACTCTATACAGACGACTATCAGAGCCGCTATCATCCACTTCATTCGAAACGAACTGGGTGACCTTCACACTCGGTCTGTGTTGAGAGAGTCACACTTTTTGGCAGCCGAACATTAACACCGCACGTCTTCTCTGAGGTCTTCCCCGCTAAAACGATGAGTCAGTTTCAGTGTGAAATCGTGCGCCAAAAGCGCAAGACACTTGGTCTCTATGTCAAACACCGCTGGGTTGAAGTGCGGGTGCCACTGCGCGCATCTAAGCGCGAGGTCGAAACCTTCATCGCCACTCACCGCGACTGGATCGAGGAGCGCCTCATTGCCGAAGCCCAGCGTCATAAAAACAGGCTGCGCATAGAACACGGCGGCAAAATTTTGTACAAAGCACGCGAGCTCACCATCGAGTTTCGTGACAATCGTAAAGAGCGCGTGATAATCGAAGACAAAACCTTCGTGATACAAGGCCACAAACTCACGCCGGCAAAAGCCAAGGCAATCGTCGAGAACTATCTACAAACCAAGGCCAAGGAATACATCGTGCCCCGCGCTACCGGACTTGCACAGCACCTCGGTGTGGATAAACACATCACCGACATCCGGTTCCGTAAGACCAAAACCAAATGGGGCCACTGCACCTCAAAGGGCGTGCTGCAATACAACTGGCTGATTATGCTCGCGCCCAACAGCGTAATCGACTACATGATTTCGCACGAGGTGTGCCACTTAAAACACATGGACCATTCCAAGCGCTTCTGGTCGTTGGTCGACTCCGTGTGCCCGAACAGTGATCGCTTTATCGACTGGCTGCGCGAGCACGAACACCGGCTGTATTTTTAGCTAGCGCTTGCAATAGAGCAAATCCCAAACCCCGTGCCCTAGCCGAATTCCCCGGCGCTCAAATTTAGTGCCCGGCCTGTCAGGCGTGAGCCAGAACTGCCCTGCGCCATTGGCGTTAACGAGACCCTGCACCGCTTCCATTGCCTCTACCATATGCTCGGCATACGGCTCCCAATCGGTGGCTAAATGAATGCGCCCCGCGTCTGTTAAAAGCGGCAGTAGGCCGGTAACAAACGCAGTCTGCACAAGGCGGCGTTTATTGTGCCGCTTCTTGTGCCACGGGTCGGGAAAGAAAATAAGTAGCGTATCAATGCAGCCCTCGCCGATGCAGTGCGCCAAAATGTCTTTTGCGTCGTGGCAAAAAACCTTCACGTTGCTTACCCCATTTTCGGCGAGCCCGTGCAGCAGTTTTCCAACCCCCGGCTTGTGCACCTCGATGCCCAAAAAATTGCGCTGCGGATTTGCCATCGCCATTTCGAGAAGCGAGTCGCCCATGCCGAAGCCAATCTCCACCGTGAGCGGATTCTCGTTGCCAAATAGTTCTTGGGTGGTAAATAAACGCGGCGCGTAGTCCACCACATAGTTGTCCCACTGCTCGCTGATCGCTACTTTCTGCGCATCGGTATAGCGCCCTGCCCGAATCACATAGCTGCGGATGGGACGGTGGCTACTTTCTGCCGCAGCGTCTTGCGACGGCTCTGAGGACACGTTAATTTCCTGAGGTTCGCTGGCGATCTCGTTTTCGTTAGTGCTCATAATGTCTAATCAACGTTTTTTTCATAGAGTGCTGTTTGCATTGCATGAATGCCCTAAGGACACACGCGAGCCTACGACTGCAGCTGAGTTGTCGCCGCAAACCAGACAAGACAGCCCCACGCAGCCAAAAAGCAGAGACCACCTAGCGGCGTAATCGCCCCAAGCCAGCGGATACCGGTAATCGCCAGCACATAGAGGCTCCCGGAGAACAGGACAATGCCCAACGTAAATAGATACCCGCTTATCCGCGGCAGCGTCGCCTGTGGCAGTGCCAGCAGCAAAAGCCCCACGCCAAACAGCGCTAGCGTGTGAAACATGTGGTACTGCACGCCCGTCTGAAACGTCGACGCCAGTTCCGGTGTCAGCCTATCGCGCAGCGCATGTGCGCCGAAGGCGCCGATACCGACCGCCAAAAAGCCGTTGATACCGGCAAGAGTAAGAAAAAGAGAGGGCATAGAATTGAGTCCTAAGTTGAGCGCGTCATTCTACCGTGTTTTTTTAAAAAAGGCGTAGGAGCGATTGAGTGTGAGTAAATTAAACGAGTGTTCTAATACTGTGCAGAAGAATTCGCGAAAAGGGTAATACAATCACTTAGAAAAAAGCGAGAAGCTCGGTATAACCAGACATAAAAAAGGGGCTCAAGAGCCCCTTTCTACTCATTCAAATAAAATTACGCGACCATCTTCGCTTTAATTTTATTCATCGCATTTTTTTCTAGCTGCCTTACGCGTTCGGCAGAAATACCATATTTGTCGGCAAGATCGTGCAGCGTTGCTTTATCGTCGCTCAACCAGCGGCTAGCGAGAATGTCCTTGCTGCGATCGTCGAGACCTTCCATGGCGAGATAGAGGCTGTTGTTGGTCGTCTCTTCCCACTCCTCTTCTTCGATCTGGGCTGCGAGATCGGAGTTCTGATCTTCTAAATAGTACGCAGGCGCTTTGAACGCCGCGTCGTCGTCGCTGTCGTTGTCAGCGTCGAAGGCCATGTCGTATGACGCCATGCGGCCTTCCATTTGCTGCACAACTTTCACATCAACGCCTAAATCTTCCGCTACCGCGTCGGCTTCATCGTTGCTTAACCAGCCGAGACGCTTCTTAGAGCTGCGCAGATTAAAGAAGAGTTTGCGCTGCGCCTTTGTTGTGGCGATTTTCACGATACGCCAGTTACGCAGAATAAATTCGTGCATTTCGGCCTTAATCCAATGCACCGCAAAAGAGACAAGGCGCACGCCGACTTCGGGGTTATAGCGCTTTACCGCCTTCATGAGGCCAACGTTGCCTTCTTGAATGAGGTCGGCTTGCGAAAGCCCGTAGCCAGAATAAGATTTGGCGAGATGGACAACAAAGCGGAGGTGCGCGAGTACGAGCTGGCGCGCAGCGTCTACGTTGTCTTCGTAATAATACTGTTTGGCGAGTTCGAGCTCTTGTTCAGGTGTCAAAATAGCGATGCTATTGACCGACGTCATGTACGCGGACAGGTCTCTTCCTGGCGTATTAGGCCCAAAGGAAGGATCGAATGCCTGAAGGCTCGTACCTGTATTTCCTTGGAAGCTTGTGCTCATTGTGTCGTTTTCCTCAGTTTTAAAGGGTCTGACCCCTCATCTACCTAGCCTTTACGCAAGCGCTAGCAGTCGAGATCAATTGCTCTGCAATCTGTCGACGGCCGCGTAGTTTAGCACTTTTCGGCCGTCTCGCCTAATGGCAAAGCACGTTGAGTGAAGGGTTGGAGTGCCCCGTTTGGCCCCTCGCAGTCCTACTCACTCAAGTCCAGTATCGCGCTGTAGCGACAAAGGATATTGATCTGGGATAGATATAGGGTCGATTAGCTAGGTTTCAAGGGCAGGGCTAGGGCTCGCAGGCGGCTATTGCTCGTCGACTAGCGACTACTGCGGCAATCCAGCCGAGCAATCCACCCGCGCCAAGGAGTAGTCCCAGTTCTTGGCCAGCGCGCTGCAGCGCCTCGCCTAGCGCAAATGCCCTGGAGTTGCCGTCTTCGACAGCGTAAAGTGCTAGAAACTGGCCTATTTCATGACCGATAAGACCCACAACGATAAGTTGTAGCAGCCACGCCAACAGCCCGCCGCCAATCCCCAAGAATAGCCCTAAGTAAAGAAACGGCCGTGCGATATAGCCATCACTCGCCCCAATAAGCTTACTCACGCGGATCTCGTCCCGGCGCTGCTCTACCGCAAGTCTGATGGTATTGCCAATTGCGGTGAGTAGCCCCACCGCCATGAGCAAGCTGAGGAGCTGCGCGGCGCGGCGGATGATCTGCGTTAGCGCTTGAAGACGTGCAAGCCATGCGCCCTCAACGGAGACACTCTCGACGCGCTCGACGCCGCGTATCTCAGTAGCGAGACGTTCCGCTGCCTCGCCGAGAGTGTCGTCGCCGCTCGCGCGGGCAGAAACAAGGAAGGTTGTTGGGAGCGGGTTTCTGGGACTGAACACTGAATCACCAGTATCGCTTTGAGAGCGAGTGCTTACTTCACTGTCGAAAGAGGCTAGAAATTCGCTATCCAGTCCTGCGGTTTCACTCAGTTGCGCGAGCGCCTGAGCGGGGGTGATGATCTCGAGAGAGTCGACCTCGTCAAGCTTAAGTATCTGTTCACTTACGCGCTTGGCGTCGTCGTCACTGACGCCTAGGTCGAGATACACGCTGATGCTCGCTTCGGACTCGAGCGCGACAATACCCGCTGACATCGCGCGCTGCAGCTGAAGTAGCAGCGCGGGCAAAAGCAGGGCAATGCCGATGACGAGCAGCGTAATCAGCGTTGCGGCAGGCGCCGCCCGCAGTCGTGACAGCGCGCGCGCCAATTCACGACGGTGTTCGGCAAGCGTGCTCACGCGTTTAAGGCTCGCGGTAGCCGAAGGCTTAGAACTCATTTGCCGAACCGCCTGCTGGGTGAGGGTTTGCTTCGGCGCTAAGCCGGCCTTCTTCGAGGGTTAGGGTACGATAACCGAGGCCGTCGATTAACACGCGATCGTGACTTGCGACAAGTAAGCTCACGCCTACGCTCATAAACTGCGCGAACAGCGCCATGATCTCAGCCGATAATTCGGGGTCGAGATTGCCGGTCGGTTCATCGGCTAGGATGATGCGCGGGGTGTTTACGACGGCGCGGGCAATCCCCACGCGCTGCTGTTCGCCACCAGAAAGCGCCATAGGCAACAGCTTCTCTTTAGACAAAAGCCCTACTTTGTCGAGGGCCGCGCGGACTCGGCGCTTGCCCTCGCGCGGATCGAGACCCGAAATCTCGAGCGGCAGCGCGACGTTATCATAGACGCTACGGTCATTGAGTAGCTGATGGTCCTGAAACACGGTACCTATCTGGCGTCGATGTAAAGCCAGCATTTTTGGCGAAATTTGGCTCATTTCATTGCCGTTAACGACAAGATTTCCACCACTGGGTTTCTCGATGCCGAGCACGAGTTTGAGCAGAGTGCTTTTGCCTGCACCTGAGTGACCGGTGACAAACGCAAACTCGCCCCGCGCGAGGCTAAAGGTCAGATTGGCCAAAGCTTGCTGACCGCCGGGATAGCGTTTACTGACTCTGTCGAAAGTGATCATTCGGATAAGGCTGTAGCCTTTCGCTCCTTTCATTGACACGCGTGGGGTGGCTCGCGTGGATGGCTATTTTGGTTAGCTCGCGACCCTTTTTTGTCTAGACGCTACGAGTCCGAGGAACTTGCCTCATCGCCAAACAGCGCCGCGACGAAATCATGCGCGTTAAAAGGCCTAAGATCGTCGATTTGCTCGCCAACTCCAATAAACCTGAGCGGAACGCCAAGGCGCTTAGCGAGGGCAAAAGCGACGCCGCCTTTTGCGCTGCCATCGAGTTTGGTGAGCGCCAATCCTGTAAGCGTCGTCGATTTATGAAAGCTATCGGCCTGCGCAAGTGCGTTCTGGCCTGTAGTCGAATCGAGCACCAGCAGGATTTCGTCGGGCAGGCGCGCGTCTTGCTTCTTTAAGACCCTGACAATCTTCTCGAGTTCGGTCATGAGATTATCTTTTGTGTGTAATCTGCCTGCGGTGTCGGCGATGAGAATGTCTATGCCCTTCGCCTTCGCCGACTGAAAGGCATCAAAAATAACCGAGGCGCTGTCTGAGCCGGTTTGCTGCGCCACGACCGGCACTGCATTGCGCTCGCCCCAGACCTGCAGCTGCTCGACGGCGGCGGCGCGGAAGGTATCGCCGGCTGCGAGCATGACGCTGTGGCCTTCGTTCTGATAGCGCTTGGCAAGTTTGCCAATGGTGGTGGTCTTGCCAACGCCGTTGACGCCAACCATCAGAATAACGAAGGGTTTTTTACTCGTGTCGATAACCAGCGGCACGTCGCAGGGCGCCAATATGGCCCGCAGTTCTTCGCGAAGAGCGGCCATGAATTGATCGGCGTCGGCGAGCTGTTTGCGTCCGAGGCGGGCGCGCAGCCCTTCGATAATGGTGTCGGTTGCTTCGAGTCCGACGTCTGCGGTGAGTAACTGTGTTTCCACCTCATCGAGTAGCGCAGCATCGACTTCTTTACGCCCGAGTACGATAGCGCCGAGGCCGTCGCTGAGTTTGCTGCGCGTGCGACTGAGGCCGTCGCGAAGTCGGCCAAAGAAGCCGCGCTTGTTCGGCTGTTCCGATTCACCCGCGGGCACCGCACTCTGCTCCGGCTCGCTTTCGCGCAGCTGGCCCTTGTCGGGCGTCTCGGGCGCAGCCACTGCGGCAGAATCTGATTCGTGTTCGGTTGCACTAGACTTATCTATCGCCTGTGCGTCTTCCTGCGGTTGTTTCTTTTTTCCAAAGCCGAACATGAGTGAGTCTCTAGCTGTGACTGAAAATGCTCTGAATACTGAGCGCCGCTATGCTACCACTTTTCAATCCAGCAATCGCACTGCGATGCTGTGCAACCTCGCCATCGCGGTTACACTTAGCGCATGAGCAACAATAAAAAACGCCCCGGCGGTAGCGTCCGCATTATCGGCGGCGACTTACGCAGCCGTAAAATTAATTTCCCCGATGCCGCCGGCCTTCGCCCTAGTGCCGACCGTGTCCGCGAGACGCTGTTCAACTGGCTGCAGCCGGCGATACCTGCTGCGCGTGTACTCGACCTTTTTGCTGGTAGCGGCGCCCTGGGGTTTGAAGCGGCTTCGCGGGGTGCCTCGAGCGTAGTGATGGTCGAGAAGGCGAAAATTGTCGCTGGCGCCCTACGTGACAATCGTGATGCGCTGGCAGCGGGGGCCGTGCAAATTATCGAAGCCGATGCCTTTAGCTGGCTTGCACGTCAGGCGGGTAAGTCGGCATTCGATATTGTTTTTGTCGATCCACCCTTCGACGCTAATTGTCAGGCCAAGGCGGCGCAGGCGCTCGCCGAGTCCGGCTGTCTCGCGGCAGACGCGCTCGTTTATATCGAATCAGCCGAGGCGCTCGACGCGGCAGCGCTGCCTGCTAACTGGACCGAACGCAAAACGAAACGCGCAGGCGCAGTTCACTCAACCTTGCTACAAGCAACCTAGGCACGCGGCTCGCACGCGTTAGTAGCAAACCCCGCGATTGAGCCGCGGCAGTCGATTCGCTAGAATGCCGCGACTCCGGTCACTAAAGACACTCAACTAATAACAAGACCGACGAGACGCCCACAAGAGAAAATTTATGAAAACTGCCGTATATCCCGGAACCTTCAACCCGATTACTAATGGCCACACGGATCTTGTGGAACGCGCTGCGGGGCTTTTCGATCGCATTATTGTCGGCGTTGTGAGTTCTAACCGGCAAAAGAGCAGCGCGATGCCAACCGAGCAGCGTGTCGAGCTGGCTCAAGAAGTGCTCGCGCATCTGCCTAACGTCGAGGTGCGCGCCTTTGAAAACTTGCTGATTCAATTTGTGCAGGAAGTCGATTCAAAAATCATCTTACGTGGCTTGCGCACGGTAGCCGACTTCGAATACGAGTTTCAGCTTGTGGGCATGAACCGTGTACTGGATCCAAGTATCGAAACGGTTTTCTTAGCGCCCGCCGAGCACCTGTCGTACATCTCGTCGACGCTCGTGCGCGAAATCTCGTCCTATGGCGGCGATATCTCTAAGTTCGCGCATCCTGCCGTGGTCGAAGCGATGAAAGCCTATTCGCGCGTTTAGCGCTGACATCGTGTGCAGTAAACCGTACTGCGCTGTCCCAGCCTAATTTCTTTTAATGGTGCCTTGCAGTGATTGCAAGGCTGCTCCGCGCGACCATAAACCTGCAGCGACTGCGCAAAATAACCAGGTTTGCCATCGCTGCCAGTAAAGTCACGAAGCGTTGTGCCGCCTACTTCTATCGCGCGTGCCAGCACGCGCTTAATGCACTCGACCAGTTTTTCATAGCGGGCAAGCGACACCTTGCCAGCGGCACGCTGCGGATTGATGCCGGCGAAAAAAAGCGCTTCGTTGGCGTAAATATTCCCCACCCCAACGACGACTTTGCTGTCCATAATAAAGGTCTTGATCGGCGCCTTCCGACCGCGGCTGCGGGCGAACAGCAAGCGGGCGTTAAAGTCCGCGCTGAGCGGTTCAGGTCCGAGGGATTCGATAAGCGGGTGTCCACTCACCGGGTCCTCTTGCCAGAGGATGCAGCCGAAGCGTCGCGGGTCGTGATAACGCAGCACGGTGTCGTCATCGAAGACGAGCTCGACATGATCGTGTTTCTTCAGCGGCTGCTGCGTGCCGGGTTCGAGGACACGCAGGCTGCCCGACATGCCGAGGTGGACTATCAGGCTGCCTGTGTTGATGCGCAGAAGTAAATACTTACCACGCCTTTCGACGCTGTCGACAGTTAGGCCAGCGAGTTGTGCTTCAAGCGCTTTGGGTATAGGCCAGCGCAGCCGGCGCTCACGCACAACCATTTTGGTGATCCGCTTACCCGCAATGTGGGGCTCGATGCCGCGTCGGGTCGTTTCAACTTCGGGTAACTCAGGCAAGACGCCTCCTCCTTCAACACTGTGTCATAAAACCGGCGGCATCCGCACGATAAACTCGAAGGCGTTTATGCGATACTCAGGGAACGACAAGCGTAGGATCTCAGTCTCTTTATGACGCAAGCCAACACACTTTCCACGCCCCGCATTCTACTCGGCATCGATGCCGGTGGCACCTTTACCGACTTCGTCTGCGCAGAATTTGAAGACAGTGGCGAAGTTAGTATTCGCATACATAAAACGCTGTCGAGTCCGGCAGCACCCGAGCAGGCAATACTACGCGGCATTCGCGAAATGGGTTTGCAGGCCGCCCTCGACAGCGGCGCGCTACGCATCGTACACGGCAGCACGGTTGCGACGAATGCGGCGTTAGAAGGCAAGGGCGCGCGGACAGCCTTCGTCACCAACAAAGGCTTTGCCGACATGCTCGAAATCGGGCGACAGACGCGGTCCAAACTGTATGCTTTAGAACCTGAACCTGCGCGAGTGAAAGTGCCACGCGAGCTTTGCCTCGAAATCGAAGGGAGGATCGCGGCCGACGGCAGCGAGATTGAAACCCTCAGCGACGCGGCTATTGACGCGCTAGTGCAGCAGCTCGACGTGCTCAAACCCGATGCTGTGGCGATCAATCTCCTGTTCTCGTTTTTGGCGCCACAGCATGAACAGCGCATCGAGGCGGCAATCGAGCGCGCGCTGCCTGCAGTACTGGTAAGCCGTTCGTCGCGCGTGCTGCCGGAGTATAAGGAGTATGAGCGCGGCGTGGCGACATGGCTCAATGCCTCGCTTGGTCCGATTGTCTATCGCTACCTCTCGACGCTCGAAGACGCGCTGCGTGGCAATTCGCTGCAGATCATGCAGTCGAGCGGCGAGACAATCGCGGTGAGCAAGGCTTCGAGGGCGGCGGTTAATCTGCTGCTCTCAGGTCCGGCGGGCGGACTGACCGCGTTGCATGCGCTTGGCGTGCAACGTGGCAATAGCCGCTTTATTAGCTTCGATATGGGCGGGACATCTACCGACGTCGCGCTGCTCGATGGTGCTCCGGTGACCACGAGCGAAGGCAGGATTGCAGACATGCCAGTTGGCGTGCCCATGGTAGATATGCACACAATCGGTGCGGGCGGCGGTTCGATAGCGGCGCTGGACTCGGGCGGCATGCTGCAGGTTGGACCGCGCTCTGCTGGCGCATCGCCCGGTCCAGTCTGCTATGGGCTGGGGGGCACTGAGGTCACGGTCACCGATGCCCACGTAGTGCTCGGCCGAATTTCGGCAGAGACGACCCTTGCCGGTGGGCTCAAGCTCGACAGACACGCAGCAACACGCGCACTCGAGACACTCGGCGCCGCGATGGGCGTCGACGCAAAAACAGCCGCAGAGGGCGTACTTGCCGTGGCGAACGAACAAATTGCTGGTGCGATCAGATTGATCTCAGTAAATAGAGGCTACGACCCTCAGGACTTTACGTTGACCAGTTTCGGTGGCGCCGGTGGCCTGCATGTTTGCGCGCTTGCCGAGGCGATGAATATGACGCGTGCGCTGGTGCCAGTCCATGGCGGCGTCCTGTCGGCACTCGGGATGATTGTCGCGCAGCCCGGACGCCAGCACTCGCGCACAGCGACTGCGCTGCTAAATGCGCTCAGCGATGCCGAAATCGAACGCGGACTTGCCGATCTCGAAGCACAGGGGCGCGCCGAACTCATTGCCGAGGGCGCGCAGGCGCCACTCACGGCAACGCCGAGTGTCGATCTACGCTACAAAGGTCAGTCGTACACGCTAAACGTGCCTTGGGAGTCGCGTCCGCAGGCAAAGCAAGCGTTTGTCGCGCTGCACCGCCAGCGCTTTGGCTATGATCACGACACCGAGCTCGAACTGGTTAACCTGCGCGTCACCGTGACCGCTCGAGGCACCGACCTAGTGTTGCCCAGTGTCTCCGAGAACGGCGACACGAGTTCGCCGCTCACTCTTCCGAACAGTGTCTACCCAAGCATTCATCGTGACGCGCTCGGAGACCGCGAACACGAAGGTCCGCTCGTTATCATCGAGTTAGCCGCCACTACTTTCGTTGCACCCGGCTGGTGTGCAAAACGCGACGCGCTCGGCAATATCGCGCTCAGTAAACGCTGAGGCTGTCGTTTACAGCGAAAACCCCTAAGTGTATAAAAGACTAAGGAAAACGAGTGATAAATCGACGGGAGCGAGCTGATCCCAGCACCACGGGATATCGTAAGCTCAATCGTTAGAATAACGTTAATCAATCTAAAGGCAGGGTTAGACACTCCCCATGCTGCATCATTGCGCAAGACTTCTCGCTGCTACGCTGTCCTTCTCGCCAAGGGCAGGGACCGCGTTTGAATCTTGCAAACGCGCGCGACGCCCACTCGCGATCGCCATGAGTCTGTTTCTTGCAAGCTGTGCAGGTTTCGCCGCCGCACAAGAGTCTGATGCGGCAGAGGCTCTTGCCACCAACGCTAACCCGCAGCAAGCGCCGATCGAAGCCGCCGAGCAGGGCGATGTCCCAGTAAAGAGTCGCGCGCAATCAGCGCTCAAATACCTGGGCCCACCGACACCGCTCATCGTGGCGTCTCCATTTCCGAGGAGTATTCCCGTTAATCTCGCCACGAGTCTTTCGAGTGCGACAAGGCTGTGGACGCTCAAACAAAATTTTCAAAATCCCGCCCGCGAGTATTCGATAACCGGGCTCTCACCGCTGATTCGCGGCGGCGTGAATACGAGATTGGCGAACCAGTCGATCCAACAAACGCCACTTAAAGAGAGTGCCGCGCTGGCTAATGAAGCCGCGCTTGAGCAAGACGCGGCAGAGGCCATCGCGCGGCTCGAAGCGATTGATAACTACAACGCTGTTATCGCCGAACTTGAAGGCGAGGGTGGTGTATGGAATAGCGACCTAACCGAAGAGCTCTACTCGCTTGGCACGCTACTGCAGCAGCAAGGCTCGCACGAAGAAGCGATCAAATTATTCGACCGAGCGGTACATATTAATCGGATTAATCTCGGCTTGCACACAGTCGAGCAAGTGCCTGCGATAGAAAGTAAGATTCAAAGCTACCTTGCACTAAATCAGTGGCAAGATGCCGATCTGACATTCGAATACCTTTATTATATTCAGCGTCGCGCCTATGGCACTCGCGATCCTCGTCTCATACCGGTGCTAAGCAGTATCGCCGAGTGGAATTTGCGCGCGTTTCATTCAGGGCATGGTGAGGCGCTAGGCATGCGGCTTAATAATGCGCTCATGTTTTGGAACGCTGCTGCAAGTATGGTGAAAACCTATTACGGGAGGCAGGACGAACGCTTTGTCACCTACCTTCGCGGCATTGCGAACTCTTCCTACTTGTTGTCACGCAACCCCGAGATGATGGCAGAGCTTGGAAGCCCTCAATTTCGCAACGAGCTTGCAGTCAACCGCGTTCACCTTGGTCAATCCGATGAGTATGAATCACGAGGCTACTCAAGTGGTGCGCAGGCGCTCACCGAGATTCTTCGTTACGAACTCGACAAGCGAGACGATGTGCTCGCCCTCGCCGATGCGTTTACTAATCTCGCTGACTGGTATCTGATTTTTGGACGCCGCCGAGCCGCTGAGGAACAGTACGGTAACGCGTGGCGCCTGCTTGCGAATCAACCGAATGCTGATGCGCTACATAAAGCGTATTTTGGTCGAGTTGTGCCTATGCCGAGCTTCGTCGGTGAAGAGAACAAACGCCATGAAATCAACTCGCTTATGCAAGGCGAAGTGCCCCTTGAATCTGACTATGCCGACATTATGTTTGAAGTAAATGACTCAGGTATCGTCCGTGATGTGCGGGTAATCTCGGCCGAGACTGAAGACAACAAAGATCAGCTGAGTCGACTGCGGCGAATGGTGCGAAACTCGTATTTCAGACCGATCATCAAGGACGGCGTCCCGCAGCGTTCCGAGGGTCATGTGTTCAGGTATCAATACTGGTATTAAGCCCGGCTTCAGCTTCGGTGAGATATAAATGCAGAAAGTTTACACGTGATCAAAGTTAACGTCGCAGAAGGGTTTATCGCACTTAGCCGTATAAGTTAGCCGTATAAGTTAGCCGTATAAGATAGATGTCTGAGCGGTATAAACGGGTCGACTACATTGATCGCCCAACATAAGCCGATTAACTCAACGCAGAAACGCGACACTGAGGTTTTCAAGCCAAGGACAGAAATATGAAACGAGCAGCGCAACCAATTAACGCCAGTCGCCTTCGAGCGGGCGTGCGCAGCAGTCTAGTCTTTAGTCTAGGACTTCTCGTGGCAGCTTGTCAGTCGCAGAGCCAGAGTTCGTCGTCTTCGGCCTCTATACCATCGCCCAGCAGCCCGAGTTCGTCGAGTAGTTCGTCGAGTATGCCGTCATCGCCCTCGATGCCGTCGTCGTCACAGTCGTCGTCATCGCCGTCAATGCCTTCTGCCTCATCGTCACGCGCGTCGTCGCAGCCACCAATGCCGTCTTCTCGCTCCTCGAGCGCGTCCTCGAGTGCATCCTCTAGCTCCTCATCAAGTGCCGCGTCTAGCTCCTCGTCCAACTCGACTGCTGGCATGCCGTCAGGTTCACGCGGAGACGCAAGCGCGTCCAACACCGCGGCCGGATCGCAGTCTAGCGTTGGACAGTCGGGCGCGATGCCAAGCGTTAGCGCGGGCCTGCCAAACCGTGGGGGCCTCCCTGGCGACGTCGGGCCAAACTCAGGCACGGACACCGTTGGGTCTACCGGCGCAGCGGCAAGAGACACTTCGACAGGCGACCTAGGGCCACAAAGTGGGAACTCAGGTTCAGGTTCCTCGGTTTTAGGGTCTCCTAGTGGTGATTACAGCCTTGATACGCTGCCCGATGGCATACTAAGTGGGAGAAGTCCTTCAAGCGGCTCTGCAGAGGCTATGGAGTCTGGCACTGCTACCGCCGGTACCGGCCAAGCGTCACGCGGCACTGGCGCGATGACTACTTCTGAGCAGGCGGCGATTCTCGACGAACAGCTGCGCCGCGGCTACGAAACCTTCGATGGATTCATTCTCGGCGAACGTGAGCGCGCTCAAGCCGAAAGCAATGAGGCGGGCGCGGGTGATCAGCCGGGCGCGGAGAGCGGAGCAGGTGGTGGCGGGCAGATGCCGCAGATTCTCGGCGCACCGGGCGCGAACGGACTGCCACAGGTAGCAACGCAGGCACCGCCAATGCCAGGATCGCAGAATACCGAGACATTCCCGCCACCCGAGGACATTCCTAGTGGCCGCGACGACGACGTCGTTGCACGCCAGCTCCGCGAGGCGGCAATGAGCGAGCCAGATCCCGAGTTACGAGAAGCGCTCTGGCAGGAGTATCGAAACTATACCGGTCTGGGAGATAGCGGAAACTAAAATACCGCGACGGTGTCTCTAATCCACACTCATTGATGATGAGAAATCGAGAGCTATTAAGGTCGACATGTAGAAGTACAGAGATACAGAGAGTCACACAGAGAGTCGGACAGAGAGACAGGGAAATTGAGAGAAAAAGTGATGAACAATCAATCAATGAAGGCGGGGAGTCCGAGGCAACGCGCCATCGCGCGCGCTTCAAGTTTCTCGTTTCTTATGACCGCGTTAAAACGGCTTAATGTGAAAGCTGTGTCGATCGCGATGGCCGCACTTGTGCTAACAAGCTGCGCGACCCATACCGTAAAATCGACAAGCTACACACCGATTCAGCGGGCGAGCGAAAACGTTGCCGAAGAATTTTTACTCGACGTTGGGGTGGCTATCTTCGACCCGGGTTTAGACGGGCTAACTCGACGCGAAGAAGAAACCACCAATGCACAGATCCGCGTCGCGGAATCGCGCTACGTGCCCTATATGCTCGCCGAAACATTACAGCGATCAGGCAACTGGGGCATCGTGCGCGTGCTGCCCAACGATCAGAGCCCGATCGACGTAGTGCTCAATGGCACGGTCCTCCACTCTGACGGTGAAGCGATGACCCTGCGAGTCAACGTTTCGGACTCGAGTGGTCGTGCATGGTATACCAAAGACTACGACGAAGTTGTAAGCCGCTTCAGCTACGAGCCCAGCGAGCGTCAAAAAAATGATCCTTTTCAGGTCATCTACAACGCAATCGCCAACGACCTTCTCGCGTACTTGGAGCGCAACCTCGAACCTGCTGAAATCACCGAGATTCGAACAATATCGGAGCTGCGTTTTGCGCGCAGTTTCGCGCCTGACGCGTTTAGCGACTACCTCACGCAAAACCGTAACGGACAGTATGAGATTACCGCGCTGCCGGCAGAAAACGACCCTCTTCTTTACCGCGTGCGCAGCATCCGAGAGCGTGACTTTATGTACATAGACACCGTCCAAGACTATTACGCGACCTATGCACGAGAAATGCGCATCCCCTACGACTCTTGGCGCGAGCAGAGCTACGACGCCACGATGACGCTGCGTGAGCTACAAGGCTCGGCGCGACGTCGCTTTATCGCCGGCACGGCGGTGCTTCTTGGTGGCATTGCCGCCGCAGCTAATGGTCAGGACTATGTTACACAGACCGGCGGCGCGATTGGCGCAGGCGCAGGCGCCTATGTGATAAAAAGCGGATTCGATAAACTCGCCGAGGCGAAAATGCATCTCGAATCGCTGCAAGAACTCGGCGAATCGCTCGAGAACGAAGTGGCCCCGCGAGTCATCGATCTCGAAGACCGCACGATTACGCTTACGGGTACGGTAGAGGAGCAGTACGCGCAATGGCGTGAGATACTAGCCGACATCTATGCGGCCGAAACCGGTCAGCTTTAAATAACTCCGTAACGCGACAAGCCAAAGAAGACAGCGATGCCAGATCACAACGACCGCTTCGACGACCCCAGCGAGAGCGTCGATAACTCGCCTGCAGATGCAGGACAAAGCCCGACTGCCCCTAAGACGCAGGCAGCGCCGCAGTTAAGTGAAGCGCCTCAGCTCGATAAAGAGCCGCAGCCCCTCGATCAGTTCTCGGACCAAAAGCAGAGTCAGCCACCGTGGGTGTGGGCAGGGATGGGTGTCCTCGTGCTGCTCGCTCTGTTCGTGATCTTTGTCTTACCGGGTATCGTCGAAGACTACGAACTGCCGCTCGAGCGTCGGGTCGAAGAATCGCTTGCCGTTGCCCCAGTGCCAACTGCACAACGCACCGAGCCCGGCGTATCGCCCTTTTTAGAAGCGCAGCGCGCGCGTGAGCGCAAAGAGGCTCAAGACGTGCTTGCTGAGTTGCTGAGCGTTCAATCAGAGCTCGATGAGTTACAAGTTACGCGGTGGGCGCAAACCGACTACGACGCAGCACTCGCGTTAGCGCTGCAGGGTGACGAGAGCTACCGCGTACAGGAATTTGGCAGCGCGCGCGATGCCTACCAACAGGCGCTTGCCCAGCTAACAGAGACAAAAACCTCGGTACCGACAGTGCTCGAGCAACTGCTCATTAGCGGCGAACAGGCGCTTATTGCGCGCGAGGCTGATGAAGCGATCGCCGCCTTCGAGCTCGCCGTTGTGCTGGAAGACTCACTAGTCGATCTTGCCGACGGTGAGTCGAACAAAGAAGCTCAGATCGGACTTACGCGCGCGTTAGCGCTAGAAGAATTGATCGCATTACTCGACTCGGCAGAACGTGCTGCAGGCAATCCCACGCAGCAGGTCTCACTACTGGAACAAGCGGTCGAATTAGATCCCTATAGCGTAGAGGCGCAGCAAGCGCTCGCACAGGCTCGCGCAGACCAGCAGCAAGCGCGCTTCGCAGCAATGATGTCCGAAGGCTACGCCCAGCTGCAGGCGGGAAATCCGCAGGAAGCGATCGCACGCTTCGAGGCGGCGGCAACTCTTGGTGTTAATGAGAACGAAGCCCGCGCAGCCATAGTGCAAACCGAAACCGAGATCGCTAATGCTAAAATAGCGGAACTGCAGCAGCGTGCACAGACAGCTGAGGCTAACGAGGCATGGCAGGAAGCCGTTGTTGACTACCAAGCGATTGTTGCCATCGATGCGACCTTACCTGCAATTAACCGAGCGCTAGACTATGCCGAAAAACGTGCCCGACTCGATGCGCTATTAATCGCCGCACTCGATTCACCAGAACGGTTTGCCGAGCAGGCGGTGTTTGAGGAGACACGCGATATTTATTTTACCGGGCGCGCCATTGAAACTCCGGGCCCTCGGCTAACTAGTCAACTCGACGAACTGCAGGTGCTGCTCGAAAATTCACAGGTGCCGGTGTCAATTCGATTTATCTCCGACGGTCTTACCGAGGTGACGCTGCTGCGTGTTTCTGACCTCGGCACGTTTGAACAAACGCGCGTCGATCTCAAGCCTGGCACCTATGCCGCAGTAGGTCGTCGCGCAGGCTATCGCGAAGTACGCGAAGAATTTACCGTCGGGTTTGGGTTAACGCCAGCGGTTGTGATTGTACGCTGTAGCGAAGCCATAAGCAGTGCGCTGGGACGTTAATAGATGAGTGAACGCCACGACGACGAAATCGAAGTCATCGACTTTGAGCCAGTTACCGAAACGAAACGCGGTTTCTCTTATCGCTTCAGATGGCTGCACGTGTTTGTTGCCTGCTTTGGTGCAGCTGCGCTTATCTCGGCTTGGTTCGTGCTTACCGCAAAATCAGTTCTCGTTGAGGTGAACCCGATTACCGCGCAGATCAAAATCGACAACGGCTTTGCGCTGCGCGTTGGGGCACGTTATCTGATGCGTACAGGCGAGTACACAGTTGCGCTTAGTAACCCTGGCTTTCACGATGAAATTGCACCGCTTGTTATCAATGATGACGCGGCGCAGACACACAGTTATGACATGCGCAAACTTCCAGGCATTGTGAGCATTAACGCCTTACCTGACGGCGGACGTGTGCGCATCGATGGCGTCGATGTTGGCGATGCGCCGTTAATCGACATTGATGTCGAGCCGGGTGCCCACGAAATCAGCGTCACCCGCGAGCGCTACTTACCGGCGACACAAACGATAGACATCGAAGGACGTCGGCAGCAGCAGGCGTTCGAACTCACGCTTGAGCCGGCGTGGGCTACCGTAAGTTTTACAACGACACCTTCCGGTGCCGAGCTTTTAGTTGACGGCGAAAGCATTGGGACAACTCCCCTTAATGCCGAAATTTTGCAGGGACGCCGCGAGGTTACACTTAAACTTTCGGGCTATAAAGCGTGGCAGGAGCGGCTCGAACTTGACGCCGGGACAAGCCTCCTAGTCCCGCGGGTCGAACTAGAACCTGCCGATGGTCTCGTGTTTATTAACTCGCAACCTAGCGGTGCGAGCGTCACCATTGGCGGTGAGTTCAAGGGACAAACGCCGCTTGAGGTTGCACTCGCACCTGATGTCAATCATGTGATCACCTTCTTTAAGAATGGCTACAGCTCGCAAGAGACACGGCTCACGACACGCGCAAACGAGTCACGTGAGATCGAGATTGAACTTACGCCTGTGCTGTCGGATGTCAGGATTGCAGCAACGCCAAATGACGCCGAACTCTTCATCGATGGGATAAGCCGCGGCTCTGCTAATCAAACACTCGCGCTTATGGCGATTAGCCAGCGGGTCGAGATTCGCAAAGAAGGCTATGTACCCTACGAAGCGGAGTTCACGCCCCGTCCGGGTCTGCAGCAGGAGATTCGCGTAAATCTAACTTCGCTCGAAGACGCGCGTATCGCAGCGATCAAGCCGGTTATCACCAACCCCGCCGGTCAGCGCATGAAACTCTTCAATCCCGATCGCTTTTCGATGGGGGCATCGCGCCGCGAAGCCGGTCGACGACCGAACGAAACGATACGCGATATTATTCTGGAGCGACCGTTCTATTTATCGCTCACCGAGGTAACCAACGCACAGTATCGTCAGTTCGACTCCGAGCATAATTCTGGTACGACCAATGGCATGACCCTTAATAACGAAAGCCAACCTGTTGTGCGCATCACGTGGCAACAGGCGACAGATTTTTGTAACTGGTTGAGCGAGCAAGAGGGTTTGACCCCTTTCTACACGGAGTCGGGTATCGACGCGACAAGCAACGGCTATCGACTCCCAACCGAAGCCGAGTGGGCGTGGGCGGCGCGGCGTGACACAGAAGACCCCACCGGCATGCGCAAGTACTCTTGGGACGGGGAATTACCGCCGCCGGACGGTGCGGGAAATTTTGCCGACGTCAGCGCGCGTGCCTTCTTAGGCGATATACTCTTCGAATATAACGACCGCTCGCCTGTCACCACCGCGGTGGGAAGCTACAGCGCCGATCATCATGGCCTGTTTGATATGGCAGGCAATGCTGCCGAATGGGTCAATGATTATTACGGTGCGAGCGGTAGCCTCGGCGTCGAGCGAGATCCGCTCGGTCCTGACGCTGGTCAATTTAGAGTTATTCGCGGTTCGAGTTGGGCGCACGGCACGATTACTGAGCTACGCCTGTCGTTCCGTGATTTTGGTGAAGAAGCGCGCGATGATGTGGGTTTCCGCGTCGCACGTTACCTCGAAGATTAGTTGCATCGAGATTTTTTGAAAATTAGCACTAGAACTTACACGAGAATCGACACGAGAGCTGACACAAAAACTGACGCGAAAATTGAATTGGGCATTTAAATGGCAGCACTAAGCAATCTCAGTCTTGTTACCCGCGCAGCGTTACTGCTTGCGTGTGTGTGGGTGTTTAGCGCGGCCGCGCAAGACGCAGAACAGAACCCGCCACCGGCTGTCGAAACAGAGGTGACGCAAGAGCCTGTACAAGAGACCGACTTGGCAGATAGCGGAAACAATGAAAACAACGATGGCGAAGTTGCCGAGGAAGAATCAGGCGCACGTTTTATTCCGACTGAAGAAATCTCGCAGGACTTTGGCGTGTCGTTTCCAGTTGACATTTAGCAGCACGACGAAAAGAAGCAAAAAGGAATCACTATGAGACAGGGTTTGTTAAACGGCGCGCTCTTTCAGGTTGCGGCACTGATTACTTCAGTAATTATTGTGCACATGGCCTATGTGGCGGTTATACGTCCCAACGCTGAGATCGTCTCGCAGCAGCAAGAATACCTGCAGCAAACCGATCCCGAGTACACACCCGAGCGCTCCTTCTATGTTGTGCTTCGCGACTTCGAACAAGAGACCTGCATCATTCTGTTTTTGTGGGCCACGGCGATTATCGGGCTAAAAGCAAAGCAGACACTCGGTGATCGTAAACTGCTCGACCGCAATTTACTTCAAGTCACTGAGGGCACCAGTATTTTGCCGCAGGACGCACGCAACTTCGCGCGGCCACTGCAGGCGCTTAGTGACGACGAACGTGTCACGCTGTTGCCCCGAGCGCTTATCGCTGGATTGCATCGTTTTCAGAGCACACAAAGTATTCAAGACGTGTCGACCACGGTAAAAGATGTGTGCGAGTCCGAAGCTGATCGCATGGAAACCGAATTGGCGATCGTGCGTTACATCGCGTGGGCGATTCCCTCTATTGGCTTCCTTGGCACCGTACGCGGCATCGGCACAGCGCTCGGTCAAGCCTATCAGGCGGTGAATGGCGATATCGTCGGCGTTACCGTAAGCCTCGGCGTGGCGTTTAACTCAACCTTCGTTGCGCTTGTGGTGAGCATCATATTGATGTTTGTTCTGCATCAGCTTCAGCTAGTGCAAGACAGATTAGTGCTCGACTGCCAAACCTATTGCGACGAACGCATGATTCGGCATCTTCGTGTGCCGAGTACAAAAACCGACAACGAGTTAATTGCCTAATACTGTGCGGTAAAAAGATCAGTTAAGGAGTGCAATGTCACCGCAAATTTTAGAGCTAAACGATCACGGAATTACTTTCGGCAATGCCGAAGGCATTCGGCTGATTAGTCCGGGGTTTGCACTCGCTCGGGAAAGATCCCTCGTGCTTGGCGCGCAGGCTCAGGCGCAGTCGCGGCTACATCCAAACGAAAGTCATAGCCGTTATTGGCAGGAACTGAGTCTCGACCCGCTCCCTGCAGGTCGCCTGCCCGGCAACCGCTTCCGCCACCTCGCCGATCTCGCCCACGCGCATCTCAACGGGCTTGCCGCCGACGCTGATACCAACACCGACAATGTTATTGTAAGCGTGCCCGGAAGTTTTTCGCGGCAGCAGCTTGGTATTCTTCTTGGCATCGCCAAACAGACGCCGCTTGCCATTACGGGTCTTGTCGATTCGGCGCTTATCTTCGCGGCCGGCGCGCAGTCGATAAAAGCAAGCGACTATACGATCGTCATTCAGCAACAACTGCATCAGACACTATTTACGCTAGTGAGTTGGCACGAGGGCATGCTTAAGGTCGACACCTCGGTCGCGCTTCCCTCAAGCGGTAGTCAGAATGTCATCGACGCGCTCATGCAGCTGAGCACAGAGTTGTTTATCGATCAGTGCCGGTTTAACCCGCAGCATGACGCACCGACCGAACAGCTTTTATACAACGCGCTGCCAGCATGGCTCGCCGCCGATGCGTCGAGCGGCAGTCTGATGTTAGAGCTTAGCGCCGACGGTGCGGTCCATAATGCTAAGCTGCCTTATGAGAGTTTAGTCTCCTCGCTTGCCCCGATTCGGCAGCGACTTTTAGCGCAGCTAAACGCGATGCTAAGCCGAGCGCCACATGCGCAGATCGTTTTGTGTTCAACCTTGAGCGAACTGCCCGGCTTAATGCCGCAGCTCGCACAGTTGGCGCCGGTAACAACACTTAATGCCGAACAACATCTTGCGAATAGCCTTACGCATAGCGATCAAATTTTGAGTGGCGGCGCGAGCAGTCTGTGTAAGACGCTTTCACTGTCTCGGCCTGCCTCGGCGTCGCCGACAACGTCAGAGGCCGCGAGCGAGACAGACGGCGTTGCAGGAGACGCGCTCGCGCAGGTCGGTTTAAGTGCTCAGGGTGCGCAGGCAGCTGCGCTGCTTAGTAGTCTGCGCGTTAATGGCGAGCGTGTCGCAAACGCAGCAGAACTTACTCTCAAACAGGGCGACTCGCTTACGCTGAGTATCGACAGCGAAGCAGACGGACAGAACACGCTAACGTTTAATCTAAAAAAGCTAACCAATGGCGCAGACTAAATCACAGAAAAGTCAGAAGAGACAAGTAAGCCCGCTAAGCCTCGCGTTTCTCGACGTGATGTTCTGCGGCTTTGGCGCGGTGATTTTACTTTTTCTCATTCTTGATCACGCCGACACCGTGGCCGCGGTCACAGTCGATCCGAGCATCGCCTCGGAGGTAAGTCTGCTCGAAGAGGAGGTGCTAGAGGGCGCGCTCAATCTTGAGCGAATTCGCAATACCGTCGCCGAGGTAAGCCTCGAGGTAGTAACCGCCGAAGGACTCGCGCGCGAGATTCAAGAGCAGATACAAACCTTTATGCAAGAGCTCGCCGCGCTCGAAAATTCCAGCACGGCAACCGTCGAAAGTATCGAGAGGCTGCGCGCCGATGTGCAAGCGCTCGAAGAAGAACTGCTGCGCCTTCAAGCGAGCGCGCTGGATCAGGAAGGCAACAGCGTTCGTCAGTTTTTAGGCGACGGCAGTCGGCAGTATCTTACCGGTCTTTTTCTCGGCGGACAGCGAATCCTCATTTTAGTCGACAGCTCGACCAGCATGCTCGACGAAACACTGGTGAATATTATTCGCACGCGCAATATGAGCGACGAGCGCAAGCGCGAAGCGCCAAAGTGGCAGCGCGTGGTAAGGACGGTGGACTGGGTGAGCACACAGCTGCCGATCACGAGTCGGTATCAACTGTGGCAGTTTAGTAATACTACTGACACATTGTTAGACGGCGACAAATTTACGTGGCAAGAAGTCGCTGACCGCGACGGCCTCAATGTAGGCATTGAGAACATGAAGGCGCTCGTGCCCAATAACGGTACCGACCTCGATCAGGTGTTTCGCGCGATTTCAAACATGGATGAGCCGCCGGACAATATTTTTCTTATCACCGACGGGCTTCCGACCCTCGGCGGCCGCGGCAAAACGACAGGGCTCATAACGCCCAAAGATCGCATGGACCTGTTCGAAGACGCGATAAAAGGTTTGCCTAATAATGTGCCAGTAAACGTTGTACTCATGCCGCTCGAGGGTGACCCGAGCGCGTCGGCAGCCTATTGGCAACTCGCGCAAATTACTCGCGGGTCGTTTATCACGCCGTCTAAGGATTGGCCCTGATGCTTAAGCGCAGCCGCGAGACAGAGTCGTTTACCGTATCGTTTCTCGATGTCGCGTCCTGTGGCTTTGGCGCGATGATTATTTTGTTAATGCTCGCCAAGCCCTCGCAGCCAGCGCCTCTGGAGGACGCCGAGGCCGCGCCGGCGGCGGTTATCTCCGAACTTCAAGAGCAGCTTTTCGAGATTCGAGGCGAGACGCGCGTGGTTAACCGCGAGCTCAACGCCAAGCAAGAGCAGCTTTCGTCTATAAAAGAACGTGTGGCGCGCCTTCGTCGTGACCTTAGCGAGGTGCAGGGCGAGTTTCAAAGCTCGAAGCAGCTTTCGGATGAGACCACCGACGAAATTGGTAAACTGTCGCTCGCACAGCAGTCGCTTACCGAAGAGATGCAGCGCCTTGCCGCTAACAGCCGCGCGCCGGAGAATAATGCGATCGGCGGCATACCTGTCGACAGCGAATACATTATCTTTGTCATCGATACCTCGGGGTCGATGTTCAATAACCCGAGCTGGGGCAAAATGCTCGGGGTGATCGAGGACACCCTGAATGTCTATCCCGACGTGAAGGGAATACAGATCATGAACGACATGGGCGACTACATGTTCGACTCGTTTCGAGGCCAGTGGATTCCGGACACACCTGCGCGCCGCACACAGATTTTGTCAACCTTGCGTAACTGGAACCCATTTAGTAACTCAAGCCCGGTGGAAGGGGTGACCCGAGCGATCAATACGTTCTATGCGCCCGATAAAAAGATCAGCATTTACGTTTTGGGCGATGATTTTCAACCCGGCGGCTCGATTCGTGACGTATTACGTACTATAGATAGGATCAATGTCGAAGACGCCGACGGCAATCGCCTCGTGCGTATTCACGGCATTGGGTTTCCAACAATCTTTGCGGGTCCGGCACGGTTTCAACAAAGCGTCTATCGCTACGCAACGCTTATGCGCGAGATGACACAGCGAAATGGTGGTACATTCGTAGGCCTGAATGATTTTCAATGAGTGCATGATGAAAAATTCAATTCGATCAATCGCTAAACCGCTGTGCACAGCCTTCTGCGCGCTCGTGCTTGCCAGCTGTGGCGTAAGCAAAGTCGTTATCGAAGGCAGTTATCCAAGCCCCAATGTGGCAAAGCTGCCGCTGTCTCTGGCCGTGGTTTACGACGAGCCCCTGCGTAATTTTAGCTACATAGAGTATTCCGAAACCGGCGCCGAAGAATTTAATATCGCCAGTGGCGCATCGCATGTCGCGCTATTCGACGCGGTGCTGCCGGCTATGTTTGAGTCGGTGGTCGAGGCGGTAAGTCTTGAGGAAGCCGAGTCGCTCGGCGTCGATGCGATTTTCGTGCCCGCAATCGATGAGTTTCAACTCGCACTGCCTAATAAAACCAAGCTTGATGTTTACGAGGTATGGATTCGCTATAACATGCGCTTAGTTAGCGGTGATGGCGCGCCGATCGCTGACTGGGTGCTAACCTCGTACGGCAAGACGCCTACCGAAAGTTTGCGTACAGCCGATGCGGCAATCAACGACGCCGCGGTAGTCGCGCTACGTGATCTTGCGTCGAGCTTTTCGTTAAGTTTTGCGCAAGTGCCCGAAGTGCGCGACTGGTTAGCGTCGCGCTAATTGAGTTGCTAAATGAGTCGCGAAAGAAGAGTTAAGGAGGTTATTGTGAAAGCATTATTGCCCCTGTTGGTAGTGTTACTAGCCTCGTGTACTAGCACCACGGTTGATGAGTTTCGCCAAGGCGAGACGGGAATCAACAGCGATGAGTCTATTGTTATCCTCGGACGCAGACATTCGAGCGATTACGAAACACGCGCCGAATTTGTCGATTGTGTAGGCGAGCGCATGACAACCGGTAACGACTCGATTTCAGTTATCCCCGAAAAAGAATTTGTCGACGCCATGTTCCCGTGGTTCGAGCCGCGCACCGCGCCGCTCAGAACCCAAGACCTCGAGCGGCTGATGGCAGAGCCAGTTGTTGCCGAAAAAATGGCCGAGTTCGGCGTACGGTATATGGTGTGGCTCGATGGTTTCACCGAAACCAGCGGCCGAACGGGCACAATTTCGTGCACCGTGGGCCCTGGCGGCGCCGGTTGCTTCGGGTTTGGTTCGTGGGAGGACGACTCGACCTTCGACGCGCGCGTGTGGGATGTGGCCTCGCTGCAAAACGTAGGTACTATAAGCACCGACGCCTCAGGCCAATCGTATTTGCCCGCGCTCGTTATTCCCATTCCACTGATCGCACGAGTCGAGGCGAATGCCTGCGTCCGCCTTGCCGATCAGCTCAAACAGTTTGTCAATGGCGAATGACTTAGCGGAGAACTCTATGACTCGCCCACTCGCACTTCTCACTCTTCTCTGCCTTGTGCTCACCACTGCCGGCTGCGCCGTCAACCCTGCCACTGGCGGCGCAAACTTAGTGTTGATGACCGAAAACAAAGAGAAAGAAATCGGCCGCGAAGAACATGAGAAAGTGCTCGCCTCGATGCCCATTTATAAAGACGACGTATTGCAGGCCTATGTCGAGCGCGTGGGTAATGACATTGCCGCGGTAAGCCACCGTCCCGATTTAGACTATACGTTCACTATTATCGATAATCCCGAGATCAATGCCTTCGCGCTACCCGCGGGCTATGTCTACGTTAATCGCGGTCTGCTCACTTTCATGAACTCTGAGGCAGAACTCGCTGCGGTGCTCGCACACGAAATCGGCCACATCACGGCGCGTCACGCGGTGCAACAGCAAGCGCGCGGCGGCTTGGCTAAAACCGCCTCGACCGTTGGCGGCATCGTGACGGCTGTCGCCACTGGCAGTGGCTATGTTGGTTCGCAGATAAGCGACATCGCTTCTATTTGGGCCCAGAGCGGACTGAGCGGTTTTGGCCGCGAAGACGAGCTCGAAGCCGATAGCCTTGGTGCCGAATACATCGTTAACGCAGGTTACGATCCCGCGGCCATGATCGAGGTGATTACCGTTCTCAAAAACCAAGAAGACTTTAATCGCAAGGTCGCGGGCACGGGAGGGGGCTATCATGGGCTGTTCGCCACTCACCCGCGCAACGACAAACGGCTTCAGGAAGCGATCGAAGACGTCGCGACTCTGGGCGGCAACGCGATAACCCGTGCCGACAACACTGAGTTTAGAACGGCACTGGACGGACTCGTTGTTGGCCAGAGCGCGCAGTCGCAGCGCAGCGACGAACGCAATCGCTACTATCAGTCGCTTCTGGGCTATACCCTGGTGTTTCCGCCCGAGTGGACTGTTGCGGAGACGACCACCACCGCCACAGGCTCTCTCGAGGGTGCCGGCACGCTGAGAATTGAGGCGCAGCAGCTGCAGGATAATCTGGACCCCAGACTCTTTATTAAAGAAAAGCTCGGCATCGAAAATTTGCAGCAAAGCGAGCCGCTTGAGCAGTTTAGGCTCGTGGGGCACACGGGCCTAGTGCAGACAGCCGAGGGCACACGCGAGCGCGTCGCCGTAATCTATCTTGGCCGCCGCGCAATGATTTTTCGCGGGCAGGCCAGCAGCGACGAAGTCGATGCCGAAATACTCGCCTCGATTCGCTCGTTCCGTGCAATTCAGCGTGGCGAAGGCGCTGGCGTCGAAGCCAAAATTCGTTTCGTTCAGGCGAGCGAGTTTTTCGACTTTAAGATAGTTGCCCAGCAGAGCCGCATCGCGAATTATCCCGAGGAGACGCTGCGACTGCTGAACAATTATTATCCCTCCGGCAATCCTGCGCCCGGCACGTGGATTAAGCTCGTCGAATAGCCCTCTCTCATGCTGTCCCTCACCGTCCAGCGAGAGTAAACTGTGGGGATGGCAAGAAACGAAGAAAACCAAGATCAGGTCTCGGATAGCGTAAACGAGGAAGCCGAGTCCGGCGCCCACGAACAAACGCTCGAAGAGCTGATGGATCTGACCTTTGCAGAAGATCGGCGCGAACAAGAACTCGCCGACTTGGCTGCGCAGTCAGCGGTCACCACCCCGCAAAAGATACTCATTATTGGTGCCTCATGGGTCGGCGACATGATAATGGCGCAGAGCCTGTTTATCCTGCTCAAGCGCACCCGCCGCGATTGCCACATTACCGTATTAGCCCCTGCGTGGACCGAGCCACTTCTTGCGCGCATGCCCGAGGTCGACGAAAGCCTGGTGCTGCCGTTCGATCACGGCGACCTTAAACTCGGCGAGCGTCGCCGTTTCGGCAAAAGCCTCGCCGACAAAGGGTTTACCCACGCCATCGTGCTGCCCAATTCTTTCAAGTCTGCACTGATCCCGCGTTTTGCCGGCATTAAAACGCGCATCGGTTGGCGCGGCGAGGCCCGCGGCCTGCTACTTACCGACTGCCGGCGACTCGACAAGACCAAATATCCACGTATGGTTGAGCGCTTTGCCGCACTAGGCCTTTCGGCGGACGCGCGCCTGCCCGAACGAGTGCCAGACCCAAATCTGTTGGTTACGCGACCGATGGTCGACAAGGTATTAGCCAAGTTTGGAATAGAGACCGCCGGCGACTGGCCTAGACGTCTGCTCGCCATGTGCCCCGGCGCCGAATTTGGCTCTTCAAAGCAGTGGCCTGTTAGCCATTTCGCGACGCTTGGCGCAACACTGATCGCCGATGGGTGGCATGTTGTAATTATGGGCTCGGCAGGGGATGCGGCGATAGCACAGGAAATTCACGAAGGCATCGCGCAGAAAGTAGGGCATCCGCTGATTAATTGCTGCTTTAATTTGGCAGGCAAGACGTCGCTCGCCGAGGCAATTGATTTAATGGCGGCATGTACTATGGCGCTTTCAAACGACTCTGGTCTCATGCACGTTGCAGCGGCGCTTAATTTACCGGTCGTTGCGCTTTACGGTTCTACCTCGCCAGAGTTTACGCCACCGCTCGCGCCGATATCGAGAATCCTAACGACACCAATCGAATGCCGGCCGTGTTTCGATAGAGAGTGTCGCTTTGGCCACAAACGTTGTATGACCGATATTGACCCGTCGCGAGCACTGACTGCGGTACTCGAATTGTATGCCAAGTAACAGAATAGGATTAGCCGCCTAGCGCGGGCGAGACAAACATAAAAAGAGAATTGCAGTGCGAGTTTTAATCGTTAAAGTTTCGTCGCTCGGCGACATTATTCATACGCTTCCCGCCGTTACAGACGCCCGACGTGCGCGCCCCGATATAATTTTTGACTGGGTGGTTGAAGAAAATTTTGTTGAGGTGCCGAAATGGCATCCAGCGGTCGATCGTGTCATTCCCGTTGCCTTTCGACGCTGGCGAAAAACGCCGCTGCGCTCACTAGGCGGTATTGAATTCAAAAAATTTAAGGATGAGATTAACCGCGAACATTACGATCTTGTTATAGACGCACAGGGACTTATTAAAAGCGGGGTAATAAGCCGTATGTCACGCGGCTTAACCGTTGGCTTAAGTGACAGCACAGTGCGTGAACCTTTGGCGACGCTGTTTTACAACAAAGTGTATTCGGTGCCTAAAACAGAACACGCGGTTGATCGGGTACGTCAGCTTTTCGCGCGGGCGCTGCAGTATGAATATAACCCTCGCACAATAGACTACGGTGTAAGCCACGAGGCGATTGCAAAACAAAACAGGCATGGCACGGTAGAAAGGCAGAAAAGCAGCGCTAAGCAAGTTGTTTTCTTACACGGTACAACCTGGGCAACCAAACACTGGCCCGTCGATTATTGGTGCGCCCTTGCGCGACACGCAGCCGAGGCGGGCTTCGACGTTTTACTCCCGTGGGGCGACGAGGCCGAACGCGTCCGTGCCGAAAACATCTCGAGCGCTACCGGCGCAACGGTTTTGCCCAAGCTTACGTTGAGCGGACTCGCCGCCGAACTTGCAGCCGCCAGCGGGGTCGTTGCAGTGGACACTGGCCTTGGTCATTTAGCGGCCGCACTCGCGCGCCCTACACTGTCGATTTATGGGCCAACCGATCCCGCGCTTTCGGGTACCTATGGCGTCACGCAAAAGCATCTGCGTTCTACTTTTGCTTGTTCGCCTTGCCTCAAAAAAACCTGCACCTACAATGGAGCCGCCGTGCTCGCGAACGACAAAGCCGTGACACCGCCTTGTTTTACGACGAATCCGCCGGCCGAGGTGTGGCAGCAGTTCGAAGCATTACTTGCAGAGGCTGCGTTGGGTCGACCTAAAAGCTATTACGACACCAGTGACTATGGCGGCGTAGGAAAATGAGTGCCGGCATGAACCTCGTATTTATTATTTATTCCTACTTTCCCCACGGTGGGCAGCAGCGCGACTTTATGCGCATTTTAAACGAGTGCCGCGCGCGCGGTCATAACATTACCGTGTACACCTTGAAGTGGACCGGCGACAAACCCGACGGCGTCACAATTCATCTTGTGCCAGTGAAGGCATTAACGCGCACGCGTCTTTATAAAAAATTTACTCGCTGGGTTGAGTCTAAAATCGAGAGAATTTCTGAGAGCCCGAATGAAAAACAGAGCGGGGTTCATAATCAGACCATCGTAGGCTTTAATAAGATGCCGGGTCTTGATGTGTACTACGCCGCCGACCCCTGTTTTGCCGAGATGGCAGCTACACAGCGTGGTAGCTACTACCAATACAGCAGCCGCTTTAAACACTTTAGCGCCTATGAAGAAGCAGTATTCGGCGGCGACAGCGCTACCGAGGTTCTGTACCTTTCGCCACAGCAAAGAGCGGCGTTTAAAACCTATTACCCCGAATGTGAGAGTCGATTGCATGCACTACCCGCAGGGCTTGCCGAGGACCGCAGACTCGACGATCGCTCGACTGCGGCGCGTGAGGCGCGCAAGAAAGCTGCGCGGGAAAAGTTAAAAAGTGAATTAAACATCAGCGAAACAGCGACACTCGTCATTCAGATTGGTTCTGGATTTAAGGTGAAGGGCGTCGACCGCGCGCTGCGCGCAATCGCTTCACTCCCACGAGAATCACATAGCACTGTTCATTACCTTTTGGTTGGTTCAGGTAAACCTGCGTCTTATTTGAGACTCGCCAAAAAATTAACTATTGCCAATAAGGTAACCATTGTAGACGGACGCGATGATGTGCCGGAACTGCTCGCCGCCGCCGACCTTATGCTACATCCTGCCTACCGCGAGAGCGCAGGTTATACTTTGCTCGAGGCGATAGTCGCCGGCTTACCCGTCTTGGCCACCGAAACCTGCGGCTATGCGTACCATATAGTGCAGGCCAACGCGGGCGCTGTCTGCCCTGAGCCTTTCTCGCAAGCGTCGCTGAATAAGATACTTTTTGACATGCTCGAGCAATTGCCTACGGCAAAGTGGTCGGCAAACGGGCTCGCTTATGGCGCCGAAGAAAGTCTCTACACCATGCCTCAGGCCGCAGCGGATTTTATAGAGCGTTTTGAAAGCGGAACCCCTCGCGGGTAGATCGGTATGCGTTACGCGAACAAAGAGTTTAAAGATTTTTTTGCCAGCGGCGACCCTTTTGAAATACTCGAGGCTATACAGGGCGAGGTGTTTCGCGTCGTTGATGGACGCAAAACTTTTCGCTTTGACTTAAACGGCAGCCGCTATTTTGCCAAGCTGCATCGCGGTGTCGGTTGGCGTGAGATTGCGAAAAACCTTTTTCATTTCCGCTGGCCTATTGTCGATGCCGAAAACGAGTGGCGTGCTGTGCAGCGTTTAAAAAGCCTCGGTGTGTCGACGTTGGAGCCAGTAGCCTATGGCGTAATTGGTCTAAATCCTGCGACGCGCCGCTCCTACCTTGTGACGCAGGATCTTACCGACACAATTAGCCTCGAAGACCTTGGTAAACAATGGTTAACGCAGCCGCCATCGCTAGTATTAAAGCGCGCGCTGATCAAGCGCGTTGCGACTATCGCTCAGACGCTTCACAGTCACGGCATGTGTCACCGCGACTTGTATTTATGCCATTTTTTGCTCCATCTAAACGAACCTGAGCTGCGCGTCTCGCTCATCGATCTGCACCGAGCGTTTTCGAGCCCGCGTCTGAGAAGACGCTGGCTTATAAAAGATATTGGTAGCCTTTATTACTCTTGCCTGCATCTCAACCTATCCCAACGCGATCTTCTGCGGTTCATTCGCTATTACGACCCGCGTGGGCTTCGTTATGCCATTGGCCGAAACGCTGATTTTTGGCAGGCTGTATCGACAAAAGCTAGCTCACTTTACAGACGTCACGGCGACGCCGCATGAAGGCGCTACTCGATACCAAGGCGCTCACCGCAGCACTGACAGCATTTGATGAATCGCTTGCTTGTGCGACGGAGCAAAAGCCGAGCGCCGACATTTATAGACAGGCCGAGAAGCGCGCCTATTTTGCAGTAGACCTCGCCGCGCTCACCGAGCTCGGTGCGCGTGCGCCCGAGCAGTGTTTTTCGCAGCGCTTTGCTGAGGCAGTTGCTGACGTTTTGCAGAACCCCGATGCGGCAATTGAGGCAGGCAAAATACTCAAACACGATCGCACCACCACCGTTGCAAAAATTCAGGTGATGGGACTCTCTCTGGTAATAAAGCGCTACAACCGCAAATCGCTCCTGCATGGCTTTACCCGTCTGTGGCGCACCACCCGTGCGCGTCGCAGCTTTGATGCTGCTCGCTGGCTGTTGCAACACGGCATTCTCACCGCCCTGCCTCTCGCCTTTATCGAGAACCGCTCTTTTGGTGCCCTTAATCACGGGGCTTACTATCTCAGTCTTTTTCACCCAGGTGACAACTTGCTTCGTCAACTCAATAGCGGTGCTATCAAAAATCACGACTTTGACGCGCTTCTTAGTGAGTTTAAACAGCTTTTACGCCTGCTACGCCGCGCGAACGCGGCCCATGGCGATATGAAAATCAGCAACTTTATCTTTCACAGCAATCGGTTGTGCGTTCTGGACTTAGACGCCACCCAGCCCTACAAGCGTGCATGGCAGGCGAGACGCGCCTTTCGAAAAGATTTAGCGCGGTTTGAGCGCAATTGGGTTGGGTCGGATTTTGAGTCAGTAGTGGCCGAGTTTTTAAAAAATTTCTAAAAAATAATGCAAAAATTTGGAATTTATAAATTATTAAAATTTCGTTAGAGAGTCGAGATTTTGCGAAAATTTTACGCTTCGCTGTGCGAAATATGGCAAAAATTTAAGGTAGAGAGCAGCCCCACCAAGAATCTATCCCAGGCTACTCAGCCTGGGATTTAACCAGATACTTACCCAACGTCTCGTAGTACTTAAGCGCTAACGCTGTGGGCACTACATATTTCACACGCGCGTCGAACTCGTCTGTTTCGACTTTAATCATGCCTTTGTCGGCCAAAATTTTAAGTCGGCTATGCTTTGTGCGCTGAGAAATCTCGGGCATTGCTTCGAGGGCTTCCATCGTGGCAAGTTTTCGTCCTTGATACCACGAGATAGAACAGGCGTTGAGAAGACCGCTTTCGACGGCGTCCAACGAGGGGTATTTGGGCATTTCTTCGAGTGCTTTCGCCAAATTAAGAAAGCGTAGATAAGGCAGATCTCTTTTCATTCAAACCTAGCTCCATGGTATTTCGTGCATCATACCAAATCGCCTAAAAATTGCTACGCCGCTATATTTGTGGGATCACACAGGAAAGGTAATTCAGCCGAGTTACTTCAGGTATTTGGTCATGGCAGGTGAAAATATAGACAATAAGTACAGCATTAGCAGCGCACCTATTGCATCGCCGATCATCATGGGTAGCATCAAACCTGGAGGGGTCGATAACTCGGGTGAGAAAAAAATAACCATTGAATTGAGGGATGAGCTGACGATTGCGGTTGATGCCGAAAGCACAAGTATGGTGCGCAATGATAGGCCAGTCATGTCCGCGGTAAGCTCTGACCGAAAAGCTGCACTTAACCGCATCAGCGAGAGCACTCCCCACGCAATAACGCCATTAAACATAACAATAATGACAGTAGCGCGGCTTACTGCCTCGACCGAGGGGATGGTGAACGCTGCGCCGAGTATCAATCCTAACGCACCAGGAATACCAAAGAGTAAAACCGCGACTGGCCGTAAGGCAGCGGGCAGAAAAATGAGACTTACAAGAGGAGCAATTTCGGCGGCGTCAAAGAAGTAGCTATTAGCGTAGAAAAGCAGTGTCCAAAGAGCCGCGACAAACAACACATAGCCAGTGTTAACATACAATCTATTGAGCATAGGCAACTTCACGCGAGCGTTAAATAGTCTCGTCTTATTCGCGAGCCGTTTTTTCTCTGTTTAAGCGATAACATTAGCCTACTCTTGTGATAAAGACCACTAGGAAAAAGCGCTTAACGCCCGAAAATTACCACTGTGCTAAGTAATGCCTCACTAATCGCCGGTAACCTTAATGAAATCAAAACTCCCAGATATAGGCACAACAATTTTTACGGTGATGTCCAAAATGGCGGCCGACTGCGGCGCTATCAACCTGTCGCAAGGGTTCCCAGACTTCGATTGCCCAGACCGGCTTCGGGAATTGGTGGCCCAACATCTCAACGATCGAAAGAACCAGTACCCGCCCATGGCCGGTATTTTGCCGCTTCGGGAAGAGATTGCGGCGAAGGTAGAGACGCTTTATGGGGCGCAGGTGTGTCCCGAGAGCGAGGTGACGGTCACCTCGGGCGCCACAGAGGCGTTGTTCGATGCGATTCAGGCAACAGTCGGCAGCGGCGACGAAGTCATTCTTTTCGACCCAGCCTATGACTGCTACGACCCGGCAATTCGGCTTGCCGGTGCGACACCCGTGCGACTCCCGCTTTCCTTGCCCACCTACGAAATCGACTTCGAGGCGCTAGCGCAAGCCATTACACCGCGCACACGCATGGTGATGATCAACTCGCCGCATAATCCCTGCGGCAGCGTTTTAACGCGTGAAGCGCTGGATAAGCTTGCCGCGACAATCAGAGGTCACGACATTATGGTGCTCTCGGACGAGGTCTACGAGCACATGGTGTTCGACGGTCGGGGGCATGCGAGTGTGCTCGGACATGAAGAGCTGCGGGATAAGAGCTTCGCCGTGTTCTCGTTTGGCAAAACCTACCACGCGACCGGCTGGAAGCTCGCCTATTGCGTTGCGCCGGCGGGCTTCACAACGGAGTTTCGTAAAGTACATCAGTTCGTTACGTTTACCAGTGTGAGCTTTTTGCAGTATGCGCTGGCTGATTACCTGCGCGAATGCCCGCAGCACGCAACTGAACTTTCAAGTTTCTATCAAGCAAAACGTGACCGCTTCTGCGACTTGCTCGCACCCTCGCGCTTTCGCTTTACGCCCTCGGCGGGCACGTATTTTCAGCTTGCCGATTACAGCGAGTTAAGCGACGAAGATGACATGAGTTTTGTGACGCGTCTCACGCGCGAGCACGGCGTCGCGGCGATTCCGCTGTCGCCTTTTTTTCGCGACCCTCAGCCTGATTCACGCATTATCCGCTTCTGCTTCTGTAAAGAAGAGGAAACTCTCGCCGCGGCGGCAGAAAGACTATGTGCGCTTTAACAGTCAACCGTCAGTCAACCAAACCGGAGTCGGCGGTGGATTTTGAAACGCTTGCTCGGGATATTAAGGCCTGGGGCGTAGGTCTTGGGTTTCAGGAAGTGGCGATTACTGATGTCGACCTGAGCGCTTATGAAGGGCATTTAGAAGACTGGATCGCGCGCAACTTTCACGGCGACATGGCCTATATGGCCAACAATCACGACATGCGTGTGCACCCAGAACGGCTGCATCCCGGCACCATTCGGGTCATCTGCGTCCGCATGGACTATGCCAAACAGGCGGACAACTCCCTCGCGCCGCTAGACAACCGCGATACCGCGTATATTGCCCGCTACGCGCGCGGCCGTGACTACCACAAAGTGCTCCGAAAGCGTCTGCAGAAGCTTGCCGATAAAATTCAAGAGAAAGCAGGACCGATTGGGTATCGCGCGTTTGTCGATAGCGCACCTGTGCTAGAGCGCGCGCTGTCGGAAAAATCCGGGCTAGGGTGGATCGGCAAAAATACGATGCTGATTAATAAAAACGCAGGCTCGTGGTTTTTCCTCGGTGAACTGTTCACCGACCTACCGCTGCCCATCGACAAACCTGACCAGCCGCATTGTGGCACCTGCCATGCTTGTTTAGACGTTTGCCCCACCAACGCCTTTGCTGCGCCAAATCAGCTCGACGCGCGCAAGTGCATTTCGTATCTCACCATTGAGCTACGCACCGCGATTCCGGAGGAGTTTCGGGCGGCGATGGGCAACCGTGTATTCGGTTGCGACGACTGTCAGCTAGTGTGCCCTTGGAATAAATTTGCCGAGGTGTCGCCAGAGCAAGACTTTTCGCCACGCAACAGGCTCGACGCCGAATCCCTTATCGCGCTGTTCGCCTGGTCCGAAGAGGAATTTCTGGCTAACACCGAAGGCTCACCCATTCGGCGCATCGGCTACGAGTGCTGGCTGCGGAATATTGCAGTGGGTCTGGGCAATGCGCCAACGACCGAAGAGACGGTCGCCGCGCTTACTGCGCGTGCTGCGCACCCGTCGGCCCTCGTGAGAGAACACGTAGAGTGGGCGCTTCAACGACATAAGGGAGTAAGTTAACGCTTACTTTTATTTAATAAGGCTAAAAATTCTAGGACTAGTCTGCTCGCTACGGGACAATAAAGTGCTTGCGGTAATACCTGAGCTCTTCGATCGATTCGCGAATATCATCCAGCGCCTGATGCGTCGCTTTCTTAGTCAGCCCTCTCATAATTTCCGGCTTCCAGCGAGCAGCTAGCTCTTTTAGCGTGCTCACATCGAGGTTGCGGTAATGAAAGAAAGCCTCGAGTTCGGGCATGTAATTGGCCATAAATCGGCGGTCTTGGCAGATGCTGTTGCCGCACAGTGGTGAGGCCTTGGGCTCGGCGTACTCGGCTAGAAAAGCAAGGGTCTGGCGCGTGGCCTCGGCCTCGTCGATTGCGCTTGCCTTCACACGCTCGATGAGTCCGGAGCGCCCGTGATGGGTTTGGTTCCACTCGTCCATCGCGTCGAGTACCGCATCGCTTTGCTTTATAGCGAGCACAGGGCCCTCGGCGATGAGGTTTAGGTTTTCGTCTGTGACGATTGTTGCGATCTCAATGATGCGATCGCTCGCCGGCAGCAATCCCGTCATCTCAAGATCGATCCACACTAAATTCTTGGCTTTGTTCATTAGTTCACCTTTATCAAGCCTCAAGTGTAACAAAGCCTTAAACGGGGGAATATGCAATAATCCTTTGCTCTGATTGCGCTGCGGTTACCGCACGCAAAGACATCGAGAGCCACACTTGACCAAACGACGACTTAGTAAGCAGCAGCTCGGCCGCATCGCCAAAAATCAGGGGCGTGAGCTTGGCAACGCGGCGCAGGATGCTGCGACACTCTCGGATGCCCGAGTCAACGGTGTGGTGATAAGCCACTTCGGCAAACAGTTAGATATCGAGCCGCTAGACGGCGGCGACATCGTGCGCTGTCATCAGCGCGCTAATTTGCCCGCGCTCGTTACCGGCGACCGCGTTGTGTGGGAGGCGGGAGACGACGGTGTTGGCGTCGTTCTCGCGCTCGGCGAGCGCCGTAGTGTGTTCGCGCGTCCGGTTTTTGGCGGCGTGGTAAAACCTATGGCGGCCAATATCGACGTTGTGCTTGTCGTGCTTGCGCCCACGCCGATGCCGATGGCGAATCTCATCGACCGCTATCTTGTTGCTATCGAGACTCTCGGCCTGCAGCCGATGCTGATCCTTAACAAAAGCGACCTTAAAAGCCAATGCGAAGACCTCGACCGACTCGAGGCGATGCTCGAGATTTACCGCAGCCTAGATTATCCCGTGCTTGAGGTATCCGCGACGACCGGTGATGGACTCTCGGTGCTTGCCGACGCGCTACAGGGCATTACAACGGTGCTCGTTGGACAGTCGGGCGTAGGTAAGTCTTCACTTGTAAATGCGCTCGGTGTCGACAAGGCGCTCGCGCCGGTAGGCGGGCTGTCGACTGTGCACGACAAGGGCATGCACACCACGACCACCTCGCGACTTTTCCACCTTGCTGGCTTCGATCTGATCGACTCCCCAGGTATCCGAGAATTCGGGCTCGGGCACATTAGCCCGCAGCAGGTTTTCGATGGCTTTGTCGAACTGCGGGCGCTCGCAGGGCAGTGTAAATTTCGCGACTGTGCGCATCAGGGCGAACCAGATTGCGCGCTGCAGGCAGCGGTCGAGGCGGGGACAATTCACGAAGATCGTCTCTCAAGTTACTTTCAGATACTCGACTCGCTTTAGCCCTATAACCAGCGAGTTGAACTATAATGCCGCATGCCTAATTTATTCGTCACACTTCAAAAACTTGTCCCACAGCATTTGCTCTCGCGCGTTGTGGGCAGGGTTGCCGAAAGCGCCCGTCTCAAGAAACCTTTTATACGCTGGTTTGTAAAACGCTACAGCGTCGACATGAGTGACGCGCAAGAACAAGACCCGCTTGCTTACGAAAATTTCAATGCGTTTTTTACCCGCGCACTCAAAGCCGGGGCAAGACCGTTTGCCGAAGGCATCAATGATGCGTTACCGATTTTGTGCCCCGCCGATGGCGCGATTAGTCAGCTCGGCGAGATTAACGAGCACGGGTTACTGCAGGCAAAGGGACGTTACTATACTGTCGCCGATTTGCTTGCGAGCAATCAAGACGCTGCAGACTTCGACGGCGGAAGTTTCGCCACAGTTTATCTGTCGCCCAAAGACTATCACCGGGTGCATATGCCGGTTGCTGGCAAGCTGACCAAAATGAGCTATATACCAGGCGATTTGTATTCGGTTAACAAGCAGACAGCCGAAGGCGTGCCTAATCTGTTTGCGCGCAACGAGCGCCTTGTGTGTTTGTTCGACACCGAACTGGGTCCCATGGCGGTAGTGCTTGTGGGTGCAATGATCGTTGCAGGAATCGAGACCGTGTGGGCAGGGCGGGTTTGCCCCGGTCGAGACAGGCATAAAGTTCAGGTAACACAGTATGAAGCGACTGTGCCCGCGATAGAACTTGCCGCGGGCGCCGAGATTGGCCGTTTCTATTTGGGCTCTACCGCCATTGTGCTTTTTGGTCACGCAGCGGTTGAGCTAAACGGAAAACTCGCTGCCGACTCACCGGTGCGAATGGGTCAGCTACTGGGCCTCGCGGGTCCCTCAGCGCTAACCGAATAACCAAACAACCAGGAAGCCAACATGAACCAAGACGAATTGAAGGCGGCCGTTGCCAAAGCGGCATTCGATTATGTAGCACGCATCATCGACGACCACAGCGGCGAATTTATTCTCGGCGTCGGTACAGGTTCGACAGCTAATCTCTTTATTGCCGAGCTCGAAAAAATAAAACACAGCATTTCGGCGACGGTTGCGAGTTCGGAAGAAAGTGCTAGGCGACTAAACGAGTTGGGCATTCCGGTTATCGATCTAAACGCCGCAGGTGTGCTGCGTGTTTATGTCGACGGCGCCGACGAGGCGAATGAGTATCTGCAGTTGATCAAAGGCGGTGGTGCGGCACTCACCCGCGAGAAAATTATTGCGGCGGCGTCCGAAGAGTTTGTGTGCATTGCCGATGAAAGTAAGCTCGTACCCTACCTCGGCACCTTCCCTCTGCCAGTTGAGGTGATTCCCATGGCGCGCAGCCACGTTGCGCGGCAGCTCGTTAAACTAGGCGGCGATCCCGTTTACCGCGAAGGTGTTATTACCGACAACGGTAACGTAATCCTCGACGTGCATAATCTCAAGATCGACGAGCCGCGAAAACTCGAGGCCGCGATCAACCAAATTGTCGGCGTTGTTGCCAATGGGTTGTTCGCTGAACGCGCTGCCGATCTCTTGCTTCTGAGTACCCATGACGGCGTAAAAACACTTACCGCCAAAGGGTAGCTGAAGACAATTTCGTGCCTAATAAACGAAAAAAACCACCTTCCCCATAGCTTACGCTATAAGTAGGTGGTTCCTTAACTCGAACCTTCAAGCCGAGGGACATGGCGTCGCTTGGCTCTGTAGCCTAAGGACTTTTGCGCTTTTTAATGCGTCTTAGCCTTTAGAACTACGTTCTCTCTTCTGTGTCTCTTACTTAGCTGTTTATTGCTCAATCGCTGGAACAGGTAAAGTATCAGAGACTAGAGTGGAGTGACGTTTTCCGCCTGAGGACCTTTCTGACCTTGGGTAACTTCCATGGTCACTTTTTGGCCTTCTTGGAGAGAGCGTCGACCCGAACCGTTAATGGCGCTGAAATGTACGAAGACATCCTTGCCACCTTCTTGCTCGATAAAGCCGAAGCCTTTCTCATCGTTAAACCACTTTACTGTACCCTCAACTGTCTCTGACATAATTCTCTCGTGCTTATAATTTAATGTTATCGAATTTGGACAAGCCCAAACTCACCGACCAAAAAATGATCGAATTTGCATACTACGCATTCTGAAGAATAGATGGAAACAATTTCTGTCGCAAATTGTAGCGAGTTATTGACCCAAATAACTGAAGGGGAATAAGCAAACTTCTTGGTTTACAACCACTGCTGAAACCTTTTATGAATCACCCTTGCGTTCACTACAATATGTTGTGGACTGCGTTCTAACAAATCGCTACCCGTAGATTTGCGTTTCTACCGCGAAGTCTTCGATCGCAGTGCGTCATTGATGAGTAATCTATTCACGCATTCTGCATCAGAATAGACCGTGGGGATTACGGTTTTATTACCGCCATTTCTTGCGGCGCTAAAAAACTTTACCCGGGTTTAGAATATTCGCCGGATCAAATATTGCTTTAATGGAACGCATCGCAGCTATCTCGGCTTTAGAGCGCGAATAGTGCAAATAAGGTTTCTTAATTAAGCCAACGCCATGCTCTGCCGAAATGCTGCCGCCATGCCGCTGCACAATCTCGAAAACCCAGTCGGACACCTCGGCGCACTTTTCGAAAAAAGACTCGGGTGCTAGATCACTTGGCTTGAGAATATTTAAATGCACATTGCCGTCGCCAATATGACCGAACCAGATAATTTCGAAATCTGGGTATGCCTTGCCAATTAAATCATCCACCTCGGCCAGAAACTCGGGCACTTTTGATACGCGCACAGAGATGTCATTTTTGTAGGGCGTAAACTGCGAGATAGTTTCGGAAATGTCTTCGCGCAGGCGCCATAAATTTCTAGCCTGAGTTAGATTTTGACTAACTGTTCCGTCAATCACCCAGCCCGATTCGAGACAGTGTTCGAAGACTTCCATTGCAGTGTCGAGATCGGCGTCGGACTGATTCTCAAACTCAACCAGCGCATAAAAATTTGTGGCACTGTCGAAAGGCCGCTGCAGCGCTTTTTCTGCCATTACATGCTTAAGCGCTTTTTCGGAGAAAAATTCAAACGCGGTAAGTGGTAATTTCGCCTGGCAGGCCTGCAGTACAGGCATAGTTGCTGCCATGTTTTCGACGCCTAGCAGCATTACCGTAGGATCTTTTGGCGGGCTGGTGAGGCTCATCGTAAGCTCAACAATAAAGCCGAGCGTTCCCTCTGAGCCGATAAACAGATGTCTAAAATCGTAGCCGGTATTGTTTTTCGCCAGTCCCTGATTAAAGCTCAGCAGCTCGCCGTTGCCGGTTACGACCTTCATACCAGCGACCCAGCTACGGGTCATGCCATAGCGAATCACCTTAATGCCGCCGGCGTTAGTGGCGACATTTCCGCCGATCTGGCTAGAGCCCGATGACGCGAAATCGACAGGATAAAACAAGCCTTCGTTTTCGGCGAACTGCTGCAATTGCTCGGTTACTACCCCCGGCTCACACACAACCAGACGATCAGACGGATCGAATTCAAGAATTTTGTTCATGCGATCAAACGCAACAACAAGCTCGCCCGAGGGCGCAACCGCGCCGCCGCTAAGACCCGTGCGGCCGCCAGATGGCACCAGTGGGACCTCCATACGCTTGGCAAATTTAACCAGCGCGATTACCTCGTCGGTATTGGCAGGCAGTACAATCGCAACAGGCGCGGGCTTGTAGACCTTGGTCCAGTCTTTGCCATAGTTGTCGAGGTCAGCCGGTGCCGTTTTGAGGCCGGCCTCGCCGACGAGGTCGTGGAGAGCTTCGAGAAGCTCCGCTTTAGTGCATTTCATGATAGTTTCCTGAAGGCCAAGCCGCTTAGTGATGCCGCCGCGCCCGCGTGGTGGCTAAATTCACTTTACTTCCACCTCGTATTGACGCCAATTGGTAATCGAGTGAGAGTACTGCAACGCCTATTATGGTACCATGCGTCCGCGTTTTGAGCATCGCCTCAAGTACGCCGGCACCGAGACACGGGAACTCAAACCTTATGCAATCAACTTCGCTCGATAAGCGCAAAATCAAATTCCTCCTCCTCGAGGCTGTTCATGAAAGTGCTGTAGAAGCGCTAAAAAATGAAGGCTATGAGAACATCGAGTACCTCAAAACCTCACTAAGCGAAGACGAGTTAGTCGAAAAAATCAAAGACGTCCATTTTGTCGGTCTGCGCTCACGGACTCAGCTGACCGAGCGCGTATTTGCTGCAGCCAAAAAACTGCAGGCTGTGGGTTGCTTTTGCATCGGCACTAATCAGGTCAACCTCGACGCAGCCCTAGTGCGTGGCATCCCTGTGTTCAATGCCCCTTACTCCAATACCCGCAGCGTCGCCGAGCTTGTCATTGGCCAGACAATTTTACTACTGCGCCGCGTGCCCGAAAAAAGCGCGCTGCTGCACCGCGGTGTCTGGCAGAAAACCGCTACCGGGTCATTCGAGACACGCGGCAAAAAGCTCGGCATTGTAGGCTACGGCAATATCGGTTCGCAGCTTAGCGTTCTCGCCGAGTCTATGGGCATGAAAGTCTATTTATACGACGTCGTGACCAAGCTGCCCCTAGGTAACGCAACGCAGGTAAACTCGCTGCAGGAGCTCATGAGCACCTGCGACATTGTTACCCTTCACGTGCCCGAGACGCCCGACACCAAGAACATGATCGGCGCTAAAGAACTCGGCTGGATGCAGCCTAGCGCGATATTCATCAACGCCTCGCGCGGCACCGTTGTAGATATCGACGCACTTGCCGCCGCCCTGCGCGAGAACCGTCTCGCCGGTGCCGCGATTGATGTGTTCCCTGTTGAACCAAAATCTAACGACGAAGAGTTTATCTCGCCTCTTAGAGAGTTCGACAACTGCATCCTTACACCTCACGTTGGCGGCAGCACGATGGAAGCACAGCGCAATATTGGTATCGAGGTGAGCGAGAAGCTTGTTCGTTACAGCGACAACGGCTCGAGTTTTGCGTCAGTAAACTTCCCTGAAGTGTCGCTCCCTGCGCACCCTGGCAAACATCGCCTGTTGCACATTCACAAAAACGTGCCCGGCGTGCTGAGCCAGATCAACAGCATCTTCTCCGAAAATGGAATCAACATCAGTTCGCAGTATCTGCAAACCAATGACAAAGTAGGCTATGTGGTCATGGACGTAGACGTAGACGCGAGCGAGCTCGCGCTCGCGCGACTGAACGAGGTGAATGGGACGATAAAGTCTCGAGTGTTATTTTAAGGGAGCAACACCCATGACCATGACGCAGCTAATTATCGCCACTCTGGCGCTCACGCTTATCCATATTTGGTTCGTTCCCGCGTTCTTTAACCGCGTGCATTTGAAGTATCTGATGGGATCCAGAGACGAGGGCCTCGAACTGAGCGTTGGTGCGGGCAGGGCTAGTCGTGCGGCAACCAACTTCCAAGAAAGTCTCGTTCCGTTTTTGGCGATGTGTTTGCTTGCAATGATTAACGGTGTCGACCTACTTGTGCATGCGCAAGTTTGGTTAGGCCTTCGCGTGGTGTATCTGGTGTGTTACGTGGGGGGGATCAACCCAGCGCGATCTTACGTCTGGGTTGCTTCGCTTGTGGTGCTTATATTGATGGCAATAAAGCTTCTTTAGATCATAAGAACACTGCGGACGATTCAAACCGCCCGCAGTTAGAGAGCGAGCCTACAACCCATATTTGCTCGCCATCTCTTCAAGGCTGTAAACCTTGCCAATATTCGATACCTGACCCGCGCAGCCGAACGCCTCGAGGCGGTCTTTTACAATGCCCTTCATTGCAGTGATGGTAGGAATGAGGAATTTACGCGGGTCGAACTCGCTTGGGTTTTCGGCGAGAAACTTGCGCGCAGCGCCGGTCGACGCTAAACGCAAATCGGTGTCGATGTTTACTTTGCGTACGCCATGACGAATCCCTTCTTGAATTTCCGATACAGGTACGCCGTAGGTTTCGGGTATCTCTCCGCCAAACTCATTAATAATCGCGAGCCATTCTTGCGGCACCGACGATGAGCCGTGCATGACGAGATGAGTATTTGGGATTTTTGCATGAATCTCTTTGATGCGGCTAATGGCAAGAATGTCACCAGTCGGCGGGCGGCTAAACTTGTAAGCGCCGTGGCTTGTGCCCACTGCGATGGCAAGAGCGTCGACGCCGGTGGCGTTAACGAAGTCTTCGGCCTCTTGCGGGTCGGTGAGCATCTGCGCCATCGACAAAACGCCTTCAGCACCAATGCCATCCTCTTCGCCTGCCATACCTGTTTCTAGCGAACCTAAGCAGCCGATCTCGCCTTCGACCGAGACGCCGCAGGCGTGAGCCATAGCAACCGCTGTTTTAGTGACGGCGACGTTGTAGTCGAAGTCCATCGGCGTTTTGCCGTCTTCGCCGAGTGAGCCGTCCATCATGACAGACGAAAACCCAAGCTGAATGGAGCGTTGGCAAACCGCAGGAGACACGCCGTGATCTTGGTGCATCACAATAGGGATGTGGGGGAATTCTTCGATCGCGGCTTGAATCAAATGCTTGAGAAAGTTTGCGCCGGCATATTTGCGCGCGCCCGCCGAGGCTTGAAGAATAACCGGGCTGTTAGCTTCGTCGGCCGCCTCCATAATCGCGCGAACTTGCTCGAGGTTGTTTACATTAAACGCCGGCACGCCGTAGCCATTCTCGGCTGCGTGATCGAGTAGTTGTCGTAAGCTAATAAGTGCCATGCTTCTGTCCTCTGCTGTCTAAACTCGTAGATTATTAGTCTTCACTGGCCGCGCGTTGCAGCAAAATGTCTACCGCGGGTAATACCTCACCCTGTACGTATTCTAAGAAGGCGCCGCCGCCTGTCGAAATGTAGGAAATCGCGCCGGTCACGCCAAAGGCGTCGATCGCAGCAATTGTCTCGCCGCCGCCGGCAATAGAAAAGCCAGTATTTTCAGCGACGGCGTTCGCGATTGCCTCGGTGCCTTGGGCAAATTGTGAAATCTCGAACACGCCGACTGGCCCGTTCCAGATTATTGTTTTCATCGCGGCTATCGTGTCAGCAAACATTGCTGCTGTTTGCGGACCAATGTCTAAAATCATATCGTCGTCGCTAATCTCTGCAACTAGCTTGGTTGTTGCCGCCGCGTCTGCGCTAAATTCTTTTGCAACAACGACATCAATAGGCAAAGGTATCGATGTTTGCGCCATTAACTCTTTGGCAAGTGGAATAAGGTCTTCCTCATACAGGCTGTTACCTACATTAACGCCGCTGGCCGCAAGAAAAGTATTAGCGATGCCGCCACCGACAATCAGGTGATCGACTTTAGTTGCGAGGCTTTTTAATACCTCGAGTTTGCTCGACACTTTCGCTCCGCCGACAATTGCTAGCATCGGGCGTTCGGGTGCGTGTAGCGATTTCTGTAGCGCATCTAGCTCACCGGCGAGCAGTGGGCCTGCGCAGGCAATCGGAGCAAATTTTGCTACGCCGTGAGTGCTCGCCTGCGCGCGGTGGGCTGTACCGAAGGCGTCCATAACAAACACGTCACACAGCGCTGCGTAGCGCTTGGCTAGTGCGTCGTCGTTTTTGCCCTCACCACTGTTCATGCGCACGTTTTCGAGCAATGTCACAACGCCCGCTTGTTGCTGAGCGGGCGCGTCATTCTCAAGCGCGCTGTTATCAAGAACAACGGGTGAGCCGAGCAGGGTGCTTAAGTGCGTCGCTACCGGCGCAAGAGAGAATTCTTGCTGATCTGACGCGGCGATGCCTTCTTGCGGGCGACCAAGATGTGACATAACGATTACGTGTGCGCCGCGCTCAAGAGCAAGTTTTAGTGTCGGTAATGCTGCGCGAATGCGTGTGTCGTTGCCTACAACGCCGTCTTTCACCGGCACATTAAGGTCTTCGCGAATGAGTACGCGCTTGCCGGCGAGTGAGAGAGTCTCCATGCGATGGAATTTCATGCTTTGCGTCTTCCTTCTTTACTCTGTTTCTTCTTTTAGACTTTCTCGCGGCGGTGAATAAACTGTGCCACGTCGAGCATGCGATTCGCATAGGCCCACTCGTTGTCGAACCAGACTAAAAGCTTTACCAACCGAGGGCCGGCGACAAGCGTTTGATTAAGGTCGACCACGGCAGAGCGCGGATCGTGATTAAAATCAGTCGAGGCAAGTGGTTCTAACGTGTAACCCAAAACATTTGGCGGCAGGGTTTCACTTGCGGCGATTAACGCGCCGTTTACCGACTCAACTGTCGCATCCGAGTTTAGTGTGAGTGTTAGGTCCATTGCCGAAACATTGACTGTCGGGACGCGAATCGCCTGCGCCTGTAGTTTGCCAGTTAAACTAGGCAAGATACGTTCGATGCCCTTGGCGAGCGCGGTATCCACCGGAATAATCGACTGCATGGCGCTGCGAGTTTTGCGCAGGTCTTTATGGTGGTAGCTGTCGATTACCGGCTGATCATTCATTGCGGAGTGAATGGTGGTGATAACACCATGATCGATGCCGAACGCGTCATCGATCGCCTTCACTACAGGCACGATGCAATTTGTTGTGCACGAGGCGTTAGAAATAATTGTCGCATCAACGGCGAGAGTCTCGTGATTAACGCCGTACACGAGTGTCGCATCGACATCGCTGTCGGCGGGCTGTGAAAATAAAACCCGTTTCGCCCCGTTGCTTATGTGCTTTTGCGCAGTGCAGCGATCGGTAAACGCGCCGCTGCATTCCATTACCAGATCGATGCCTAGGTCTGCCCACGCCAACGCAGTGACGTCTGCCTGTTGCGAGACGCGAATTGCGTCGCCGCTAACGAGGAGTTCGCCGTCGCCTTGTTCGACCTCGCCCAAAAACCGTCCGTGGGTGCTGTCGTAGCGCGTAAGATGCGCAAGATTACCGATGTCGGCGAGATCATTGATCGCAACGATGCGCAGGTCGGCATAGTTTGTCGACTCGTAGAAAGCGCGCAGCACGCAGCGGCCGATACGGCCGTAGCCATTGATTGCGATCTTATAGCTCATTTGGGTTCCTAAAGGGCGTAAGACCTAAAGCAGCGATACGACAGTATTGGCGACGTTTTCGGCGGTAAAACCAAAATGCGCCATAAGCTCGCCGCCGGGAGCCGACTCGCCGAAGGTATGCATGCCAATCACTTTGCCGTCGAGGCCAACAAATTTTGCCCAATACTCAGAGCCAGCAGCTTCGACGGCGAGACGCTTGCGTACCGCGTTGGGAATAACGCTTTCTTGGTAGGCCGGGTCTTGCGATTCGAATACATCAACACTTGGCATCGAAACCAGCCGCACTTTTTCGCCGTCGGCGTTAAGTGCGGTCACAGCGTTGACGCAAATGCTAACTTCGGACCCCGTTGCAATAACAATCACCTCAGGCGTGCCTTCGCAGTCGAGCAGCACGTAGCCGCCGCGAGCGATGTTAGCGACTTGCTCATCGGTGCGCGATTGATGCGGGAGTCCTTGGCGAGAGAACACGAGCGAGGTAGGTCCGACACTGCGCTCGATTGCAGCTTTCCACGCAACTGCCGACTCGACGCTGTCACAGGGGCGCCACACTGACATATTAGGGGTGGTACGCAAATTCGCGAGCTGCTCGACAGGCTGATGCGTCGGACCGTCTTCGCCTTGGCCGATCGAGTCGTGTGTGTAAACGAAAATGCTTTGCTGCTGCATGAGTGCAGCCATGCGTACTGCATTGCGCGCGTATTCCATAAAAATGAGGAACGTTGCGGTATAGGGTACGAAGCCGCCGTGCAACGCGATGCCCGAGGCGATTGCCGTCATGCCAAACTCACGTACGCCGTAATAAATATAGTTGCCGTCGGCTTTCTCTGAGATAGGCGTACTTCCTGACCAATTGGTCAAATTAGAGCCGGTGAGGTCAGCAGAGCCCCCGATCAGTTCGGGTAACAGAGAGCCAAAGGCCTCGAGGCAGTTCTGCGACGCTTTTCGGCTCGCAATGTTCTCAGGATTAGCCTGCAGGTGACGAATATAGTCGTCGGCCTTTTCTTTAAAGTAGCCGGGCAGCTGGCCTTTTAGGCGGCGGATGAGTTCCATCGCAAGCTCGGGGTATTCTTCCTCATAGCCTACGAGCAATTCTTTCCATGCAGTCTCAGCACTAAAGCCTTTTTCAGTGCAGTCCCAGGCATTCTTGATGTCCTCGGGGATAATGAACTCACTGTGTGGCCAGTCGAGGGCAGCGCGTGTGGCTGCGATCTCTTCGGCGCCCAAAGGTGCGCCGTGAGTGGCTGCCGTGCCCTGTTTGTTTGGCGAGCCGAACCCGATAATCGTTTTGCATTTAATCAACGTGGGACGGGTAGTTTCGGCTTTCGCTTCGACTATTGCTGCGTTGATTGCGTCTGCGTCATGACCGTCTACCGCGAGCACCTGCCAATCGTAGGCCGCAAAGCGTTTCGCGGTGTCGTCGCTAAACCAGTCTTCGACCTCGCCATCGATTGAGATGCCGTTGTCGTCATAGAACACGATAAGTTTTCCGAGTTTGAGGGTGCCCGCGAGCGAGCAGACCTCGTGCGAGATGCCTTCCATGAGACAGCCGTCCCCGGCGAATACATAGGTGTGGTGATCGACAACGTCGAAACCTGGGCGGTTGAACTGCGCTCCGAGGGTTTTTTCGGCGATCGCCATGCCGACGGCATTAGCTAGACCTTGGCCGAGTGGGCCGGTTGTAGTTTCGACACCAGGCGTATAGCCATACTCGGGGTGGCCGGGGGTCTTCGAATCCATCTGTCGGAACTGTTTGATGTCCTCGATCGACACGTCGTAACCGGTGAGGTGAAGAAGCGAATAGATAAGCATCGAGCCATGGCCGTTGGAGAGGATAAAACGGTCTCTATTCAACCACTTAGGATTGCTTGGGCTGTGGCTTAGATGGTCTTTCCAGAGCACCTCAGCGATGTCTGCCATGCCCATTGGGGCCCCGGGGTGGCCTGAATTTGCCTTTTGGACGGCATCCATACTCAGCGCGCGGATTGCATTAGCGCATTGCTTGCGGGTTACAGCGGATTCCGCCATGGGTGAGGCTCCTTAGGTGCTCTACAAAGATGAAGACGCGCATTTTCTCGCACCTGCTCGCAATATGCTACTCGCTATATTGAAATCTATATCAAATTATTTTGATATAGATTTGTAATGCGACTCGATTGTTGTTACATTGCGCGCATTCGAGAAGGGGTAGGCCCTTTTTAGCGAGGAAATGCGTGTGCAAGCCGCAGTGGCAACCCAATCTCAGCCCTTTTTAATCGCCGACGAGCAAGTAACACCCGCTCAGCAGCTTGCCCAGCTGCACAAGGCGCTCGCCGATGCGCTGAGGCTGCAGATACTTCGTCTGCTCAAAAACGAGTCATTCGGGGTGTTGGAGCTCTGCCGCTTAGTCGCAATTCGACAGTCGGCGCTCAGTCATCACTTAAAGGTGTTGGCAAAGGCGGAGCTAGTGGCAACTCGGCGTGAGGGCAACTCCATTTTCTATCGCCGTGCTTTTATCACTGATGACGATCCGCTTGCGGATCTCAAGCGGGCCGCCTTCGATGCGGTAGATACATTGGAAATACCGCGCGAACAGGCAGAGCAGCTCGACCAGCTACAGCAGGAGCGCTCCGAGTTGTCGCTGAGTTTCTTTCAGAAAAACGCAGAGCGTTTTTCGGAGAACCAAGGATTAATAGTCGAGCGTGAGCATTACGACAGTAGCCTAATGGATGTGGTCGAAGGTCTCGGGTTATCGCCCGCCGCCTGTGTGCTCGAAATCGGTCCTGGCGAAGGGAGGCTGCTTGTCGAGCTTGCGCGGCGCTTTGCATCGGTTACTGCGGTCGACAATTCGAAAGACATGTTAGACCTGTCGCGTGCGGCCATCGCAGCCGACGGCTTGAGTAATGTCGAGTTTTTATTGGGAGAGACGGCCAACGCGCGCGAAACCCTAAGCGGTGCTGCCGACCTCGTCGTATTCGACATGGTTCTTCACCATATTGCGACACCCGCCTCGACGTTTCGGGACGTCGCGGCACTGTTAAAAGAAGACGGGCTCTTACTCGTTATCGAACTCTGTAGCCATGACCAAGATTGGGTGCGCAATTCCTGCGGGGATCTATGGCTTGGGTTCGACGAAAGCGAGTTAGACCAATGGGCGGCAATGAGTGGATTGCGATTCGAGCAGGGATCGAATCTCGCGCTGCGTAATGGATTTCAGATTCAAATGCGCGTGTTTAGAAAACACGCGAATTAACACTAAGGAGTTAGCATGAGCGAGATCAATTTATTCACGTCCGAATCGGTATCCGAAGGACATCCCGACAAGATGGCTGATCAGATCTCCGACGCCATTCTTGACGCATTGCTCAAAGAGGATCCGCGTTCGCGTGTCGCCTGCGAAACGCTCATCAAAACTGGCATGGTGCTCGTCGCTGGCGAAATCACTACCGAGGCCTATGTTGATATCGAAGACATCGTGCGCGGTGTTGTAAACGATATTGGTTATAACAACGCCGACAGCGGTTTCGACGGCCACACCTGTGCTGTTATCAATGCGATTGGTAAACAGTCGCCTGACATCTCACAGGGCGTTGACGATTCTGAAGATCACGAGCAAGGCGCAGGTGACCAAGGATTGATGTTTGGCTACGCAAGCAATGAAACCGACGTTCTCATGCCCGCCCCAATCACTTACTCGCACCGACTAGTAAAACGGCAGTCCGAGGTGCGCAAAAATGGCACATTACCTTGGCTTGAACCAGACGCGAAAAGCCAGCTGACTTTCCGCTACATCGATAATAAGCCTGTGTCTATCGATGCGGTTGTGCTGTCTACTCAACACAAAGACTCGGTATCTAACGAAGAGTTGCGAGAAGGCGTTTTCGAAGAAATTATCAAGCCCGTGCTGCCCGAAGAATGGATTACGAAAGAGACCAAAATCTTCATCAATCCAACCGGCCGCTTTGTGATAGGCGGACCTGTAGGTGACTGCGGTCTAACCGGACGTAAAATAATCGTCGACACTTATGGTGGTATGGCAAGACATGGTGGCGGAGCGTTCTCGGGCAAAGATCCTTCTAAAGTCGATCGTTCTGCAGCCTATGTCGCGCGTTATGTCGCAAAAAATATTGTTGCCGCGGGAATCGCAGAGCGCTGCGAGATTCAGCTCTCTTATGCGATTGGCGTTGCCGAACCAACCTCTATCAGCGTCGAGACGTTTGGCACAGGAAAAATAGCGAACAGCGAAATAGTAAAAATTATTCGCGAGCACTTTGAGTTACGGCCTAAAGGTTTGATCAAAATGCTAGACCTGATCCAGCCAATTTATCGAAACACCGCTGCCTATGGGCACTTTGGTCGCGAAGATCTCGAGCTTAGCTGGGAGAAAACGGACAAAGCCGCAGCATTAAAAGAAGCGGCAGGCGTCTAAATAAACATCGAATCATCGCGCTAGCGCGTAATTCACAACCAGGGTTAAACACCACGTTTTAAACGAATCAAAACGAATCGACATTACGGAGTAAGACATGAGCACAGCAGCAGCAACGCCAATGAACGATGTAGCAAAAAATGACTACAAAGTAGCCGACATTTCACTTGCCGATTTCGGTCGTCGTGAAATCACACTCGCCGAAGCAGAGATGCCTGCGCTTATGACACTGCGTAAGAAATACGCCGCAGAACGTCCGCTTGCCGGCGCCAAGATCATTGGCTGTATCCACATGACAGTTCAGACCGCCGTGCTGATCGAAACACTCGTCGAGCTCGGCGCTGAAGTGCGCTGGTCGTCGTGCAATATTTTCTCGACACAAGACCACGCCGCTGCGTGCATCGCTGCGTCTGGCATTGCGGTTTACGCCTGGAAAGGTCAAACAAACGAAGAGGGTGAATGGTGTATCGAGCAGACTATTCTCAAAGACGGTAAGCCTTGGGACTGCAACATGATCCTAGACGACGGCGGTGACCTCACGGGTATGATTCATACTAAATACCCTGAGATGCTTGATAAGATTCACGGCATTACCGAGGAGACAACAACTGGTGTTCACCGCCTTCTCGAAATGCTAGAAGCGGGTGAGTTAAAAGTTCCGGCTATTAACGTAAATGACTCGGTTACTAAGTCTAAAAATGATAACAAGTACGGCTGTCGTCACAGCCTAAACGATGGCATTAAGCGCGGCACAGACATGCTGCTTTCAGGTAAGAAAGCACTCGTTATCGGCTACGGCGACGTCGGCAAAGGTTCAGTACAAAGCCTAAGCCAAGAAGGCATGATCGTGAAGGTCGCTGAGATCGACCCTATCTGTGCGATGCAGGCCTGCATGGATGGCTACGAGGTTGTGTCGCCCTATATCGATGGCATCAATACGCGCAGCGCCGAGGGCATCAATACTGAATTACTGTCGAAGATGGACTTAATAGTCACTACGACTGGCAACGTCAACGTATGCGATAAGTTCATGCTCGCTGCAGCAAAAGCGGGTTCCGTTATCTGCAACATTGGTCATTTTGATAACGAGATCGACACGCAGTTCATGCGCGACAACTGGCATTGGGAAGAAGTGAAGCCTCAGGTTCACAAAATTTTCCGCAACGGACCCGAGAATCAAGACGACTACTTAATTCTATTGTCCGAAGGCCGACTGATTAACCTTGGTAACGCCACTGGTCATCCTTCACGAATTATGGATGGATCGTTCGCTAACCAAGTGCTCGCGCAGATGCGTATGTTCTCAGAAAAATTTGCCGATCAGTCTGAAGAGTTTAAGAAGAATAATATCACCGTAACAGTGTTACCAAAAGAGCTCGACGAAGAAGTTGCGGCGCTTATGGTGAAGGGCTTTGGCGGTGTCTTAACTAAGCTTACAGATGATCAAGCGAAATACATCAACGTAAAAGTAACCGGTCCTTTCAAGCCCGAAAGCTATAAGTACTAACTTCTCGAGCACTAAATCGACAGAGGTTTGAGAACTGAAGGCGCCATATCTGGCGCCTTCTCGTTAGAATGGATTCATTATGAGCACAGATACAAGTCATTTCAGTATCGAGTTTTTTCCGCCGCGCACGCCCGCTGGCGAAGAAAAGCTCGATGCTGTTCACGCAGAGCTAAGCAAGTTAGGCCCTGAGTTTTTTTCGGTGACCTACGGTGCCGGTGGTTCGACACGCGATGGGACCAAGCGTGCGGTTACACGGTTTCGCGAAGCGGGATCGTGCGTCGCGCCCCATCTGTCGTTTGGTGGCAGTAACGAGACCGAGATACTAACGCTCTTGCATGAATATAAAGACGCTGGTGTCGATCGACTTGTCTGCCTGCGCGGCGATGCGCCGTCTGGCATGGGCTCTGCGTCACTCTATCGCTACGCGAACGAGCTTGTTGAGTTTGTGCGCAAAGAAACTGGCGATCACTTTACAATAGACGTAGCGTGTTATCCCGAAGTTCATCCGCAATCACGGTCGGTAGAGAGCGATCTCGAGTTTTTTAAAGCAAAGGTCGATGCTGGAGCCAACTCGGCTATTACACAATATTTCTACAATGCCGACGCCTACTTTGGGTTTGTTGATGACTGCGTACGCGCTGGGATCACTATTCCGATCGTGCCGGGCATAATGCCGATTACTAACTATGCTAACCTTGCGCGGTTCAGTGCAGCGTGCGGTGCTGAAATTCCTCGCTGGTTGACCAAACGGTTAGAATTCTTAGAACACGACGATCAAGCGCTGCGCGACTTTGGCCTCGAGGTTGTTACCGATCTGTGTGAGCAGTTGCTTGCCGGGGGTGCACCGGGATTGCATTTCTATTCGATGAACCAAGCCGATAGCGTTACGCGCCTGTGGCAAAACTTACTCGAAGACTAACGCGATGAGAGTCTCGCGGTTACATATTGCCCACGCGCTCGTTGCAGGCTCGGAGTTATCTCTTCCTGCCGAGAGCGCGCACTATCTAGGTACAGTGCTGCGCGCGCGAGAAGGTGATCCGGTAAGAGTGTTCAATGCAGTCGACGGTGAATTCGACGCGGTTGTGACTCGAAGCAAGAAAGGGAACGTCGACCTTACTCTAGGCGCCTGTGTGAGACCACCTGAGCTCACCTCTCAGCTTCACCTTCACCTTGCGCTTGGCCTATCGCGCGGTGACCGAATGGACTATGCGATTCAGAAAGCCACAGAGTTGGGTGTGGCTGAGATTACGCCCCTTTTTACCGAACACGGCGAAGTGCGACTCAAGCCAGATAGGGTAGAGAACAAGCTGCGTCATTTTGAAAAGATAGCGATAAACGCTGCCGAACAATGCGGTCGTCTTGATGTGCCCACAGTGCACATGCCGCTGGCGCTGGACGCATTTCTGGCGCGAGAAACAAAGGCAACTCGTTTGTTGTTAGAGCCAAGTGGTGAACAGCGATTAACCGCGTCGCAAGCACTGACAGATATCGAATTAGTAATCGGCCCCGAAGGCGGTTTCAGCGAGCGGGAAATTGTACTGGCACGCGAGTCACATTGTGCCGTCATGCGATTAGGCCCACGCGTGCTTCGTACCGAAACCGCCCCCGTCGCCGCGCTCGCGGTCTTGCAGTTTATTTTTGGCGATCTGTCTTAATTTTCGAAACGTCACACATAAAAAAGGCCCCTATAAAGGGGCCTTTTTCACAAGAGGGTATTGCCCGCTTGTTACTGAGTTATTTCGTGAACTCAGGGTAGGCTTCCATTCCGCATTCGGATTGGTCTACGCCTTGTTCTTCTTCTTCTTCGCTAACGCGGATTCCCATCACCGCTTTGACAGCAAACCACACTATAAGGCTCGTTGCGAATACCCAGCCGAAGATGACAAGCGTGCCGACGAGCTGACCCATAAACGTTGCATCGGGATCGGACAGAAGCACGGCGAAGATACCAAAGATACCGACTGTACCGTGTACTGAAATCGCACCGACGGGATCGTCTATCTTAAGCTTGTCGAGGCCGATGATGCTGAACACAACTAATGCTCCACCCATCGCGCCAATGATTGTGGCGAGTAGTGGGCTAGGATCAGCGGGTTCTGCTGTAATTGCGACCAATCCGGCAAGCGCGCCATTGAGCGCCATTGTTAAATCTGCTTTGCCGAAAAGGATGCGAGCAACAAACAAGGCTGCGATTAAACCGCCTGCTGCGGCCGCATTCGTGTTTAGGAAGACGTTGGCCACCTCGTTCGCTACGCCTACGCCGCCTAGTTTGAGCGTTGAACCACCGTTAAAGCCGAACCAGCCCATCCATAGAATAAACGTTCCCAAAGTTGCCATAGGCAGATTCGCGCCTGGGATGGCCTGCGCTGCACCAGTTTTGGCGTTGTATTTGCCCTTGCGAGCGCCGAGTAGCAATACACCTGCGAGTGCGGCTGATGCGCCTGCGAGGTGAACGATGCCCGATCCGGCGTAGTCGCTATAGCTCAGCGCGCCGATGAAGGGCACGTCTTTACCGCCCCAAGTCCAGCCGCCTTCAATAGGGTAAATGAAGCCTGTCATGACAACGGCGAAAGCTAAGAATGCCCAAAGCTTCATACGTTCAGCGACAGCACCCGAAACGATCGACATCGCAGTAGCAACAAACACTACTTGGAAGAAGAAGTCTGACGCGCCAGAATACACTGCGCCACCGTCGAAGCCTTCCTCGGCAGAATCGAGCAGCACCTGCGCGATCGCTGCGTCATCCATTTGCGCAACGGTTGTTACGCCAGATAAGAAATAGCCGCCGTCATACATAAACTGATAGCCGCAGACGAGATACATCGTACAGGCGATTGCGAACAGTGCGACATTCTTGGTAAGAATTTCTGTCGTATTTTTAGACCGGACGAGTCCCGCCTCGAGCATGGCAAAACCCGCCGCCATCCACATGACGAGCGCGCCGCACACGAGAAAATAGAATGTGTCCATTGCATACTGCAATTCAAAAATTTGGTTTTCCACCTTGCTTCCTCCCAGCGGGCTTAAGAAGCGCCGCCCTAATTAATTCGATTTAGTGCTGCTCAACATGCAAACGATGCAAGCTGCTTAGACTGCTTCCTCGCCGGTCTCGCCGGTGCGTATGCGAATAATCTGCTCGAGGCTGGTCACGAAAATTTTGCCGTCACCGATTTTTCCGGTGTTAGCCGATTGCGTGATCGCCTCGATAGTTTGGTCCAGAAGGCTTTCGCCAATGGCGATTTCGAGCTTTACCTTCGGGAGGAAATCGACTACGTACTCGGCGCCTCGGTATAATTCCGTGTGGCCTTTCTGCCGACCGAAACCTTTAACTTCGGTTACCGTGATACCCTGCACCCCGATTTCCGATAGCGCCTCGCGCACATCGTCTAATTTGAATGGCTTAATAATTGCCGTGACTAGCTTCATCGTCCTGCTCCTTGTCGTTGTTAGGAGGGCTTCGGTGGCAGTGCCGTCTCCCAAAGCCTTGTTGCGATCCCATCAAATGGCTCAACTGATGGGAAAACGCGTAGTTACCACCCATTCGGATAGCAGGGGTCGTGCCAGTTTTGTAAATGGCATAAAATACAGATAGTTAGCACGGAATAAATACTAATCACCCCTAACCAGCTTGACCGACTACCGGCGTAGTGCTGTGGTTTGGGCCAACTCGGTGCGCTCGAACCAAGATAAGGCGTGCTATGCACTAAAATAGTGCTTGCGTCACAAAAATCAGAAAGCGCGGGACGTAAGGGGTTTCGGGTGATAGGATTTAAACGACTGTCCTACTGGGTATTTAGAATGGCTAATAAAAATCTTTTAGACGAAATCAGTGACAAAGTGGCCAGTCTACTTCCTAAAGCTGAGGCGCTCGGCAGTGAAATGAAAGACGAGCTCAATGCCAAGATACAGAATGCAATAAAGAGCAGCCTTGAGTCTCTGGATATAGTAACCCGTGAGGAGTTCAACGCTCAGGCGTCTATGCTTGCGCGCGCTGAGGCGAGGGTTGCTGATTTGGAGGCGAGAGTTACGGAGCTAACGTCAAAAGAGACTTGAGGTCTCGTGTTCAACGGTCGTCTATAAAATGAAGTCTGGCAATTGACGGCGAAGTCGACTTTTACGCGTATTACCCCAACGGCGACCGCCAGACTATTTACATCGTGCCCAGATAAACGAGGAAGAAAAACCGCTTCTCTCTTTTTCTAGAGCAGCCCCTCTAGAGCGGCGCAGCGGCGGTAGCTTGCAGCTTCTAAAAACTGAGCCTCGCCTACCTCGGTGACGCCGTCGTAGTCTGCAATCGTGCGTGCCATGCGCAATAGTCTATGAGCTCCGCGCGCAGAGACGTTGAGGCTTTCAAGGAGCGTCACTAAATTCGTTTTCTTGAGATCGGTAAGCTGGCAGGCATCTTCGAGAACTGATGCCTTGAGATCGCTGTTAAGCGCTCCTTGTCTCTGGATTTGATGAGCGCGACAGTCGGCGATCATGCGTCGCCTGCGTCCCCAGAGTTGATTTTCTTTTAGCGCGCGCTGCTCGGCCGCCGGCTGACTTGTTTGTGTGCTGAGCAGTTCGGCGTGCGATAGCGATGGCACTTCAATAATAAGATCGAAGCGGTCGATCAATGGGCCAGATACCTTGCCGATATAGGCGCGCACCCTCTCTTTCGAACAGCGGCAACGACGCCTTGTATCGCTAGCATAGCCGCAGGGGCAGGGGTTCATTGCAGCGACCAATTGAAAATTGGCAGGAAAGACCACGCGGTACTTCGCACGACTTAGGGTGATTCTGCCGGCTTCAAGAGGCTCTCTTAGCGCGTTCAGCACTTCGGGCTTGAATTCGGTGAGTTCATCGAGAAACAGCACACCGCGATGCGCAAGGGTGATATCGCCGGGAACTGCGTTAGCACCTCCGCCTACTAGCGAGGGCATTGTCGCCGAGTGATGCGGTGTGCGTAGGGGACGAATGGCTGCGCTGCCGAGCGCGAGTTGTCCGCGCACAGCGGAGCGAATCGATGCAACCTCAAGCATTTCGTCGCGCGTCATTGGCGGCAAGAGTTTACTCAGCGTTGTTGCGAGCAGCGTCTTTCCCGACCCGGGAGGGCCAAGCATCAAAAGATTATGCCCACCGGCTGCAGCAATCTCGAGCGCACGCAATGCCCGCGCCTGGCCTCTTATCGGATTGAATGACACACTGGCTTCGGTGTTAACACTCCTGCGTGAACCTTGCTGATCTCTCTTGCGCCTCTTTGCTCGTGCTGCATCAAATACGCTAAGAATCGTTGAGTCGTGTGCATTGAGTTCTATCGACAGTGCTATAAGTTCAGAGAGAGAACCGAGTCCGAGGGCGAGCGTGTAGTCAACGATATCGAGAGCCTCACGGTTAGCTGCAGGTACGACAATTGCACGTCCGTCTTTCCGAGCAGCGAGAAGCGCCTGGACTACACCGGGCACTGGACGCAAGCTTCCGTCGAGCGCGAGCTCGCCAAGCATCTCGATACCGCGAATACTCTCTGAAAATCCTGCGATTTGATCCGATGCTACAAGTGTCGCCACAGCAATTGCGAGGTCGTATCGTCCTCCTGCCTTTGGCAGATCGGCGGGCGCAAGGTTTACCGTGACCCGTTGATCTGGAAACTCAAGAGCCGAGTTGATGATTGCGCTCCGCACGCGCTCCCGACTTTCTTTAACCGCTGTCTCCGGAAGCCCTACGAGTGTAAATCCAGGCAAGCCCGCCGAAAGATGCGCCTCGACCATCACCTCTACTGCGTCGATGCCGAGCAACGCGCGCGAGGGTATGCTGGCGATGGTCATTTTGATTCTCCGACTGCGTATTCTCAGAACTAGTAATAGGCCGTGATTTAAAAAATCACAAAAAAAAGCGCAAAAAAAATGAGCCCGAAGGCTCATTCTTTATAACGCGTACTTAACTTACGCTTATTTGCTGCTGTCGATCATGTACTGGACCAATGCTTTGATGTCATCGTCGTTACAAGTAAAGCAAAGACCTTTAGGGGGCATGTTGTTGATGCCGGCAATGGCATTTGTGACTACTTGATCCATTCCCTTCTCGAGTCGCGCTGTCCATGCGTCGGCATTGCCTGGTCCAACTTTTGGCGCGCCTGCAGCACCACTGCTGTGGCATGCGAAGCAGGATGCCATGTAAGTCGTTTCGGCATTGAAGCCGTCGCTTACTTGGGCAAGTTCAGTTGATTGCTGCGCATCGGCGAAGCTAGTTGACGCGAAAAGCGCCGCTGAGAGGAACAGTCCAGTTTTTAGATTTAACACGTCGAACTCCTTACCTAGGTTAGTACTTGCTGTGTTTGAACTTAATTTACGGTGTTTGATAAAACGTGGTTTCTACTTGGCGACCATGTAGTTCACAATCGCTTGGAGATCGTCGGCGCTGCACGTCATACAGAGACCTTTGGCAGGCATGGCGTTAATGCCGTTCATGACATTGACCATGACCGCGTCCATCCCTTTCTCCATGCGCGCGTCCCAAGCGGCTTTGTCGCCGAGCTTAGGTGCATTAGCGACACCCGCCGCATGACAGGCGTTGCAGTTAGCCATATAGGTTGCCTCGGCGTCGAAACCTGACGCTGCAACCTCAACAACCTCTGCAGCATCTTCGATAGGTGAAGCAGCCACCGGGGCGGCTGTAACCGGCGCAGTGGCAGCTGGCTGAGCAGTCATGTCTACCTTGTTGCCTACACAGGGCTGGCCGGCGAGACAAACCTGCCGTGCGGGGCGAATATTGTCTGCTGCGGTCTGTGCGTGGGCGCCACCGGCAGCGACTAAACAGCTCAGTGCTGCTGCTGCGAACAGTTTTCGAATCATTTAAGGTGCTCCATTGGCATTTTTCTGGCGCGAATTATAGCCGTTTTCGCCACCTCTGGCGAATAACCTTCTATTTTTTACTGATATAACGACAAGAAGCTGTCAGGGACTTACTGGTTCGATGACCATTTTGATCGGAGTCGAGTTATAAAAAACAGTACCGGGGTCGCTGTCGAGACCGTAGCCAAGTAGAAAATCGACGTCCAGCGACGTAATACCAAGGGTTGTCGGTACCACCGCGTCGAGCATGATGACCTCTTCGTTAGCGCTGAGTGCGCCTTGTCGATGCTTAGGAAAGGGGCGCGAATTGTCCACACGTTCGACGAAAACGCCGGCAGAATTGAGAGCGAAAATCTGATCACCGGTTATCGCAGCGGCTACCACGAAGCCCGCTTTGCCAATATCCTGCTCAGCGACAGCAATCTGGCCTATGACTTTAATCGATTCGTCGGCGCCAAAGCGTGATTGATAGAAGACCCCGTTGCTGTTGGACGCAGCACCAGTAATCGTCCCGCGAGCTGGCGTATCGCTCGTGCTAATCACGGGGCCGAGTGGCAACGGATACCCGCTTTGATAGTGCGCGGTAAGCGAGTAGTCGCCTTCGGTAACACACCCGGGGTCAACCTGTTTGTCAAAGGTATTTGCAAGCACAAGGTAGCTGCCCGGGTTGAGCTGACGGGTGAGCGTCGAGCTGCAGCCTTCGGCTGATTTGTCATCGTAGTCAATGACAGTGAGGTTTAAATCAGAAATAAGCAGCACCGAATCAAGCGAGCTGGAGGTCATGGTTAAGGAGAGCGTTGCCGCCTTTTCTAAATCGATGCGGTAGAGGTCGATGTAGCTGAAGTCCGTGCCGCCGGCGGTAATCTGCGCAACAGTGCAGTCTCCTTCAGAGAGGCTGTTGGTTTTTTCTCCAAGCACGAGCGCATTCTGCGTGCAGCTCGAAAGCGCGGTGTAGAGCGCCTCGACGCCGGCGAGGTCGTCTTCGGTTGGTCGATCGATATCGCCAATACTCGGCGCCATGATCGCCAGCTCTTGGGATTCGTGCTCGAGCCCAATGACATGACCAAGCTCGTGAATCGCGACGCGGCGGAAGTCAATTCGACGGTTGCTGCCAGGATAGAGAGCGCCATCATAAATGTCATACCTAACGTCGCTGTTAATTACGATGTCGGCCTCAAAAATATTTGGTTCACCGAGTAGCGTAGTCGACAGCCGGCGCAGGGTAACCGCGAGGGTATTAGCGCCGTATTCGGAGCCGCAGACCTCGTTAGTAAAGTCGACGCTGTTTAGTCCATCCTCAAGGCAGGGGTCGATAGGTTGTTCGATCACAGCAAAATCGAAGACGGTCTTGTCGTCCCAATCTGCAATCGCGGCGAGAAACGAATCGTGCCACGCAATGCCTGAGGGAGATTCGCCAATAAGGCTCACATAGAAGTCAGTCGTGCCGCCTTTCCATTTAGAACCGGAAATCTCGAACGCAGCACTCTGCGCGCTAATAAAAAAAAGCGCGAGTGAAGCCGCAATGGGAGCAAAAATCTTACTGCCTGTAGCTGCCATCGAGAATTGCCTTCCACCACTCTTCATTATGTAAATACCAATCGACCGTTTTTGCGAGACCGCTATCGAAGGTTTCTGCGGGAACAAAGCCAAGCTCTTCACCGATCTTTGAGGCGTCTATCGCATAGCGGGTGTCATGGCCAGGGCGATCGGTGACAAAGGTAATAAGTGACTTTGCACTCTGACCGACAGCGCAGGGTGAGTCTGGGAAACGCGCCGCGAGCGTTGGGTCAGCGGCAAACCGCGCATCGAATAACTCGCAAAGGAGGGTTACCACATCGAGATTGCGCCATTCGTTGTGGCCACCAATGTTATACGTTTCGCCGACGCGACCGGCTTTGATCACACGCTCGATGCCGCGATTATGGTCGTCTACAAACAGCCAGTCGCGAATCTGAGAGCCGTCACCATAAATCGGGAGCGCCTTACCGCCAAGAATATTTAGCATACACAGCGGCAATAGTTTTTCCGGAAACTGGAAAGGGCCGTAGTTATTCGAGCAGTTGCTGGTCGTGACCCTCAAGCCAAAAGTATGGTGATAAGCGCGCACTAGATGATCGCTTGCGGCCTTGCTTGCCGCATAGGGTGAATTAGGCGCGTAGGGCGTGGTTTCGCTAAACGCGGGATCGGTTGCGAGCAGGGTGCCATAAACTTCGTCGGTCGAGACGTGATGAAAATGATTGTTGCGCGTGGCGTCGCTCTGGAGCCAGCAATTCTTAACCGCTTTCAGCAGCGTATGCGTGCCAACGATATTAGTTTCAATAAACGCGTCCGGACCGGTAATCGAGCGGTCGACATGACTCTCTGCGGCAAAGTGAACCAGCGTGTCAATTGCGTGATCGTGAAGTACTGTTTCGACCAGCGCCTGATCGGTAATGGATCCTTCGACAAAGGTGAACCAGGGAGCGCCCAACGCGCCTTGTAAGTTGTTGAGGTTGCCCGCGTAGGTCAGACAGTCGAGTGCAACCAGCGTGTCGTCGGGATTTGCATTGTGCCAATAATGGATAAAGTTGGCGCCGATAAAACCGGCGGCGCCGGTGACGAGAAGCTTGCTCATAGTGACCTACTTCATACTTTTAATGGGCTTCGCATTGTAGCGGTTTTTATGGTCGAGTACGTAATGACAAACAGCGCGTCAATTCGGCCTGCCAGGAAGTGGCTGGACAATCGAGTTCGGCAAACGCGCGACGACGGCTCATTACACTGTAAGCTGGCCGTCGAGCAGGTGTCGGATAGTCGCTCGTGGGAATAGGAATGAGTTCACAGCGCGAGGTTAACTGTCCTGCCGCGAGCGCCTGTTTCTGAATTTCGCAGGCAAAATCGAACCACGTGATCACCGCGCCATCGCTCCAGTGAAAAATGCCGGTGGGTAGTCCCTGACCATCGTTTAGGTGTTTGCTCGCCGCCGAGACTATTACCGAGGCGAGGCTGCGGGTTGAAGTCGGCGACCCAGTCTGATCATCTACAATCGACAGTGTGTCGCGTTCGCTCATGAGTCTAAGCATCGTGTTGACAAAATTTGCGCCGTGCTCGCTGTAAAGCCACGAAGTGCGAATGATCATAGCGTCCGATTTGCGCGCTAATAAGGCCTTTTCACCCGCAAGCTTGCTTGCGCCATAGACTCCCAGAGGCCTTGTCGCTGCGTCTTCCGAATAGGGCGTGCCCGCCATCCCATCGAAGACGAAGTCGGTCGAAATATGCAGCAAAGGACACTCGCTTGATTCGGCGAGAGTGGCAACGCCGCGCTCGTTTATTGCGAAGGCTGCGCTCTTTTCAGATTCTGCTCTATCGACTGCGGTATAGGCTGCGGCATTGATGATCAGATCAGGTTTTAGCGCAGCGAGAGATGACTGCACAGCAGCGACGTCAGCGATATCGAGATCGGAGCGAGTCATTGCAACTAACTCGTGCCGTGAAAGAGAGGACTCTGGCCACAGTGCCACAAGGGTTTGCCCAAGCTGACCGCCCGCACCCGTCAAAATAACTCGACCAGAGGACTTACTCATAGGTGGGGGCGTCTTCGAAACGTTTGCCCGCTTCGTCTTTCGCTGAGAGCAGTGGCGATGAACCGACTAAGGGCCAGTCGATACCGATTGTTTCGTCGTTCCACAAAAGTGATTGATCATCGCTCGCATCGTAATAGTCGGTGCATTTGTAAATAAGCTCGGCGCTTTGGCTGGTAACATAAAATCCATGAGCGAAACCCGGCGGTACCCAGAGCTGCCGTTTGTTCTCGGCTGACAATTCAACGCCAACCCAACGTCCGAATGTAGGCGAACTTCGGCGCATATCGACAGCAACATCGAAGAGACTGCCGCTGCCCGCGCGCACAAGTTTTCCCTGTGGGTGTTTAAGCTGGTAATGAAGACCTCGAAGTGTGCCCTGACTCGAGAGACTCTGATTGTCTTGCACAAAATCGAGCGTGATGCCGCGATCGGTAAAATGCGTTTTGCGAAATGTTTCCATGAAGTAGCCGCGCGAATCGCCATGCACGGTTGGCTCAAACAGCAGCACATCGGGGATAGCGGTTGCGGTGATTTTCATGCGCGACTCTCTTCTTCAAGCAGCTGTTGAAGATAAGCGCCGTAGCCACTTTTTTCGAGCGTTTTAGCAAGCTCGGCGAGCTGCGCGCGGTCGATAAAGCCTTGCCGATAAGCGATTTCTTCGGGACAACCGATCTTTAGGCCTTGGCGCTCTTCGAGCACGCGTATAAACACGGCGGCATCGAGTAGCGACTGCACGGTACCGGTATCGAGCCAAGCCGTGCCGCGCTCGAATAGCTCGACTTTAAGTGACTTTCGTTCCAAATAGACTTTGTTAACGTCGGTAATTTCAAGTTCTCCGCGCGCCGAAGGCTTTATATTTTTTGCAATATCGATAACGTCGTTGTCGTACATATACAGACCGGTGACGGCGTAGTGCGACTTCGGTTTAGCCGGCTTTTCCTCAAGATCTATCGCATTGTTGTCTGCGTCCAATTGCACCACACCGTAGCGCTCGGGGTCTGTGACATAGTAGGCAAAAACGCTTGCGCCGCTTTCTTGATTGACAGCACTTCGCAGGGTCTCTTCAATTTGATGGCCGTAGAAAATATTGTCGCCAAGAATTAGGCACACGCGGCTATCGCCGATAAAGTCTTCGCCGATGAGAAACGCCTGCGCGAGTCCTTCGGGTTTTGGCTGCTGCGCATAGCTCAGGCGAATTCCCCACAATGAGCCGTCGCCGAGAAGTTTTTCAAACATCGGCGCGTCTTCGGGCGTGGTGATGATTAGTATGTCGCGAATGCCCGCTTGCATGAGGGTCGCCAGCGGATAATAAATCATCGGCTTGTCGTAAACGGGCATAAGCTGTTTAGACGCCGCGAGCGTCATGGGGTGTAGCCGGCTTCCGCTGCCCCCCGCGAGGATAATTCCTTTGGTCATAATTCTCTCTGGTGCCTAAATTTTAGTGCTTTGGCGTACAAGCGTGTCGAGCTGCGCAAAAAAAGTAGTCGTCGGCTCGAAGCCCAATTCGGTTCTTGCCGACTGGTTGTCGAAAACATTGTCGCGTGTCAGGTTTCGGTAGGTTCGCAGCCCGATACCGCTGCGAAAAATTCGCAGTTTTTCAAAGAGTTCTGCTAATCCCGAGGCTGCAAATAATACCATAGCGGGGAGACGCCAATGTGACGGGCGCCTCTCGACGGCTGTGTAAATCGCCTCCTCAATCGCATCGATCCGGTAGTCGCAGCCATCGGTGAGTATTACCGTAAGTGCAAGTTTCGTAGGCGAGTCGGCGGGACTTAAGTGAGTCGCCGCGAGGAGCAGCGCACTCACCACATCCTCGACGCCGACAAGCGAGAGTCTGTTGCTAAGCGCGGGTAAGCGCGGCAGAACACCGGAGGAGATGAGCCGAATCATTGTTGCAATATTGCCGCGCATCCCGACACCATAGATATTTACCGCGCGCAGAATGACCACCTCAATCGAACCCGCCGCTGCGGCGGCGATCAGCGCCTCTTCGACGCGGCGCTTATCGCGCCCATAGTGAAGTGAGTCATCTAAACTGAGTGTGCTGCTCAAGAAAACGAAGCGCCTCACGCCTGCGTCGATTGCGGCGTGCAGCAATGCCAGCGAACCGTCGAGATTAATCGCGCGCGCCTCGGCACTGGCAGCGCTGCCGACGTGGGCGATTCCCGCGAGGTGAATAACTGTGTCGACTCCTTCGCAGGCGTGCTGTAAGGAATGGGGGTCGCGGAGATCGCCAACGCAAGACTCAAAGTGTGAAGGCGCATCACTTGGCTGCCGGACCAGCACGCGCAGGATAGATGGGTGCTGATCGCTTGTTGAGAGCCGTGTGAGTAACGCGTTGCCGACGAAGCCGCTGCCTCCGGTGATAAGCCAAGCCTCACTCAAAACAGCTTCCAGCCATTTTTGTTGAAAAACCGCAGAGCCGAGCGCATAAAATAGCGCTGATGATCGCTGCCCTTCTTAGACGCATTGCCGCCACCGTGACGCACGCGCATCGTCGGTAAATAGACAACGTCGCCTAGCTTGCCTAGCCTGAGAGACAGGTCGAAGTCTTCAAAATAGAGGAAAAAATCCGCATCGAAACCCTTCACCTGTTGCAATGCGCGAGTGGAGCATAGCATGCAACAACCACTGACGATTTTGACCGGAGAGGCAGTGGCGGGTTTTGCGCTGGGTCGTGTCTCGAGATCGCGGCGTTCGTAGGCTGCCATTTGCTTGGCGAAGGTGCGCCGGATAAATGGCGGCGCGAAACCGCGCAGCCAAAAAATAAAGATACTTGGATAGGATTTACACAGATGCTGCTTGTTGCCGAGAAAGTCGGTTGCGGCAGGACTTATTAGGACTGTGTCGGGTGCAGACTCCAGGTAGTCGATCGCGTTGAGCAAGCTATCGGGAGCGATCTCGACATCGGTGTTTAGCATAAGATGAAAATCTGACTCAAGCAGCGGCAGCACGCGATTATGACCGCGGCCGTAGCCTACATTTCCCCAGCCTTGATGCAGCACCAGTGTTATTCCAGCGAGGGTGAATCGCGTCTTATCGACACCCAGACGGCGCACGTCGAGTTCCGGAATTTCGGCATTGTCGATGAGATGTATGACCAGAGTAGCGACACCGCGACCACGCACCTCGCTGTTGCGCACAGCCTCCATTGCCACACAGATCGATTCGAGCAGGCGCAGCAATTCAGCCGGCGGGCTGAGATAGGTCACGATCGAGGCCGAGAGGCGCGGTGTGGTCATGCAGGTCTCAAATATCGACTAGGCGATCGCCGAAGGGTGTCGATACTACGCGCATACCGTCGGGTACTTGGTCGGGGTTAATACGCCGAGGGCGAAAGCGGCGCTGGTCCTCTGGGCTCACGACAGCGTTAGCCTGTCCGTTCGCGGCACGCTGCCTCAGCGCTTCAAAGGGATTCAGTGGTGGCTCAGTTACTCTCTCGGCGTCGTCATTAACGCCCTCGACCGACTCCTCGGTCGCGCGTGGGGGTAGGGGATCAGACGCAGCGAGCGCAAGAATCGCTCGATTGCCCGTCTCGCAGCTTACGCCGTGGGTCTCTGACGCACGACAGGGCCGCGAGTTGGGGTACTGCACCACCACCTCTCCTTCCGGCGAGCTTAGAAGTGTATAGCTTTCGTGATTAGGAATAGGCGTCCCTTTGCCCCGAGTCAGTGGAAGAGAGATCGGCGTCCCCGATTTATGCAGCAACAGTACCGAGCGCCTGGCGCCGATGCGAGTGCTGCCCATCAAGCTGAATTCGGGTGCTTCATCGGCGCCGCCCGCACCGGGGAGTTCACGGCGGTTGTTTGTGTTGCGCGCATTCTCGTCGGCGTCGATTGCGGCAAACAGGGTTAGTGGTCCGCGAGCTTCGCTGTCGCTTTGTTGTGCCAGGCTCACCGGCGACCCTGAAAGAAAAATCGCGTAGATGCCCAGTAGGAGAAAGGTAGAAACTCGGTGAATTTTCTGTAACCCGCCACCGCACTGGCCGCGCACCGAGGTACTCGTAACCTGCTGTTTAAGTTTCATTTTTTTACCTTTGATGAATAGTTATGCACGAAAATTGCTGAACAGCTTCTCACAATTGCTGTCACGCTAACCGTAAACAGGGGCGGTTTTGTGACTTAATTATTCTCGCGGATTAAAAGTCTGGTTTGGTCTTTTACTGGCTAACTTAAAATGTCTCTTTACGCTTATCTTTAAGCCTAACTCAAAGACTTTCCAGGGAGTAGGACGCGAGCCTTCGGCAGTTAGTTTTATTCACGACAGCGCTTACGGCAAGTGTAGCTAATTTTCGCGAGACCACAAAAAACGGCTGCGAGGAGAAACCTAGCAGCCGTTATGCTTCGTGCTCAAAAAGAGACCGAGAGCGTGTATGCCTACTTGTCGAACTGAATCGTATCGCCCAGTCCTTCAACGGCTACTTCTTCTTGCTTAGGCGCAGAACCATTTTCCAGCGTCTCTTTAAGTGCGCGGCCATAGGCAATACGAGCAGTCTGAAGAGCAGCGGCCTGGGCCTGGAGGCGAGCAAGCTCGGAGTCTACATATTGTAGGCTGCCTAACTGCGCTTTGGTTTCGTCTGAGAGCTTATCTGTATCGTATTCTTTGCCGTCTATCGTAATTGTAGCCATTGAGTCGGTCCCTAATCTAAGTCTGGTATTCAATTTCTTGCCGGAGGTATCTGGCAGTTGGCGCAGATTGTAGCCGACAGGAGGCTAAAATGCGATTCCTCTGCGTAGCGCTTCGGCGTGGGCTATCATTTCGAGCCCGTGCGGGCAGGCTTTGCGTTTTGACGCTCTATCCGTCCAGCTAACCTGCCGTGCTTAGTGACCCTAGCCCTCGTTTAGCCATTCGTTCAATTCGATGACGTCCTGTGGCGTGAGGATGCCTGCAGTTTGCTTTAAGAAAAGACTATCGAGAATGTAGGTGTAGCGTGCGTCGGCATAGCTTCTGAGCGCCCGGTAGAGATTTTCACGCGCACGTAATACCTCGACGATGTTTCGGGTTCCGACTTCGGCGCCTAGCTCGGTCGCTTCGAGTGCGGTTTGGGCTGAGAGAATTGACTGATTGCGCTGCTCGACCACCTTCACATCGGTGTTCACTCGGCGGTAGGCGTTACGAATGTTCTGAGTAAGCTGACGTTCGGTAAACTCGAGCGACTCTTTCGCTGCGATCACATTGTACTCAGCTGCGCGTCTGCGTGAGTTCACTGCACCGCCGTTGTAAAGCGGAATAGTGAGGTTCAGGGCGAGCGAGGTGCGATCGAACGCACCGCCACCTACTGCGAAGCCAATGCCGGGCTGGAATAGCGGATCAGATACGCTGTGGGTAAAGTTGCCGGCGAGGGCGATAGTCGGCAGATGGTCTGACTTTCGTGCCTTAAGATTCTTTTCCTGCGAGTCTAAGGTAAATTTAGCCGCCGCAATCGCGAGACTGCTGTCCTTGGCCTGATTCTCCCACTCGATCAGTGCGCCATCGGCGTTTACGATCGGAAACTCTGCGTCGAGAGGCTTGATCTCGGGATGGGGCTGACCGGTGATCGCTTCCAACGCTTCGTAACTCGAGCGCAACTGGTCCTGTTGGATAATGGTCGTGTTGCGAGCCAGGTCATAGGCGGCCTGCGCATCGTAGACATCGGTAATTGCAACGAGTCCCACTTCCTCCCGCTGACGAGTTTGGTCAAGCGAACGCAGTGCAGCCTCTTCTTCTTGAATGTTGGTGTCGAGGAGATCTCTGGCGCGCAATACATCGAAATACGCCATCGACACGCGCATGATCAGGTCCTGCTCCTGAGCGGCGAGGTTAACCGCCGCGGCTTTGTCGGCGGCACGTGCACTTTGAAAGCCATACCATTGTGCAAGATCGACAATGCTTTGCCCTAAGTTGAGGCCCCAACCGTGGTTGTTTACGCCCGGCTTAAAACTGTGCGCCGACTGGACTTGGAGTTGGCCAGTAAACTGGTTTATCCCGCGAACCTCATTGGAGGGACCAAACGTTGAGCGAGTCGTATTGCCGGTGGCATTGAGGCTTGGCAATAGGGATGCTCGACTCTGAATCATGTTTTCGCGATTCGCGCGGTAGGTTGCTTCGGCTTGCCGCAGCGTTGGATCGTTTTCGAGCGCTAGCGCTAAAACGTCGTAGAGATCGTCTGCGGCGTGGCTGAGCTGACTTAGTGATGCGGTCATCGCAGTAAGCGCTACTGCGCCGGCGAGTTGAGCTATTCGTCCCATAATCTATTGCCTTGAGTAGGATCGATAATCGAAGCGGCATTCTACACAGTGTTACCAAAAGCTACAATTTAACAGTGAGGTAATCATCGCTATCTCTAAAACGGCTGCCCCGGCGAAAGGTCACTCACTCACCACGCTGTCGAAATAGTCTCCAAGGGCGAGCAAGCAGGAGTGCGCGAGCGTTTTGCTGCGCGGCCCGTTCCAGCCAACGCTCTCGTCGGGCGTCGCGGTTGTGTCTTTAAAGGGCATTTCGAGTGTCATCGACAGGCAGCCGTAGAGTTCGCCGACGTGACCACCCGCCATGGTGAGATTCGCCTCACCGGGTGCTTTAGGCGGATAGCCCACGACGGTCTGGAAATCGGGATTGAGCGCGGCGAGCCTGTTCTTGTAAAAATCTAACTGCGCCTGCGACTGCTCATTCCATTTGGCGAGTCCTTCCACGCCTGCGATAAAACAATATGGCAATGATTCGTCGCCGTGTACGTCGAGGAAGAAGTCGACGCCCTTGCGCGCCATCGCCTCACGTACTACAAAGACTTCGGGCGCCGAGTCCGGCGACGGGTCTGCCCACTCTCGGTTCAGATTGCGGCCCGCGGCGTTGGTGCGCAGATGCCCGCGGCGACTCCCGTCGGGGTTCATATTGGGCACAACATAGAATGTGCAGCGCTCGAGAAGCGCGCGGCTGTGCTCGTTCTCGGTGTCGAGCAGCCATTCCAGCGCGCCTTCCATCCACCACTGCGCCATCGTCTCGCCGGGGTGCTGGCGCGCGATTAGCCAGCACTGCTTGGTTAGTTCGCTGCCGCCGCCGCTAATCGTAAGTAGGTCGATGTCTTGGTCATCGAGGCTCTGCCCGAGTACCTCGAGGCTGCACCGCGGCGACTGCAGGCTGCGGGCGATAAGATCTGCATGGCGCTCCATGGAATACGGCGTAAAGTAGGCGAAATAAAGTGAATCTTGTTCAGGTGTAATCTTGATAGTCAGCTCACCGTCGATCAACGCCGTTGGCCAGCGATGCCAGTGTTGCCGGTCATAGGAATAAGCAACACGATAGTCTTCGAAGCCCTTTGGGTAGGCGGCGCCGGCGGCGTTAAGGATCTTGAGGGTGCAGGCCACGCCGCGCGCGCCGCTGAGCCTAAAATAGAACCACTGATAGAACTCTGAGTCTTTGTCGTGCCGAATGTTGAGCCGAATGTCGGAGGCGGATTCGGCGCTGACGACTTCAATGTTGCCGCCGTCGAAGGTTTGACTAATATGCACTGAGACTACTCCGGAATAATGAGGTGGTTGCTAGGTTTTCGGTCACCACAGCTAAAACTCGACCAAATAAAAGGCATTGCTAGTCGGCACCTATTTGCTATTATTGCCGACCTTCTCAAAGTGAATACCATGCAAAGCGATAATCTGAATATTGCCTCTAACGAGGCGCTCATCACCCCAGAGCAGCTCAAGTCCGAGTTGCCACTCGAAGGGGAAACACTCGATGCAGTCGTTGCCGCACGGCAGACGATCTTCGATATTCTCGATCGTAAAGACCCGCGCCTATTTGTAGTAGTAGGCCCTTGCTCGATCCACGATACCGAGGCCGCGCTCGACTATGCCAGCAGGCTCAAGGGCCTGGCCGACAAAGTCGCCGATACACTCTATATCGTTATGCGCGTTTATTTCGAAAAACCGCGCACCTCGATCGGTTGGAAAGGCCTTATCAACGATCCTTATCTAGACGATTCATTTAAGATAGAAGAGGGACTCCGCAAAGGACGAGAGTTGCTGCTCAACATCGTCGACATCGGTCTGCCCACTTCTACCGAAGCGCTCGACCCGATTTCACCGCAGTATATGCAAGATATTATTTCGTGGTCAGCCATCGGCGCGCGCACAACCGAATCGCAGACGCACCGCGAAATGTCGTCTGGCTTGTCCTCGGCCGTTGGTTTTAAAAATGGCACCGACGGCGGCTTGACCGTCGCAGTAAACGCGATGCAGTCAGTGTCTAACCCGCATCGATTCCTCGGCATAAACAGCAAAGGGCAGGTCTCGGTTGTTGAGACTAAGGGCAACCCGTACGGGCACGTCGTGCTGCGAGGTGGTAGCAACGGCCCTAATTACGATAGCGTGCATGTTGCTCAGTGCGAGCATGCGCTGCTAGAGGGTGGTGTTAACAACAATATTATGATCGACTGCAGCCACGCGAATTCAAACAAAGACCCGAATGTGCAGCCGCTGGTTTTGAAAGATGTTACTCATCAGATTATGGAGGGTAATCAGTCGATAATCGGTGTGATGATCGAAAGCAACATCAATGCGGGTAATCAGAGCATTCCGAAAGACCTGAGTGAGCTCAAATATGGGGTCTCGGTGACCGATGCTTGTATTGATTGGACAACGACCGAGACCGCTATCCTCGAAATGGCAGACAAATTGCGGGACGTGTTGCCTGCACGGACGAGTTAGTCCTTAGCCGACGCTGGTGAGCTTGATTCGCTCACCTTGCGCTTCGCGTTCTTCTTGCTGACCTGCAAGTATCCATTTTTGCACGAATGGATTATCCAGTAGCGTTTCTTTATAAGCATTAGCCTCGGCGCTGAGTTCGGCGCCGTAGCTTTCGAAAACGATTGCAACCGATGCCATATAGCAATCGGCAATCGAGAAGCGACCAAAAAGGTAGTGGCCATTTTCGCCGTAACGGCGACGACAGCAGCTCCATATAGCATCGATGCGGGCGATTTCATCGCGCAGGGCGTCCGACGGCTTCATCGCTACCTTTGCAGAGCAGTTCATCGGCCAGTCTCGTTTCAGGTTAGGGAACTCTGAGTGCATTTCGGCGCTTACTGACCGCGCCGTCGCACGACGCTTGGCACCTGCAGGCCAACCCGCGCCGAGCAGCACTTCTTCGGACAGGTATTCACAGATCGACAGCGAATCCCACACAGTCACGTCGTGATGCTGCACAACGGGCACCTTGAGCGACGGAGAATAAGGACCCAGCTTCTCGGCGGTGTTATCTTGATACAACGCGACCTGGATCTCTTCGAATTCGACATCGTGCATGTTGAGAAGCAGCCACGGGGCGAGTGACCACGATGAGTAGTTTTTATTACCTATAACGAGTCGCAGGTCATTCATAGCATCTCCGTCAAACTTTCCTTTTTCGATGGGAGCATTAAACCTGCACTTTGTAACCAAACACGCTGCTTCGGGGGGTTTGTTGCTGATTAAATATGGCAAAATGGTGGCAATTGCTACAAGCCGTAGGAATGCGCTGCGCGCCGGTCGTGGATTCAGGTATAGTCGCGGCCATCCTAGAAAATAACTAACGAGAGTGCGAAATGAGTAGACGTATCGCGATCGTCGAAGACGAAGCCGCAATCCGAGAAAACTACGCAGATGTGCTGCGTAAGCAAGGTTACGAAGTGCAGACCTACGCCAACCGTAAAGACGCGATGGCGGCGTTCGATATGCGCCTGCCCAATCTCGCCATTATCGACATCGGTCTAGAGAATGAAATCGATGGCGGATTTACCCTCTGTCAGGCACTGCGGTCGATGTCGGAAACCCTGCCCATTATCTTTCTCACCGCGCGCGACAACGATTTCGATACGGTGAGCGGCTTACGCATGGGCGCCGATGACTACCTCACTAAAGATATCAGTCTGCCACATCTCACCGCCCGCATCGCTGCGCTTTTCCGCCGTCAAGATGTTATCGATCAACCGCCTTCGCCTGAGAGCTTACTCCACCGCGGTAAACTGGTTCTCGACATCGGTCGCTTAACCGTGACCTACGATGGGCATCCGATTGGCCTCACCGTTACAGAATTTTGGATGGTGCATGCTCTCGCGAAATTCCCTGGCCATGTGAAAAGCCGTCAGGTGCTCATGCAAGAATCAAAAATATTCGTCGACGGCAGCACGATCACCTCGCACGTCAAACGCATTCGCAAAAAGTTTTTGCTCATAAACGAAGACTTCGATTGCATAGAAACCGTTTACGGCATGGGATATCGTTGGAACATAACCGACGAGGCCGCCTAGCGTGAGTGTGCAAGTCAGCAGGAATCCGTTTGGCATTCGCTCCAAACTCGTTTTTATGTCCGCGTTTCTGCTTGTTATTCCGTGGTTAGGGTATCAATACATTCTTGAAATGGAAGAATATCTGCGACGCGGCCAAGAGCAAACCGTGTTGGGCACCGCGCAGGCACTCGCTACTGCACTGAACGAGCGACCCGAACTATTCGACGAGGGGAGTTACGAGCCTGCGCGGCGCACCGAAGACCTCTATGTTTACCCGATCTTTTCCGCGCTGTCGTTAAACGACGGCTCGCTCGTCGATTGGGGCGAATATCAACGTTACGAAGTTGCCTACGATGATAGCGCTTACTTGCGCACAACGGTAAATCCTTCGCGCTATTATGGGCGCGAGGACACGCTGAGCTATCGCACCATGGTGGGTTCACACAACGGCTCGCTCTACGCCTATTTTAAGGTGCGCGACGATACAATTGTTTACCGCAGTCGCGATAGCCTGCGTGTTAATCGTTCTGATTTTTTACGCATTTCAATGCTGAATCGCGAGGGCAACGAAGTTAAACACTATATCGTTGCGCCCCACGAGCCCGAATTCTTATACCCATTTTCGGTTGATGAAAATTTTAGTAACCCGGTTCACGAAGAGCGCATAAGCGGCCAGTGGTATGAAACGGATGAGGGTTATGAGATCGAGTTGCAGATTCCCTTCGACATGCTCGGCTCGAGGTTGGGTTTTGCCTTGTTCGACGTGGATGATCCAGAAACCCGCGGGGTGACTACCGCGATCGCAACCTATGACACCGCGACCATAAGCGATCTCGGTTCGCTAAGACTCCCCACGCCCGAAATCGATCGTATCGTCGCAGGTATGGGGCATGTGAACGCGCGCATTCAAGTAGTCGATCGCAATGGGCGAGTCTTGCTGACCGTGGGCGATATTCAAACCGCAACGGGCATCACTCTCATGCCGCCCACTGGACTGCAGTCAAGCAACCCTGTTTTTGCGTTTATTCAGGAGAAAATCCTCAATCCTGTTTACTATCAGATACTGACAAAACCCAGCAATGATTTTATTGATGAACTCTACTCTGGCGTTACACGCGAGGGCGCACACATCGATGCCGCGTTGCAAGGCGAGGCTGTTACTCAGTTTCGGTCGCTTGCGAACACCCAGACTCGGCTGCTGGAGGCAGCTCACCCTATTCTCGCCGATGGCGAAATTCTCGGCGCGGTGGTCGTCGATCAAAACATGAACGGACTGCGCACCTTCCGCAATCAAGCGCTCGAGACCCTGTTTAATACGATTCTCGCCGTAATGATCGTTGTTGTGCTTGGGCTCTTCTTATTCGCTTCAAGAATCTCGACGCGAATTCGCTCACTTCGCAATCAAGCGGAGCGCATAATCGACGATTCGGGCAGGGTAAAAAATACCATGATCCCGTCAGGAAACTCTGATGAGATCGGCGATCTTTCACGAAGTTTTGCAAGTATTGTAGAACGTCTGTCACAATATACGAGCTATCTCGAGAATATGTCATCTCGCTTATCGCATGAGCTACGTACACCAGTCACTGTTGTTCGTAGTTCGATCGAGAATCTGTCCATGAACAGCAACGATCCCGAAACCGCCGTTTATGTTGCTCGTGCAGAAGAGGGAATAAATCGACTCAACTTGATTCTCACGAGCATGAGCGAGGCGACGCGCCTAGAGCAGATGTTAGAGACATCTGACAAAGAAAAGATGGATGTTAACGCCGTAGTTTACGGCTGTGTCGAAGGCTATAAGCTTGCCTACCCAGAGTCAAAATTTGAGCTCGCAACCGCGGACGAAAAGATGTACATCAACGGCGTTCCCGAGTACATCGCCCAACTTCTCGATAAGCTTGCGGCTAATGCCGTTGAATTCTCCTACCCAGATCAGCCAATCGTGTTTCACTGCCGAACCCTTCGCGATCACATTCTCGTGCGCGTCTCCAACGCAGGGCCATACCTACCCGAGGAGATGAAAGACCGCGTCTTCGAGTCGATGATCTCGGTGCGCCCACAAGAAAAGCAGAAAGAGCCGCATCTGGGCATGGGACTTCATATTGCACGCCTGATCGCCGAGTATCACGGTGGCTCGATCCGAGCTGAGAATCGTATCGATGTCGAAGGCGTTGCTATCGGCGTGGTTTTTCCTAAGTTTTATAAGTAGCGATAAACCACTATAAAAGGCGCATTCGGCAATCCGAATGCGCCTTTATCCTCAAGAAGAATTCAGTAATTAGTGCTCATCGAGCGCCGTCACACGCTCGAAGGCGGAGCTCCTTCCAGAGTGTGAATAGCCTCATTTTGTCATTGTCTGTTAGATGAACCCCTCGATGAACTACCCTACCGCGAAGGAGGCAAACCGTGAGCTCTGTTAGGTCTACAGCGCTCCTCTACTCACCCGTGTAAAACTTCGGCGCGTTCATCTTCACCACCGGCGAATCAGCCGCCCACGCGTGACAGGTATCGATAACGCCGGGGCGTTTGTCCGATGGCTCGATATGCGAGTCGGCTTTGTTCTGACGATGTTTCATTAGCGGCCAGATGGTTTGCATGGCGGCGGTGGCCATCGGGTAGAGAAGTTCGGTGAGGTGTGTGCAGCCGTTGGTGCCGCCAACCTGCATGCGCACCTTTTGGCGCCAGCCGCGGCCCATCTGAATACCTATCACTTTTTTGTAGTTGGGCGTAATGCTGGGGCACATCTCAAAGGGGCTGTGTTCGGTTGCGGCCTCAATGTCTTTTATCGTGAAACTGTCGTCTATAGTGACGCGTAACAACATCTCGTGTAACGGCTCGCCTACTTTAACTTCGCCGCGCCAATCGTTTCGAAACTGATACGTTTTTGTATCTGTCATGTGCGCCTCGATATCCCATAAGCCATCGTCGCGTTCGTAGCCGCGGTAGTGAATTGCTCGGGTGTGCACGTGCCTTCGGGGCGCGGGGTCTGAAAAAGCCATGGGTGATCCTGCGGAGATAATTCGCAAATTATAGCTTAGATTGCGGCGCTTGTGTGCCTGTACATCCTTCCGAGCCGTCCCTACAATGGCTGCTCGAAAATAAAGACGTCGAACACGAATTAACGAAAGGACAACACTATGACAACTGCAAGCGCTCGCCACATTCTCGTTCAGACAGAGCAAGAATGCTTAGATCTTAAAACACGCATCGACGGCGGCGAAGATTTTGCCGAAATCGCTAAGGCGCATTCTTCATGCCCCTCGAAAGCGCAGGGCGGCGATTTAGGCTCTTTCGGTCCTGGCATGATGGTTAAGGAGTTCGACGAAGTGGTGTTTAGCGCACCCGTCGGCTCGCTACAGGGACCGGTTAAGACACAGTTTGGTTTTCATCTTTTAGAAGTGACTGCGCGCGATTAACGTTATTACTCAGTCTAATTATCAGATCGAAGTCGAGCAGCGTGAGACGCTGTTCGACAGTTTCCTGCGGGTCGACCGATTAAGGTTGCGACACTCGCTGTTCGCGGGTGGCTTGAGCGACGTGATGACTCGCGAACTGCTACTCAGACCTCGAGCCGTCGGCGTACTGTTATTCGATCCCCTGCAGCAGAAGGTTGTGCTGGTGCGGCAAATTCGCATCGGTATGCTCGATGAAGGTCAAGACCCGTGGCTGCTCGAGTTAGTTGCCGGCATGGTTGAGCCCGGCGAGGCGCCTATCGAAGTAGCTGCACGCGAAAGTCGCGAAGAAGCGAACATGACGCCGCAGAATCTCGTGCAGATCTGCGAGTATTACAACAGCCCGGGCATTAGCAATGAGCGTATTACGCTGTTCTGCGGGCGTGTAGACGCGTCGCAAGCGGGTGGGATATTTGGGCTCGCTACCGAGCACGAAGACATCGAAGTGGTTGTGCTTAGCCTCGCCGATGCTCTTGCAAAAGTCGCCTCGGGCGAGATTAATAACGCAATGTCGATTATCGCGCTGCAGTGGTTACAGATTAATCAGCCGCAGCTCGAAGATTCCTGGAAGTGAAATGCCGAAAAATCGTTATAGCATAGACCTAATCAAGCAGATGGCGGAGTGTGATGCTAATTACATTCGTCTGCTGCGGCTTATGCCTGTGCTCGCGGCGCATCGGCAGCGTGATTTCGCGAGTCTTGGGAGAGACATGCCGGTCCAATCCGAAAAGGCGCTCGAGGGCATGCGCTCTGTGTTCACGCTCGCCGACCTTGCCACAGAGCCGGTGACCGTCGAGATCACGGTGCTTGAGGCCTTCAAATACACTACCACGCTCGAAATCGTGCAGCGGCCGGTGCTGCGCAAGTGGATGACAAATCCTTCGATGCTCATCCGCGTGTATCACGATGCGAGCACGGCCGAAGTTGTGTCCTATCAAGGACATAAAAATCTGCAGGTACGCTATCCCCAGCCCAATGCCAAGATGTATCAGCCCGATGAAAAGGGACAAGTTAATCAGTTTTTGGGCGAATGGCTTTCTCACTGTCTTACTGTTGGCCAAAGCGCCGAGACCGTCTGGGTTGGCGACACAACGACACCAGCCTAATGGCCGCGCCACGCACCTACACCGTTTTCCAGTTTACTGACTCGCATCTTAGTGCCGATCCCGCCGCGTGCATGAGGGGAATTAACACGACCGATTCTCTGAAGGCCGTCGCAGCGCTCGCGCAATCATTCGAGGCGCCGGACGCGGTCGTCGCTACCGGCGATCTTTCGCAAGATGGCAGCAAGGCGTCGTACCAACGGTTTCGTGAAATAGTGTCGCAGCCACACATTCCCTTACGCTGGCTTCCCGGCAACCATGACGATGCAGCGATGATGCAGCACTGTGCGGACGACGAAACGCAGCCCCTCAGGCTGGGCAAGTGGCACGTTATTCTGCTCGACTCGCAGGTGCTAGGGGCAGAGCAGGGCGCGATTGATAACGAAAGCCTTCAGCGGCTAGAGGCTAAGCTAGCCGCAGCAGATGCCGTCAGTGAGTATGCACTCATCTGTGTTCACCACAATCCGCTGCGTACCGGCGCGAGGTGGATGGACACGATTAACCTCACCAATGGGTGCGAGCTACTCAGTAGGCTCAACAAATACTCGAGTGCGCGTGCGCTGATTCACGGGCATATTCACCATGACTTCGCCTGTGTGGCTGGAAGGCTGCAAGTATTCGGGACGCCTTCGACCTCTGCGCAGTTTGCCCCGCAGGCCGAGGACTTCGCCATCGATACGCAGTTCGTAACCTCTCAGCCGGGGTTTCGCTGGCTTAAGCTGCATCCCGATGGTGCTGTCGAGACTGGCGTGGAGCGGGTGGCGGCTGGCACGTTTGCGCCGACTAACACTGCATCCGTTATTACTCCTGTTAAGCCCCCGTATGTGCTTTACTTGCACGGCTTTCTTAGCTCGCCGCAGTCGCTTAAAGCGAAGCAAACACTTACTTACTGTCAGAAGCACGGCATCGAGATAGACATTCCCGCGCTCACCGAAGGCCCTGCCGCTACTATCGCAATGCTCCGCGAGCGGCTCGAGGCGGGAATCGCGCGCACTGGCAGCGCGGTGCTTATCGGAAGCTCCCTAGGGGGGTATTACGCGACCCATTTGGCGAATGACTATGGGCTGCGTGCTGCGCTGATTAATCCTGCGGTGCGTCCTTATGTGCTGCTGCGTGATTACTTGGGTGAGCAGCGCAATTACCACACCAATGCGGTGCATGTCGTGACTGACTCACAGATGCAGGAGTTGCTCGCTATCGAAGTCGACAGACTGGCTGTGCCCGAGAATTTTCTGGTGATGCTGCAAACTGGCGACGAGACGTTAGACTATAGAGAGGCGGTGGCCAAGTACGCCGGGTCGCGCCTGAAGATCCATGAGGGCGGCGACCACAGCTACCAAGGCTTTGACGTCGAACTACCTGAACTCTTCGCGTTTTTGCTATCAAGAACTGCGACTAAAGCGCGATAGAATACTATCCTGCCAGAACACCAGAGAAAACTGCATGAGCAACACCTATAACGCCGACGCGATCGAAGTCCTTTCCGGACTCGACCCCGTGCGCAAACGTCCCGGCATGTATACCGACACCACGCGCCCCAACCATATGGTGCAAGAGGTCATCGACAACAGTGTCGACGAAGCACTTGCCGGACACGCCAAAACCCTCACACTGACACTCAATAAAGACGGCTCGGTCGAGGTCGAAGACGACGGCCGCGGCATGCCTGTCGATATCCACAAAGAAGAGGGCGTGAGCGGCGTTGAGCTGATTCTCACTAAACTTCATGCAGGCGGTAAATTTTCTAACAGCAACTACCAATATTCCGGCGGTCTGCATGGCGTAGGGGTGTCGGTTGTCAACGCGCTGTCAAAACACCTCGAGGTCATTGTTCGACGCGACGGCAACGTGTATTCCATGCGCTTTGCCGATGGCTATAAGGCAACCGAGCTTACGCAGATCGATACGGTGGGCAAGCGCAATACTGGCACCACGGTGAAATTTTTGCCGGATGGCAAGTATTTCGACTCCCCGCGGGTGTCCATCCCCCGCCTGAAACACGTTCTGCGCGCGAAAGCGGTGCTGTGCTCCGGACTGCTCGTTAAGTTTATTGACAATACGGTGTCAGAAGACAAAGCGCAGAGCGAAGAATGGTGTTTTGAAGATGGTCTAATCGACTATCTTCGTCAAGCGACCGGCGACGACGAGACCCTGCCAGCCGAGCCTTTTTCGGGCTCGGTGAGTCAGAACGGAGAGGGCGTCGACTGGGCTGTCCAGTGGTTACCCGAGGGCGGCGAGATCATGGCCGAAAGCTATGTGAATCTAATCCCTACAGCGCAGGGTGGCACTCACGTGGCCGGCCTGCGCACAGGCTTGCTCGAGGCACTGCGAGAGTTTTGCGAGTTCCGCAGCCTACTCCCGCGGGGCATAAAACTCACTCCCGATGACATCTGGGAACGCTGTTGTTTCGTGCTGTCGTCTAAAATCCTTGATCCCCAATTTAGCGGTCAGACTAAAGAGCGTCTGTCGTCGCGGCAGACCGCTGGATTCGTCGCGGGTGTAGTCAAGGACGCCTTCAGTCTTTGGCTCAATCAGCATACAAGCGAGGCCGAGGCGATCGCCGAGCTGTGTATCAGTAACGCCCAAAGCCGCCTCAAGGCGAGTAAAAAAGTCGCGCGCAAGAAAATCACTTCCGGTCCAGCCTTGCCGGGCAAGCTCGCCGATTGCTCGACTCAAGATGTGATGGCGGGTGAGCTGTTTTTGGTTGAGGGCGACTCGGCGGGAGGCTCGGCGAAGCAGGCACGTGATCGCGAATTCCAGGCGATCATGCCGCTGCGAGGAAAAATTCTTAATACGTGGGAAGTCGACTCTAGCGAAATCTTAGCCTCGCAGGCGGTGCACGATATTGCTGTCGCGCTCGGCGTCGATCCCGCCAGCAGCGACTTCAGTGGCCTGCGGTACGGCAAGATTTGCATACTCGCCGACGCCGATTCCGACGGCCTCCACATTGCAACGCTGCTGTGCGCGCTTTTCGTGCAGCATTTCCGCCCCGTTGTCGAGGCGGGTCACGTGTATGTGGCGATGCCCCCGCTGTTCCGAATCGATATGGGAAAGGAAGTTTATTACGCTCTAGACGAGAATGAGAAAAACTCGATTCTCGACCGTCTCCAAGCCGAAAAGCCCAATGGCAAAGTCAACGTGCAGCGCTTCAAGGGGTTGGGCGAGATGAACCCGTTACAGCTTCGTGAAACCACAATGGCGCGCGACACCCGCCGTCTCGTGCAGCTTACGCTCGAGGATGCGGCTAGCAAGACTGATAAAAACGGCACCTTTGAGGCGATGGACATGCTGCTCGCCAAAAATCGCGCCGCCGATCGCAAATCGTGGCTCGAGACGAGTGGCGATGCGGCTGATCTCGCCAGCTCTTAAGCGGGCGATTAAAGACAAAACCAGAGAAACCGAATGAACGAAGAGATTATTATTAACGACGAAGGCATCGAGCAGATTCCGCTCAAGAGCTATACGCAAAGCGCGTATTTGAATTACTCGATGTATGTCATCAATGACCGCGCACTTCCTAATTTGGGAGACGGGCTCAAGCCAGTGCAGCGCCGCATAATTTATGCGATGTCCGAGCTTGGCCTGAAGGCCTCGGCCAAGTTTAAGAAGTCGGCGCGGACTATCGGCGACGTGATCGGCAAGTTCCACCCGCACGGCGATTCTGCCTGTTACGAGGCGATGGTATTGATGGCTCAGCCGTTCAGCTATCGGTATCCCTTGGTCGACGGGCAGGGCAACTGGGGGTCGCCGGACGACCCGAAATCCTTCGCAGCGATGCGCTATACCGAATCGCGCCTTCAAGGCTACGCCGACGTGTTACTCGGCGAGCTAGGGCAAGGCACAGTCGACTGGAAACCCAATTTCGACGGCACGATGGACGAGCCCGAAATGCTGCCTGCGCGTTTGCCGAATGTGTTACTCAACGGCGGCAGCGGCATTGCAGTCGGCATGGCAACTGATATTCCGCCGCACAATCTGCGCGAGGTGGCTAACGCGGCTATTCACCTGCTCGAGCGACCCAAGGCAACGCTCGAAGACCTTTGCGAGATTATTCAGGGCCCCGACTACCCTACCGAAGCAGAGTTGATTACGCCGAAGAGCGAAATCGAGGCGATGTATCGTAGCGGCCGTGGCTCACTTAAAGCACGCGCGGTGTACGTATCTGAGGGCGACGAAATTGTTGTGACGGCACTGCCTTTTCAGGTTTCTGGCGCCAAGGTGCTAGAGCAGATCGCAGCTCAAATGCAAAAGAAAAAGCTGCCGATGATCGTCGATCTGCGCGACGAATCGGATCACGAAAATCCGACGCGAATTGTTATTGTGCCCAAGTCGAACCGCGTCGATATCGATGCCGTTATGCTGCACCTATTCTCGACGACCGATCTCGAGAAGAACTACCGCGTCAACTTCAATATGATTGGCATTAACAAGCGGCCTCAGGTCAAAGATCTGCGATCGCTTTTGGTCGAATGGTTGCAGTTCCGCACAACGACTGTGCGTCGGCGTCTTCAGTTCCGTCTCGATAAAATTATCGATCGCCTCCATATCCTCGAAGGGTTGCTCGTCGCCTATCTCAACATCGACGAGGTCATCAAGATTGTGCGCACCGAGGACAAGCCTAAACCTGCCCTCATCGCGGCGTTTAATATTAGCGAGCGGCAGGCCGAAGCGATTCTCGAACTCAAACTTCGTCAGTTAGCTAAACTCGAAGAAATTAAGATTACCGGAGAGCAGAGCGAGCTTGACGCCGAGCGCGATACCATCGAACGACTTCTGGGCTCGGATACGCGCCTTAAAACGTTCATTAAAAAAGAGATACAAGCCGACGCCGATAAATACGGCGACGACCGTCGTACGCCGCTTGTCGAGCGTGGCGAGGCGAAGGCATTCCTTGCGACAGAGTTAGTCTCTGCAGAGCCTGTAACGGTCGTGCTGTCCGAACGAGGGTGGGTCCGCGCAGCGAAGGGCCACGAGGTCGACGCTGCGGGTCTGCAGTACAAATCGGGCGACAGCTTTAAGCAGGCAGCGAAGGGCAAGAGCAGCCAGTTAGCTATCTTCCTTGACTCTACCGGGCGAACCTATTCAGTCGCCGCACACTCATTGCCATCGGCCCGCGGGCAGGGTGAGCCTTTGTCGGGCAAAGTGAATCCGCCCTCGGGTGCGACCTTTGAGGGCGTGTTGATCGGGGACGACAATAAAGACGTGCTGCTGGCAAGCGACGGCGGCTATGGCTTCGTCGGCAAGCTGGGTGACCTTGTTAGTAAAAACAAAGCGGGTAAGGCGGTGTTAAAGCCTTCAAAGGGCGGGCGGGTGATGCCGCCTCTCGAAGTCACGAACTACGACGAAGACCTGATTGTTGCGATCAGCAACGAAGGACGCATGCTCATGTTCCCGTTGCGTGAATTGCCGCGACTCGCCAAGGGCAAAGGCAATAAGATTCTCGGCATACCGCCCGCCCGCGTCGCAGACCGTGTCGAGTTTGTCGTCGCGCTCGCGGTTCTGGGTGCGCAAGACTCAATCACCATTCATGCTGGGAAGCGTCACCACAATCTGCGACCTGCAGATCTTGAACACTACGCCGGTGAACGTGGCCGCCGTGGCAACAAGTTGCCGCGTGGCTTCCAGAATGTCGATTCGATTGAAGTGGTGCCAAAGGCCGCCAAGTCTGGCGACTCAGAGGACTAGTTAGTGAGAGGCTCCTGTGACCACAGCGCGATCAGCTGATGCGCCTGACGGTCAAGCAGGAGTCTGTAGTCCGACAGGGGCTCGAGGCTCAGATACGCCTCGAAATCGAAAGGGCTAGACTCGAGGTCTAAGTAGGCATGCGCGTCTAACCGGAGGCCGTCACCTGCCGCTTCGTAGCACGGCTCACTTATTAAAAGGGCATTATTGGGAGCTTCATTGCACAGAGCACGTGCTTGATCGAGCGTCACACCGCTCAGCGAATTGGTCGCATGAGTGATCGGTGAGTAGATGCCGCGAAGCATAGAACCGCTGTGCGCAGCGAGCGTAAACTTTGCCCCTAGCTGACCGATGGCAGCCGCCATGCGCTCGTGCTGTTCTTGTGCGATTTTGCGCTCTCGCTCGAGCTGCGCCGCAGGTTTCCAGTGAAGTGGGTCGTCCTCTTCCTCTATCTCTGCAAGCGCTGGAAGTGAAGGCTGATTAATCTCCTCGATCAGTCGCAGAAACAGCTGCCCTGCACAAATCGCATAGAACGCCTGCTCTTCCTCTAGCGGCGATTCACCGAAGTGAATGACCACTTCCTCTTCTGTACATGAATTCACCACGCCGTTGTACATCTCGCTGACCTTGCCCGCGAAAAAGTAATACTTGTTGCGCAGGTTGATAAACAGGTCTTCGTCCAGTGTCGACCCGAGGTAGGTGAAATTCGGCATCTTAATGCACAACACCGCGACCCCTTGTCTTCCTGGCTCGGTATAGCGGTCTGGCTCAAATTCGGGAAGCGCCTGCGAAAAGCGATTGAGAAAGGTGTTTTGGGCGAGGAATTCGGCGGTTTGGTTGTATTGCCGAATCGCACGCGCGACCTCGTCGTCGCCGTCGGGCTCGATGCAGGGCTCGATTTCGCCATTACGGATGTCGGCGAGCGACTGCGCAAGCAGACTAATCGGGAAGCTGACTAGATAGCTGAAATAAGTGGTGGTGAGAACAATCGCCATCAAGGTCAGAACGATTGCGATGCCTGCAACCATGAGCAGATTATTGATGGTCGCAACCTCGATTGGGCTGAGGTCGAGCACAAGGCGCACCGAACCGGCGGTTGCGCCTTGCAGGCTTATCGGCACCTCGTACTCGGCGCGCTCGCGGCTGAGTGCGACAGGCAGGGGGATGAACGCCTCTGGCTCGGGCAGGGTCTGTGCCGCAATTGCGATCACTTGGCCATCGATGTTGACGATAGCGAGTTCGGCGATCGAGGTGCCGCGAATCAGCTCTCCTAAGACCACGTTCATACTGACGCGGTCGTTAGCGAGAACGAACTCGGTCATCTGCAGCGCCGTCTGCTCTGCGACCGTGATGCCGAGCTGATCGGCCTGCTGGCGCAGCAGATTCTGCGTGTTGTAGTTGTTTACGAGCCAGAATGCGCACATGCCAAGTATGAGCAGCAGGCAGACCGCGAGCGTAAAAGTTGAGCCGACTTTTTCACCACGCTTTTGCTGTTCGGTCAGGTCGTAGTCATTGTCTAATGCGTCGGTTTCACTCACGGGTTTCGCTCACTGCCAGGGTTTTATTTTGGAAACTAGGGGCATCTATGCTGTCGGCCGCGGTAGCGAATTCTGCAAGAGTTTGGTTAGGCGTAGCGCGTTTTCGAGTCATTGCCAGGTTCTTCGCGAACCAGCCTTGGAACAAGATAGCCCGGCAGCTGTGCTTGCATGTCGGCGACCAGCGCCTGAGCGCGGGGAATAGGCACGTCGAAGTGCGCTGTACCTGCGACCGCGTCCGGCAGGTGCAGATAATACGGCAGCACCCCTTGCGCAAACAGCGCTTTACTTAATGCGATAAGCGTGTCGCTGCTGTCATTAACGCCAGCTAAAATCACCGACTGATTTAACAGAGTGACGAAACTTGACGCTAGCAGCCTAAATGCAGCGTCACTTTCTTCGCTCAGCTCACGGGCATGGTTAGCGTGTGATACCAGCACAATGTTCAGCCGCGAGGCTGCGAGCATTGAGGTGAGTTCGGCATCGATGCGCTGCGGCAAAACAATTGTCATGCGGGTGTGAATGCGCACCGTGTTGATGTGGGGAATAGCCTCGAGTTGCTCTAGTAGCCACCCGATCTGGCGATTCGAAAGCGCCAGCGGATCGCCGCCGCTCAGTAGCACCTCTTCGATTCGCGCGTCGGCGGCAATATGGGTGAACGCTGCTTGCCAGTCGCTGCGGCTGGGCGCATTGCCTTGGTAGTCAAAGTGACGTCGGAAGCAATATCGGCAGTGTACCGCGCAGTGCGGCGCTGCGGTGAGAAGCACGCGGCTCGTGTATTTGTGGAGCAGACCGGGCACCGGGTTGAAACGAGATTCCTGGAGCGGGTCAACGACGTAAGATGGGGCATCGATCTGTTCTTCCACCGACGGCCATAGTTGGCGCAAAATGGGGTCTTTCCAAGTCCCTGGCTCGATGCGTGAGACAAACCATCGCGGGACCTTCAATGGGAATTGTTCCGCCGCAAGCAACCCAAGCGGTTTCTCGCGAGCATCGAGACGCAAAAGCGTAAGCAGCTCTTGGGGATCGGTGATCAGATCGGATAACATTTGCTGCCACGACGGCGGCACATCCGACCCGATTATTGTTAAACTAGGCGTGCGCATTTACCGATCATAACACTGAGATCATTCACACGGAGACACCATGGCGACTTTTTCTACTAGCGAATTCAAGAGCGGGCTTAAGGTCTTAATCGATGGCGAGCCCTGCTCTATCCTCGAGAACGAGGTCGTTAAGCCGGGCAAGGGGCAGGCATTCAATCGCGTTAGAATGCGTAACCTCAAGAACGGCCGTGTGTGGGAACGCACTTATAAGTCAGGCGAATCCCTTGAGGGTGCTGATGTCATGGAAACTGATATGCAATACCTTTACACGGACGGTGAATTTTGGCATTTCATGAAAACCGATGGTAGCTTTGAGCAGATTGCTGCCGATGAGTCTGCGATCACTGATGCGAAAATCTGGCTAAAAGAAGAAGACATTTACACGATTGTTCTATGGAACGATGCGCCGATCTCGGTCACTCCGCAAAATTTTGTCGAACTTGAGGTAGTCGACACTGACCCAGGCCTTAAAGGCGACACGGCGCAGGGTGGCACAAAGCCTGCGACACTAAGTTCCGGCGCCGTGGTCAAAGTGCCTTTGTTCGTGACAATCGGAGACGTGCTTCGGGTTGACACGCGCACCAGCGAATACCAAAACCGAGTGACTAAGTAACCCTTCGTGACAACCGACTGGCGGCCGAGTGCAGCCCTCAAGACTTTGCAGCAGCGAGCTGTTTTGCTCGCTGCGATGCGTGAGTTTTTTGCTCAGCGCGGCGTGTTGGAAGTCGACACCCCAACGCTCATGCCCACCACTGCGACCGATATTTATATCGATTCCTATCGCGTCGATAGCGCCGCCTCATTTTTGCAGACATCGCCAGAGTTCGCGCTCAAGCGCTTGCTCGCTGCGGGTAGTGGATCGATTTATCAGCTCGGGAAAGTCTTCCGTCGGGAGGCGCCGAGCAAACGGCATAATCACGAATTTACGCTGTGCGAGTGGTACCGCGTTGGTATGAATCTCAATCAATTAATGGATGAGGTTGAGGCGTTAGTGCAGACGGTGTTCAGCGCTGCCGACTCGCAGCGAACCGCAGCTATAAAAATTGAGCGCTTGAGCTACCGCGCGCTTTTCGAAACTCATTTTGCAATTGACCCCCATCGCGTTAGCCTCGATAAGCTAGCCGCCCTTGCCGAGCAATCTCTAGACATCGTTGCCGCAGATCTTTCGCGTACCGACTATTTGCAATTGCTGCTCAGCCACTGCATCGAACCCAATCTTCCAGAAGCCTGTTTTATTTTTGACTATCCGGTTGAACAAGCAGCGCTTGCGCGCCTCGAAAACGACGAAGTGGGGCAGCTAGTGGCGCGCCGGTTCGAATTATTTCTCGGTGGCATGGAGGTGGCTAACGGTTACTTCGAGCTTTTAGACCAAGCCGAACAGCGTGCGCGTTTCGTTGCAGATATTGCAGAGCGTGCACGCAGAGGCTTTGACGAAGTGCCGATTGATGAGGCGCTTCTGGCCGCGCTCGCCGAGGGGATGCCCGAGTGCTCAGGTGTTGCGCTCGGCGTTGATCGTCTCGTAATGGCGGCGCTAGGCATCGACGATATTGCGCGCGTTATTGCGTTTCCCCAGCCTCGGCCTTCAGCCTAGCGAGATAGAGTGCGCGTAATTTTTGCGTGATTGGACCGGGTTCACCGGTGCTGATTCGATTGCCATCGATGCTTACCACGGGCAACACAATCGTGGTCGCGCTGCTGATAAAAGCCTCGTCGGCAGCGAGTGCTTCGTCGAGGGTGAACAATCGCTGTTGGAGTGTGATGCCTTCTTTGTCACAAAGCTCCAGCAGCGTCCGGCGGCGAATGCCCGGCAGTATTTCGTTAGTTAGAGGACGCGTGATAATCACCTGATCTTTGACAATATAGGCGCTCGACGAAACGCCCTCGGTGATCACGCCGTCTTCGATCATCCAGCCTTCCTTGCCTCCACGCGTTACGGCATTTTGTTTTGCAAGCACCTGACCCAGTAGGTTTACCGATTTGATATCGCGGCGTTTCCAACGCAGGTCTGGTGTCGTCATCACTGGTATGCCGGTGCTAGCCGCTGGGTTGTCAATTAGCGTCAGCTCGCTCGTGAAAGCGACTATCGACGACGTGATCTCTGCAGGAAAAGCAAAATCGCGATCGGCGATGCCGCGCGTGATCTGCAAATACACCATGCCTTCGATTAATGCGTTACGCATGATCAGTTCGTTCATTATTTCGAGAACGTCGTCGCGGCTGCACGGCCATTCGATTTCGAGTTCGCCAAGGCTGCGCGCTAGGCGCTCAATAAAATAGGCCTTGTCGACCAATTTCCCAGCGATAACCGGCACGACCTCGTAAACGCCGTCGCCGAAAATGAACCCGCGGTCGAACACAGAAATTGTTGCTTCTTGCTTGGGCACGTAGCTGCCGTTAACGAAGACGGTACTGGTCATTGGGTGTTTCCTATTTAAATTCTTTGGCAAAGCCCGCGAGGCGCTCGCCGTCGAGTCGCTGCACTGTCCATCCGTCCATTGGCAGTGCGCCTATCGAACGGTAGAAATCGATCGCTGGTTGGTTCCAGTCTAGAACAGACCATTCGACACGTGTGCAGTGCATGTCGACTGCTTTGCGCGCCAGAAACGCTAGAAGGAGTTTACCGAAGCCTTGGCCACGGTGTGCGGGTTGCACGTAGAGGTCTTCGAGATAAATACCGGGCCGGCCGGTAAAGGTTGAGAAATTGTGGAAGTAAAGCGCATAGCCTACTGCCGTGCCATTGAGCTCCGCCATAATTACCTGCGCATAGGGGGTATCACCGAACAACGTCTCGTGGAGCGTGGCTTCGGTCGCCACTACCTCGTGGGCGAGTTTTTCGTATTCGGCGAGCTCTTTGATGAATCCTAGAATCGTCGCAGTGTCATTTTTTGTCGCTGCGCGCAGCGTAAACCCTTCGATGGAGGTAGTCAGTAACATGGTGTTTCCTAAACTGTGTGATTTGATATCACTATTATGGCATGGGTTAGGGCAGGGGTCCTCTGCGAGGTCATGGTAGACCCTATGACAGCCACTTGGGCGCTGCTATAATGCGCGGTTACTTACTTAGCCGCCTGTTTACCCGAAATTAAAAGGAAATGAGATGTCAGAGCAGAAGCCCACAATTATCTATACCGAGACTGATGAGGCACCTGCCCTCGCGACTTATTCGTTTCTGCCGATCGTCAGCGCCTTTACCAAAGCAGCCGACGTCGAGGTTGAAATTCGTGACATCTCTCTTGCCGGTCGACTCATCGCCAACTTTACTGAATTTCTTAAGCCCGAGCAGCAGCAAAGTGACGCGCTTGCGGAACTGGGCGAAATGACTCAAGACCCTCTCGCCAATATTATCAAGTTGCCAAATATCTCGGCCTCGTTACCTCAGATTCAGGCGGCAATCGCTGAGCTTCAAGCCAAGGGCTACGCATTGCCGGAATACCCTGAGGAGCCTGCAACTGAGCAGGAAAAGGACATTAAGGCACGCTACGATCGCGTAAAGGGTAGTGCTGTAAATCCCGTGCTGCGCGAGGGCAACTCAGACCGCCGCGCGCCTGCATCGGTAAAAGCCTATGCGCGTAAAAATCCGCATTCAATGGGTGCGTGGAGCGCAGACAGCAAGTCGCATGTGGCCTCAATGACCCATGGCGACTTCTATGGATCGGAGCAGGCGACAACTGTGCCTGCGGCAACAAGCGCGTCGATTGTGCACAAAGACGCAGCGGGCAACGAAACGGTGCTCAAAGCCGGTATCGCGCTGCAGGCAGGCGAGATCATTGACTCGTCTGTAATGAGCAAGAGCGCACTGCGCGCGTTTCTCGCCGAGCAAATCGACGACGCGCGCGCCAAGGATGTGCTGTTCTCGCTGCACATGAAGGCGACAATGATGAAGGTTTCAGATCCCATCATTTTTGGCCATGCGGTCACCGTTTTCTACGCCGACGCATTTGCTAAGCACGGCGCGACGTTCGAAAAATTAGGGGTCGATGTAAACAATGGCATCGGTGATGTTTATGCCAAGATTAAGGCGCTGCCTGAGTCAGAGCGCGCCGCTATCGAAGCCGATCTCGCCGCGTGTTATGCCACACGCCCAGAGATGGCGATGGTCGACTCGGATCGCGGCATTACAAATCTGCATGTGCCAAGCGACATCATCATCGATGCCTCAATGCCCGCCGCACTGCGCACGTCTGGGCAGATGTGGGGGCCAGACGGCAACCTGAAAGACATGAAGGCGGTGATTCCGGATCGCTGCTACGCGGGCGTTTACCAAGAGGTGATCGACTTCTGCAAGGTCAACGGGGCGTTCGACCCGTCGACTATGGGCAGCGTACCAAACGTGGGCCTCATGGCGCAGAAAGCCGAAGAGTACGGTTCGCACGATAAGACCTTCGAGATTCCAACCGGCGGCACCGTGTCGGTCATCGATGAAGCGGGTACAGTGCTGCTAAGCCATGACGTCGAAGAGGGCGACATCTGGCGCATGTGCCAGGTCAAAGATGCGCCGATCCAAGACTGGGTCAAGCTCGCAGTGAGCCGCGCACGCCTGTCTGCTACGCCGGCAGTTTTCTGGCTCGATGAAGCGCGCGCCCACGACCGCGAACTCATCAAGAAAGTTGAGACGTATTTGCCCGAACACGACATCGCTGGGCTCGAAATACACACAATGGCACCGAATGCTGCTACGGCATTCTCGCTTAAGCGCATCCAGCAGGGCCTCGATACCATTTCGGTTACCGGTAATGTCCTACGTGACTACCTCACCGATTTGTTCCCGATTCTCGAGTTAGGGACCAGCGCTAAAATGCTGTCAATCGTCCCTCTCATGGCAGGCGGTGGTCTGTTCGAAACCGGTGCCGGCGGCTCTGCGCCTAAACACGTGCAGCAGTTCGAAAAAGAGAATCACCTGCGCTGGGATTCACTCGGTGAGTTTTTGGCGCTCGCGGCGTCGCTCGAACATCTCGCGACTGTCACGAGCAACCCGCGCGCGCAGGTGCTCGCCGACGCGCTAGACACAGCAACGGGCGAATTCCTCGACACGAACAAATCGCCTTCGCGCAGAGTAGGCGAGCTCGACAATCGCGGTAGTCATTTCTACCTCGCCCTCTACTGGGCGAAGGCCCTTGCGGCGCAAGACAGCGATTCAGCGCTCAAAGCAAAGTTTGCGAGTGTAGCCGAGGCGATGCAAAGCAACGAAGCTAAGATCGTCGAGGAGCTCAGTGTCGTGCAGGGTTCCGCGATGGATATCGGTGGCTATTACAAACCAGATGCAGCAAAGGCCACCGCCGCCATGCGTCCGAGCGCGACGCTGAACGCAATAGTTGACGCGATCTAGGTTGATATTCTGATCGCCGGGGAGTAGCGTCAGTTAGGACGGTTTTGTGTACGAGCACTTAAGAGGAGTATTGGCTATGATAAAACCAGTGAGACCGACTCTCTTTACTGCAGCAATAGCCGCAGTTCTCACCGCCGCTCACGCTGCTTATGCCCAAGAAGACGGCGAAGTCATTCAAATCGCCGATCTGACGCGCGCAGAAGTGACCGGCTACATCCGAGAAGCCGAAGATCAGATGTACGCGATCTACAATGAGCACAACATCGACGACTCGTTCGATATCGCGTGCCGCAAGGAAAAGCCGACAGGCTCCAATATCTCCGTACGGATCTGCGAGCCAAGATTCTACACTGAGGTAAATTTGGGCAAAAACCGCACCGATGGAGAAAATTTGCAGGATTTTCAGGGTGGGTTCGCCGCGAGAAGTCTCGTGGCGCCAGAATATGAAAAGCTCGAGGCAGATATGAAGCGAGTGGCGGATGAAGTGCCCGCTATGAGAGAGATTATGCAGATCCTAGGTCAGCTAAAGGCAAGGCAGAAACAATTGGCGGGGAATTAACCCCGCCGTTTGTTTTCAATTTCACTAATGGGGCTTAATTAACGCCCCGCGTATACCGCTTAACTCCGCCTACTGGGCCCACTTCGGCACCGAAGATGTTGCCGTGTTTGTCGGCAACGACGCCTTCAGCCGTGCAGGTACCGCGGCAATCGGGGTCTGGGTCTGGAATAAAAAACTCAACTTCGCCAGTGATGGCGCTTCCGATGCGGATGCCACGAAGCCAATCGCCATGTGCAGGGTTGACTGAGCCCGACTCCGAGTCTGCCGAGTAAAGCACGTCGTGTTTGTCGATATAGATACCGCTCGGCCGTCCAAATTGGTACCACGTGTCGAGATGGTTGCCCTCTTGGTCGAAAATCTGAACGCGGTTGTTGCTGCGATCGCCCACAAAAAGCCTGCCTTTTGAGTCCATTGCGAGGGCATGCGGCTGCATGAATTGGCCATCGTCGGACCCCATTTCGCCAAAGCTCATGAGGAACTCGCCGTCGGCGTTAAATTTGAGTATTCGGGCGGGCGTGCCTGCGGTGTTAGAGTGTCCCTCGGCAACAAAAATGTCGCCGTTCGGGGCTACGTGCATGTCGTTAGGGGTATAGAAGTACTCGTCATTGCGGCCTCCTGCCTTCTGACCCAGCGCCATGAGATGAACACCTGTTGGGCTGAACTTATGGATTTGGTGACCATAGGCTTCTGCCGGTGGATTGTCGCCACCCTGATTGTCGCGGCCGTCAGCTATCCACACATTACCGTCGTGGTCCACGTGAATACCGTGCGGCCAAGTGATGTAACCAGCACCGAAGCTGCGCACTAACGTGCCGTCTTTATCAAACAGCATAACCAGATTGGTGTCGGGATTGTCTACGCAGGCATTGATATTGCCGCCACAGCGCTCGGCTATCCAAACGCTTTCTCCGTCGATATCGATATCGACCGTGCTGCTCGAACCCCAGTTGCGTCCGGCGGGCAGTTTAAAATAGCCGGCCTGAGTCATGTAGGGATTGGGTAAATCGTTAACCGGCGGCATGTCGGCCTGCGCAAGAGATAGCGCCGGAAGTGTTAGACAGCTGGCGAAAAGCGCCGCTTTAAAGATTGGTATTGAGGTGTTTGTTTTCATTTTTACTCCTAGTTAACACACTGTTTTATTCATCGGTGGCGACGGACCTTTCTTTATTCGACAGCGGCGTGCCGTCGCCATTCATGCCCATCGATTCGTAGCGGCGCCAGCCGGCCAAAATTCCGATGAGGCCATGATTGCCTTCGTGGCAAGCATATTCGTAAACGGGATCGGCGGAGCGGCGCAGCGGTACGCGTGCGGACCACGATGAATCCCAGCTTTTCGGGTCGGTGACGGTAAAGTCATACTCGAGCAATCCGTCGTCAACATAGCGGAAGCGCTCGGTGATTCGCGCCTCTTCGGACATGCCGCGAAGATTATAGTCGTGATAAAAGTTGTTGGTTTCGACGACGAGAACGTCACCCTCCCAGTGGCCCACCGACTCGCCTTCCCACTTGGGCTGGAGGCCGCTGGGCTCGGCATTTAGCTTAATAATGCGGGCTGAGTGCACCATTTCGTTGAGAATCATGATGTGGTCTTTGGTTTGCACCAGCTGCATGTTGTTATTGTAGGAGCCAGGAATCATGGGCGGGCCACCGACAAACCCTGTGAGGCAGCGATCAACCGTGGTCCGACCCTCGGGCCCCGCGCTGTTAAAGAGCATGTCGCTGTAGTCGGCGCGGCGCTGTTTGCCGATTGCATTGAGCTCCGGAATGCGGCCATTAGGTGGATCGTATATTAACGAGGTGCGCCGGCTCGCAATCGTCTCGCTGCCGCGTTCATACCAAAATTCGTTGTAGGAAATGACGCCTGGCGGATAGCCGGCGCCGCCGACGCTGTCGACAATCAGGTCGCGGTTTTGGCGGTTATTTTCGAAGGCCTCCCATTCGGCCGCTTCTTCCGGTGTTAATACCTCTTTATCAGCGAGCTCGGGCGGACGATTGAGTGGCGTGATAGTTCTGAAGGTATAAAAGCCCTGAAAATCAGGATGTCCATGTTCAGTTCGCGGCACGTCGGCGTTCTGCGCAAGTGTGAGGGGGCTGGTCAGCGTGAGCGCTAGTGTGGCTAAACTCAACGCATGTGAAAATCGGGGTGTCTCTCTGAGTCGCGGGGTTACGGGGTGACCAGCGTCGCTTTTCATACATACCTCTCGGAGTCGCTTTGTTTTAATTAGTGTAATGAGCGTTGAGTCGAACGGTAAGCTTTTAGCACTCTGAAATTACGCCTGTGCAGCGCAGATTTCAAGCCTTTGCGGGGCGTGTCAAATTGAACACAGTGCACCCCATGGTTTATGCTACCTGCCGGCATGCGAGAACGCGCAGCGTTAAGTGCAGCAGATGAGACATAAACAATGAATACGACAGAAATAGACCCGCGTTCCGCGCTCCGCCTTTCTCAAGTAGTGGGCAGTTTTAAGCTGCCAATGGCGCTTACGTGCGCAATTTTTGCGCTCTCGTTTGCACCGCGTATCGCGAGTAATTCGACGCTGATGTACTCATTTTGGGGTGCGTCGGCGATTCTTTTGCTGTGGCAAGGGTTTATGTTGATTCACCTTGCCCGGCGCCCAGCACTCAAAGACTTCAGCCGTGCGATCTATGCGCAGCACTATGTGCAGGCTATGGTGCAGTTTAGCGTCTATTTATATTGGGGCTATTATTGGCGGCCCGTCTACGACCACTTCTGGCTGCTCGCAGGGCAGGTGATGTTTGCTTACACCTTCGGGATGCTGCTCGCCTGGTCGCGGCGCCGCAGCTACATGCTCGGGTTTGGGCCTATTCCAATTATTTTTAGCACCAATCTTTTTCTGTGGTTTCACGACGACTGGTTTTACATGCAGTTTGTCATGATCGCCGTTGGCTTTTTAGGCAAAGAGTTTGTGCGCTGGAAGCGCGACGGCCGCAGCGTGCATATTTTTAATCCGTCGGCTTTTAGCCTCGGTTTTTTCTCTTTGATTCTCATTGCCACTGGGACTACTGATCTAACGTGGGCGCCGGAGATTTCATCGACTCTGACGCTCGCGCCGGGAATCTATACCTATTTGTTCGCGGTCGGATTAATTGTCATGTATTTTTTCTCGATCACGCTGGTGTCGGGCGCTGCGGCAATGACGCTCTTCGGTTTTAGTGCGCTGTATGCTGCGCTAGCCGGTGTGCCTTATTTTCTCGATTCTGAAATTCCGGCAGCGGTGTTTCTCGGCTTGCATCTGCTGATCACCGACCCGTCAACTTCACCGCGCACGCCTCTCGGTAAAACCCTTTTTGGCGTGCTTTACGGCATCGGCGTTTTCGCGCTCTACACCATTCTCGGCTGGCTCGGCGAGCCCACGCTGTACGACAAACTGCTGTGTGTGCCGCTTCTCAATCTCAGCGTGATTGGTATCGATCGCTTGGTGCGCCGAATTAAATCCGACGCCGTGCTCAATTTATGGAACCCCGCTTGGTTCGGAGGGCGCGCGAATGTTGCACACATGCTCGTTTGGATCTCTGTTTTCGGTCTTATGTCGCTGCTTGGCCGCACCGACGCTCAGCATCCCGGCGATAGCGTGCCGTTTTGGCAGCAGTCTTGTTCGGCGCAGTTACCCAATGCCTGTGCGCGACTCGTAAGCGTTGAGTCGACTTATTGCGGCGACAATGCCGCATGGGCCTGCAACGAGCTGGGCGCTCATTACCGTGAGGGGTTGATTGTCGAGCGTGATGCCGACCTCGCCTACAGCTACTTTGCGCGCGCCTGTGAGCTTAAGTTTCAAGCGGGATGCGCTAACTTGCTGCAGGAACAAACAGCGCTGCGCGCCGAGCCGCTGGAGTTGGACTTGCGGCTTATGCTCCGTCAGGGCGGTAAGAACTTAATCGACACGCCTGTGTCTGAACTCTATGCACGCGCATGCAGTCATGACTGGGCGTTTGCGTGTGAGCGCTCCGCTGCGTCAGGGGAATAGAGCTACATGGCATCGGGCAAGAAAAAGCGCCGCCAAAGCGAGGAAGTAACAACCCAAGACGCGGTCTTAGCACAGAACTTGGACTACCAAGCGCCGGGTCGCGCCGTTGGTATCACGGCGATGCTAAGCCTCGTCGCGTTCACCGCGATATTCATGAGTTATCAGAGCATGCGGCTAGAGTCTGATGAGCGCGCGGATCTCGCACAATCGCCAGCTGTTGAACGCTTTGCCTTGCCCGCGGATCCGCTATGGGGGTTCGTTTCTATTCCCGCTGGCGAATTCACCATGGGCAGCAACCCGCAGCGCGACCGGATGGCTTACGAGAATGAGCGGTGGTCGTCGACTCAGCGTCAGGGCAGAGTTGATTTGCCCGAGTATTTCATTGGTCGCTTCGAGGTGACCAACGCGCAGTTTGCTTATTACCTCACCGAGACCGAATCCCCCATAGCAGACTCGTTCGCAGCCCTCGATCCAGAGCTGCCAGTTACATCAGTTTCTCTGCCGCAAATGCTGAGTTATGCACGCTGGCTCGACGTGCAGTTGCGCACCTCGGCGGCGACGCCGGCTGTCCTTCGTGAGGCGCTCGAGGCAGGCTCGAACGTCACTTTGCCGAACGAAGCCGAGTGGGAGAAAGCGGCGCGCGGCACCGATGGCCGACTCTTCCCTTGGGGGATGCAGCCCAGCGACGCCTACGCGAACGTCGGCGGTAGCTCTCTCCTGCCGGTGGGCTCGCACAGCTGTGAGCCCTGCAGCTATGGGTTGTCGGACATGGCTGGAAACGCCTGGGAGTTAACCCGCAGCGCGTTGGTCGACTATCCGTTCGCCCTGTCGGGCGTCGAGGCGCTGCTCGACGTCGATTCTCTTTGGGTAATGAGGGGGGGCTCTTTTCAGGACTCAATAAACAATGTGCGCGCGGCAGTGCGTGGAGCAGTTGATCCGAGCGTGCGCAATCCAACGATTGGCTTTAGGCTGGTGATTTCACCGCTTTAATGATCATTCATTTAAGTCGCGAAATAGCAATTGGAGAGCGACGAGGGTAGAATTCGCATTCTCAATCCCGCCTCTAGTCTTAAGAGAAGTAAATCATTAATGACCGATTCGTTCAAAGAAAGCGCCCTCCGTTATCACACCCATCCACTCCCCGGTAAGCTCGAAATACGGCCAACAAAACCCCTCGCTAATAAGCGTGACCTATCGCTTGCTTATTCGCCAGGCGTCGCACATGCCTGTGAGCTGATCGTTGAGAATCCAACAGAGGTAGCGTCGGTCACCTCACGCGGTAACTTGGTGGCGGTTATCACTAACGGCACGGCCGTGCTAGGGCTTGGCGATATTGGCCCGCTGGCTTCAAAGCCGGTAATGGAAGGCAAGGCAGTTCTGTTCAAAAAATTCGCGAACATCGACGTATTTGACATCGAAATTGATGAAACAGATGTCGATAAACTCGTGGATATCATCGCAAGTCTAGAGCCTACGTTCGGCGGCATTAACCTCGAAGATATAAAGGCACCCGAGTGCTTTATGATCGAGAACAAGCTGCGCGAGCGCATGAAAATTCCTGTTTTTCACGATGATCAGCACGGGACGGCGATTGTCGCGGCCGCTGCAATCTATAACGGCCTGCGCATAGTCGAAAAAGACATCGCCGATGTGAAGCTTGTGGTATCGGGTGCAGGGGCCGCGAGTATCGCCTGTGTCGATCTTCTGGTGAGTATGGGTCTACGTAAGCAAAATGTTCGCATGATAGATCGTACGGGTGTTATCTACGCCGGTCGGAAAGAGGGCATGAACCCTTGGAAGGAAGAGTATGCGATCGAGACTAACGACCGCACGATCGAAGACGCGATCGACGGCGCAGATCTTTTCATGGGGCTATCCGGTCCGGGCGTACTGAATGGTGAGCTCGTTAAAAAGATGGGGCCGAAGCCGATTATCCTAGCGATGTCTAACCCGATTCCAGAGATCATGCCCGAAGATGCGATAGCCGCGCGACCGGACGCGATTATTGCGACGGGCCGCTCGGACTATCCGAATCAGGTAAACAACGTTCTCTGTTTCCCCTTTATCTTCCGTGGTGCGTTGGATTGTGGCGCGTCGACTATTAACGAAGAGATGAAGATGGCGGCGGTGCGAGCGATAGCTGATCTTGCAACCAAGGAAACATCCGATGTGGTCGCAGCGGCTTACGCTGATGAAAAACTGCGGTTTGGTCCTGAGTATCTAATTCCTAAAGCTTTCGATCCTCGTCTTATCGAAGATATTCCGCTCGCTGTGGTTAAGGCAGCGATGGAGAGCGGCGTTGCAACCCGACCGATCAACGACCTCGAAGCTTACAAGCAGACGCTGCATGAGTTTGTGAATCAGGCAGGGTTGTTCATGCAGCCCCTTATTGAGGTGGCAAAAAAATCACCGGCGCGCATTGTCTATGCTGAGGGCGACAACGATGACGTACTCATGGCTGTGCAGGCGGTTATCGATGAGAATATCGCCAGGCCGATCCTTATCGGACATCGCGTTAGCATGGAGCGCAAGATCGATAGGCTCGGACTACGCATCGACCTCGACAACGAAGTGGAAGTGTTCGACCCGCTGCGATACGAGCAGCACGATAGCTTCTCCGCGTTCTACCATGAAGCAGTAGGCCGCCACGGTGTGTCGGTCGGCGCTGCGCGCAAAATAATGCGCAATGACAATACAGCAATCGCTGCGGTGATGGTTGCTCGAGGCGACGCCGATGGCTTGATCTGTGGCAAGGTCGGTCGCTTCGATTTTCATCTGCGCGAGATAATGCATTTGCTAGGGCCTGCGAATAAGCCGGAGACTCGTGAGCAGCTGGTATCGTCTACTGCGGTGCTTCTGCTGCCTGACGGACCGCTGTTTTTGGCTGATACCTCGATGAATGTGAATCCGACGTCGGATGAGCTAGTAAAAATTACTGAGGCGAGCATTGATCTCGTGAGGCGTTTTGGCATTGAGCCGAAGGTTGCGCTGCTATCACATTCTAACTTTGGTACTGCGAATAATCCTTCGTCGCGCAAAGTGCGACTCGCGAGTGAGATTTTGCGTGAGACTCACCCAGAGTTACAGGTCGATGGTGAGATGCACGTGCTAAGCGCGCTCAACCCCAAACTGCGCGAAACAATTTATTCGAAGGCCAATATCAAAGGCCGCGCCAATGTGTTGGTTATGCCAAACCTTGATGCGGCCAATATTGCAATGGGACTGATACGTTCGATGACCGACGCACTTTTGATCGGCCCCTTCATCAATGGTTTCCGCAAGCCTGCGCATATCGTAATTCCCTCGGTGACCTCGCGCGGGATATTTAATATGACAGCGGTTACGGTCGCAGACATTCAGACCACCGAAGCGATCTCGAAGTAATCGAAGCTAGGGCAGGGCGAAGGTGAGAATTAAATCACCTCCGCGTCTGCCACGGCTGCCTCCACCCGACGCGACGGTGACGTATTCTTTGCCGTCGATCACATACAGGGCAGGGGAAGCAAAAATGCCCGATCCTGTGTTGAATTTCCAAAGCTCCTCGCCTGTCGCCGCATCATAGGCGTAAAAATAGCCGGCGGTGTTACTTCCTGCACCGACAAACACGACGCCTCCTGCCGTTACTACAGCACCTGCCTGACCGTAGCCCTCGAATATTTGACGCCACACTAGCTCACCGGTGGTTGGATCGTAGGCAGAGAAATAGCCCATCGGGTCTCGCCCTGAGCGGAACGGTTGGTCTATCGCATTCACGTATAACAGCCCCGTGAGAGGGCTGTAGGCGATTGGCGCATAATTGGAGCCACCGCCATAGCCTGGAGCGAAAATCTGATTCGGGCCGATCGGGGTGAATTGCTCGACCAAGTGATATTCCTCGAGTTGCTCGGCTGGAATGTTAATGGGATAGACAGGCGAGACCGGCTCCATGCGCTCGCCGTTGGCCTTGTGCGGGATTGGCTGCGTAGGCCATGGCTCTTCGCCTTCGGTGTCGGTTTCGGTCGACACGGCAATCTCCGGAATCGGATGCACTGGTTGTCCAGTCTCCCGATCAAGAATATAAAGCCAGCCATTCTTGCTCGCCTGCGCCAACGCTTTCACCTGAATGCCGTCGACCAACATGTCAAACAACACGGGCTGGTTGCCCGAGTCGTAATCCCAGACGTCGTGATGTACCTGCTGGTAGTACCACTCGAGTTTGCCGGTGTCGAGCGTTAGCGCGATGATCGCGTTGGTAAATAAATTTATGCCGTCGCGTTTGGCGCTGTTGCCAAAGGGGTTGCCCACGGCAAAATAGACAAGGCCAAGCTCGGGATCTATAGAGGGTGTTTCCCAAATGCCCCCGCCGTTACGCTCGCCACCAACCCACGTTGGACCGGCGATATCCCATCCCTGATCGGTCTCGTCTTGCGGCACAGTATTAAAGTGCCATTCGACTTTTCCGGTTTTTGCATTCACTGCCAGCACGTAGCCTCCGGCAATGTGACTTTCGCTGCGTGTGGTCCCAATGTAGAGCATGCCGTTATGAATTTGCGGTGCCGTTGTAAACCAGTATCCAACGGAAATTGCCGTTTCAATGCTCGGGTCTTTGAGATGCAGCACGTCGAGAATCACCGAGGCCATGCCGCCGTCGCCAAAGCTTTCAATCGGCTCGCCGGTTTTTGCATCGAGCGCAAAAATAAAAGAGCCTGCTGCGGTGTAGACAACGCCGTCATCGACTACGACTCCGCGGTGCCTAAAAATATAGCCTTCGCGGCGGCCACCGCCGAGTTTGCCGCTAACGTTGTATTCCCACAGGAGATGACCGTCGGTGGCATTGGTTGCGTAGACGCTGCCGCGCGCATCGGTCACATACATGATCCCGTCGACAATAATGGGCGTGGTCTGATTGCTCACGCCATCGATAACCCCGTGTTGGAAAAGCCATGCTGGTTTTAATGACGCGACATTCTCGGGAGTGATCTGATCGCTTGGCGTAAAGCGCGTGCCGGCCAAATCAAAGTTGTGCAGGGGCCATTCGAGTGTGCGCACAGTCGACGCTTTTGGCGGGCTATCTTTTTCGATGACGATGCTCGCTGTGCAGCCGCCAAGAGTGGCGCTGGCAACTAGAAAAAAATAAGTGGCGAGAGTCTTAGCGGCGCGCGTGTTCATTGTTTGTGCCCCACGATGTTAAAGAAATCGATAAACTTCTGCATGTTATTGGCGTCCTGCGAGATTAGCAGCGAATGGTCGCCCCCTTCGATCTCGACATACAGGTGCTGCATGCCGCGTGCCGCCATCCCAGCGACCCACGTGCGAGTCGCAAAAACAGGCACTAACTCGTCTTGATCACCCTGTAAAATAAAAATCGGGAGGTGAGCAATCTTATCGAGTAATTCGTCCATCGGCGCTGAGATTGCCGGCGCTGGTGCCGCGACCCCCAGCGCGGCGAAGACCTCGGGGTGTTTGGCGGCGAGATGAATCGTGCCGCCACCACCCATGGAGTGACCCCAGAGAAAAATACGGTCGCTGTCTATGCGCAACTCATCGCGAACGAGCTCAAGCACATTCATGACGTCTTGCTCGCTATAGATACCGTCCTGCGGGTCCTCCGCGGGCCTTGATCCATACCAGCCCTCGCGAATATACCCCAGCGGTGTCACCACCGCGTAGCCGCTTTCTTCCGCTTGATCGAGCAGACCGTGATACCCCATCAGCCAGTCATAGCTGCGGCCAAGGCCGTGAAGAGAAACTAGAAGAGGGAGAGAATCGGTGCCGTTCGGGTCGTAAGACGAGGGCACGAAAATAGCGTAGGGAAGTGTCTCGCCAGTAGGCTCGAAAACATAGCTTCGGTGCTGCACCCGTGGGTCGTCGATGTGACTCTCGTCGTCTGCTGAGGTGCGTTCAGCGAATGCAGCCGGTGCGAAGGTGAGAACAGCGGTTGTAAGGACGGCAGGAACGAGGGCTGCACGCACTAGGTCTTTAGGAGAGAAGGCTAAGATCAATCGTGAATAGAACGACATGGGGTTGCTCCTTTATAAATGACGCGCTCGCTAATTCATTTATTGACTCATTAGTTAACCAACGCGGTAAACGAATCATTTTCGGCCATCACTCGAATCAATTTGATCGCATCGTTGTCGAGTCTGGCATAGGCTGCTTTCAGATGCTCAGCAATATCGACGGCTTGATGTTCATCGGGCAGTTCGCGGCGATAGCGAAAGCGAACAAAAAGATAACCCGCCTCAGGCTCTTCAATCGTTGCCTCGCTTTCGGCATGGATCTGCGGTTTATCTCGCTGTGTTTTGGTGAGCACGCGCGATTCGTGCTCTAGCATTACATCTTCGTAAAAATGTGAATCACCCGCGCTGATTTCGCGAACAAAACTATCGCCGTTCTGTGGATGCGTGAAACATTCGATACCTTCGATGAATCGCTGAGGGCTGCGGGCACGGAGCACCAGTCCCTCCCAGAGATGCGCGCGACTTATGTCGGTGCTGCTCGGATTCTCGGGCTCGTTTACTTGCACGATGTGCTCGAATTCGAGAAAGCCATTTTTAGGCATTGCAACGTCTGTCTTTGAATCAGTCAAGCGTCAGTCCCCACGCTTCAACCTCACTCAGCATTTCGTGTGCGGTCCAGTCGAATTTAAGCGGCGTGATGGTGGCATAACCATTTTGATAGGCGTAGGTGTCGTTCGTGGAATCTAGCGCTCGGTTGCCGACGTAAGCTGTCTCGAATTGACTGACCTCGCCGTCTGTGCGCGTGAGTTCGTAAGGAGAAAACTTGAGATAGGATTCGCCCATGGGGCGTACCGCGACCCCTTTGAGCTCGCCGCCCGGCACATTAATCGAGATTACAATACCTTCGGGCGCGCCCTCGCGCTGATACTTTGCGACTAGCTGCCGAGTAAGATTTACCGTGACAGCGGTATCGACATTGGCGGTGTCCTGTGACACGGCGATCGCGGGAACGCCCTGATAAATAGCTTCCATCGCTGCGCCCACGGTGCCGGAAAGATGTGATACATCGCCAACATTGGCGCCTTGGTTAATACCTGAGACGACGAGATCGAAGGGGTCGTCTTTGCCTAGATGTAAAAGCCCAAAGCGGACCGCGTCGGCAGGACGCCCGTCGACTGCATAGCCAAAAAACTCGCCGTCTGCCGAAACGCGCTCGACTCTGCGCGAGCCGCCATCGGTCGATTGGCTGCTGCCGGACTTGTTCGTGTCTGGCGCCGACACCACAATCTCGACATCGTCGAGCGTCGCCAGCCCATCGCGCAGCGCATGGATAAGCGGCGAATTGATTCCGTCGTCGTTTGATATCAGTATGCGGTAGGAGTCGGCAAAGACTGAAGTGCATGCGACCAGGCATGAGGTAAGAATGAGTAATCTGAGGCTGAAAAATCTTAAGGGCTGGCGCATAGCAATTGACTTCCTTGTGTAAAAAATCAGAGGGCGTAAGCAATATAGACCAACTCTGCGTATTATTACCAGCCACGGGGTGCTAAGTGCGCCTGCAGCTGGCCCAACGGCGAGATGAACAGCAGGATTAACAATGTATAGAAAAATACTTAGACAAGGGGTCGCGGCAGCGGCAATAGTAGGTGCGCTAACTACATCGGTTGTGGCTGCCGAGCCAGAGCCAAGGACAGAACAAGCCGACTTGCTCAATCCCTTGCTCTACGCTATTGCGTGGCGACAAACTGCGGCCGAATTTCGCGCGCTTTACTATCAGGGTTTTTCGCTGGCGCAGCTGCGAGTCGAACAAGCACTCGCTGCGCGTGAGGCAGGCATGCTCGATGATGCGCGTCCTCTTGCGGTGATCACCGATGTCGATGAAACCGTGCTCTTATCAGGCGCCTACTGGGGACAGCTTATTGCCGACGGCGGTGATTTCTTCGATGACGCCACGTGGGATGCCTGGGTGCCGAGTAATCAGTTTGTTGCAAGTCCTGGCGCGCTCGAGTTTGCTGCATTTTGCCAGACAAACAATGTGACGCTTTTTTTTGTCACGAATCGCGATCAGGGTGAGGCGACCTTCGAGCTCGCGCTGGCAAATTTACAGGCCGCGGGGTTTGATAACGTGCGTGCCGACCATCTCCGCGTCCTGCGCGATACGTCTAACAAGGAGGCCGTGCAGGCGCAGATTCGAGCTGACTTCCATGTAGTCGCTTCGCTCGGCGATAACCTCAATGACTTCGCGCGGCGCTACTATGTCACCGATGTGGCGGCGCGCGAGGCGTTAATGCACGAAGACGCTTCTCGCTTTGGCGCTGACTATATTGTGTTCCCCAATCCGACAGATGGCCACTGGATTCGCGCGATCTTCGGCGAATCAGAACCGGCGCCAACTGACATGAACCGCCGAATACTGCGCGATGCAGCGCTGGGCCGCTAGAACTCGACACCACTTTCGTGCCGACCTATTATGTCGTTCTCGCGCATGGCGGCGACACACTTTTTCTAATTACTTACGCAGAGACCGCTCGATGAACCCCGATATTCTGTTTACCCCATTTACTAGCCCTAAACTTACTCTCAAAAATCGCGTTGCCATGGCACCAATGACTCGACAGTTTTCGCCAGACGGTGTCCCCGACGACGCAGTGTTGCAGTACTACAAACGCCGCGCCGAGAACGAGGTTGGTCTCATCATCACCGAAGGCACGACGGTCAATCACAAGGCGGCCTCCAACGAAGTGCGCATTCCTGGTTTCCACGGGAAAGCACTCGATAGCTGGCATAAAATTGTCGAGGCGGTTCATGCAGCCGGCGGTAAGATAGCGCCACAACTCTGGCACCAGGGCGGCATGCGTCGACCAGGCGAGGGCGCTTATCCAGACTATCCGTCTGCTACGCCATCGGGCTTAGTAGGGCCGGGCAAAAAGGTCTATGAAGCGCTCAGCAATGCGGAGATTGATGACCTCATCGCTGCGTTCACACAGGCGGCAAAAGATTCAAAAGATCTAGGCTTTGATACGCTCGAGTTGCACGGTGCTCATGGGTATCTCATCGATAACTTTTTTTGGGAAGGCACAAACCAACGCGAGGATCAGTACGGCGGTTCGCTCGTTAAGCGCACGCGTTTTGCGACCGACATCGTGCAAAGCATTCGCGCCGAAATCGGCGACGATTATCCGATCATTCTCCGATTTTCGCAGTGGAAGCAGCAGGACTTCACTGCGCGTCTCGCGCCGAGTCTCGAAGAACTTGAACAGTTCGTGCAGCCGCTCTCAGCGGCTGGCGTCGACATTTTTCACTGCAGTACACGTCGATTTTGGGAACCCGAGTTCGAAGGTTCTGACCTCAATCTCGCGGGCTGGGTCAAGAAGATCACCGGCAAGCCAACGATTAGCGTTGGCAGCGTCGGTTTAACTGAGGAATTTATTGCGACTTACCGCGGCGGCGAAGCCGAGGTTGCAAGCATTGACGATCTAATCACGCGTATGGAGGCTGACGAGTTCGACATGATTGCCGTTGGTCGTGCGCTTATCGCAAACCCCGACTGGGTCACTAAAGTGCGCGCAGGTAAATTCGATGAGTTGGTCACTTATAATCAAGAAATGCTGAGCCAGCTCATTTAGCGGCGAAGTGTCTTTTTATGTTAAGCGGAAATCAGGCGTAAATTGAAAGGAATAAGAGGGAGGCGAATGGAATGAGACGATGGCCGTTACGCAGAAGAATATTCGCGATTTGCGTGGCGGCCGTTGCGGTCTTTGCCTATTTTTTACTCGCGACCCCGCCTGTCGATGACACCGCTGCAATTTCAAGCAGCGAGGATGCTATTGCCCGCGGTGCCTATTTGGTTAACGCGGGCGGCTGTGTGAGTTGTCATTTAACGGTTAACGACGATGGCTCAACCGACTCGACGGTTCTTAGTGGCGGCCACGCGTTGGTTACCGATTTTGGTACTTTCTATGCGCCCAATATTACGCCGGACGTCGACACGGGCATCGGTAACTGGCGGGCACAGGATTTCTTGCGTGCGCTTCAGCATGGGCGCTCACCCGAGGGCAGCTTTTATTTCCCGGTGTTCCCTTATCGCTCTTACGCCGGTCTGAATGATCAAGATGTTCTCGACATCGGTGCGTATCTCTTGTCACTTGATCCGGTTAACAATGCTGTTCCTGAGCATGAAACACCGTGGTGGCTTTCGCGTTTTGCTCTGGTAGGCTGGAATTTGTTGGCTGACCTGTCAGGCGGAAAAGAACCCGAACTGATTTCGGAGCAAGAGGATTCCTTACTGATTGAACGCGGCGCCTATCTTGCGCGAAATCTCGGACATTGTGGTGAGTGTCATACGCCACGCAACGGTCTGGGTATTTCCCAGCGCGCGCGGGAATTTTCGGGCGCACAGATAGGTGAGGATAAAATCGAGGCGATTGACCGTGCGGCTTTAGAAGACTGGGACCGTAGCAGTTTTGATTTATTCTTACTGCTAGGGATGAAACCCGATTCAGATTTTGTCGGCGGCGACATGAGCGATGTGATAGAGCACAATACGTCTCGACTTACTGATGCCGACCGCCTCGCGCTAGCCGCGTTCTTCACGCGTTAGCGCTCGGGGTCGCTGTCGACAGTTAGTCGTTATCTACGCGGAATGTGTCATGACAGTCTCCGCATGAGCCGCCTAGTGCTCTAAAAGCACCGAGTGTCTGACCGCGGTCGCCAGTTGCAGCCAGATCTGCAAAGGCATTGGCGTTATTCATTAATGCCATAGCTTTATTTTCGAACTCTGACTTGTTTTCCCAGATCACGTCTAACGCTTCAGTTTCCACATCAAAGTTGCGTGTATCGTGCATAAAAACGTCGGGGATTGTCGGCGCGAGCGCTGCGATGCGGCGTCCGTTCTTCTCTGCCAGCGCGGCATCGAAAGGTGCGCCGCGCGCCATACCCGCAAGCGGCACCAAATAAAAACGTAAAAGTTTGAATACTGACTGTCGCGTGTCGGCGGCGCTGGCTGCGACCTGCTCTGGAGTAGGTGCGTCTTGCGCGTTTGCTGTCGTTATTACCGTTGTGCTAAATACTGCTGCCGCGGTGGCTACTGCTAGCGCTTTTTTTATCATTATTGTTTTCCTTAATTGGCGACTTAAAAGGGACTTCTTCGCGGATAAGTCTCGCCTAATGGCTCGCGTCGCGCAAGGGCGTAAAAAACTGCGTAGGGCGAAGTGGTGAGATAGCGATAACAACGAAAAATACGCCGCGGCAAAGCATGCGCTGCCGCGGCGCATTGGTGGACAAGTTAGGGCTCCACCTAAAGCACGCCTAGCGGCGGGTGTAACCGTAGTAGTCGTCGCGACTTTTGAGAGGCGCAAGGAAAAAATAAAACACCCAAGCAAACCAAGACAGGCAGACCATCGCGATTAACCACGCGATCTTCTCATAGCCTGTCGTTTGATTTGATGTTGCGATTATCCAGAAAGGGGCGACCCAGATCAGAAAGACGACGAGTGCACCGAATACAGAGAAGGCCACAGAAAGAATGGGTATCGCGATAATCAGTCCGATCAGGGTTAGGCCAAGAAGGCCGAGGGTTGAGAGAAATTTCATACTACGTACTCCGCATTCATCAAGATATGATGAGTGATGCGAGTATCGTGCCAAGTGCGTTCTATGGCGTGATTGCGGGGCTTACGCGTTTCCTTCTCGGAGGGGTCTAGTCTTATTCGCCAAATTTTGATTTATCTCGCTACGAAGATCGTGGTTCAAGGGATCTGAAACCCCGGTCCATGCAGCACTCTTCCGGGGCGTGCGCCGGTGTGCTGACCATTCGAGACAACGACTTCTCCATTGACCAGCACAGTATCCACGCCTAGTGCATACTGATGAGGCTGCTCGAATGTCGCTTTGTCGGTTATGGTGTCCGGATCAAAAATCGCAATGTCTGCGAAATAGCCTTCGACCAATAGGCCTCGGTCGCGAATGCTTAGGCGCTGAGCCGTAAGGCTAGTCATTTTGCGTACGGCGTTTTCGAGGCTTATAACACCGCGTTCGCGAACGTAGTACCCGAGCACTCGCGCGAAGGTGCCATACTGACGCGGATGCGGTGCGCCCTCGCCGAATACGCCAACCGGACCGTCTGAGCCGATGGCAACTGCAGGATGCTGCATGATGCGATCGACATCCTGTGGACCTATAGCATGATACACCGCGCTAACGTTGCCGATCTCGACGATTTCCATCGTTACTTCGGCAGCGTTTGCGACGCTGAGCTCGAAACCGCGTTCGAGCGTGATTTGGGCAAGATTTTTGCCTTCAATTGAGCGATCGTTTGGGCTCCGTGAAATAGAGACATTCTTCGGATCGCCACCGCCGCGATCAAATAGAATCTTATCGATAATCGCGGCTTTGACCGCCCCCCGAGTTTCGGGGCTCTCGAGACGCTCAAGCATTTTTCTGCGGCCGCCTTCCTGTGCCCACTGCGGGATAAGCGCGTTGATGCTCGTTTGCGACGCGGTGTAGGGGTATTGATCGAGCGTGACATCGACACCGCGCCCGCGAGCCTCATCGACAAGTCTCAGGCTGTCCACTGACGCGCCCCAGTTTTGCACGCCGATTACCTTGTGGTGGGTTATCTGAACGGGGATACCGGCTTGCTCTCCGATAGCGATCGTTTCGCCTACCGAGTCGAGCAGCTGATTGGCTTCTTCGCGCATATGCGAAATATAAATACCGCCGTATTGGGCGGCAACTTTAGAGAGTTCGACGACTTCATACGTCGGCGTGAAACTGCCGGGAACATAAAACAGACCGGTCGAGATTCCCAGCGCACCATCGCGCATTGCTTCGGCAACCATAGCCTTCATGCGCGCCAGCTCGAGAGGTGTCGCTTCTCTATCTTCGCGCCCGACAACCGCCTCGCGAATCGTGCCTTGCCCAACAAAGACAGCCCAGTTTGGGCTAATGCGTTTGGCTTCGATTTCAGCGTAGTGGGCTGCGATAGGAAAAGGAGAGCTGCCGTCGTTGCCCTCGGTGAGCGTAGTCACGCCTTGCAAAAGGGAACTCTCTGCCGTGGGCACGTCGAAAATCCCGCGCAGAGCGTGCGTGTGCGGGTCAATAAAACCCGGTGCCACAACCAGTCCGGTGGCATCGATAATCTGCGTAGCCTGTCGGCCGGCGAGATCGCCAATGGAGACAATTTTATCTCCTCGAATGCCGACATCCGCTTCGTACCAAGGGTTACCCGAGCCATCGACAATGCGGCCGTTGGCAATAATGGTATCAAAGTCCTGCGCGAACGACGCCGACGGAAAAAGCAGGAGCAATGAACTGAGGGTAGAGAGAGCTATGAGGGTGACTGAGAAGGAATTCATTGCTGCTCGCGAGCGTTGCCTATTCATTCTCAATCTCCTCTCTTTTTTCATTACCAAATACGCACGCGGTCTTCTGGCGCAAGATAGAGTGCATCTTCAGGCTTCACATCGAACGCCTCATACCACTCGTCGAAGTTGCGAACCACACCGTTGACGCGGAACTCGGACGGTGAATGCGGATCTGAGGTGAGGCGCTGAATTAGCGCGTCTTCACGATACTTTCGCTGCCAAACCTGTGCCCAGCTCAAAAAGAAGCGCTGATCGCCGGTGAGTCCGTCTATCACTGGTGCCTCCTCGCCGCCGAGTGCGTGTTTGTACGCGCGGTACGCGAGCGATAGGCCGCCAACATCTCCAATGTTTTCGCCGAGAGTAAAGTTGCCGTCGACAAAATAGCCCGGTACTGGCTCGAACTTGTCGTACTGTGCGGCGAGCGCGGTTGTCAGTTTTTCGAAGTTCTTGCGGTCTTCGTCTGTCCACCAGTTTCGCTGAATGCCTTGGTAGTCCGACTTAGAGCCTTGGTCGTCAAAGCCGTGACCCATCTCGTGGCCTATTACTGCGCCTATACCACCGTAGTTCACAGCCATATCCGCCGCTGGGTCGAAGAAAGGAGGCTGAAGGATTCCGGCGGGGAACACGATTTCGTTGAACGACGAGTTGTAATACGCATTCACCGTCTGCGGCGTCATTCCCCACTCTTCACGATTGGTTGGCTGGCCAAGGCGGCTAATCTCATCGAGGTAGTTAAACTCACGCACGCTGCGAGCGTTGGCGAATAGGTCATCGCGGCTAATTTCGATTGCCGACAGATCTTTCCATTCGTCGGGATAGGCAATTTTCGGTCGGAACGACTCAAGTTTTAGACGGGCCTCGACCTTGGTTTCTTCGCCCATCCAATCGAGACTATCGATGCTGTCTTTTAGTGCGGCGCGCAAATTTTCTACGAGGGCCTGCATCTGCAGCTTTGCGGATTCGGGGAAATGCTTCTGCACATAGATTTGACCTACTGCTTCGCCGAGTCCGTTGAGTGCGCCCACTCGCTCTACGCCACGCTCCCAGCGTTCACGCTGCTCTGGTACGCCGCGCAGAACCGTAGAATAGAAGTGGAAATTCTCGTTATCGATTTCCTGCGATAACACCCCCGCAAGATTAGAAATGTGCTGATAGCTCATATAGCTTACCCAGTCTTCAATGGGGATGCTGTCAAGCAGGGCGATAACCGGGGCCATAGCACTCGGGTAGCTCACATTGAGGTCGGTCACCGTGTCTATCCCCGCTGCGCGCCAGTATGCGTCCCAGTCGAGCCCAGGATACTGCGCAACGAAGTCTTCGTAGCTCATGGGATTAAAGGTGAGGTCACGGTTGCGGCGATCGGCACGTGGCCACAGGTTTTCAGCGATCGCGGTTTCCAGCGCTAAAACTGCGGTCGCTTTTTCGGCCGCGTTGTCTATTCCAGCGAACCCAAGCATACGCTCAATGTGTGCGACATACTCCGCTCGCACGGTCTGATACTGTTCGGTATCTAACAGATAGTAGTCGCGGTCAGGCAGCCCGATGCCGCCGAGGCTAAGCACGAGCTGATGACGGTCTGGATCGCGGCGGTCGGCGCCGACGTACCAGCCGAAAGGGCTCGCCGTGGCGTCAAGCTGCGCGCGCCCAAGCGCTTCTGTGAGCGCTTCTTTTGAGTCGATTTGCGCGAGCTGTGCGAGGCTTTCTCGCAGTGGCGCGATACCCCGCGCGTCCAGTGCTGCGGTATCCATGTAGCTTAAATAGTAGTCGCTGATCTTTTGCTCTATCGAGCCGGCTGGCGGTTCGGCGCTGGCAAGCTCGTCGATGATCTCGTTCACTCGCTGATCTGAACGATCGCCCAAGACTGAAAAAGAGCCATAGTTACTGCGGTCAGCTGGTAGCTCGAACTCATCGAGCCACTTGCCGTTGGCGAAGCGGAAGAAATCGTCGCCGGGTTTAGTCGAGGGGTCTTGTTGGCTGAGATCAATGCCGAAGCTGCCGAGTTCAGGCCTAGCGGCCGAGACAGTCGTTTGCAGTGAGTCTGTTTCCACTTGGTCGGAAGGTGTTTCGCTGCACGCAGCGAGGCCTAGGCCAAGTAATAACGAGTAAACAGGGCGTCTTATAAGGGGATTCATGATCGCTCCAACAGGGTGGGAATAGTGTTAGAACGAGTATAGCGAAAACACAGAGGGAGAGTTAAGCCTAATGAAATGCGAGGCGATTAAAACAAAAAACCCTCGAGTCGGCATCCCAACTCGAGGGTTTTCAGTGCACTAGACAGCTAGGCTACTGGATCTGCCATAAGACTCGAGCGTAGAGTCGACGACCTCGGCCATCAAATACAATCGTGTCGTAGTTGAGCGATCCGACTTCTCGGTAGGGGATGTCCTCATTAAACATGTCTAGAACCCCTAGTGTGAAGTTTGTTGTGCCTACCCGGCCTCCCCAGTCCTTCGAATAACGGTATTGGAAATCCCACGTGTTGTAGCTGTCGATCTTCTCGTCGAGCATGCTGCGCGTGAAATCAGAGCCGCTTTCAAATGCTGTTTGGTAGGCTAAGTCCCGGTAGGAACCGATATGCCTATTGATGAGGCTAACCCCGTGCGCATCTCGTTGCCATGCTAACGTCAAGGTACCCTTGTTATCAGGCAAGGAGCGAACGATATTACCGTCACCCGTGGTACCTGCCGCATCAAACACGTAGGTATCGAGCAGACCTCTTTCTAGCCCAGGTACGTTGTCGAGACGGTACTGACGCACGTGGGTGTAGTTGAGGCGAGCACTAAAGAGGCCCCAATCGTTTGACCAGCTGTAGCCGCCTGTGAGATCAACCCCGTCTGCCGTGATGTCGCCGGCATTAATGGCACGCAACGTTGTGGTAATCAGGTTGGCGGTTGTTGTACCGAATGCTCTCTGGATTCCGTTGACGTAGTAGGCACGGGGGTCGACTACGCAGTTGAGACGCTCCTCAGAGTCACGTCCAAATTCCGCCTCAATGGCCGAGGGGCTACACGGCTGATAGGGGGTTGGATAGGGTCCATCTGCAGGAATCGAGTCATTAAAAATGTAGTTCGACTCATCTTTCGAGGCAGCGAGGAAGGCTTCAATTTCGGGCTGAATTGCGCGAATTGGAGGCTCAGGCAGAACGCGATCGCTCACCTCAAATCGCCAGAAATCGGCGCCAACAGTCAGACCTTCCAGCGCACCAGAGGGAGTCCATTGAAATCCAATACTGTAGGTGTCGGCATACTCATTGCCGACATAAGGCGCTGGTCCACCCAACGTATAGGTTTGTTCGGCCTCCGCATGTTCGTCGATCGGCGGGAGCAGTCCTGCACGCACCGCCTGATTAGAGATCGGGTCTCGGAACGTGTAGGAAGAAGACTGTAGACCTGTCTCCACAATCGCGATGTTTGGTGCTCTGAACGATTGAGAGAATGAACCACGGACTAAGATGTCTTCAGTTGGACGCCAGCTCATCGCTATCTTTGGCGAAAGCTCGCTACCGATTTGTCCGCCGTAGTCTTCAAAACGCAGTGCGACTTGTGTTTCCACGTTTTCAATAAATGGCAGCGATAGCTCCATAAAGGCCGCTTTCGTTGTGCGAGTATTATTGTAGTTAAACGCGCACATCGCACACTCGAAGTTGTTGCTCACGCGGTGGAACTCGTTTGGCACGCCGTTCTCGTCGTAACCCAATATACGATTCTGGAGACCTGGATAGTGGAGTTCCGACGCCTCTTCTTTCGTATTTCGCTCACGGTACTGGCCGCCCACAGCAAACTGTGCGGTGCCGCCTTTCATCTCGAACAGCTCGCCCGAGACCACTGCATCAAAGACTGCGAGTTTGTTGCGCTTATCTACACGATCAACTGTCACGTTCATCCAATCCATGAGCTCCCGGCTGTTCGCGAGGTTAGGATTAGACAGCTGGCTCAAGTAAGGATTGTAGAACATACAACCGCCCTGGCCTTGGTTGTTACTGGTCAGCGCGTAGGACAGATTTTCGCGTGTGGTAAACACGAAACCAGGGAAGAACGTCTGGACGAGACCAGGGGCGTAGAAGTCCCATGCTTGGGGAACAGCGCCGCCGAACGGCCCTGGCTGGCCGGCAAAGTCAAAGTCTGGGATGCCGTTTGGTGTGCAGTTTGGGCCACCCAATCCATTGGCTGCAAGCTCCGCGCGGTCGCGGTTGAAGGTTTTATACTGCTGCTCTAGCGAAGAGCCACCCCACGAGTAGCTAACATCGAAGGTCATCGCGCGGTTGAAGGCTTCAAATTCTCCCTTCAATCCGGCCTGTACACTGACCGTGCTTGTTTCGGTGATGTTGTTTGCAGCGCCAGTTCGGTCGATACCATCACGTACCCCCTGATACATGGCTACGTTGGGGCCTCCGTTACTTGCAGCTAGAGGCATATTGGGCATATCAGCCAGCGTAGGACGCGTGAGTCCCGCGGCCGGCGCAAAAAATCCGAGCTCCATTGTCTGACCGATCGCATTGAATCCGTACGCCGGATTTCGGGTGTAAGCGTTGGGGGGCGCTAAAAAGACGGTTGGCCCTCGAGACTGATTGTAACCGTCATCTGCTCGAGTCGTTTTAGAATCGGAGTGACTGAAGAACGAGTAAAACTCAGTGGTGTCATTGAACTGATGATTGAAGGAGCCAGCGAAGGCGTTTCGTTCAGTGGCGTTTGACACATAATTCCACTCTGACGTGTCTGCGCGGCAAGCGCCCGACTTTTCGCCTCGATCCTCTCGAAGCCTGCCGATCTGCGGAGTGCTGCCGTTTGATAGCGTGGTCGTGTAGCAGCCGGGATCGGTGTAAATATAGTTAGAAGGGAGGCCGCCCTCTGCGAGATTTTGCGTGTAGATCTCGGTGTTGAGCCACTGGGCCGCATTGAAATTCGCGCCAAACGCAGGGGAGTTAATAAATACTCCTGCGTCGGAGACCGTGCCAAGAAACTCAGAATACGGCCCGTAGAAATTGGCGTCCTTCACTGCGACGGGGTCTCTTTCAAAGCGTTCTGCAGAGAGCACTAAGTGAGTCGCACCGTCGTTGAACGACGTGCCCCAAATGCCGCTAACCGTGGCATCGTACGCGCCGCTCGCCTGCTCGACGCCTTGCAGATCGCCGTAGAGCTCGAGACCTTCGAAATCATTGCGCATGATGATGTTGACCACACCCGCAACCGCGTCTGCACCGTAGAGTGCTGAGCCGCCATCGGTTAGCACTTCGACGCGATCAGTCATCACGAGTGGAATAGAATTCAGGTCGACAAATTCACCGCCGCTCTGCGTCGTCGCAGCGGCTGGGACCATGCGCTTACCATTGATCAGCGTGAGTGTGGAGTTTTCGCCGAGGTTACGCAGGTTAACGTTTGCGGTGCCTTCTACTTGGCCGTTGTCCGAGCCGGGATTGGTTATCGAGCCGGAGTTCACTTCTAAGTTTTTAATGACATCCCAAATCACCGCAGCGCCCTGCGCTTCGATACTGGAGCGATCAATCACTTGAACCGGCGAAGGCGCGTCGAGGGGAGAGCCGCGAAAATACGAACCTGTGACTACGACTTCTTCTACTGGGTTGTCTTGTGCTCCGACGGGTAAAGATAATCCTGCCATCACGGCGAGAGTAATCGCCCTGCGTGAGCTGGGGATAAGATTGCGCATGCTATTCTCCCTCATTTAGATGAGTATTGAGTTTTCTTTTTATTGTAAGCATCTGCGTTCTAGCTGACGTTGACTGCATTCACATGGCTAACTGCGACTACATGCCTACAAGCTAAAGTATAGAGAGTTGCTGATCAGAATTACAACAGTAAAATTGTGACAGCACGTTCGAAATGTTTTGATACACAACTGGCTGGCTGCCCAGGTTAGATGCCCCTGGAAATGCAGTCAATAAAAAAGCGGCGAGGATTTCTCCTCGCCGCTTTTATTTTCAGCCCAGTAGCTGGGCTAGGATGGCTCGTTGCCTGGTGCTTAGAAAGACCAGAGCGCGCGAGCGTACCAGCGCTGCCCACGACCTTCGAACACGGTCGCATCGTAGTTTAATGCGCTCAGTTCACGGTAAGGCAGAGTCTTGTTAAGGGCATCTAGCAAGCCCACAGTGAAGGTTGTGCTGCCATAGCGTGAATTATCCCACGCTTTATTATAGGTGTACTGCACATCCCATGTGTTGTAGCTACCGATCTCACGCGAGAGCAACGGGCGAACGAAGTTGTTTGCCACTGGCAACGCAGCCTCGTAGCCTAGGTCGCGGTACGAACCGATATGACGATTAATCAAGGTGATGCTTTGATTGCCGTTGCGCCAGTTGAATGTCAGCGTACCTTTATTGTCCGGCATAGAGCGAACAAGGTTGCCGTCGCCCGTTGTTCCAGCTGCGTCGTATACGCCGGTATCCAATAGTCCGTTGATCATGCCAGGCACGCCGTCGAAAACATACTGACGGACGTGAGTGTAGGTCATGTTTGCGCTGAACATGCCTAGATCGTTGCTCCATGAGTAACCCGCCTTCAGGTCGATGCCGTCGGCGGTGATCTCACCGGCGTTAATCGCTCGAAGCGTCGTCGTTACGAGATCGCCGAACTCACTGCCCACTGGGCGCTGAATATTTGGCACGATATAGGCCGTTGGCGAAACAACGCAGTTCAAACGCTCGGCAGAATCGCGGCCAAACTCAGCTTCGATTGCAGACGGTGAACAAGGCACGTTTACCACAGGCGAGTCGAGTGAAATCGAATCGTTCAGTACGTAGTTGCTCTCGTCTTTTGAAGCCGCGATGAATGCTTCGATTTCTGGCTGAATCGCGTTGATTGGAGGTTCAGGCAATACGCGATCGCTTACTTCGAAGCGCCATGCATCGGCGCCGATGCTCAAGCCTTCGAGCGCTCCACCCGGTGTCCAGAGGAAACCTAAGCTGTAAGTATCGGCATACTCGTTACCCACGTCAGGAGCAGGGCCACCGAGTGTGTAAGTTGCCTCACGCTCGCCGTTCTCGATCGTTGGCGGTAATAAGCCTGCACGAACCTTTTGGTTCGAAATCGGATCTTGGAACGTAACCGAAGACGACTGCAAACCAGTTTGCACGATGGCTATGTTAGGTGCACGGAACGACTGTGAGAACGAACCACGAACGAGGAGTTCTTCAAACGGACGCCAGCTCATCGCGATCTTGGGTGAAAGCTCGCTGCCGATTTGGCCCCCATAGTCTTCGAAACGAAGCGCGATTTGAGTCTCAACGTTGTTGATGAACGGCAGCGAGAGTTCCATAAATGCCGCTGAAGTTGTTCGTGAATCGTTGTAGTTGAACGCACACATCGCACACTCGTAGTTGTTACTTACGCGGTGGAATTCGTTCGGCACGCCGTTTTCGTCGTAACCCAAGATGCGATTTTGCAGACCTGGGTAGTGCAATTCGTTCGCGATCTCTTTCGTGTTGCGGTCACGATACTGGCCGCCTAACGCGAATTGCGCCGTGCCGCCTTTCATCTCAAAGAGTTCTCCAGAGACTACCGCGTCGATTACCGAAAGCTTGTTGCGCTTATCAACTCGGCGGACGTCCTCGAGGATGTAGTCCATCAACGCTGGATCGTTCGCCACGTTTGGATTGCTGAGCGAGCTCAGGAAGGGGTTGTAGAACTGACAACCGCCCTGACCTTGGTTGTTACTGGTTAGGCCGAGAGAGATGCTTTCACGCGTTGTGAATACGAACGCGGGGAAGAATGTCTGTGAGAATGCAGCGGCATCTGACGCCCAAAGATTCGGCAGGAAGCCAAAAGCGCCCGGTGCGCCTGCGAAGTCGAAATCAGATCGACCATTAGGCGTACAGTTTTCACCGCCGAGACCCAGAGCAGCGAGCTCGGTGCGCTCGCGGTTGAACGTACGATAGTTCTCTTCCATTGACGATTCGCTCCACGAATAGCCAATGTCATAGCTAATGGGGCGATCGAATGCGTCAAATTCGCCGCGAAGACCAACTTGAACCGCCGAGCTAGACGTTTCTGTGATGTTGCCATCGCCACCTTGTCGAATGATGCCGTTACGCACTTGTGACCAAGTTGCGACGTTTGGTCCACCGTTAGCTGCTGATAGCGGATGATTAGGCATATCGGCCGCTGTCGGCGGAGTCAGACCGGCGGCGGCAGCGAACGCGCCTAGTTCAAGGTAGGCACCTACAGGATTGCCGCCGTGGGCACCGGGCTGTGGGAGGAAAATAGTCGGCCCGCGCGATTCATTGTAGCCATCATCACCGCGGTGGATAGTCGACTCTGAGTGTTGGAAAAATGAGTAGAATTCAGCGTTGTCACTGAAGGTGTGCTCGAAAGTACCAGCATAGCTGTTGCGAACCGTTTCTTGAGCCGCGATTGCCCAGTAGGACACGTCGTCGGCACAGGAGCCGCCTGCTTGGCCTTTGTCATAACGTCGGGCGCCTGGCTCGACCAGAGGGCCACCGGTCGCGCTAAACGTGCTGTAGCAGCCGGGGTCTGTCCAGACTGGTGCGGCGGTTCCGCCCTGAGCCACATTTCGCGCCATGATGTCTAAGTTTAGCCATTCCATGGGCGTCGGTGCACCAATCGCCGCGCTCGCAAAGAAGCCGCCGACAGCGCTTACGGTGCCGTTAAAATCCTGCAGGTCAGAGAATGCGTTTGTTTCGCGAACCGTGACCGGGTCACGCTCGAATCGCTCTGCTGACAGAACGAGGTTGGTAGCACCGTCGTCACTTGCCCAGCCCCAAATAGCGCTGACAGTCGCGTCGTATTTCTCGTCGGCTTTTTGTACGCCCTGTATGTCGCCATACAGCTCGAAGCCCTCGAAATCGTTACGCATGATGATGTTTACTACACCCGCTACCGCGTCGGCGCCGTAAAGTGCAGAACCACCGTCGGTCAGGATCTCTACGCGGTCAGTCATCACGAGTGGGATGGAGTTGAGGTCGACGAATTCACCACCGCTTCGGGTGGTAACAGCCGCCGGAACCATACGCTTTCCGTTAATCAGCGTGAGTGTTGAGTTCTCGCCGAGGTTACGGAGGTTTACGTTTGCCGAGCCGCTAACCTGCGTGTTGTCGCCAGAGCCTGGATTCGAAATAGAACCGGAGTTAACTTCAAGGTTCTTAATGACGTCCCAAATAACCGCAGCGCCCTGAGCTTCGATGCTCGAACGGTCTACGACTTGGACAGGCGATGGAGCGTCTAGTGGTGAACCACGAAGGAATGAGCCTGTGACAACGACTTCTTCAATGGCGTTGTCTTGAGCTGAAGCTGATAGAACGGTAACTGATAGGCCAGAAATGACGGCGAGCGTTATCGCCCGGCGTGAGCTGGGGAAGGTTCTGCGCATATGTCTACTCCCTTACTTTTGTAAGTAGTTAGTGTTTGATGTAAATCAGCGGACTGCGTCTTTAGGTAATGCAGAAAGAGTTCGACAGAACCTCTTTCAAAAATAAAAACCCGCACATTTGCGCTGAACCCATCGACTATACAGGGATTAGAATTGCGTATGCAATGAGTTTAAGTGGCTTTGTGGTAAGGAAAAATCAGCGAAGAACGCGCTTAAGCTGCTCGCGATGAAAGCGTGAGGTGTCTTCGATGTCGCGGACATACCGACATACTCTGCGTGGTACGTTGGAACCAACGGGGGTTTCGCGACGACAGACGATACGTTCTTCGGGCTCGACAGAGGCATTGTACTGCGCCACCTCGGCGTCAGTGGGCAGTGTGCGGACGTAGCCAGTGGGATTTGTGGTACACGCACTGACAAGGAGAATGCCAGTGAACAAGGCAAGTTTCAGTTCGTGGAAACGCAGTACAGAGGAGCTCGACAGGCGTTCTGGGGGAGACATACAAGGATGAGTTTTCACGGGTTCCCTCCTGTGCTCTTTGCATTTCAACCTAGTGTAAATTGCTGCCGTGACTCAATAACTCATTAGCGCATCTATTATTCGTTGTGTCACCCCAGGAAACCGGGCTGCCCACTGCTGCGATACGCTAGTTTCGCCTGACTTGGTTTCGCTGGCGAGAATCTCGGGGTCGGTCTCGAAAGAAGCACGAGGAAGGAATTCGGGTCCACGTGGCACCTTGTGAAATGCTGCGAGCCTGTCAGCTTCTGCGTAGTTCGCTTTCGCGCCGTTCTCGTTATCAGTCAGCCTCTCCCAGTCCCCTCGGTAAAGCGCCAGCGCCGCCTTGAGTTGTTGTTGTCGCTGATCTTCCTCAGCGGTGCTGTCTTGGTCATCTGCCTGCACGCGCTCCGCCTGAATCGATGCGCGCGAAATTGTCTCTATTCTGTCGAGTAGCGACAGTCCAATTGAATGGCTCATCGCTTTCGCCTCTCTGCGTGATAGCGACCAGCCGCTAATAAACTCGCTGCCGTCGGTTTTGTATTGATAGTTGGTGAGCCCTTGTCGCTCGTTTAAGCGGCTCTCGATGAACTGCAGGAGGAGGCCGTCGTAAAGCCAAGGCAACAGAGCAGGGTGCTGCGGACCCAGCGTGGCTTCGATATAGGTGAGAGTCTGCCAGTTGGTGCGCAGTGCGGCACTGAGATGCCGCGGCGGCATCGGATTGTTGGGATGCGCAGCGGCCTCAAGATAGAGACCGCGCATATTTTTGGCGATGGCAAGCTGCGCATCGAGGGTCGTCGACTCGATGCGCTCCAAAAGCCAGTAATAATAGCCAAGGCTTGTGTCGAGCTGAGGCCAGAGACCAGCGCGCATTTGTGCCCACATGAGCTGCTCAATGGGCGTGAGTTGTTCGGTCGAATACAGGCCTTCGTTTATTTTGAAAAGTTGTATTGCTTGGTCGAGATTGGTTTGCGCAAGGGAGAGGTCACCGTCTTCCAGTGCCGCTTGACCAGCAAGTAAGAGCGCTTGTGCGCGTGCTTCATTAAAATGATTCGGGGCCTCTGCTAATAACGCGGCAGAAGAAAGTGCCGAGCAAGCGAGTAACAACCAGCAAGCACCATGGTATCGGTGGGGAGCTATTGACTTTGCTTGGCGTCTGCTCGGTGTATGCATAGCGCTTTCTATAATTCTCCGATCGCTTCGTCAGAGGCCCGGCAGAGCCCCTGAACTATCCCCAAATCACGGTTTCCTCTTAACGGCCTTGTGTTCGTGAGTGGCGAGCACCGATTAAGTGGGCTGCTAATCAAGCAGGCTTTCATAAATAATCTCGGCAGCGATGCCGCGCATGTCCGCAGCGCCCGGACGGGTTTCGCCCTGTGCTTGAATCATCCCCAGCCAGAACATGTCCTCAACTGGATCAACCCAAAACCAAGTGCCCGCAGCGCCGCCCCAGTAGTAGGTGCCTGGGCTGTTTGGCGAATTCGCTTTTTCAGGGTCAGTGATTACTGCAAAATCCACGCCGAAGCCCTGTCCTGCCTGACCCTCGCTCGTTAGACTACCGCGCAGGTTGAGTCCATCGCGGAGGCTGTTGGTGCGCATGATCCGAATGCTTTCTGGCGTCAGTAAGCGAGTGCCCTCAAGTTCGCCTTCATTTACTAGTAGCTGCAGGAAGCGCGCATAGTCATGGGTCGATGACACGAGACCGCCACCGCCGGATTCGAGTCGAGCAGGGTCTAGATAGCTGGGTCGATCGGTGCGATGGGGTCGCTGAACGAGTCGGTTACGCTCGCTGTCCCAATTGTGGACTTCGGCGAAACGGCCAACGTCTTCGGCTTTAACAAAGAATCTCGTGTCATTCATGCCTAGCGGCGCGAAAATTTCCTCTTCGAGGAATTCACCGAAGCGTTTGCCAGACAGGCGTTGCACAATATAGCCCTGGATATCCACCGAAATCGAATACGACCAGCGCTCGCCCGGCTCGAAGAGAAGCGGTATATCGGCAACCTTTGCGATCAATTCGTCGAGGTCGGTTGAGGCAAGCACTCGTGTATCGCGGAATTTTGCATTAACGGGGTCATTACCACTGAGTCCATAGCCGTAGCCGGCGGAGTGGTTGAGCAACTCGCGCATCGTCGGCTCGCGGCTCGGTGAGACAAGCTCCATGTTGCCGTTGTCATCATAGCTTGTCATGATTTTAAGCCCAGCGAGCTCCGGCACATGCAGGCTTACGGGGTCGTCGAATTTCCACAACCCCTGTTCGTAGAGCATCATTAACGCGACACCGGTGACGGGTTTGGTCATGGAGTAGATCCGAAAGAGCGTGTCCATCGTCATTGGGGCTTGATCGTCGACGCGCGCCAGGCCTGCGCTTTCGAATGTTGCTACCTCGCCGTCGCGTGCGAGTAACCAGACCATGCCGGCGACGTCTTGATCGGCAACGACTTTTGTCATCGCTGCGTCTAATGCCGCGATGCCTTCTTCGCTGAAGCCAGCCGCCTTAGCCCCCGCTTCAGTTGTTGGCCAAGTATCGGCGCCGTGGCTGGCAACGCTGCTAATCACGAGCGCAAGGGCAGCGAGCGTGCAGGTGAGTGGACGGAACGTTAATGCGGTAGATCTTGCTAGGCTTATCATGAGTTTTTCTCTCTTATTTTTTTAGCTTAGAACGAGGGATGATGTGTTGATCTCATTGCAGCCGATACTACGCCTAGGAGCGAAAGTAGGACAAGTGTCTTTCTGCAATCATTCGAGTCGTCGATCAGAGTCTAGTCTGGTTTGGAGGCCGACTTTTGCGTCATGAACGCCTCGAGCTCCTCGCGGCTCATCATGTCCATGTCCCAGTGGCTGGTGTGGCGGTCTTTGATCTCTTCGCGCACGATTTTCTTAGGCTTGGCGCCCACCTCGGGCTGTGTGTTTTCGCCTTTGGCTGGGTTGTTGGGATTCTCCGTCATAATCACTCCGCTGAGCGTTGCCTTGTGAGCAGTCTGGTTGCGTTAGGTTACGCTTGGCTAGGTTTGGTATTGATAATGCTGTACGTATTGTAATGGAAGGCAGTTCGTTTACACTTAGGTTCACTTTAGCGATCGCCCCTAAGAATCGCAGCAAAATAGAATTACGACAACTCAACGGCCGCTTATGCTGTCGTTTCGACGAGTAGAATTAAGACTGAGTAAACACTCGAGGAATATTATGAAGTTCAAGTTATTAGTATCAGCAGTTGCGTTTGCTGCCTTTGGAACAGCCTCAGCCGCTGATTATAAGGCGCCGCGAACAGAGTGGGATCAACCTGATCTGCAGGGCGTCTGGAATTTCGCATCTAACGTTCCGATGACGCGTCCGGCTCTTTTCGGTGATAACGAGTATATGACGCAGGAGCAGGCGGACATGCTCGCCTCGATGGTTGAGAAGCAGTACGAAGCGCTCAATAACGACGGCGTTGGCGGCTACAACACGTTTTGGGTTGAGCAAGCAGGCCGCGGCGACAATCTGCGTACGTCGCTGATCACTTACCCAACTAACGGCCGGATACCGGAGCGCGTCGAGGGTGTTGTCGTTCAGACGGGCGGCCTTGGACCTGATATCGAAGGCGAGCGTCCTGTGCGGCTCGTAGTAGGCGGTATTGGCAAGGATTCTTATGAAGACCGTGGTATTTCAGAGCGCTGCATCGTGGGCTTCAACTCAGGTCCTCCCTTCACGCCGAGCATGTATAACAACAACATTCAGATCGTACAGAATAAAGACACTGTCGTGATCATGACCGAAATGATACATGACGCGCGCATTGTGCCACTCAATAAAGAAGCACACATCGACGACGACATCCGTCTTTGGACCGGTGACTCGCGGGGTTATTGGGAAGGCGATACCTTGGTAGTCGAGACGCGCAATTTTAACGATCTCACTCAGAGCTTCAGTGTGTTCGGTAGCGCAAAAGACAAATTCTTGACCGAGCGGTTTACTCGCGTTGACGAGTTCACGGTTGATTACGAATTTACAGTCGATGATCCTAGCACCTTCAAAGACAAAATCGTGGCTCGCGTGCCAATGTCTAAGGTTGATGGTCAGATGTATGAATACGCCTGCCACGAAGGCAACTATGGCATGACTAATATCCTGCGCGGTGAGCGTATGGAAGAGGCTCGTGCAGCGGCTGGCGAAAGCGGCGAGTAGCGCCTAAGAAGTTCTTCTTCGCCGTCTCATAATACTGTATATTTAAACAGTATTATGAGACGGCGTTATGATTTCCAAAACTCTCCCTTCAGACACCCCAAAGTCTACCGCGCTAGCTGAGTTGCCCGCCTATGCGGAGCTCTACAGCCTGTCTAACTTTAGTTTTCTGCGCGCCGCCTCCTACCCGGAAGAGCTTGTAGAGCAAGCACACGCACTCGGCTATTCGGCGCTAGCGCTATGTGATGAGTGCTCGCTATCGGGCGTCGTGCGGGCACATAGTGCCGCCAAGCAGCGAGGGCTCAAGCTGCTAATAGGCACGGTGCTTGCGCTGAAATCTGCACCGTTCAAAGAGACTGAATCGGGCTGCGCCGACCTTTCCAAGGCAGCTCTCGACCTTCGCCTGGTGCTGATCGCTCGCACGCGTCGAGGCTATGGACAGCTCAGTCACCTAATCAGCTGTGCGCGACGGGCGGCGGCGAAAGGCGACTATTTTCTAGATAGGCAGATGGTCGAAGATAATCTGCCGGAGGAATGCTTTGCGCTGTGGCTTCCTAATTCTGACGAGGCTGCCGAGCGCCATGCTTTTCAGGCCGCGTGGCTGCAAAGAGTGTTTAGCAGCAATTTGCGCTTGGCGGTGCAGCTGCATTTGCGCGGCGACGATCGCGGTGAGCTGCAGCGGTTAACGCGAGTTGGTGAGCGTTTCGGTATCAGGCTGTGTGCGGCGGGAGGTGTGTTAATGCACGAGCCGAATCGGCGTGTGCTCCTGGACACGCTGACCGCCATACGCCTAGGTCGAGCGTTGAATAAGCTGGGCTATGCGGGCGAGCCTAATAACGAGCGCCATCTACGCGACCGCGCCCGGCTCGCCAAACTCTATCCACCGGCGCTGCTTGCTGAGACTGTTAACATCGCCGATGCCTGTGACTTTTCGCTCGACGAACTGCGCTATGAATACCCGCGCGAACTCGTACCGCCACAGTACACCCCCAGCGGGTGGCTGCGTGAATTAACAGAGGCAGGGATACGCGAGCGCTGGCCGCAGGGAGTGAGCCCTAAGGTGCGCAACCTGATCGAACATGAGCTCGGGTTGGTGAAAGAGCTTGGTTATGAACACTACTTTCTTACGGTGCACGACATTGTCGCCTTTGCGAGGCGCAAGCGCATTCTGTGTCAGGGCCGCGGGTCTGCGGCGAATTCGGCGGTGTGTTATTGCCTAGGCATTACCGAAGTCGATCCCGCTCGTGTCGACGTGTTGTTCGAGCGTTTTATCTCCAAGGAGCGTGCTGAGCCTCCTGACATCGATGTTGATTTCGAGAACTCGCGTCGTGAAGAGGTTATCCAATATATCTACGCAAAGTACGGGCGTGGTCGCGCGGCGCTGGCGGCCACAGTGATCACTTATCAGTCTCGTTCGGCGATTCGTGATATCGGTAAGGCACTCGGATTTGAAGACGCTGTATTAGACCATCTTTCCAAGGCGATCTACTGGTGGGGCGAAAACTTAGAGGAGCAGCTTGCCGATGCGCAGATTGATAGGACGGATCCTAAGATAAAATTGCTCGTTGAATTAGCGGCTCAACTTATCGGGTTTCCAAGGCATTTGTCGCAGCATGTGGGTGGGTTTGTTATTAGCCAAGGTCCGCTCACTCATCTCGTGCCTATCGAGAATGCGGCGATGGCAGACCGTACGATTATTCAGTGGGAGAAGAATGACCTCGAGGCACTTGGTCTGTTAAAAATCGACGTGCTTGCGCTCGGTATGCTCAGCGCGGTGCGTAAATGTCTCGACTTGGTGAGTGAATACAGCGATGAGCCGTTGACGATTCAAAAGATTCCAGCCGAGGATCCCGCGGTTTACGACATGATGTGCGCCGCCGACACGATTGGCGTTTTTCAGATCGAGTCGCGCGCGCAGATGAGTATGCTGCCGCGGCTTAAACCACGCTGCTATTACGACCTCGTGATTCAGATTGCGATCGTGCGGCCTGGCCCCATACAGGGCGACATGGTGCACCCGTATCTTAATCGTCGCACCGGTAAAGAGGCGATTAGCTATCCGAACGAGGCGGTTAAAAGCGTGCTTGCGCGAACGCTCGGCGTGCCTATTTTTCAGGAGCAGGTAATGCAGCTGGCAATGGTCGCTGCAGGGTTTAGCGGTGGCGAGGCAGATGGCCTGCGCCGTGCAATGGCCGCATGGAAGCGCAAAGGGGGGTTAGAGCACTATCGTGAAAAACTCGTCAAGGGAATGCTCGGTCGAGGCTATGAACTGACTTTTGCCGAGCAGCTGTTTAATCAAATAAAAGGCTTTGGCGACTACGGTTTTCCTGAATCGCATTCGGCAAGCTTTGCGCTGATTGCCTATGTGTCATCTTGGCTTAAATGCTATCACCCTGCCGCTTTTTGTTGCGCGCTGCTTAACAGTCAGCCGATGGGATTCTATGCACCGGCTCAGCTAATTAAAGACGCGCAGCGCCATGGGGTAGAGGTGCTGCCCGTCGAGGTGAACAAAAGTTTGGTTAGCTGTTCGCTTGAGACCGTCGAAACCGGGGAGGCTCGCAGCTCTCGTCAACGACGGCTGCGGATCGGTTTTAATTTGGTCAAAGGGCTGTCGGATCAGGCCGCGATAGCGATAGTAGAGGCGCGCAGCGGTGGCGTCTATGTGTCCATTCAGGATCTGGTGTTTCGGGCAGGAATCGATCGCCGTGACCTTGAAGCTCTGGCCGCCGCCGATGCGCTGCGCGGTCTGGCAGGAGATCGGCATCGTGCGTTCTGGCATTCGGCGGGGGTGATCACGGCACAGGGTCATTCTTCTCTTCATTCGCGCATGACAGCAGATTTGTTTGATGACGCGGCGAACGTCGACAGCGATTTTGGCCTCGGGGTAATGCTGCCGTTGGCCAGCGAAAGTCAGAATGTTGCAGGTGACTACGCCGCAACAGGGTTTACTTTGCGCAGGCATCCGCTCGCGCTGTTGCGCGACCACCTGGCCCGCTTCGGCGCGAGTTCCTCTGAGGAACTTCGGCTGCTCGGTAATGAGCAGATGACGAAGATCGCGGGTCTGGTAACCTGCCGGCAGCGCCCTATGACGGCATCCGGCGTGACTTTTCTTACCCTAGAGGATGAGGCTGGGCATAGTAATGTTGTCGTATGGCCCGCTCTGGGCGAGCGTCTGCGACCGGTGCTGCGGCAAGCAATGCTGATCGGCGTTGTGGGCAGGGTGCAAGAGAGCGACGGTGTGATCCATGTGATCGCCGACAATCTTGTTGACCTAACGAGCTGGCTTGGCGAGCTGTCGCTCTCCTCAAGAGATTTTACTTAGTGCACGCTGCGGACTCTTTCCCTCGGCTCTCAGCCCGTTTTCAGCCTGCCTTTAGGCAAAATAGCCGTGTAGGTACCAGTGCCGTTCGCCGCCGCGCTCACGGTAGATCCACAGTCTGCTCCCTCCTCCTTCGCGCGCGATATAGTAATCGCGGCAAACCTCATCCCCCGACCACCAGCGAGCCTCTATACGCTCGGGCCCACTCAATAATGTAATAGCCTGACGATGGTAGAGGCTGCCACCGCGCAGCGACAGTAACAGAGGCTCGTCGAGTAGCCAGAGTGGGCGCGGGTTGCTCGGCGCAGGTGCATCGCCACTGCCGCCGAGCGCTAAAGGATAGGTTTCATAGCGGCCTGGGCGCACCGACTCGCTTGCGTATTCGGGGCAGTGTTCTTCGACAGCGCTGAGAGATTTGACCTGGTCGTTACCCAGGCGCGCCTGCAGGCGTTCCATAAATTGAGCAAGACTGTTAGCCGTGTTTTCGGCAGGCGCCTCATCTGCGCCGATGAGTAACGACTCGCTGTGGCTCATGAAAGCATCGAACTGAGTGACCTTTAGGCGCAGGGCCGTAACCGGCGCGGGTATTTGTAGAGAGTCGAGGTGGGTATCGATAAGCAGCATTAGATGCTGCTGTGAACGGCTCGCTTGCCGCAACCCTATGTCGACCTGAGTTGCCTCGCGGCGCTCATGGAGCAGGGATAACTCGATGCTGCTGGCACACAGCTCACGATGGCGGAGAAAATCGCAAAGCTGCGCGATCATTTCGTCGACCACGGGCCGCAGCCGGTTCAGATTCTCAACCTCATAGGGTAGCTCATAGGAATGCACAAACGCCGGCGGGGGCAGATAGTTTTTAATCGGCTCTGGTGCCTTGCCTAGTGCTTTATTGATCAGGGCAAGGAAATCGCTACCGAAGCGTCGCCTGAGACCTGCCGGCGGCAGTCGCCATAGGTCACCAAGGCACCTTATGCCCATATTGACCAGTCGCCTGTGCGGCTCAGGTTTAAGCTGTAATGTCTCGATAGAGAGTTGGCCCAGTGCCGAATTGAGATTTTCTTTGCGATACACCAGTGTGTTATTGCCTCCGCGTGCGAGCAACAGGCTGCCTTCGATAGTCGGGCAGGCGGCATAGGCGAATTCGGGTGACAGCGAGCGTGTGACGAGGAGTGCCCGAACCCTTTCTTTAAAACTGGTATGAAGAGACTCCGCGCCGCCGAAATACTTGAGTCCGCTACGGATCTCAAAGACGACCGCCAGTGGCTGCAGGCTTATCGCCGAACTAAATTCCTGCGCTAGCTGTGCGAGGCTGTCGAGGCACTCGCGCTGCTCTTCTGACGCGACAGCGCCGAGTTGAGGTAAGTAGAGACAATACCAGAGGCTCTGACGGCTCTTGTTCGCTGGGGCTGTTCGCGGTGCCGGATTGAAAGGCCGCGATCGAGTGCGCTCTGTTCTGGGTTGCGCGTGTGATGGAGCGCTCCGTAGCGCCGAATGGTTTTCTTTGAGTGGGCCAGAGCGGCGATTCGGCTGTGGCAACAGAGTGAGCTGCGTGGGAGTAGTAGATTTAATCATGATCAGAACCTCGCTGTGTCGACGCTGTTTTTCTTAGGTTGCTGAATGCACTGCCATCGGGTGCTGTTTGAGGGTGGGGGTCTAGTGTGATACGCACCGAGTTCTGCCGGTAGCTCCCCCGCGCTTTGAGCAGACTGACCTCGGCGTAGGCCCTAGCTGTCTCAGTAGTTTCAGAAGAAAGCCCTTTGATTTTAATCCTCATAGAGGATGGTGAGTGCTCACTATTATTGCTCATGAACAACACCCCGAGAGTTTTGCCGGCCATTGCTGCGAGCTGCAGGCGGCGCAGTGTCGGCTGCGCAAGGTGGTTATGCCAAGCCAGAACTAAGCCGCAATGCTGGGTTTGCAGTGCTTTTTCCATGGTCCAAAGTGCCTCTTTACTCGATAGTCTCTCTGAGGAGACGGGCTCTTGAGCTGGCTTCTTCTCGTAAAAGTCCTCAGATCTAAGCGGAGCCTCTGCGCCGCCTACAATCAAAATTCGCCTAAGATCGATGCCTGCCTGAGCCAAGCCCGGCGCGTAAGGCAAGTGGGGTGGCGCGATCCAGAGCACCCAGTTACCGCGTGCGATAAGGTGGCGCATCAAAGGTAAAAACAGTTGCAGTTCGCCAACACCCCAGCGCTCGCTCACAACCTCGATGAGCCCCTGCATTGGCCAGCCGCTCGCAGGCAGTATAGCGTCGAGTTCGGTAAAGCCAGTTGCTATGGCCTCGTCGGAAAGCCCTCTATGTTCGCGGCCCCGCCAGAGATTGCGGTTGCCTTCGAGCAACTCTTCGATAGTCGGTGACCTCTCGCCATCTGATTCATTAATTCCCTGCAGCCGGCTAAGACTGTCACCCATGCCGAGGCTGCTAGCTTCGATGGGGAAGATGTCTGATGGTGGTGATGAATCCTGCACGCGAGTAACCTTCGGCATGTCGCCCAAATACTGTTTATTTATACAGTAGTATAGTCGGTGTTTTGAGACAAGCAAGAAAGAAGTGAAAGAAGGAGAAAAGCGTGAGAGAAACAGTCAGAAAAGCGGGCAACAAAAAAGGGGGGTAGATTTAGGAGAAGCTAGTCAGATTCCGTGGATGAAACCAGCATTCGCGTGGGGGTCGCGACTGCAGCTAGGGGGACATCCCAGCTTCCGTGAGGTAACGGAGTCGCACAGATCTGGCACTCGTGAGCGATGCCTACTAACAAAGGAGGATTCGCCGGCGCCGAGGAGGCGCGCATAAACTCGAATGCGCGGTCGTAAAAACCTTTGCCCCTGCCTAGCCGATTGCCGTGTTTGTCGCAGGCGACCAAGGGCACGAGGACGAGGTCGAGATCAGTTGCAGCGATGGTATCGCAAGACGGGTCTGGCTCGAGAATGCCCCAGGGGTTGGCAGTAAGCGACGACGCGTCACCTTCATAGCGTAGAAAGCGCATCGAGCAGTCGTCTATTTTGGCGACAGGCAAAAAGCAGCGCTTGCCCGCCGCGAGCGCCGCTTCGAGCAAAAACTCCACGCTAAGCTCGCCGTCCGCTGCAAGGTAGAAGGCGATCGATTCGGCATGGTGAAATGCCGCAGAGCGCCGAAAATGCGCTGCCAGCTGCTGCGCTGACTCGTGCTGCTGCGCCAACGAGAGCGAGCGGCGCTCGGCGCGAAAATGCGCTCTGAGTGGAGCACTGTTCACCGAAACAAACTGTTCACTGTCACACGCCATATTGAAAGCTAGCTCAGAACAAGGTTGTGCGAAGTGTCTCCAGACATCGCGGGGACGATATGAAGTTTAGCAACAGGGTTTGAAAAGTAGTGAAGCCCCCCGAAATACCGCTACCAAAGTTGCCCTGAACCGAAAGGTTCAGGTGGTGGCCCTCGCGATGCATAAGGCTTTCCGACCAGCGGACATGCACAACAACATCTATCGAGAAGCCTCCGGGGTCACAATTATCGGCTCAAGAACACTTTTGGCTGGCGAATATCCTAGGGAACTTAGGCGAAGTATAGCTTGAGCCGAAGAACGGCGAAAGGAACATCGAAGGCTAGAGTTCGAGTTGTCTTGCGCCGATAAGCGCCGCGTCGATTTTCTCTTCGAGGCTTCGAAGTTGCAGAGCGCTTGCCTGACGAGTTTCGTTAATGAGGAGGTTTTTTCGAAGCATGTCGTGAGTGATATTGAGCGCGGCCATGACGGCGATTTTTTCGGCCCCGTGGATATTGCCGCGGCTCTTAATTGTGCGCATGTTCTCATCAAGATAGCGCGCAGATTTCATTAACGCCTCTTGCTCCGACGGTGGGCAATTGATCTGATATTCTTTGTCGAGGATCTTAATCTGTACGGCGGTGGGTTGTTCGCTCATGTCTGCTTTACGCCTCGTTCATTGCTTTTAGTCGCATGACTATCGACTCTAGCTTCGCCTTCGCTTCTTTGTTTTGCGTGAGCAGCTCTCGACGCTCGATATGCCAATTTTCGGAGGTCGCTTTTAGTAGCTGGTTCTCGCGCTTTAACGACGCGCACAGCTCGATAAGGTCATCGACCTTGGCGCTGAGAGAGTGGTAGCGATCTTCGTTCATTGCAGGATTCTACTTACGATTTGTTAAAACAGCTCTTTGCAGACACTGCCGGAAAATAAGGTACAAACAAGAGTGAGACTAAAAGTGAAACCAATGTGAAATCAAAAGTCTCAATCGAGAATTGCCCACAAAGACCTAAAAAACTCGCTTGTTAGGCTCTATAGCTGAGTAACTTTCGAGGTTATGCTCGCGACGCTTACTATAGAGCCGGTGTCTACGAGGGTCAATATCAGTCGCTGCATTGGCGGCGAAAAAACACAGTATCGGCTCGAGACTGTCCGCTTGTTAAAGTGCAGCGTGTCGTGTGCATGACGCTATAATTGCGTAATAGAAAGAGTTAGCCTAGGGATTAAATCTGTCCTGATATGAGGAAGCCATGAATCTTACCAACGAAGAGAAATGCGAATATCAGCAACGTCGCAAAGAGCTAATGGCACAAATGGAGCCAAATAGCATTGCGCTGGTTGCCGCCGCGCCCGCGCGTACTCGCAGTAACGACACCGACTATTATTACCGCCAGAACAGCGACTTCTATTACCTCACCGGCTTCGACGAGCAAGACGCACTGTTAGCGCTAATTCCGGGGCGTAAGCAAGGCGAAGTCGTGCTGTTCTGCCAAGAGAAAGACAAATTAAAAGAGCTATGGACTGGCGTGCTAATGGGTCCGGACGCTGCACGTGTTGAGCTTCGTCTGGACGATGCGTTTCCCATTGCCGACATTGACGATATATTGCCCGGGCTTATCGAAGGTCGCGAGCGCGTGTACTACTCGATGGGTCACGATAGCCGCTTTGACGAACGCGTGATGGAATGGGTTAAAGTGATTCGTGCGAAGGCAAAGCTTGGCGCGCAGCCGCCAGGGGAATTCTTGGTGTTGGATCATCTGCTGCACGAGCTGCGGCTTATCAAGAGCAAACACGAGATCGAACTGATGCAGCGAGCGGCCGAAATTTCCGCTGAGGGACACAGGCAAGCGATGGCTGTGTGTGCGCCGGGCGTGCATGAATACACGCTCGAGGCAGAGCTCAACTATGCGTTCACGCGCGGCGGTAGCCGAGCACCTGCGTACAACTCGATCGTTGCCGCAGGCAATAACGCTTGCATCTTGCACTACGACCGCAACGACGCCGAAGTTAAAGATGGCGACCTGATTCTTATCGATGCTGGCTGCGAGTACAAATATTACGCCTCCGACATCACACGTACCTTTCCTGCCAACGGCACGTTTAATCCGCAGCAGAAGGCTATTTACGAGATCGTGCTCAAGGCGCAGGAGGCAGCAATCGAGGCGGTGCAACCCGGTGCGCCTTGGGATGCGCCGCATAATGCTTCGGTTAAGGTTATTACTCAGGGTCTTATTAAGCTTGGCCTCATCGAAGGTACACTTACCAAGGCGATTAAGACGGAGGCCTATCGCGATTTTTATATGCACAGAGTCGGGCATTGGATCGGCATCGACGTGCATGATGTCGGTGACTATAAGATCGATGAGAAATGGCGCTTACTCGAGCCCGGTATGGTAACAACAATCGAGCCGGGAATTTATATCGCGCCGGACAACAAGCGCGTGCCGAAAAAGTGGAGAGGTATCGGCGTGCGTATCGAAGACGATGTGCTCGTGACCAAAAAAGGCAATCGTGTGCTAACGACTGGTATTCCTAAAACCGTTGCCGAAATCGAAGCGTTTATGGCGAAGGCCAAACAGAAGCGCGCAGCATAAAGACTTCTGTGCTACTACTCTGACGCACAGAAACGACAACAACCTAGCAGGCAATGAGTGACACACATGCAGCGCGGAGACCTAAAGCAAGAATACGATATCGTTATCGTCGGCGGCGGCATGGTTGGTGCGACGCTGGCCTGCGCGCTCGCTACGCGCGCTGGCACCAAAACGTTGTCGGTGCTGATCGTTGATTCTCAACCACCCGCGGGTCAGAGTGCGAAAACGGGTGAGGCTGCACCAACTCATGAGAGCTTCGACAGCCGCTCGACTGCCTTGTCTGCAAGCTCCCGGCTAATTCTCGAGCGCTTTGGCCTGTGGTCGGGGCTGGGTGCCGGCGCGTGCCCCATCAACAAAATCCATGTCTCTGATCAGGGGCGCTTTGGCGCGACAAAACTCGATAGTGCAGATTTCGACGTGCCTGCACTCGGCTATGTGGTAGAGAACGCGGTATTTGGTGCAGCGCTGAATGCGACTCTCGAGCAGCTTACTCACTGCGCAGTGCTTGCTCCTGCTCGCGTGACCTCAGCGAATCCGTCAACCAACGGAATGACCATCGAACTCACCGGCGACGAAGTCGGATTAAGTTCTGAACCCAGCCGCGTGGAGGCGAAGCTTCTGGTGGTTGCAGAGGGCGGACGCTCACCGCTTTGCGAGCAGCTCGGCATCGTACGCAGCAATGAAGACTACGGACAGCACGCACTGATCGCGAATGTTGGGCTCAGTCAGCCTCACGAAGGCGTTGCTTTTGAGCGCTTTACCAGTACCGGCCCGTTGGCGATGCTGCCGCTTCTCCCAGTTGCCGGCGAGCAGCGCGCCTCATTGGTATGGACGTTGGATGCCGACGAGTCCGAACAGATCGCGGCGCTCGACGATGCGATGCTTCTGGCGCGTCTGCAGGATAAGTTTGGTGGGCGGCTCGGGCGGTTGCAGCGAATCGGTGCCCGCGCGATTTATCCCCTAAGTCTGCGAGTGGCGCGGGAACAAATTCGGCCTGGGCTCGTGCTGTTAGGCAATGTCGCGCATACGCTGCACCCGGTGGCGGGGCAGGGCATGAATTTGTCTCTAAGGGATATCGACGCGCTGGTTGCGACATTAGACGAGGCGTCTTATGAGGAAGGTGCGCTAGGTTCGATGTCGACACTGAGGCGCTATCTCGCGGCACGCGAGGCTGATCAGAGCTTGATGATTTCGGTGACCGATGGCCTTACCAAACTATTTTCGAGCGATGCGCAGGCCAAGGTATGGCTGCGTAAAGCGGGACTGCTCTCAATCGACCTAATACCCGCGCTGAAGAAAACCTTCGGTGCGCGGGCCATGGGCTTTGAGTAGGCGGGCTAACGAATCGCTGCGCGGATCGCTTCGATACGCTTGCGGTTAGCACCAAGGTCGCTGTAGCCGAGGCGTGAAGCTGAGCGCACGTGGGTCATTCCTGACGCAGCATCGCTCATGAACTCCACATCATCTACATAGCCCATAAGGCGGCTCGTAAATTCTGCGTAAAGGTAGTTCTCCTGCTCATCGACGATGTTGGCCTCATCTAAGGTCACGAGCACTTGCTTAACTTGATCGAGAGTCGCCTCGAGTGGCGCGATACCGTGTTGCTCGCTCGTCTCAAAGCTCGAGACACAGTTGGGGGAATCAGGGCAGGCAGTGAGGCGCCCGTCTTGAATGCCGATATTAGTCGGAGGCTGGCCGGCGCAGGCACCCAAGAAAGGAAGTATTGCGAATAAGCTCTTCTTCATTGTCGATTTCTCACAAGATGATTTTTAAATTAACGGTCTGGATTGCTTAAAACCCTACCCAACAATTGTCATGCCTAGCCAGTCCGCAATAAGTGCAGGTTTCTCTTCGCCGTCTATTTCGACTGTGACATTGTGTTTAAGCAGGAAGCTGCCAGGCTTCTTTTCTTCGGCGCTTGTGAGCACAAAACGAGCACGAATTTTTGCGCCAGATTTTACTGGGTTCAGAAAGCGCACTTTGTCGAGGCCGTAATTAATGCCCATTACTGTGTTTTCGAGTTTGAGCCCGCCGCCCATGCCACTGAGCATGCTCAGCAACGACAGCGTGAGAAAACCATGGGCAATTGTCGTGCCGAATGGCGTCTGCGCCGCGCGCTCCGCGTCAAGATGAATGTATTGGTGATCGCCAGTCGCATCGGCGAACTGATTAATGCGTTCTTGATCGACGATTATCCAATCAGTGAGGCCGACTTCTTTACCGATAAAGTCTGGGAGTTGGCTGGCGTTGATGACGTTGCTCATGGGGTGTCCTCTGTCTATAGATTTATCTGAGATCTAGTTGCGCTCACTCAGCATGCGCTGCTGTTATGGGCTCTGAGTCTAGCAGCAGACTACCCCACGACCAAGCTTGCTAGGGTTTCGCCTGCTCAGGTCGTATACTTAGAAGTATGCCCAATTCCAATACTCTTTACTCTGCGCTACCCGACTCTTCCGAGATAAGCGCCGCTCCAGCCGACTGCGATGTGCTAATCGTGGGTGCTGGGCTTGTCGGGGCTACGCTTGCGCTGCGCCTGCGCGACTCCGGGCTTCGCGTTGGTCTCTTAGATAAAGGCGCGCTGCAGGCGCCGGGCGTTAGCGACGAACTAGCGAGGCATAACCAATCCTTCGATCCCCGCGTAGTGGCGCTTACCGCTAAGTCGCAGGCGCTTCTCGAACGCATCGGTGTATGGAGTCAGCTTACGCAGGCGCGGCATTGTCCCTACACACGGATGCGCGTGTGGGAGCAGGATGGCACTGGCGAGGTTGAGTTTAATGCTGGGGAGATACACGAACCCTCGTTAGGCACGATTATAGAAAATTCGGTCATTGTTACTGCGCTTCATACTCGCCTCGCCGAGTGTCTGCATGAACAAGAGAGTACAAGGGCAAAGTGGCTCGCTCTGTTTATGGGGCGCAGCGTGCTCCAACTCGAACAGGTTGAACACGCCGGGCGCCCGCTGACGCGGCTACACTGCGACGACGGCAGAACGGTATCGGCCCCGTTAATTATTGCTGCGGATGGCGGTAATTCACGCCTTCGAGACCTCGTAGGATTTGAGACGCGCGAATGGGATTACGGGCAGAAGGCTATAGTTACTACGATCCGCACGCGCAAAATGCACGATCGCACCGCCCTACAGCGCTTCCTAGCAACAGGGCCACTTGCGTTCTTGCCTCTCGCTGAGTCGGCAGATAAACCGCAGGGGCACTATTGTTCGATCGTATGGTCCGCCGATGATGCGCGAGCGGATGAACTTATGGCGTGTTCGGATCAGGCGTTTAACGCGCAGCTGAGCCGCGCGATGGAGGACGCGTTTGGCGGGGTCGAGTGGAGTGACACCCGCTATGTATTCCCCTTACGGCAGCGTCACGCTAAACAGTATGTCCAGGGCAATATTGTGCTGGTTGGCGATGCAGCGCACACCATTCATCCCCTCGCCGGTCAGGGCGTTAATCTCGGTATGCTCGATGTTGTCGCGCTCGCAGAGGCGCTTGAGGGAGGTGTTGCAGCGAGACGCCGGCCAGAGGACCCGCTTGTCTTGAGTCGCTACCAGCGCCGCCGCATTGGCCCCAACCTCGCCATGATGGGGCTAATGGAGGGCTTTAAACGCGGCTTCGGTGAGCAGCCGATCGCCGTGCGATGGCTGCGAAACGTCGGATTGCACTCGGTCAATCGCGTCTCGGCGCTTCGCAAAGCCCTAGCGCGCAGGGCTCTGGGCACCTAAATAGCTGAACAATTTACCGCTATCCGCACTGATTTTATTCACTTTTATAGATATTTCCCTCATTAGGAGGTGATCGAGGCTCACTCGTTCCCGTGTTTTTTCCTGATCACTGACTTCTCATGCAATAAAAACTCTAAGGTTTAGAATTTGTTATAAGGTTTTTTTAAAGCCAGTCGATACTTTTGTGTGTAGAGCACTGGCGTAATCATGCTCCACTAAGTTTCAGCCACAGAAGGGCTTTAGCAGGAGCCACAGCAACGATGTCAAAGCAGACCAACTTTCCGTTCAACCTCGACCTCAGCATAATAGATACCGCGAGTCTTACGAATATTCTGAGCGACATAGAACAGCATCTTCCCTTAATGGAGAGCGCCGGCGATCTTGATCAGCTGCTCGAGGTAAAAGCGTTCTTCGAAACCGAACTTAAAGTAACCCGCCGGCTGCACTAATCATTTCGACGAGACACTCCTCTCGCTAAACCACACCCGCATGCGTTATTCTCTGAGCGCAATTCCGCTTTCATTTAGCATCACCAAAAGAACAGGGAGTTACTTATGAAGAAAGTACTGACGATGATTAGTTTGTTAAGCCTCATGAGTGGTGCCGTCTCGGCGCTAGACATGGCGGCGCTCGAACGCGCGATGGCTAATCCAGACAGGCCCGCTGCAGACAAAGAGCGCGATGCAAGTAGAAAGGCGCCTGCGGTTCTGGACTTCATGGGGGTCGAGCCAGGCATGACTGTATTAGATATTAATGCCTCAGCTGGCTGGTATACCGAAGTTCTGTCTTACGCGGTGGGCTCAAACGGCAAAGTCTATATGCAGAATAGGCCAGGAGGCCGCAGCGCCGAGGCTGCTGCTGCACGTGCGGCTCGTCTCGCTAATGTCGAGCCTTGGGATGGCGAGGTGTCCGCAATTCCTTCAGGCACAGTAGACTTCGCGCTTACAGCGTTAAACTTCCATGACTTTCATAATTCAAATCCTGCCGCTGCACAGGAGCTTTTAACAGCGACGATGGCAACATTAAAGCAAGGCGGTGTTCTCGGCATTATCGATCATGAGGGAACTCCAGGTGCGGACAATCAGTCACTGCACCGCATTGCCTTCGATGAAGCAGTGAAAGCTGTGCTCGCGTCTGGCTTCGCGCTCGTTGGCGCGAGTGATGTGTTAAATAACGACGCAGACGATCATTCTGTGGGTCCGTTCGATCCATCGCTTGAGCGCAACACCGACCGAATCGTACTTAAATTTATGAAGCTTTAATCGCCTAGTAAATTTGCGTGACGACTATAAAGGGCTTCGCTAATCACGGGGCCTTTTTTTTCTGTCTGGCACCGCTGTTTGACCTAAATGGTGCCAGCATTAGATCGAATTAAATATGACTAAAAAGACAAACAGCAATGGCGCCGTTTCGCGATTCTTAGGTGTATTCCGCTACAGTGCAGTCGCAATGCGTATAGTTTGGGATACTAGTGCGCCGTTGATGATTGCCATGGCGCTTACGACGCTGATTGTCGGACTGTTGCCTGCTGCGATCGCCTCGGTCGGCGGTTTATTTGTCGATGCTGTAGCTGGCGCACTAGGAAACTCCGGCGTGACGACCGACTCTGCAAAAAGTGAAGCGCTTACCTTTGTCTATATCGAAGTAGGCTTAGTGCTGCTTATGACAGCGGCACAGCAAGCCAATACGGTTTGCCAGGCGGTGCTTCGGGTACTGCTGGGTAACAAAATTAATGTCATGATTCTTGAAAAAGCATTAACGCTTGAACTTGCTCATTTTGAAGACGCTGAATACTACGATAAATTAGTTCGTGCGAGACGCGAAGCGAGTTCTAGACCATTAAGTTTAGTCACTAAAACGTTTGATCTAATTCGCAACGTGATATCGCTTATTGCAATCGGTGCTTTCCTTTTTCAGTTTTCTCCTTATGCCGTGCTGCTATTAAGCATCGCCGGTGTGCCCGCCTTTATCGCTGAGGCAAAATTCTCAGGCGAAGCATTTAGGGTGAACAAAAGACGTTCGGCAGAGCGACGTATGCAGATTTACCTCGAAATGGTGCTTACACGCGAAGATGGGGTAAAAGAAGTTAAGTTATTGCAGCTAGGAAAAATCTTTCTTCAGCGCTATATCGATATATTTCTAGCAATCTATAAAGAAGACCGCAGCTTGGTATTACGCCGCGGGATATGGGGTTATGGATTAGGCATCATCGCGAGCGGCGCCTTCTATTTTGCCTATGGCTGGGTAGGATTCGCGGCGATTGCAGGCGCTATTACCATTGGCCAGATGACTATGTATATCGCTCAGTTTCGACTTGGGCAGAGTGCCGTAACCAGCAGCCTGACTT